>Ga0315278_10002031_pt1 | contig 17953 bp, 20 predicted proteins | sample YL17G06_0_MG_FD_203880 | JGI IMG/M metagenome (GOLD analysis project Ga0315278, IMG submission 203880) | Sediment microbial communities from Yellowstone Lake, YNP, Wyoming, USA - YL17G06_0 | ecosystem: Environmental > Aquatic > Freshwater > Lake > Sediment | place: USA: Wyoming | collected... | reverse complement strand
CACTTCGTGGGCAGCAACACCTGGAGCGCCCAGCTGAGGAAGGATCAATTTGCGATGGGTGACCATTTCGCCAAGCCGGGTGATCATCACTCTTAATGCGACCTCATCCGTGCTGAAAGTGCCTTTACCAGCAGCACACCAGACATTAATTCCTTTGGTATCCAGTACAAGAATATAACCGTCGATCCCTTCCAGCGCGGATCGTAATGCGTCAAAACTAAGCGTGTAATTCGCACTGACGAACACAGGAGATTCAGGCGTGGGGTTTCCCAAAGCATACAGGCCTGGGTCTACACGGTGGTTACCGCGCCTCACCCCTATCCGCGCCAGGATATGATCCCAGTGGTTCCTAAAAGTCAGGCGAGGCTTGATTGGGATTATTCTAGGCAGAGCTGAAATGGAAGCAAGGTCGATCATTTGATACTCTCCTTATGACCGGGATACATATTTGGGTAACCCTCAGTTATTTCTGCCATTCATTTGCGCTCGAAAGGTTTTTTAGCAGTGATCTTATGCGGGACGACCATCGTTCTTTCGCATTGATCCCACTTCTGGAGGTCCTCCAGCAATTGCTCTTTGGATCGTCCCGCCTGCGGCCCGACGCGTCCGCTGTCGATCGCCTTTCTGACAATTTCAATATTTGGTTCGATCCGGATGTCAACAAACCCGGCTTCGCTCAAATCCTTGGCATAACTCTTATCGCTCAGCGCGCCCGAGGTGCAATTGCACCATTCTTCCCCATTCGATGCTTTTTCGGGGAGAGGTCGGTTGGTCACCATATCGGAAATGGCAATCCGTCCTCCCGGCTTAAGTGTGCGAACCATCTCGCTGAACACGCCTGGTTTATCGGGGGATAAGTTGATCACGCAGTTCGATATGATCACATCGATGCTGTTGTCATCCACTGGTAACGCTTCCAGAAAGCCCTGTCGGAATTCGATGTTCTTGAAACTCACCCGCGCAGCGTTGGCTTTGGCACGTTCCAACATTTCGGGAGTCATGTCCACCCCGATGACATGTCCGTTTTCACCGACCTGCCGTGCCGCAAGGAAGCAATCCAATCCGGCACCGGATCCAAGGTCAAGCACAGTCTCACCGGGTTTCAGGTTCGCCAGGCTGATCGGATCTCCGCTGCCAGCTGAAAAGTTGGCAATATCTGATGGCAATCCGGACAGCAAATCCACTGGATAAAGGTCATTCTGGATTTGATCGGTGTTTGCGGAAGGACCGCAGCAATTGCTGGATCCACTAGCCATCTGGCCGTAATATTCCTGCACGGCTTTATGTGTGGGGGTTGGGGCTTGAGTTGGCATTCTTCTCTCCTTATATAGATACTTGTCTATGAATTTTGGCGAATTCCTAATGCCATAAAGTGGTACTTCATCCGTGCCTAATCTGAGTTTATGACGATCTTGACCATTTTTACCACCCTGGCGGTCTCGGTTTCCGGCGCAAAGTTTAACACTAATTTTCCGCAACAATTGGCTAGACGTTCCTGGTTGAGCGTATAGAAGGTTTGTTTTCCATCCTCCCTCACCTGCACAAGCCCGGCCTCTCGCAGGATAGCAAGGTGATGCGAGACAGTCGGCTGGGTGACACTCAATTGCTCGACGATCTCATTGACCGAGAGCCACTTGCAACAAACCAAACCCATGATTTTCTGGCGGGTATCATCAGCCAGGGCTTTTGCAAATTCGACCGGTTGAGATTCTTTCATATTGATTATCATCTATATGATATTATATAGACAATCGTCTATTTATGCCCCGTAAGTATATACCTAATATCAGGTGACGAATGTCATAAAAAAAGTCCAGCGATTAGGCTGGGCTATTCTTTAGGAAATCTCCGAGGCGTTTTGGTCATTTCAAATCAATGATGGCAAACAACTATTCCACTTCCAACAGTATCCACATCGGACATAATGAAAATCCCGTCCAAAGTAAAGGTGGCGCAATACACCTCCACCGCCCCATTTAAAGTATCCAAGTTGTACTCCAGCCAACAACAGTCTGGTGGGACTGCTTCCTGTTTTCGTCCCATCAAATAACACGAGGAATTTGTCTTCGGGTCTACACTTGGGTCAATGTCTCCAACACTCAATAAACAAAAACCAGTCTCAACAATATATACTGTTGCTTGCACCCATACATCATTAAACAATATCATTCCCACTGGTGTAGGTTGCCCTTCAACCCATACTGTGTTGGTTGTAGACACTTGCATTGTAGGTGTTTGAGTTGGTTGTATCTGCGTTGGAACATTAGTATTAGTGGGTGTAGGCTTCCAAGCCGTCTGTGTCTTGGCTATGGCTGTTTGAATGGCTTGCTGTGATGGCGCACAGGCAGCCATTAATGTAACACTCAATAAAAGGCTGATCAATTTGAATGTAGACATTGGATTTCTCACTTAAAAAAATAGATTGAGTAGAAAACCCAGTATTGTTATGATAGTAAAGAGTACCATTATGCCTCTAATAGTTTTGAGTTCTCTTTCTTGGCGCACAAGAATAGCGCCCAACCATTCTTGACCCTTTGACACAGGGTACTCATAATAATTATTATCCAGTTCAAATTTAATGAGGAACGATTTTTCTTCTTCTGTCATATTATTATCCTTTCACAACAATCTTTGACTTCTCTAATTCCTCTGATTAGTGGGGTGGATCAATCCAGCATTGACCATCGATAAAGAAAATTGCAGGCTTCCAGCCAAATTCATCGTTGTATATAATAAATCTCATAGAAAATTGTTTCCCCTCGGTATTTGTATATGTGATATGGACAAGTTCTGAAGAAGTATTGCTAAACAATCGTTCAGGTATTGCGTATGAAACGCTTTTAACTCCGGACATTCTGCTTACATATGCTTGAAGTTGAACAATAACAGTATTGTTATCCGAATAACTAATATCCTCGATTGGCACACAGATAGAATTTGATGGTGTAGGCGTTTGTACCACCACTCTGGTGGCAAGTTGGGTCACAACCCGCGTCACAACAATGGGTGTATGGGTGGGAACCGGTGTCCACAGCGACTGCATTTGCGCGATGGCTGTTTGAATGGCTTGCTGTGACGGCGCGCAGGCAGCCAGTAAGGTTAGGCAGATAATTATAGTAATTTGCTTGGTTTTCATATATCCTCCTTGTATGATATCGCCCTTATTCAATTATCGCGCTATTTATCACAATGCGCTCATACATTTTGGTTGTCTTTCACAATTCTGTCACAGTTTAACTGCAAAGAACCTCCCCTAAAACAGGGAGGTTCCGTAATGACTTTGTAATTGGTCAGGATAGAACGACTAGGTTATTAATCCTTGTAGGCTGTACTGCTTACTTTAGTGTATTCATAAATCCTGTAATCAACTGCTGCTTTTCATCGTGCTACAACTGGACAATCAGCGGTGCCAACCATTCGCTCCAGGGCCTTTCTGGCAGCCCGGACTTTATCGATGGTGGCGTCTTCAGGGAGAACATCTTCCCCAGGTTCAAAAGCGTAACCATACTCATTTCCACGAGCGACTGCTTCTTGAAAAAGTCGAATTTCCTTCTGAAGGGGAGTCTCGTTTATTTTCATTTGTTGTGTTTTCATAGCATGTTCCTGTCGCTTAATAAAAGTGCTGATATCTTGCAAAAATTGCCTACTTCACTTTCGTAATGCCGTTTTTTTATTCAGCGTCTATTTGTCAAGACTCGATGGGATGGAAAACCTTTCTGGATATATCCTTCAAATGAACTCTCTACCATTGTGGGAGTGTTGGTTCCAAGTTCGAATTCCGATTGATATCAATGGCGTGACCATACCCGGGAACAACCTTGCGGTCATCTCTTTCGAAGCAACCATCAAGACAATTGCCTGGAAAGGATGCGATCATGGCATGCTCCCTTCAGGTGCTTCGTACTAATGTTTACCACGATCAGCAATAAAAGAAATCGAGTAGGAGGGCGGGGCTAGCGCCCTCCTCTCACACCACCGGACATGCGGGTCCGCATCCGGCGGTTCGGTCTGTGTCAGGGCATTGCCCTCTAGCCTTTGTTGATGGTCTGTGCCAGGAATAGCTCAGCCCTCTGGTTCGTCCCGCAGGCTTCACCTGCTTCGCTACCCAGAAGTCTCCCCATTCGGGGAAATTCTGCCTTCTTCGCTCATTCCAACGACTTTCCATTCCAGGCGCACTTTCCGTTCGGCCCTTCCCAGCGGATTGACTTCACCTAGCTGGTACAACTATGGCCTCTGCTGACTCCTGTTGCCTCAGCTTGTCCTCTCGGTCAAGGTTACTACTTCAGTAGCCCGACAACAGGTCTCCCCAGGTAAGAACGTTGACTTTCCCTGCATCCTCGCCGCATTTACTTCCCCAAGCCCTTGATCGCATTGGGCTTCGTTGCTTCTTGCCAACTCGCCCGACTTGGATAGCCTCGCATGCGGTTCGTGTTCCTCAAGTCGCAGGTTTGCTTCCGGCTTCCTCCAGACCCCACCTCACGGTGACGCCCTTGCCTTCCGCTAATGGTTGGTGCAATCAACCTCCATATGGGTCTTTCACCCGTTAGCCAACGCCCATGCTGGGCGCACAAAAAAAGCGGCCTCAACCGGCCGCTCTGGCAATTGTCTCCGGGAGGACTCCCGGTTCGCTGGATCTCTCCTGCCACCAACGAACAGCACTCAAAATGGCCTGTCTCGCCGGACGCGGGTAAAAACCGAGTTCACGCAAAGCTTTTTCGTGGCTGATAAGCGAGTTGCTCCGAACAGCTGCGAGTGAATAAGGAGTGACGATCGGATTGTCCATCAACAAGGGCAGGATTCCAGCCGCAAGGTCGGCTGCCCAATCCGGCAGCCAGAAACCTGTATGCCAACCGCCAGCCGCCTCCCAGATGCATTCTGCCACATCCCTGACGGTAAGCCTATCGCCACCAAGGATGTAATTTTCACCGCGTTGACCTTTTTCAGCAACCAGCACCAACCCGTGCGCAACATCGCGGACATCCACAAAATCATATGCTCCGTCAACATAGAACTTGATCCCCGGGTTGAGGTTATAGAGAATGCCTCTTCCAACCTCCGAAACATGGAAGTCGAACGGACCTGCAACAGCCGTCGGGCAGACGATGACCGCATCCATCCCATTTGCTGCGGCGCGCAGTACCTCAAGGCTGGCAGCGGCTTTCGACCGGTCATATACGCCGCGAGCGTGTTCCGGGTCGAATGGAAGATGTTCATCCACCACCCCTCTCTCCGGAACACGCAGGGCATAAATGGAACTGGCATATACAAGCCGCTGAACGCCTGCGTGATTTACCACCGCAAGGACATTACGCGTCCCTTCTTGATTTACAGTCTCCGTCTCTGCGTCTGCTCCGGATGCAAGGCTGATCTTCGCAGCCAGATGATAGACCAGGCTCACCCCCTCCATGGCGCGCTGCAAGGAGCCTACATCCAGAATGTCACCAGGCACGCACTCCACATCCAGGCCCTGCAACGCAACGCGATTCGAGCCTGGGCGGACAAACGCACGCACACGCTGCCCGCGTTCGAGCAATTGGCGAACAAGGACATTTCCGATGTGACCGGTAGCGCCGGTGACAAGAATCATTGCGGACTCCGTGGGCCTTTCCTGATATAACCCCCCAGATCAGATCTGGTATCGATTCTAGCTGGTTTGGAGTATCAAGTCAGGTTCAAAAAATCAGGCTATTTGATTAATCGGTTATCAAGACAATCGTTCGCATTTTAAACGTGCTTTGCTCGCTTTAACCTGATTCTTTCTCTAGCCCCAGCGAAAAGCAAGGAACCGCGTTCGATCAATAATACAATACACAACCAGGATGCCAATCGTAATTGAATGGCAGCCTGCAGAGAATGCCGTTCAAGATCGTTCGAATCTGAATGCCAAACGAACATCAAGAATGGGACAGATATGAGAAATAATATCAGGGTCAATATCGACAGAACATCCGGGCGGTTCTTATACACCAGAAGCATAGAGAAAATGGACAATAACAGGAAGAAGAAAGGCAAATAAACAAATCGGGGATAAAAAACCTCCGATAATAATTTGATTCTGATTGGAGGGGGGACTAGAATTTTGCGATACCAAACGCTGTAACCATTGGTCAATGCTTGTAAATCACCGAAAGGAGCCAGAAAAGTATAACCAGGATTTGTTAATATATATGAAAGCAACACGTTCTTTCCTATGCTTTTCACCCATATATGAAAATTGCCGTCTGGATCATCAATCGAGAGGCGTTCTGTCAATTGACGGAGATCCAACATGAAATAAGATGAGAATTGATCCTTGTAGGGCAATCCTTTCTCTAATAGATAGCCTAATCTCTCATCATCCGGGAAAAACCGATATACAAAAACATGTTCTAAGGAAGCGGTATATCTGCCATTAAGATTTGCCGTTGCGGTTTGAATCCCAAAGACCACGAAAAAAGAAATCATCACTACCGAGTATGAAATGACCAGGACATGCTTGCGGACTACAGGATGCAATAATCCTAAAGCCATTAATCCGCCAAAGGCCAATAAGATCAATCCATTAGGATCGCGTACAAAACTGTAAAAAGTGGCGGAAATAACCAGACAAAAAACTACCAGAACTTGCATCCAGACCGACAATCTGGTCCTTTTACTCCAGATTTCAGCAGAAAGGATGAACAAGGTCAGAAACAATAAGAACAGGGAATTGGAGAGTGAATCCGAAAGCATTAACCTGTCCCAATAGGTAATATTAATGCTTGCTCCAAGCATGAGAATGATTCCAAAGACCAGGAACCTAAGCAACCATTTGGACATCGTGATACTGGCAGAAAATGCTAGCAATGTCCAGGATATGATCGAAAGGATGAGTTGGATTTCTCCGACTCGCTCCATTTCACCTTGGTCGGTCATGTTTGACTGGTGATATCCAACCAGTTTATAGAAAAGAGGCAGAGTAAAAGGTCGATCTCCGATCCAAAAATTGCGATCCAAGAGTGAATAAGATCCTGTCTCAATATATCCAGGAGTATCATTAAAAGCTCTAGCCACATCCAGGTTATAGACAGCGATTTTCGTATCTACAGAAAATAAGAATATCGTGCAATAAGCTCCAAGGACCAGCAGGAGATTAAGAATTCGATATGATCGTCGCTCTTTTCTATCGACCATTGAACTCTCCGGCACTCCAAGTATTTTTGTAACCGCCCTTATCCCGCTCTGGGTGCTGACCCAAAATCCACCAAAAATCAAAACTACTGCGATCAAGATCATCAACAGGTACGATATCTTTTCGACTGTTGAAAGTGATACTCCCTGACGAATGATATGAATTAATATCATACACAATAAAATAACCATTCCAGATAAAGGTAGAACGGGGTATATGTATCTCGCGAGAAAAATTTTATTACGGTGATCGTGCGGGTTCATTGGGTTCACCTAATTTTCCTCCTTGAAATTCTTTGATTTAAAATCACGGAGCATCACAGAAATCCAAATTCACCCTAGTCCACTGTCAATGTTTTCGACAGGTTGCGCGGAAAATCCGGGTCGATGCCGCGCATCACACTCATCTCGTAGGACAGTAACTGCAGGGGCAACACCGCCAACAGGGCTGCGATCTCTGGTGTGGATTTTGGCAGCACGATCAGATCACTGGCGTGTGCACGCAAGCGTTCGTCATCTTCCCCGATAACAATGGCGCGTGCACCGCGACAGGTCACTTCGTTGATGCCGCTTACAATAAGCGGCACATCCAGCGGTCCGGCAGCGAACAGTACCGGAAATCCATCCGTCACTGCCGATAGCGGACCGTGCTTGAACTCTGTTGAAAGCATCCCCTCGCAGTGTGCATATGTGATCTCTTTGAGTTTCAACGCCCCTTCCAGTGCAATGGGGTAAGTGGCACCATAACCAAGGCAATAGAGGTCATTCCAGGCGTTAACGATCGGGGCAAGCGCTGCCACCTGTGAGGCGACCATGTCCAGAGTCTGTTCCATCAATTCAGGGATGACCGCCAGTTCGGAAGTATCGCGACCTGCCATGCGGTACGCCAGGTACAGGAAGGCGATCACCTGATTGGTGAATGTCTTGGTGGCAGGGACGGAGATCTCATAACCACAGCATAACGGCAAGGTGCAACTGGTGGCTTTGGTGAGAGTGGAGCCTATTACATTTGCTAGCCCAAATGAGGTCATTCCTTTTGATTCCCCCATCTGCAAGGCGTTGAGCACATCCTTGGTTTCCCCGCTCTGGCTGACAAACAAGCCCACATCCTCATGGTTGACTGCCGGAGCATACTGGGGGATGAACTGTGGAGCCAACACCGGGATGGCAGGACGCCCTGCAATTTGGGCAAAGTAAACCGCCCCTGCCAGGCAGGCGTGGTAACTCGTCCCGCAGCCAACAAAATACAGCTGCCGGGCTTTTCGCATTTTATCAATTACAGTCTGGAGGTTGCGATCATCCTCACCGGATGATGCCCCCGCCAATCCGTCCATCAGGTGCAGAAGTTCGCGCCCCACTTGAGGCTGCTCATGGATCTCTTTCAACATGAAGTGCGCATATCCCCCTTTCTGAACTGCATCCATCGTTTCGGTGACCTGTTCCGTGGGTCTCGTGATGAGGCTGCCATCCTTGACCGAGCGCAGTTCGATCCGATCAGGATACAGGGTGATGATCTCTCCATCCTGGATTCTTACGATTTCACGTGTCAACGGCAGAATCGAAGGCAGGTCGGAGGAGAGACACGTGAATCCTTCCCCAATGCCGATGACGAGACCGGAGCCTTTCTTGATGGCATATAATTTATCGTCCTTTGCTCGGCCGATGACAAAGGCATAATCCCCCTGCAGGTCGCCGTAAGCCAGGCGGATCGAATCTATGAAATCATAGCCTTTCTTAATATATCGCTCCACCGCGTGGACGCACGATTCACCATCATTTTGCGACCGGACGGTGAGGCCTTCAGCCATGAATTGCTGGCGCAGCTCGAAGTTGTTAACAACGTTGCCGTTATGCGCCCCGACCAGGTCGCCGTCAGAATCCAGGTGAGGTTGGGAATTCACCTGTGAGGGTTCGCCAAATGTTGCCCAACGTAACTGGGTCATCCCGCGCTGACCGATCATTTCCTCAAAATGGTACTTTGCTGCCACATCCTCCACCCTACCGACATCTTTGCGCAGGTCGATTTTGTCTCCAGAGAGGGTCGCCGCGCCAACCGAGTCATAGCCGCGGTAGGTCAGGCGTTTAGCTGCTTCGATGAGAATGGGGCCGAGTTTCTGTTCGCCAGTGGTCACGATTCCGAAGATGCCGCACATGAATTGGAATGTCTCCTATAAGGGTAGATTGGTAGGAGCAAGTTTATCATACCCATTGCGCTGATGCCATAATCCCTTTCTTTGTGCTACAATTATTTTGATTGAAATTGGAGATGCCGTTCAAACCTATTAAATAAGGAGGTAATCAATGACCGGTTTCGTAGGTAATATCGAGGATTTGACCCTTAAGAATAATTATTTCCGTGAAGTCCTGTATACGGGCAAGTTTGCCCAGCTGGTTGTGATGTGCCTGCAGCCCGGTGAAGAGATCGGCAACGAAATCCACAATACCGTTGACCAGTTCTTCCGCATTGAGCAAGGTGAGGCCAAATTTGTCTTCAATGAAACTGAGGAACACAGTGCTCACAGCAGTGATGCAGTGATCGTTCCGGCGGGCACTTTCCATAATGTGATTAATGCTTCAAAAGTCGGGCAGCTGAAGTTGTATACCATCTATTCCCCGCCGAACCATCCGGAAGGAACGATTCATAAGACCAAGAAGGATGCGGAGGAAGCGGAAAAAGACGAACATCAATAATTTAGACACTACAAATTGTAAATGACCGCATGCCCGTTCACAGGACCTGCGGTCATTTTTATTGATGAAACAGTGTTCCCATCTCAGGATCTGTTTCGTTTTAATGAGATCGGAATTCCTTCACCCCCCCCTCGAGCCAATCCAACCAGGCCTGGATGCCTGCCCCGGTCTGGCAGGAGAGTTCAAACTGGCGTACTCCGGGATTGAGCACTTCAATCCCTTTCTTGAAAAAATCCATGCGAAAAGGAACGTATGGCAGCAGGTCGATCTTGTTTATAACCACTACGTCGACACCGCGATACATGCCGGGATATTTATAGGGTTTATCGTCCCCTTCAGGGATGGAAGCGACAAGCACGCTCTTATGCGTGCCGAGTTTAAAATCCGCCGGGCAGACCAGGTTGCCGACATTTTCAATGATAACCAGGTCGAGTGCCCCCAGGTCGAGCTGTGATATTGCCGATTGCACCATGACCGCATCCAGATGACAACCACCCCCTGTATTGATTTGGACGGCAACTGCACCTGCAGCTCTGGCACGACTGGCATCAAAGGAAGTGGCGATATCGCCATTGATCATGCCGATGCGGACTCGCCCTTCCAGACCCTTGATCGTCTGCTCGATCAACGATGTCTTGCCAGCGCCCGGTGAAGCCATCACGTTGATGGCAAGGACCTTTGCAGAATCCAATCTGGACTGGTTCTCAAGTGCCAGGCGGTCGTTTGCCGACAGGATCTTTTCGACAACCGGGATATGCTTTGGCATTAGCTGTCTCTCAATAGCATTATTTCAGGAACAATTCTTCTCGTCGATTGTTCATTCATTCTTCAATGTCAATCGCTTCCAATTGAAACTCTTCACCAGTGATAACCCTGGCATGACTCCCTCTGCAATTTGGACAGGTGAATTCATCGCTGCCAGGTTCATACTTTATCCCGCAATCCTCGCAGACAAGAGAGACGGGCACGCGGCGGAAGTGCAGGTTGGCACCTTTGGCTGTTGTTCCTTCGCTGATCAGGTCCCAGTAGAATTGGACTGAATCATCCACAATGGATGACCATTGACCGAGGACAAGGTACAGGTCTGTAATCCTGCGAGCTTTATGCGCCTCGGCATGGCGAACGGCAATTTCGAGGATGCTTTCGGTAACCGCGAGTTCATGCATGACAGGGTTCCACAGTCACTCTTAACGCCATCTGAAACCGGTTGCGGAGTCCTGCCTGTCGCGGCAGGAAAACAAGATAAGCGAGATGGTAAGCGTTCATTCATCAGCCAACCGAATTGGTTGTTCTCTTCCAGATCATCATTCCTTGCCGTAATCTTCCGGGAGCCAGCAACACAGGACCAGGTCGCGGGCTGCCTTGACCTCATCCATGCGCCCAAAGGGAGTCTTGTGCGGGGCTTCGCGCAGCAAGTCTGGCGTAACCTTCGCTTCCTCTGCAATCTTCATCAACGCTTCTACAAAAGCATCCAGGGTCTCTTTATTCTCAGTTTCTGTGGGTTCGATCATCAACGCTTCATGCACGATGAGCGGGAAATAATTGGTGGGAGGGTGAAAATTGTAGTCCATCAGCCGCTTGGCAATATCCAATGCACGAATACCGGGGGCGTCAGCCCACTGGCCTTCGGCAACGAATTCGTGCATGCAAGTCCGATCAAATGGAATCTTATAGCTGCCTTGCAGACGTGCCTTGATGTAATTGGCATTCAGAACCGCGTTTTCCGAGATCTGACGCAGTCCATCCGGTCCGTGCATGGCGATGTATGTATACGCTCTCACCATCATTCCAAAGTGCCCGTGGAATGCTTTGACACGCCCGATTGTTTTCTTCGGGTTGAAGAAACCATATAATGCCGGCTCGTCCTCGGTGCTTTCTTCAACGATCGCTACCAGCGGGCCGGGCAAAAAGTCCGCCAATTTTTCAGTCACACCCACCGGTCCGGAGCCAGGTCCACCACCACCGTGTGGGGTGGAAAAAGTCTTATGCAAATTGTAGTGCATCACATCGAAGCCAGCATCACAAGGGCGGAGTATCCCGAGCAAGGCATTCAGGTTTGCGCCGTCGCCATAGACCAGTCCACCGCAATCGTGGACGATCCTGATCGCCTGCTCAAGGTGTTCGTCAAAGAGTCCCAGCGTGTTCGGATTTGTCAGCATCAGCCCGACGGTGGTATCATCGCAGGCCGCTTTCAAAGCCTCCAGATCGATGTTCCCACGCCCGTCCGAAGGTACCTGCACCACCTCCAGGCTGCTCATGGCAGAGGAGGCGGGATTGGTGCCATGGGCGGAATCAGGGATCAGCATCTTGACCCGTTTGGCATCGCCGCGGTCCTTGTGATATGCACGCATGATCAGCACACCGGTTAATTCACCGTGTGCTCCGGCAGCGGGCTGGAGGGTCACCGCGGCAAAACCGGAGATCTCCTGCAACCAGTCCTGCAAGGTATACATTAATGCCAGGTTTCCCTGGACAGTTTCTATCGGTTGAAGAGGATGAGTAAATGTAAAACCGGGCAGGCGGGCAGTATCCTCGTTGATCTTCGGGTTGTACTTCATCGTACATGAACCCAGTGGGTAAAAACCGCCATCCACGCTGTAATTATATTTTGAAAGGTTCACGTAATGACGAACAACATCCACCTCAGCCAGTTCAGGCAGTGGTAATTCCTTGCGCAACAGGAATTCAGGCAGGTTTGACTTTGGTACGTCCGTGTTTGGAAAGGTAACCCCGGTACGCCCTGGTGAGGATAATTCATAAATCGTTGGTTCAGGCATGGCTCACCTCCGTCATCACAGCTACGAGGGCATCGATTTCTTCTTTTGAATTCATCTCGGTTACGGCGATCAGCATGTGATCTTTCAGGGCTGGGTAATCTTGGCCCAGGTCGTAACCTCCCAGTATGCCATGGTCAAGCAGGTGATCGTTTATCTTAGAGACAGGTTTCGGGCAACAAACGGAAAATTCATTAAAGAAGGGAGCCTCAAAGCAGGTGGAGTAACCAGGAATTTTGTTGACCATTTCAGCCGCATAATGCGCTTTCTGAAAACAGAGATCTGCCACCTGTCGTAAACCGTTTCGCCCAAGGAGGGAAAGGTAAACAGCGGCTGCCAATGCCATTAAACCCTGGTTGGAACATATATTGGAAATGGCCCGCTCGCGTTTTATGTGCTGCTCACGAGCGGTCAGGGTCAGCACAAAAGCGCGCTGCCCACGGCTGTCCAATGTTTCGCCTACGAGGCGACCAGCCATCTTGTGGATGAACTGTTTTCGGGTGGTAAAGAAACCAAGGTACGGGCCGCCGTATGATAGCGGAATGCCAAGCGGCTGCCCCTCGCCAACAACGATATCTGCTCCCATTTCACCGGGAGTCTTGAAGAGAGCCAGCGCGATCGGGTTGGCAGCCACGCAAACCAGCGCTCCCCTTGCATGAGCCAGTTCAATTAATTTATTGAAATCATACAGACGTCCAAAAAAATCCGGGTACTGGACGATGACCAGGGCAGTATTCTCATCAATCAGGGTTTCGAGCATCTCCGGACCAGCGTTCAGGTCCGCCTGTGGATCATCCCCACATAGGTCCAGGTTCATCCCCTGAACATAGGTGCGCATTGTTTCTCTGTATTGTGGGTGAACCGTTGGAGAAATGACCACCTTGGTCCGCTTGCCTCGAAACTGAGCATAAGCCATATTGGCGGCTTCAGCCACAGCCGTGGCACCGTCGTAGTGCGAGGCATTGGAAACTTCCATGCCCGTCAGCGCGCAAATCAAGCTCTGGTATTCGAAAATTGCTTGCAATGTGCCTTGTGAGATTTCAGGCTGATAAGGCGTATAGGCCGTGTAAAACTCGCCGCGCCGGAGGATGTGATCAACAGCAGAGGGGATGTAATGATTGTATGCTCCGGCTCCAAGGAATGAAACCAGATCCGAGGCAATATTTTCATTGCCGGCAGAAAGATCACCGAGTTCCGCTGCCGCTTCCATCTCTGTAAGAGCAGGCGGTAGATCGAGTTTCGGATAACGATGCCTGGCAGGGATATCCTTGAAAAGGTCTTGCAGGCTTTTTACTCCAATGGTGGCGAGCATTGCCTCCCGCTCAGCAGGGGAATGTGGGATATAGGTCATAAAACCTCCTGACAGAAAAACAAGTGGTTAATGCGCCCGCTCTTCACAGTACTTGGAATATGCGCCTGAATCCATGAGAGCTGAGTTCTCTCCGCCATCCACCTTGACCATCCATCCCTTGCCATATGGATCAGTGTTCAGGATTTCAGGGTTTCCGCTCAATTCCTCATTTACGGCTACCACTTTGCCACTGGCGGATGCATAAGTCTCGGCAGCTGCCTTGACAGATTCAACCGAGGCGATCGCCTTACCCGGGGCAGTCTGCTCGCCAACGCTGGTCACGATCTCCACAAAGACGATATCCGATAACTGCCCTTGGGCATAATCGGTCAGACCCATGGCTCCGGTTGCTGGATCGAACCATTCATCAGTCTTTGTGTACTTGAGATTGGAGGGAATGTTCATCATTGGTCTCCTCTAAGAAGATTGGGTAAAACAAAGAGAGCGCACCACGACAGGAAGTGCGCCCTCTGTTATCCTCCTGAAAGACATTCTTCAGCACATGCTCGATCGCAGAGATTGCGTTGGCTGAAGGATGGCTCGTCAGTGTGCCGCGGCTGGAAATGGTTTTCCGCAGGGTGGTTCCAGAGGAACTAGGCGCAGGGTCCTTTTACCTGAGAGTTTCGCCCGAATTCGTCAAATCCGGGTTTGCCCCTTCGGTGCTGGCATTTCCCATTTCGATTTTCTGAGAATGCCAGTCTCTTCCCTGCTGTCTTATGGCAATTATGTACAGTGCATTGTAAGAGCAAGATGGACGAGAGTCAAGTTAAATAATAGTCACTGAAAAAGAAAACCGGTGCGAGAACGCACCGGTCATGTGGAGAAAAGTTGGATTATTAACCTGTGAGAGTGCCGCGCACCCAGTCACCAGCCAGCCAATATTTGAAGTCCTGTCCCTGGCTGACTTGCACCGCACCGATGGTACCATAGATCAGGGCACCGATAGGCAATAGTGCCAGGATTGGAGTGAATACAATCGCTACAGGGATCAGCACGACCCCGACCAGAAAGGCTGAAAGGATCCCAACGATGGCCCACATCAAGCCTATCAGCGCACCACCACCAAACCAGCAGATCAATTGGAAAACCATCGCTTGCATGGCATGATAAGCCACAAAGCGCGAACGGTCTTTGTAAACCATGTAGATGATCAAGGCAGCGATCGGCCCGCCAAATCCGGTCAACAGGTTGATGAAAGTGCTCAGGTGAGCAAGCATCCCCCAGGTGCGTTCATCCCCGGGTGCCAGGGCTTCGTTGGTCATATCCGTCCCGATTGTTGATGATGACAAATGCGTTTCTGCAGTAGGAACTGGTAGATCAACTTTAGGCGGTTTACCCTGTGGATCGACTTTCTTTTTTGCTGGCATTGTTCTCTCCTATCCTGTATCGAATATAAATTTTATTGAAAATCTCTTGTAATATAACGATTCTGACCGGCGCAGGTTGCAAACGATTATAAAGAAAAAGCCCGCCTGAGAAGCGGGCTTATGTTGCAAGTAATCAAGTTCTACGCCACCCAGTGCTGGTCGCGCAGGAACTTGGTGACCACGGGAACCTCGAAATACTTCCCCTGGTAGGCAAGGACTGCCGGCCAGATCAAGAGCAGCCAGACGATCGGTGCGATACAACCGATCAATGCGCCAATCCCGAAGGTCACGGCAGCCAGGGCAGAAGAGAGGATCCCAAGGACAATCTCAACCGCCCAGACACCTACGTTCAGGGCAAGCGCCTGGACTGCGTGAAATTTAATGAACGGGCGGTCTTTCTTCCCTTCAATAAAGAGCATGATTAGTGCAACGATAAAGATCGGGTAGCCGAGGGCAGCCCAGAGTTTATCATCGCTGGTAACTTCATTATTCATTTACTCTCCTTTGACTGTGATTGATCTATCGGATTAATCCTCCGATATACCAAATCCAGATCATTCTCAGATGAGTAGATCAGGCAACCCAACCTTGCTTCTTCACGAAGTCGGTAAGCACGGGGACGGTCACCAACTTGCCTTGATAGGATTGGATTCCCAGGACAACTGAATAGATGAATGCCAGCGGGCCAAGGCACAAGCCGATGCCAATGATGGAGGATCCCCAAGCAATAACACTTAGCGACAGCGAAAGGACCGCATTGTACTTGATGAACGGGCGGGCTTTCTTGTCTTCCATGAATAGTACAATAACAGCTACTGGCCAGATCAGCCAGCCAAGCAACGACCACAGTTTGTCGTCGCTGGTAAGATCGGAACTAATCGGTTGTTGAGTCATTGGTTTCTCCTGATAGTATGAAATCGTTTGGAAGTATGCAATATTTTACAACTAATCTGGACAAAAAGCAACCGATTTAGACCGGGGATTGGTTAAATGTTGCATGAGAAAGGAATTCCCCTTTTCCAAAAAAAGGCAGTAGAATCACATGGTGACCAATCAAGTGCACGTTGTTTTTATGGGCTCTCCAGACTTCGCAGTCCCGGTTCTGGAAGCACTTGCAGGGAATTACCCGCTCGTTGGCGTGGTAACCCAGCCTGACCGCCCGGCTGGACGCGGCGGAAAGCCGCGCCCTCCTGCTGTAAAAAAGAGTGCTGTCCAGCTTCAAATCCCATATATACAACCAGAAAAGTTGCGTCTCCCCGAAGCCATGAACCAGCTTCATGCCTGGAAACCGGATTTGATCATCGTGGCAGCCTTTGGACAAATCCTGCGCCAGGAGGTGTTCGACATGGCGCACTACGGCTGCATTAATGTCCACGGATCCCTGCTTCCCCGCTGGCGGGGTGCGGCTCCCATCCAGGCCGCGATTCTGGCTGGAGATGTTCAGACCGGTATCACCATCATGAAAATGGATTCCGGCGTGGATACCGGTCCAATCCTCAGCCAGCATGCATACGCGATCTCTCCGCTGGATACCGGCGGATCACTTTTTGACAAGTTATCCCGACTCGGGGCAGACCTGCTGCTGGAAACCCTGCCACGCTATCTCAGCGGGGAACTCATCCCCCTGTCTCAACCTGAAGAAGGCGCTACCTATGCCCCGAGGCTTGCCAGAGAGGATGGGCGCCTGGATTTCACCAGGTCTGCGATTGAACTGGAACGGCGCGTCCGGGCTTATGATCCGTGGCCTGGCACCTGGATGGATTGGAAAGGCACCCCGTTGAAAATATCGCGTGCCCATGTAAGCGAGGTTGACTCGCCCGGCATTGGCCTCAGGCTGACCATCGAGGCAAACCCTGCTGTAGCCACCAGCTCAGGGATTCTCGTCCTGGATGAAGTCCAGCCATCGGGAAAGAAGGTCATGTCAGGGAAGGCTTTTCTCATTGGAGCACGCGATTGGTAAAACAACTGCCAACCGGTTTTTGAACCCCTAGCCGTTTGATTTTTCGCACCTGTTCGGCAAGAGACCATTCCGGAGAGCATAATGTCCAAATATATTGCAGCCATCGACCAGGGCACCACCAGCACGCGCTGCATCCTGTTCGACCATTCAGGGAATATCGTCGCCGTTGACCAGAAGGAGCACGAGCAGATCTACCCTCAACCCGGCTGGGTTGAACATAACGCTCTCGAAATCTGGGAAAACACCCAAAGTGTGGTGCGCAGTGTGCTTGAAAAATCCGCTGCAAAAATAACCGATATCGCTGCCATCGGTGTCACCAACCAGCGAGAAACCACGCTGATCTGGGAGCGTAAAACCGGGAAACCTGTTTGCAATGCCATCGTATGGCAGGATACGCGCACGGATGCCATTTGTAATAACCTGGCAAAGGACGGTGGGCAGGACCGCTTCCGGGTAAAAACCGGCTTGCCGCTTGCCACCTATTTCTCCGGTCCAAAGATCAAGTGGATTTTGGACCAACTCCCACAGGCTCGCCGGCAGGCAGAAAAAGGTGATCTCCTTTTTGGAAACATGGATACCTGGGTGCTCTGGAACCTGACCGGCGCCCACGTCACCGATGTGACGAATGCTTCCCGCACACAATTGATGAATCTGGACAAGC
>Ga0315278_10002030_pt1 | contig 17954 bp, 14 predicted proteins | sample YL17G06_0_MG_FD_203880 | JGI IMG/M metagenome (GOLD analysis project Ga0315278, IMG submission 203880) | Sediment microbial communities from Yellowstone Lake, YNP, Wyoming, USA - YL17G06_0 | ecosystem: Environmental > Aquatic > Freshwater > Lake > Sediment | place: USA: Wyoming | collected... | reverse complement strand
AATATTGTCCCCCTTCGGCCAGGTCGGTTATAGTGCGGCCAATAACTTCCTTGACAGTTATTCTCATTATAAAACCATTAAAGATGGTGTATTTACCGTATCGATTAATTGGGATACCTGGAAGGACAGCGGTATGGCTGTAGAAACAGTGAGCAAAATTACTATGAAGCAGGGGAATCCCGATTATCGGTCGGTGTTATCGCATGGAATCGTTTCGTCAGAGGGACAGGAAGTGTTTAGCAGGATACTGGAGGTTTCATGGCCCCAAATTGCAGTATCTACCAGGAATTTAAATACCTTGATAAAGGGACTTTTAACTGCCCGGCATGAGGGGGCGAATTCCGCTGATGGCCCGGACGGTGGAAAAATTTCTGCTGTTTTGCATCCCAGACCTGCCATCGGGGCCACCTATATCGCTCCCGGGAGTAGTTTAGAAAAAATAATTGCCAATACCTGGGAGGAGGTACTTGGGCTTGAGAAGGTGGGTGTAAATGATAATTTTTTTGAAGTAGGCGGCGATTCCATAAAAATTATCGAACTGAATCATAAATTGAAAACCGTACTAAACAGGGAAATACCTGTCCAGATCATGTTCAGTTATTCCACGGTTGCTTCTTTATCCAGGTATTTGAGCCAGGAAGGAATGGATAAAGGGTTGTCCGAGGTAGAAATCGAACAAGCCAAAGAATTGGATTATGCAAAGAATATGATGAATAAAACAATAAATAAAATAAGAAGGAGATAGGATATGAATGAAAATATTTCAAGAACAGGTTTAGAAATTGCAGTAATCGGTATGGCCGGTAGGTTTCCAGGGGCAAAAAATGTGGCTGAATTCTGGACTAACCTGGTAAATGGCAAAGAAACCATTTCGCTTTTCACCGACCAGGAATTGGAAGAGGAAGGGGTTGACCCCAAATTCTTGAATGCCCCTAATTTTGTAAAAGCAAAAGGAATTATTGAAGACCTGGAATATTTCGATGAATTATTTTTTAATTTCATCCCGATAGAAGCCAAAGTAATAGACCCCCAGAATCGAATGTTCCTTGAAATTTCATGGGAAGCCCTGGAGCAGGCAGGTTATGACAGTACTAATTTTAAAGGTAGAATTGGGGTTTATGCCGGGTCAACCAATAATATATTTTGGAATGCATTGATGTTGTATAAAAATACGGAACTCAAGGGTTTTTTAAAAGGAGTTTATAGTAATAAAGATTATTTAAGCATGTTAACCTCTTATAAGTTGGATTTAAAGGGGCCAAGTTTATCTGTTTTTACCGCCTGTTCCACATCATTAGTGGCAATTGACCTGGCATGCCGGTCGTTACTGACCGGTGAATGCGAAATGGCCCTGGCAGGCGGCGTATCGTTAACTCTTCCTAAAAAGGATGGCTATTTCTATAAAGAAGGAATGTTATTTTCCAGCGATGGGCATTGTAGAACGTTTGATGCAAAAGCATCGGGAACGGTTTTCGGTCACGGCGCAGGGGTAGTTGTTCTCAAACCGCTCGAACAAGCCCTTGAAGATGGCGATTGTATCCAGGCTGTTATTAAAGGCGCCGCCAGTAATAACGATGGTATCGCAAAAGTCGGCTTTACTGCTCCCACTGTGGAAGGTCAGGTGGCAGTAACGAGAGCTGCCCTGAATTTAGCGGAAGTTGATCCTGAAAGTATCAGCTATGTCGAAGCGCATGGAACAGGCACCATATTGGGAGACCCCATTGAGGTAGAAGCCTTAACTCGCGCGTTTAATTCAAATAAAACAGGATTTTGCAGGCTTGGCTCTGTTAAAACAAATGTCGGCCACCTGGATTGCGCCGCCGGGGTCACCAGCTTTATTAAAACTGTGTTGACCTTAAAAAATCGCTTAATTCCCCCCTCATTGCATTTTGAAACCCCCAATCCGAAAATCGATTTTAAAAATAGCCCTTTTATTGTAAATACCGAGCTCTTTGAATGGAAAAACGATAACAAATACCCATTGCGGGCGTCGGTAAATTCACTGGGTGTCGGTGGCACCAACGCGCATGTTATTCTTGAAGAGGCGCCGCAATTGCAGTCGGGGCCGGAGATCCGGAAATGGAAATTAATCGTACTCTCCGCAAAGACCGAAACAGCCCTTAATAAAATTTCGGAAAATTTCCAGGATTATTTAAAGAAGAATCCCAGTATTGACTTTGCTGATACCGCTTATACATTACAGGTAGGAAGAAGATCCCTTGAACATAGAAAAGTGTTGGTTTGTTCAACCGCTGACGAAGCCGTCGATGCTTTGACAGCCAATGACTCGAAAAAAGTTCATACGTTCTATTCTAAAGATACCGATAGACCCGTGGTATTTTTGTTTTCCGGCCAGGGCTCCCAGTATGTGAATATGGGGCTGGATTTGTACCGTACAGAACCTGTATTCCAGGAAGAAATGAACCGGTGTTTCAAAATTTTGAAACCCATCATGGGTTATGATTTGAAAGAAATTATTTATCCGTCTCAAGAGAGTGAAGTCCCGGTTAGTTCTGAACAAATCGACCAGACCGAAATTACTCAACCCATCTTATTTGTATTTGAATATGCATTGGCCAAATTGTTGCTGAATTGGGGGCTATCTCCTTACGCAATGATAGGGCACAGCATTGGTGAATATGTTGCAGCCTGTTTATCCGGGGTTTTTTCCCTAACGGATGCATTAGCTCTGGTGGCCTTAAGAGGTAAACTGATGCAGGAATTACCGGGCGGCGCCATGTTGAGCGTTTCACTCCCCGAATCGGAATTAAAGCCCTTGTTAAATGAAGAAATTTCGTTGGCTGCGGTCAATAGTCCGGCCCTTTGTACAGTCTCCGGCACATATGAAGTAATTGACGATTTTGCAAAGTCATTAGAGGAGAAGGGGTATAAATTTCGAAAACTCCACACATCGCATGCTTTTCACTCGAAAATGATGGACCCAATCCTTGCTAAATTTGAAGAGAAAGTGAAGGATGTGGCAATAAGTCGTCCACAGATCCCCTTTATCTCCAATGTCAGTGCAAAGTGGATGGACATAGAAACCGCGGGAGATCCGGGGTATTGGGCGAAGCATTTACGCGGGGCCGTCCGGTTTGCCGATGGCATTACGGAACTATTAAAAGAGGCTAATGCGATTTTTGTAGAGGTAGGCCCGGGTCGTACGTTAAGCACCTTTGTAACGCTGCACCAGGACAAAAAAAACAGTCATTCTGTTGTAAATATCATACGTCATCCCACGGAAGAAGCCGCAGATGATTATTACCTGCTGACTCAAATAGGGAAATTATGGAGTTACGGGAAAAAAATAGACTGGTCCGGGCTATATACGGAAGAAAAAAGACATCGCATCCCCCTACCCACATATCCATTTGAAAGGCAGCGATTCTGGATTACAGGAAATCCGTTTGCTATCATTCGAGAGATTATCGACTCCGGGATGAATTTAAGAAAAATTACAGATGCCGCGGATTGGTATTATGTTCCATCGTGGAAGAATTCAACCCTCCCGGTGTTGGTTGAGGAACTTGAATTTTCAAGCTTTCTCTTGTTTATGGATGAGATCGGGATTAGTTCCGGCCTGAAGGAACGGCTGGAAAGATTCGGTCATGATGTCATCCTGGTCAAAAAAGGCCCGGGTTTTTCCAGGGAAAGTAGACAGGAATATACGATTAACCCTGCAAAAAGTGAGGATTATCAAGCGCTGTTCAATGATCTACGCCAGCAGTCCAGGATGCCGAAAGCGATTGTGCACTTGTGGAGCGTCACACCGGATCCGGGCGGACAGGTGAACCTCGAATTCGATGATAATGAGAATTTACAGGCCCTGGGATATTACAGCCTGGTTTATATGATGCAGGAAATCGGCGCCGCCAATTATAATGATGAAATAAAAATAGCAGTTGTGTCGAATAATATGCATGATATCGTGGGCAATGAAGCGATCGTCCCCGGGAAAGCCACGTTGATCGGACCTGTAAAACTTATCCCCAGGGAATATCCGAATATGACCTGCCGCAGTGTGGATATAGTTGTCCCGGAAACCGGCTGTCGCGATATGGAAATACTACTCGACCAACTGTATACGGAAATTTCAAGCGAAAACGGCGATGAGATTGTTGCCTATCGTAATAACAGGCGTTGGACCCAGGGCTTTGACCCGGTTCATTGGGAAAAAACGGAAGAAACCGCGCCCCTGAAGGACGGCGGCGTTTATTTGATTACAGGAGGAATGGGAGGTATCGGACTGGTATTAGCTGAATACATTGCCAGGAAAGTAAGCGCAAAGTTTGTACTTGTCGGGCGCTCTTCTCTACCGCCCGGGGATCAATGGGAAGAATGGCTCCAAATGCATGAGGACAGCGATGAAACAAGCGAGAGAATTCGGAAAATAGCTGCACTGGAAAAATTAGGCGCTGAAGTTATGGTGGCGGCTGCAAATGTTTCCGATGAACAACAGATGCGGGAGGTGGTTACCCGGGCCGAAAATCGATTCGGCCGGATCGATGGCGTTATTCACAGCGCCGGTGTCGCCGATTTAGGCGGGATGATCCAGCGAAGAACACGGGAAGCCTCAGAACGTGTTTTTGAAGTTAAAGTTAAAGGCTCGATTGTGCTTGACCGGGTATTGAAAGATTGCCAACTCGATTTCTTTGTGCTGTGTTCGTCCGTTATGTCCATTTTAGGCCCCTTCGGTGAAACAGCCTATACTGCTGCAAATGCCTTTTTAGACGCCTATGCCTTCTATCGGAATAAGTATTATAAGTCATTTTCAGTATCCATCAACTGGGATTTGTGGAAGGAAGTCGGGATGGCCGTCGATATATTGAAAAAGTCCGGGACTCCCCAAAAATCAGAATACCAGGTCAACGAAATCGGTCACCCCCTATTCGATGAATGCCGTCTTTATAAAGAGGGAGACGAAATATTTGTAACAACGTTTCGAGTGGACAAATATTGGGTTCTCAATGAGCATAGGGTTATGGGGAATGCTGTATTAGTGGGAACTGCCTACCTGGAAATGGCCAGGGCTGCTTTTGAAAATCATACTCATCAAGGTACAGTTGAAATCCGGGAATTATATTTTTTGAACCCGTTACTGGTCCTGGAGAATAAAGATACCGAATTTCGCATGGTCTTGAAGGAGCGAGAAGGTTATTACGAGTTCTTTTTTATGAGTCGGTTGGGCGGTGGGGGAGGTAAATGGAAACCTCATGCCCGCGGGGAAATGGTTTCGCTCCCCGAAGAAACCCCGGTGACCCACAATATCGAAGAAATTCGCGCCTTATGCCAGGAGCAAATTCATTCCTTCCCGGTTGAAAATTTCAAACCCTTCGAAGGTTTTGTCGGAACGAGTCCGAGATGGAATAGTTTGCGGCGGATTTACCTGGGAAGTAACGAGGAGTTAAGTGAAATCGAACTCCTTGATGATTATAAAGACGATATCGGGACCTATTGGTTGCATCCCGCGCTCCTTGATGTTGCTACCGCTTTCGCCAACCTGGCATCCGTAGGCGGCAGCCGCGGTGAAAATTACCTGCCCATATCCTATAAAAAACTGCGGGTAAGAGGTCCTTTGCCGAAAAAAATATTCAGTTACGGCAAATTCCTGGGATTTGACTCAGATGAAAAAACAAAAATAACATTTAATATTAAGATAATGGATGAACAGGGTCGCGAATTGGTGGATATCGAAGAATTCTCTTTATTAACCGTATCTGCCAAAGGAACGCCGATAGCCGCTGAAATCAGGAATAACTTTCCCATTTCTGCTTTCCTGGGCGTTGAAGATCAAGAATCCGATGCCAATAAATCTGCTTACTCAGCAGGATTAGGCGCTTACCAGATGACGCCGGGATTGCTCTCCGGGGAAGGTGTTGAGGCTTTTCACCGTGTTTTAAGAGGCGGGTCTCCCCAGGTAGCCGTATCTACTCAAGACCTGGCAGCCAGGATTTATATATTAAAAAATCCACCGGCTAAGGAAGATGAAAACTCTTCAAAGGCCAGGGATTCACGGCCTACATTGAGGACAGAATATGTCGCCCCCACCAATGAAACCGAGGAAAAGCTAGCCGCTATTTTTGCAAAATATCTTGGTATTGAAAAAATTGGGATTAATGACGATTTCTTCGAATTGGGTTTAGAGTCGTTGAAAGCCGTCGATATATCTGGAAATATCAGCGACCAATTAGGAGTAACTATCTCGATCGCCCAGCTTTTTAATACCCCCACTATAGAAGGAATTGCAAAATATATTGATAATAAAAAGCAAGAAAGCGAGACTATTGATCTAAACACTGAAGTGAAATAGCATTATCTAAATGAAAAAATGTTTTTTGAAAGCGTACAAAGGAGGAAAATGATGCGTATCTTCGAAATCGATCAAAAGAAATGTACCGGGTGTGGTATATGTGCGGAGGTTTGCCCGGTTGCTGTGATAGAATTGAAGGGGCCGGGTTCTTTCCCGGTTCCCGATGATAAAAAAGTATGTATTAACTGTGGGCATTGCGCAGTAGTATGTCCGTTTAGCGCGCTCTCGTTGGAGAAAATGCCTATTGATCAGTGCCCCCCAGTGCAAGAAGAGTTTTTTTTTACTCCCTTGCAGTTGGAACACACAATTCGGAGGCGTAGGTCGATCTATGCATTTGCGGATAAAGCGGCCGATCGGGAGACACTTAACCGGGCAATCGAAATGGCCCGGTTTGCCCCGGTTTTCTCCTATAACCGGCCTGTTAATTGGATCGTGGTTTATGAAAAAAATGAAGTAAAACGAATGGTAGGTATGGTTATCAATTTCCTCCGTTCCATACGGAAAAGAGAAGCATTCATTGGAAAACAAGAATTCATCATAAAAGCGTTGGCAGACTATGAGGCGGGAGTCGACACTATCAGCCGCGGCGCAGCTCATCTCATCGTTACCTACACCCCAAAAGCAGATGCTTTTTCCGCATTTTCGGGTGTCCACATGGAGGCTAACGATTGTATTGCCGCCCTGGCTTACCTTGAACTCATTTTGCCTACTTTCGGTTTAGGAAGCCTCAAGGCCGGATTATTTGACCATGCAGTAAGGTTGTGGCCGCCGTTACAAAATGCTCTCGGATTCCCCAGGACACATACAAACTGCGGCGCTGTTTGGGTGGGCTATCCCAAATATAAATATCAGCGACTCCCGTTCAGGGATAAACCGGCTGTCACGTGGCGTTAAAAGAAAAACAATGGAGATATTTAAATGGAAAAAAATAATTTTATTTGCAGGATTATTTCGCCCGGGGATAAATCGCTTTGGGATAATTGTGTAAGATTTGAATATGATATATTTGTCGAATCCAGGTATATTAAGGAAAACCCAGGGAAAAAAATCCCCAGCTATGATCAATATGATCATTCATTATTCCTGGCGCTTTTCCTGGAGAATAACCGGAAAGTTGAACCGGATATCGCCGGGTTAATGAGATTATTTTATGCGCCCCCTTCCGCCGACAAAATGGGCGAAGGATTATTCCCCTCGTTTGATTTATATGATAGAGCGAAACTTTACCCGGAGAAACTGGAAATGCTGTTGCGATTGAACCCTGGGGAAATAATTAATGTAGGGGCCATGGTTGTAAAAAAAGATTTCCGTACCAATGAATGTTTCATGAAATTACAGGAATTTTATTGCAAATTTTGTTGTGAAAACCGTTACCTTTATGGACTTGTCGCTATTGAGAATCTGCATCTTCACCAGGTTTTAAAAACTATCTTTAACGTAATCGATATTGGACCTTCAAATATATTATTCAGGGGCGTTCCTTCGGTATTAGTAATCCTGGATATTTTTGATCAATTGGCTGAAGCCGGTATGGATTTAAAATCAGTTTCAAAAAAAAATAGTTTATGGTATAATATCTTCGGTCGCTTAAGACTTGAAAGATCAAAAGGAGCATAAAATGAAGAAAAAATTTATGGTTTATTTGTGTATGTGTTTTTTTGTCCTGCCTGTGGTATTTACACCCACCCTACAGGCAAAGAAAGTGGCCTCTCTTAAAGAAATTATGAAGCCGCGGCGAATGGTAGTCGATGAGAATAAGCTGTTTCTCACTGAAGGAACCGATATCTATATTTATTCCCTGAAAGATTTTAAACTAATTAAAAAATTTGGAAAACAGGGAGATGGCCCGCAGGAGTTTAAAACCGGTCCGATGGGTGTGCCCGGCTTGGTACTTATTCCTACTCACGACCAAATTTTGATCAACAGTGAAGGGAAAATTTCTTATTTTACCAAAAATGGGGAATATAGAAAAGAGCAAAAAACTCCTCCATTTACGGTAGCGTCACCGTTAAAGGATAAATTTATAAGCAGCGGGTTTATTGTTAACAAAAATGGGCAATCGTCCTTGTGTGTTAATCTTCTCAATTCAAAATGTGAAAAGATTAAGGAAATTTACATCTCCGGGATTCCCGCAATTTTAGGCGCAAATTTTACCCTTCCGTATGACCCTTTTAGGTACATCGTGTACAAAGATAAGATTTATGTTGCCGACGCAAGTTTAGATTTTTCTATCGCTGTTTTTGATAAAGATGGGAAAGAACTCAATCGTATAAAAAAGGATTATCAGAAGCTTGATATCGATGATGCATATAAAGATATGATGCTGAAATGGGTTAAGAATGACTCCCCTTTCAGGCAATTTTGGGACATGATAAAAGATAAGGTTAAATTTAAAAGTACATTCCCGGCGATACAAGATTTTGTGATAAATGCGGATTTGATCTATGTCTTCTCTTATAAAAAACAAAATGATTTGACTGAATGTATTGTCCTGGACCTGAAAGGGAATGAGAAAAAACGTGTTTTCCTCCCCCTTCCTTTCGGTGTACCGCCTATGTCCCCGCTTTGTTATGCAATCAAGGATAACCGTTTTTATAGCCTTGTTGAAAATGATGAAACTGATTCCTGGGACCTGGATGTGGCAGAAATAAAATAAAACTCAGCCCAACGCCCAACCTACGAGGACTTTGAATCCTTAACCTTTGGCAAGCATCTTTTCTACAAATTCTAAATATTGCGGGGGGGCTTCCGTGATTTGAATACCTGTGGCCACCCCTGCTTCCCCGGTGGATTCGTCCGTGCTCTCTTTGCTCCACATGACCCGGCCTTTTAACGTAAAGGTCTCATCTGCAACGCCTATTAATATAGAAACTTCACTCTCCGCCGGGAGCACTTCCGTGGTGGTAACAAACAACCCGTTTCTAGAAATATTGGAGGTCAATCCCATACTTTCAAAGCCATCTTTACCGATGTTAACGAGCAATTTCTTCTCTAAACGTACTTCATTTCTATTGGACATACACGCCACCTATTGAATTTAAGAGGAGCAATTTTGGTGCCACCCACCGGGGAATGCCCCATTTTCAATCCCGTGAAAGGATAACCGATCGCCTGCAACGACAGGCAGTGGAGTAAAAAGGAGTAATTTTTTTACACTTGTTACATCTGTTTCATATGGCCGGGAATAGGGTAGAGGAATAAAGGAACAGGCCCCGCCTGTTCCTTTATTCCTCCGTACTGCCTGCTGCCTGCTCCTGCTGCTTGCCGGATTATTCCGCGGCAGTGGTTCGATAGCTGGCATCGACGGCTTCGATTTTTCCCATATCCATTTTAATAATTTTATCCGCCACATCAAAATAATGGTCATCATGCGTAATGGCAATGATAATTTTTCCTTCTTCTTTCATTTTCTGGAGTAGGGTCCGATAGAAGAATTTCCTAAATTCCGGGTCCTGGTCGGCGGCTACTTCATCGAACAAGTAAATAGGGGCATCCTCCAGGTAGCACTGCAGCAGGGCTAACCGTTTTCTTTGCCCACCGGAAAGATCGATGGTGCTAAAGCCGATATCTCCAATCTGGACCTTATCATCCAGGTGTAATAGCTTCAAATATTTATCCGCCTGTTCCTTTTTTCCTATTTTAGTGAGATCCACATCATACAATTTTTCAAACAAATGATAACCGCTGAAAACCGTTGAGAAATATTCACCCACTTCCTGGTCGCCGAGATTTTGACCCTCGATACGGACCTGGCCTTTTTCGGGGAGATACAGCCCGGTCAACAGTTTGGCAAGGGTTGTTTTGCCGCTGCCGTTGCCCCCGATTATAAATGTGATTTCACCTTTCTGGGCTTCAAAGTCCAGGGGGCCGACAACAAATGTATCCTCTTTATTCTCGCTTTCGTATCTGAATTCAACGTCTTTGGCCGTTATCCGTTCGACCTCACCCCTGGCGGCTTCAGAGACAAGCAATTTTTGGGGATCGATATTGGCCGGTACATCTTTTTCAAACTCTTTCACACGGTTCCAGGCAACTCTAATTTGTACGATGGCGGGAATGGAGTTCAAAATAACGTTCACGGGACCGATCAGGTACAGAAGGATCATGATAAAACTCATCAGGGTAAATTGAGATATGTTGGGGAAAATCCTGGGGATGGCAAAGCTGACGGCGCCCAGTACAATGAGCAGCATGGATTCGCCTATTAAAAAGGCATTAATAAACCGGATGATGGCCATCGCCATCTTATTCTGGAATTCCATGGAGGTTCTTTCCACGTCGCCCCTGTACTGCCTCTTCTTATTCAACCGCAGGCTTAGTTCTTTAAATCCATCCAGTAAGCCGTTGAGCAGTCCCATATAAACATTCCGGGTATCCCTGGCTTCTTCGAAATATTGGCGCGCTTTTCCACTGACAAAACCGTAAAGGCTGGCGATAATGAAGACTACAGCCAGGGTCACGGCAGTGGCCCAGAAGGCAATGGTGGCCAGGTAAACAAAGGCGCAAATGGCGGTAATGACGCTGGTGATTAATCCCACGACGATGCCGGCCGAGTTTGCGATCTGCCCGGTATCGTCATTTAACGTGGCAAACACACGCCCCCTGTTTAGTTTCTCAAAGTTCTGGTAGGTGGTCAGGAATATTTTATCGATCAGTCTCATTCTCAGGTCGTATACGATCTCGAATGTAATGGTGGTTAAACGGGTCTGGATGACTTTGCGCCCCACAATATAGATAATGAAGGCCAATGCATAAAAATAGACCTGGTAAAACAGTTTTACATTAGTGAATAATGCTGTGGTGATTAAAAATATCACCACGGCATTGGCGGCGCCGGAAAGTAAGCTTAAAATGATTATCAGGGGCATGTTGCGGATATATTTGTTTTTCACCGGGAAAAAGAGGGACAGGACGCTGGCGATGTAACTGGCGCCCATTGCAGACAACACCAGTATGGCGACGGCAGGGAAGCTGCCGGGTGACCATACGGAAGCCACTTTCCACGGCAGTTCACTCAATGCCAGCGGCAGCAAATATACGCCCACGATAAAAGGTAAATATGCCAGGGTCATACCGATCCATTTGGCCGCCTTTTTCAAGGTCAAAGGTTCGAATTGGCGTCGGTCCCGGAAAAGATCGATAAAAACGGTTATAATGTAAACGAGAACCAACAGCAAATAAAGACCCAACCCCAATGAAAACATGGATGCCACGCCATCGATGGTTCTTCCCTCTACCATTGCAGGGGGTTTGAGATTTCCCCTGGTTAGTTCCATGACATAATTCCCGATATACCCGGTGTAATTGCTCATGGAATTTGCCATAACCACGACGCCGATTTTTTCCCCAGGTCTAAACGCGATGTACGAGGTAAAATTTGGGTTTTGCCCACCGTGTTCGATTAACCGGCTGCCATATTCATGCACCATCCAGCCCATACCGTAGGAAGCCAGGGTAGCCGGCATAGGATTCACGCTCCTGTCCGGCTGGTGACTTTTTTCCATGAATTCCCGCATGCCGGCCCCCGGCTCAAGAAGTCCCATGTGAAGTTGCACCCACCGGGTCATATCTTTTACGTTGGAAACGATATAACCGGCGGGATAATTCCCGCGGTAGACGGGTGCATCATACGGCCTGGGAGTGAAAAAGCTGACCTTGTATCCTTTTGCCATCAACGGGTTGCTTTTATCCGCCCCTACCTGTGTATGGGTTAATTCCAAAGGCTGGAGTACACGTTTGGTGATATATTCTTCATAACTCATGCGGGTGACTTTTTCAATCACGGCGCCAATGATATCGTAATTAATGGTGGCGTATTCGAATGCCGTCCCGGGAACCCGGACGAGTTCGATCCCTTTGAGATTGCGGACGGTTTGCTGCAGGGCGTCGGCGGCGTTGGACTCGGGGATCAGGGCGATTGATTTAAAAGGAATTCCGGATGTTTGATGCAAAACCTGTCGGAGGGTGATTTCGAATTTTTTCCCCTTATAGGTGGCGGAAAACCAGTCCAGGTATTTTGAAACATGGTCATCCAAATTAATTAACCCTTCTTTCTCCAATTGGAGGGCCGCCAGGGCGGTAAATGCCTTACTGGTGGAACCCAATTCAAAAAGGGTATCATCGGTTACAGGTATTTTTTTTTCTGCATCGGCGTATCCGAAACCTTTCATATAAACCGGTTGGTCGCCGTTAACGATGACCAGGCCCAGGCCCGGGATATCGCCTTTTTTCATCAGTTCCACAACTTTTTCTTCAATCCTGGCCAATGATGTTGAGGTTTTGGTTTCCGGGTTGGGGCCCGGGTTATCATTGGCTGCCAACGGGAAACTTGAAGGAAAAGTAGTGAAAGCTAAAAATAAAGTGAGAATGCCAAACTTAGAAAGTATGGTTTTTCTTGCGTTCATGAAGCCTCCTTTTTGCGCCGCGGGTTATCTATGAGCGTTCAAAACTACCAGGATTCGGTATCCATGGATACCGAGCTGTCTATATTGAGCTAATTTTATCTGCGGCTGATATTTTTGCATATTTATGATCTTTCATTATAACATATTAAGTAACTGGAGTGCAAGCAAAAAATAAAAAATAGTCCTGGTTATTTCATCTCTTTATATTACCCTGGTTTTCAGATTTCTATATTGGGCTGGCTCAATGGCAAAATAGCGGTTGAACTCCATTTCAAAATGCCCGGGTTTTGAAAAACCCAATTTGGCTGCCAGGTCAACGATGGTTAGATCCTGTTTTTTCTCCAGTAAAAAGGCGGCCCTGTGCAGCTTTTCTCTGAGAATAAACCTGTGCAGGGTAATATTTTGGTGGTCTTTAAATTTTTGCGCCAGGTAGTAAGTATTTACGCCCAACACCCCGGCAATTTTGGCTCCGCTTAGGTTCGCCAATGTTTCTATTTTTTGGGTTAATATAAAATCCACTGCCTGTTGGACGATATTAGGGCGGTTCATGTTTTCTTGCTCCTATTCTTCTCTTTACCGGTATTTTTTTTTAGGTCATCCGGCTTTTTTCCCTGGGGCATTGTTCTTTGCCGGGTATAGTCCCTGTATTTCCCGGGGGTGGTGCCAAAATGTTCTTTAAAAATTCGGGTGAAATAGTCGGTGGAGGAGAAGCCCATTTTTTTCGATATGATTTTGATCGGTAGTAATTCAGCCGATTCTTCCAGTAAAATGGCTGCACGGATCATTTTTGCCATCATCAGGAATTTCCCGGGGGGTATTTTCTTTTCGGTTTGAAATATGTGATACAAATGGGATTGGCTGATATTTAACTTACAGGCGATTTTTAACATGGTCAATTCTCCCAACTCTTCATTATCGCGCGATAATATGAATCGCATCACCTGGTCGGAAAAACCGCTTTCAGTCATACGCATGTGAATTGCCTGCTTAATTTGAACATGCTAAATCCTGGTTTTTTTAATTGGTTCTGCATCATAGTACTGGGTTCCACTTTCAAGTTCACGGTTTTAAGGATAGGATTCCTTCAACCGGACAAAATATAGATAACATGAGTTGCTGAACATGTAAATCCATAAAATTGTCCGCTGGCTGCAGCGATGTCAAAGAGATGGGGAACCCCTTTATAAAACTATCTTTAGTTGGGTGTATGCATTCGGTTTTTTTTCAACTTCCTTGAACGGCGGCCCGGTTTTCCCGGGGCGAAGCCGCTTAATTTGCTTTAGAGTAAGGATGTTGGGGCAATTATAACTCCGCGGGTCACGGCGCGGACAATTTTAATGGTGGGGATTAATTCTTGACCTTCCATTCCACCGTGTTGGTGACCTGGGTCAGGTTCCGGGACTGCAATCGCGTGAGGCCATCCATTATCCATACCGTGATTCGACCATCCGTTATTCTGCGCCAAAAAATATCCGTTTTATTGTTCCTGTCGTAATCTCCTACTCCCGCGATTTCCCAGTCCGGGTTTACATTGCGCCACAGGATATCTTCTTTCCCGTCTCCAATGAAATCCCCGGTCCCAACGATCTTAATATCAAGATTTGTTTCCGCCTGGATAATTACGGCTTGTGGGTCGAGGCGAGGATCATCCACCGGTGTATTCCCTTGCGCGGTCCCAATTAACCATATACAGTTATAACCCCCTGTCCCGTAATAACGCCAAACCAGATCCGTCCCTTACATAGAATAGTTTCTGCTCGAGTAAGTAGGATTCTATCGTCTTTTTATTGATCTTTTCGAAACGTCTTCGCAGTTCTTCCCTGGGTGTGTTGAAAATTTCGGCCAGTGATGATTCGGTTATGCCCGGAAGTTGTTCGGTATTGCTGTATAGGTTATATAGAATATATAGATATATTTTCTCAGCAAGGGATATTCTTTTATTGGTGATTAATTTGGCCAGCTCTTCTTCCGGGGTCATTTTAGTTAAGCCCTCCCTTATTTATTTGATCTTCAGCGATACGTTTTTGACCACTTTTAAGGAGGCGGTTGTTAATTTGTAATCCAGCAGGCTTTCCTGGATAATCCGTCTATCGATTTCCTGTTTTATCGCTTCCAACGACTGTTTCTTACTAACTCTCAGTGGTAATGGATTGCCATCCGCATCGATTTTGTCATCAGCGTCTTTGTCCGCATCTTCTTCATACAGTCGGGTAATAAAGTTTTTAGTTTCAATATCCATTTCTTCGCCGGCATCCAGGGCGACATCGTCGAAAAATCCTGGTTTTAGAAGTTTTTTCAGTTCTTTATCGAAGCCGTCCAGGTTAATTTTGAAGCATAAGTCCGCGGTGATACATTTTTCATGGAAAGTTTCGTTGTTTTTGATGAAATCGATAAAGGCCTGGTGTTTGTCTGTTTTAGGTAGGTAGAGGGGGAGTTTATTGTCTTCGTCAACTTCGTTAACTACTTTTTCGATTACTTTGGTGGCTATTTTGTCAGGGATATTGGCCTGGATATCGATGGTCAGTCTAAATTTTTTTGTAATCATGATTGAGTCTCCTTCTTTTTTTTATAATAAAATGTTACCACCAAGACACCAAGAGACGGCGCACTAAGTTTTTTTACTAATAGACCTTTTGGTGTACCTTTGTGCCTTCGTGCCTTTGTGGCTATTTTCATGGCAAATGAAAGGAAAAAAGACCCAGGGGGAACGATGTGTTGATTTGACCACTCAGGTCGCACCCCCGGGGCGGTAAAGTTTGAGATAAAAATATGGACGTGCACAAAAAGGCCTCTTTCAGTGTTTTCGCCATTCGTGTGTTCCGTGGGCCGTTTTTTCTCAAGAGAAACCAACGCCGCATGGGTTGAGAACCAGGGGGAAGCGGAACAAATTGCTCCCAACCCATGCGCCGCCGGCAATTCACAAATAAAGGAGGTACCGCCTTGAAACAAAGTGACTCTCGATCGATCTCCTTTGAGTTCCAGGGGTATCTTTGGAGTAGCCGGTAAAACCGGTTGAGCATGTAGGGATAATACCCAAAATGGTGTTGCCACCCAAAATGATATCATCCGCCATGCCCGTGAATCAGTGTCGGAGGAAATTGATGCCCGACAGTACCTGCTGTCAACCAGGGGTATAACCAAGGAGAGTTTATGTCTATGATATACGCTAGAAGCGGGGAAAATAAGAAAGAACCCTTGTCCGTTTAGATATATCGATGGGAAAATTACCGATGAGGGAAGGCGTCGCTGCGCGTTACCGCCAACGATGTAAGCTGAATCTTTCAAGCCGCAGTTTTTTACAATCCTCGATTTCAACATCTCCACCATTATATTACAAATAAATGTAGAAGTCAATGCTTTACCGAAAATTTATAAATTATTTTGTGTTAAATGAAAATAAGATACAATTCATAGCGGTAATTTGCTTTCTATTTGTGGGAAAGGGGAATTGGGTTTCTCAAAAAATCGCGCGAACTCCCTGCACAATTAATGGCCCATCATCATGGGCAGGGGTTGGTGTTATTTTTTTTCCCAGGAATTTCGGTGGACTTTTCCTTTTTTTCATGTATAATATTTTCTTCGGTTCTTAACGAAGGATATTACGTTTATCAACAACGGAAAAGCATATGGCCAGTGATGAATTGAATGATTTGGGTCAACGGGTCAAGAAAATACGGCGGGACCTGGGATTTTCACAGCAGGATTTTGCCAAAAAGCTCAGTATCTCCGGTAGTTTCTTATCTGAAATTGAGGCAGGCAAGGTAAAACCGGGTTATGACTTTATTATGAGTATCGCCAAAGAATGCCGGGTGAACCTGTATTTCCTCCTTTTCGGCAAGGGCAATGTGTTCCTGGAAGCATTTGACGACTCCGTCGGCAGCAGCGATGACCCGAAGGGTCACATTGAAAATTTCAAACACATTTTGTGGTACGCGGAACGTTCGCCCATGCTGATGCATACGTTGGTAGGTTTCGCCGCAAAGTACATTTATGAGAACAAAAGCTTTATCGACAGTGAAATCGAAAGGTTTAATACTAAAGACAATAAAGATAAAGGAGTCAAACCATGAAAAAAACAATTTTAATCTCGGTGTTGATGATATCGTTGTTTATAGGCAACATTTTTGCGTTTTTATACGCCAATCATTCCTGTAATGCGTACAACGAATGCAATCCCACCCCTGGTGTGAAAAGCAGCTCCAGTCCCACCATGGGGCAATTGATAATCGAGGGCGCAGGTTATTTCCTGGCGTCTCATGCGGATATGAAGACGCTCTTGAACAAACTGGAATTATCGGAAATGAACGGCGTCAACTACCCGGAAATACAGGGCATTCTCAACAGCGCCATTGCCAATATGGAAAATGCGGCCGGTACGTATAATAGCCTTATCCGGTTGGCAAAAGATACCCCCTATAACCAGGCGGTTATCGATAAGTTAAGGAAGTTCGATTACCGGGGCTTCATGAAAAAGAACAACCTGGTGGGCGATATATTTATAAAGGTACGGGGTTTCCTGGCCAAAGGAAACGTCACCGGCGCTTATATCAAATTGAAAGCGTCAAAGGACGAGATGATAGCCCAATTGTATGTGATCAAGGGAGCCGTGGATTCAAACGTTTTCCCGGATACGAACCTGTTATACCGGGTTAACCAGGCGTATATCGAAACGATGTTGTTCGGGCAGTACGTGGCCCAGGTGTTTAAAAACCTGTGATGGATGAACAGGCGTTCACGTTTCAAAGTGGTACGGACCTTAAAATGAATAAAATAAATAAAGGAGAACAATGATGAAAAAAACAATTTTAATCTCAGTGTTAGTGATAACGTTGTTTACAGGCAACATTTTTGCTTTTGTTTACGCTAATCATTCCTGTTCTGCATATAACGATTGCCTTCCCCCTCCCGGTTTGAAAATCAGCTTCAGCCCCTCCATCGGTCAATTAATTATCGAGGGGGCCGGTTATTTCCTGGCGTCTCATGCCGATATGCAGACGCTCTTAAGCAAATTGGAATTGTCGGAAATAAACAGCGTTAACTACCCGGAGGTACAGGGTATGCTCAACAGCGGCATTACCAATATGGAAAATGCCTGCGCCGCATTTAAAAACCTTATCCGGTTGGCTAAAGAAACACCTTATGACCAAACGGTTATCGATAAGTTAATGAAATTCGATTACCAGGGCTTCATGAAAGCAAACAATCTTGTGGGTGATATATTTATAAAGGTACAGGGTTTC
>Ga0315278_10002027_pt1 | contig 17961 bp, 12 predicted proteins | sample YL17G06_0_MG_FD_203880 | JGI IMG/M metagenome (GOLD analysis project Ga0315278, IMG submission 203880) | Sediment microbial communities from Yellowstone Lake, YNP, Wyoming, USA - YL17G06_0 | ecosystem: Environmental > Aquatic > Freshwater > Lake > Sediment | place: USA: Wyoming | collected... | reverse complement strand
TCGGCGCGCTGGAGGTGTGGAGTGTGCCAAAGACCAAGTGGCCCGTTTCCGCAGCAGTCAACGCGAGCTGGATGGTGTCCAGGTCGCGCATTTCGCCCACGAGAATGATGTCTGGGTCTTCGCGGAGAGCGGACTTCAGCGCATTCGCGAACGACAGGGTATGCACGCCCAGCTCCCGCTGGTTGACCAGACACTTCTTCGTCTTGTGGACGAATTCGATCGGATCTTCAATTGTGATGATGTGGCCTTCGAATGTGTTGTTCAAATAATCGACCATGGAGGCTAGCGTCGTTGATTTGCCGGATCCAGTTGGGCCGGTCACAAGGATCAGCCCCTTTTCCCGATCGCAGAGCTGTCGTACGATCGGAGGCATTCCGAGCTTTTCCATCGGAATGATCTCGGTGGGAATGTTTCGGAAGACGGCGCCAAGCCCACGGTTTTGGACGAAGACATTGACGCGGAATCGGGCGATGTCGCCAAGTTCAAAGGAAAAATCACACTCGCGCTTTTCCTCGAAATTCTTTCGCTGGGTATCGCTCATCATGTCATAGATCAGCGAGTGCGTTTCTTCTGTGGTCAGTGGGGGATGATCGAGTTTCTTGAGGTCCCCGTTCACACGGATCATCGGTGGCTCGCCGGCGCTGATGTGACAATCCGACGCGCCTTCCTTTGCCGTGAAGGTCAGGAGCTTTGAAATATCCATAAAGAGGACTCCTCGGTGAGAAAGGATATGATGATGGTTTGTCGGGCATCAGCACTGCTTGAGAGCATGATGCCACAGGGTGATGAGAAAGCAAGAAAATAGCCGGAAGAGGCTGCGTAGATAGTTCGGTGGGTTACTGTAGATATGTGAGGGATTCGATCAGATCAGTCCAGCCGATTGCCCTGCGCGTTGAAATGCGGTGAGGGCATGATCGATATGGCTTGGGGTGTGCTCGGACATCACCGTGACGCGGATGCGGCTGGTGGCGTCCGGAACGGTGGGGGGACGAATCGCCGGAGCATACACGCCTTCCGTGAACAGATGGTCGGCAAACGAGAGTGCGGTTTCGGCATTGCCGACGAGGATCGGCATGATCGGACTGACGCTGGGGGACAGGCTGAATCCCAATTGTATCAATCCCAAAAACAGCCGTTCACGGTTGGCCCACAAGCGCGTACGTCGCTCCGGCTCTCGTTGCATGACTCGTAACGCTGCCGTAACGGCAGCAGCCGAACTCGGTGGGGGTGCCGTGGTAAAGATGAAGGCCCTGTTTGTGTTCATGAGATAGCGAATCAATGTCGAGGGCCCAGCGAGGTAGGCGCCACTACTGCCGAAGGCCTTGCCTAGCGTCCCCATCTGAAACGGGATGACTGCCTCAAGGCCGAAATGTTCTGCCGTTCCTCGTCCATTCGGCCCCATCACGCCTGTGCCGTGGGCATCATCGATATAGAGGTCGGCCTCATAGTCCTGGGCTAACCGACTGAGTTCGGGCAACGGCGCGAGGTCTCCGTCCATACTGAACAGGCCGTCGGTCACAATCAGCGTGCGTTGCGCCCGGCGTCTTTTGGCCAGAAGGGACCTTAGGTGGCTGGTATCGTTGTGGCGATAGACTCGAAAGTCGGCTGCGCTCAGACGACAGCCGTCGATCAGGCTGGCATGGCACAGGCGATCGGCCAGGATCAATCCGCCTTGTCCGATCAGAGCAGGGATGGTCCCGATGTTGGCAAGGTAGCCGGAGCTAAAGGTAAGGGCGGCCTCCGTCCCCTTGAACTGTGCCAGCGCAGACTCCAGTTCCTGATGCGGTGGCAATGAGCCCGAGACCAATCGTGCGGCTCCGGCTCCGGCTCCAAACCGTTGCGTCGTCTCGACGGCGGCCTGAATCACTTCCGGGTGCATGGCCAGTCCCAAATAATCGTTTGAGGCGAAGAGGAGGATCTGGCGACCTGCCATTTCAACCACCGGGCCGACGCCGGAATGGAGCGGAGTGAGCCGTCTGGTTAGATGTTGCGCGGCCAACTCGTTTAGTTGTTTTTCAAACATTTGAAGTGGCCCGTCTTTAAAAATGGGAGATGGTTTGCCTTCTGAGGCCCGGCACGGAGCTGCTGCCTCATTGACAAGCTCGTGACATCCTTAGTATAAGGCGCGAACACAAATTTAGAAAACGGGCCCAGCCCTCTCTGACGAATCCATCCATGAGCTACCGTATCAAGGTCCCGGCGAAAACTCTTCCGGTCGATGAAGCCCACATGTTGAGCTGGCTTGACCATACGCTGCATAGGTTGCAGGATTATCGACGCCCCTTGCTGGTTGGTCTGGGAGTGTTGGTGCTCGCAGTTGCCGTGGTCGGAGGGGTCTTCTATGTTGACCGCCAGGCTGCGCAGAAAGCCCAAGACCTTGAACGTGAGGCGATGCGCTTCCTGACTTCTCCTTCCGCCAACGATCCTCAGAAGGCTGATCATGTGCTCAAGGAAGCGATCGCACGGTATCGGCAAGTGGTCGATCAATATCCACGAACCCCCACAGCACCACTCGCGTTGTATCATTTGGGAAATACGTTGGTCCAGGCCAATGAATTGAGTGAGGCCATCGAGGCCTATCAGCGATTTCTGATGTTATATGGTTCGAATCCCTCAATGGTTGGGTTGGTGCAACAACGTCTGGCCTATGCGTACTTGCTCAAGGGCGACCGGGATCAAGCAGTCAAGGCACTCACGGGTATCCTGGAGACTCCCGGCACTTTGAATCGGGATCAGGCGTTATATGAGTTGGCACGGCTGGAAGAGTCTCAATCGCGGCCTGAAGGGGCGTTAGCCCACTATCAGGAACTGATCAAGACCTATCCGAACTCTCCCTTCAACAGTGAGGCGACGATTCGGACTAAGATCATGGACGTCAAGAAATCGCAGGAATCAGCGTCAGCCTCAACGCCAGCGGCCCCGGCTGATGCTGCGCCACAGAAGAGTCCTCCGTCTCCTTCCCCCTCAGCCAGCAAGAAGAAATCCTAAATGCTCAGGCCTGTTGGTGTCCCTGATCTCGGTTTGGTCCGTTCTGCGGATCGTCGGAAATGGGAGTTCGAATCTAGCCCGTATGATTCATGAACGCATCTGCTGCAATCGCCAATTCGCTGCTACGACGGGCCTCCGGCTGACTCGCTCCTCAGATCCTCACCGTACTGCACGAATACGCATCGGGTCCTGAGGGCTTAGCGTGCCGGTCTCGTGACGCGGTTCAGCCCATTTCGCGACGAACTGTCATCAATAATGTGGCTATCGGCTGATGACGAGAAATTCGCCCGGTCGAATGGTCGGGCCGGAAAGGTTATTCTTGGTTTTGAGTGTTTTGACGGGGATGCGAAATTGCTTCGACACTTTCCCTAGCGTGTCTCCCACACGGACTTTATACCAGTGAGAATGGTTGACTGCCGCAACCTGAGCCTTCTCCGGAAGCTGCGGGAACTTATAGGTTGGGATGCGGTCAAGGAGCTGTTCCACTTTCGTTTTCATTCCCACCGGAACCTTCAGGTGATAGGTCTCGTCGCCTGGGGGGGTCGCGTCTCGCCGCAGCTCAGGGTTTAAAAGCCGGAGTTCTTCATAGGGAATGCCGGTAATATTGGCGATCGCGCGGAAATGGACGGTTCGGGTGATGATCGCCTCATCGAATTGATGCGGTGTGGCAGCTTCCTGAGTGAAGCCGTATCGATCGGGGTTTCTCGCAATGATGGTTGCGGCCATGATTCGCGGCACGTATTCCTTCGTTTCTCGCCGAATCAACCGTGTCTTTGAGATCTCGGAGAAGCTTTCGGCCTGGGCCTTGTGGAGAGCTCGCATGACCTTGCCTTCTCCCGCATTGTAGGCGGCCATTGCGAGTGGCCAGGCACCAAAGAGGTCGTAGAGATCGCGGAGATAGCGTGCCGCAGCGACCGTCGACTTGATGGGGTCCCGACGTTCATCGACATAGTTGTCGACACGGAGCCCATAGGCCTTGGCCGTGCCCTTCATGAACTGCCAGGGACCCGTGGCCTTGGCTCGTGAATACGCGTAGGGGTTGAATCCACTTTCTACCAGCGAGAGGTACACTAGATCGCTGGGGAGATGAAACTCCGTGAAGATTTTGTCGACAAGTGGCCGATAGCGGCTGAACCGGAGAAGCCATTGTTCGAAGCGATCGTGAATGCCTGTATTGAAGTAGCGAATATGGGACTGGACTGAGGCGTCCATGATGATCGGAATATTGTAGTTTGCATATTCCGCCTGCCCTGTGGCACCAGGAGCCGAGTCTTGTGTCAGGGCTAGTTCAGCTGGAGGATTCAAGGCGTCTGAGAATCGGGCGGTTGCTGGTGAGTTCCCGGCAGGGTTCAGCTGCAAGAGATCTTCCGCTCGCGGGACGTTGCTCGTCGTGGCTGTGGGACGATTGGTGGCTTCCGGTGCAGGGCTTTCGGTATCAAGGGGAACTAGGTTTGCGTCCGGGTCGTCTTCTGCCGTTGTGTTCTCGTTCACAAGTGTAGACGAGTCAACTGTTGTTGGTTCGGAGGAAGTTGCAGCCTGCGCTACCATAATAAGAGTGGAAACGCTGGGCCACATTATTATTCCGAGGAAGAAAGCCATCCGGAGGACGGCATGTCCTGCCCTGAGTGGCGTCGTCGAAAGGTGGTGGCATTCAGTATCGTGTATATGGTTCGTCATATTTTGTGAGGCTAGACTATCGATGGCCTGCACTATTGTCAAGGAATTGCAAAGAGAGTGACGCCCCTTCTTTGGTTGCACAGCAGCCAATCTATCTCACGTTTTCGCACGCGCGTGAGTGCAAGAGGTGCCGGCATCAGTAAGCCGCAATAGTCTGAAAACGCACGTATCTACACGGTTTCTCGCCTTGACAGCTTTTGGGAGGCAATGGTATCGTCCCTCCTTCCCGCGTAGGATTTTTCATGTTTCATCCGGTAGGAGGATCAGTCGATGCTGAAGCGGTACTTGCTGGCTCCCGGTCCGACGCCTGTGCCCCCTGAAGTGCTGCTGGCCATGGCGAGACCCATGTTCCATCACCGTGCCCCCGAGTTCGATAAGGTGTTCGCGGAAGTCCGCGATGGACTCAAGTGGCTATTCCAAACGAAAAACAACGTGCTCATGCTGGCGGCGTCCGGAACCGGAGGCATGGAAGGCTCAGTTTCCAACTTTCTCTCTCCCGGCGATAAGGCCCTTACAATTAATGGGGGGAAGTTTGGTGAACGATGGACCAAGCTCTGTAAGACGTTCGGCGCAGAGGTAACCGAAATCAAGGTCGAATGGGGGCGAGCCGTCGATCCCCAAACAGTTACCGATGCCCTGAAGAAGAACCCGGGAATTAAAGCGGTGTATGTGCAGGCGAGTGAAACGTCCACCGGTGTGGCGCATGACATCAAGACTCTTGCGGAGATCGTGAAGCCCTACGGTGAGACCATTCTTGTGGTGGATGCCATTACCGCCCTCGGGGTGTTCGACATCAAGACCGATGAGTGGGGAATCGATGTCGTCATTACTGGGTCGCAAAAGGCGCTGATGCTCCCGCCGGGCCTCGCATTTGTGAGCGTGAGCGATAAAGCCTGGCAGTTGGCGGAGAAAGCGAAGAACACGGCGTTCTATTTCAATTTCAAAAAAGAACACGAGAATCAGCAGAAGAATCAGACGGCCTATACACCGGCCGTGTCCCTCATCGTCGGTTTGCAGGAAGTGCTGAAGATGATGAAGGCGGAGGGGCTTGAGGGGTTGTTCGGTCGCCAAGCCATGCTCGCGAAGGCCATGCGTGAAGGAGTGCAGGGTGCCGGATTGGCGCTGTTTCCGAAGGAGTCGCCTAGCGATGCCCTCACCGCTATTTTAGCTCCGGAAGGCGTGGACGGGCAGGCTATCTACAAGAACCTGCGCGTCCAATACGGCATTACGGCGGCCGGTGGGCAAGACCATTTGAAGGGGAAGATTTTCCGCCTCTCCCACATGGGCTACATGGACCGCTTCGATGTGATCATCGGCGTGGCAGCTGTTGAAATGGTGCTCAAAGGGCTGGGGCATCCCGTGAAGCTTGGGAGCGGTGTGGCGAAGGCGCAAGAAATCCTCATGGCGTAGGGTTTAGCCAGTGGCGAACTCATAACGGCAGATCAGGCGGAACTGTGATGAAAATTCTGATTAGCGATAGCCTCTCCCAGCAGGGTGTGGATCTTCTCGAGAAAGCGGGATTTACCGTGGTGGTTAAATCCAAGCTTTCGAAGGAAGAATTGTTCAAAGAGATCAAAGACGCTGACGGCTTGATCGTACGGTCTGGGACCAAAGTGACGGCAGAACTGATAGCGGCAGCCGAGAAATTGAAGATCGTCGGGCGTGCCGGGTCGGGGCTGGATAACGTCGATACGCCGGCAGCGACCCGCCGTGGGATCGTGGTGATGAACACGCCGGGCGGCAATACCGTCACCACGGCCGAACACACCATGTCGATGATCTGGGCGATGAGCCGGCGTATTCCCCAAGCTACCGCGTCCGTGAAGGCGGGCAAGTGGGAAAAAGAAAAATTCATGGGTGTCGAACTCTACAACAAGGTGCTCGGCATCGTCGGCGTGGGGCAAATCGGCAGCCATCTTACGAAGCTGGCGCAGGGGATCGGCATGAGTGTGGTCGCCTACGATCCCTATTTGGCCGAAGAACGCGCGCAGAAGATGGGCGTCACCATGATGCCGTTGGATGAACTCTTCAAGCGGGCCGATATTATCTCTGTCCACACGCCGTTGACGCCTGAAACCAAGGGCCTCATCAATGCGCAATCGATCTCGACGATGAAGCTGGGGGTGATGATTGTGAATTGTGCTCGCGGCGGGATTATCCATGAGGGTGATCTGGTCGAGGCCTTGAAGACGAAGCGTGTGGCGGCTGCGGCCTTCGACGTGTTCGAAGAGGAGCCGGTCAAGGCCGACAATCCGCTGTTGGCGTTGGACAACTTCATCTGTACTCCGCACATCGGAGCCCAGACGACCGAAGCACAAGAGAATGTGGCCGTTGGGATTGCGGAACAAGTCATCGACTATTTCACCAAGGGCATTGCCCGCGGGGCGGTCAATATCCCGTCTGTTTCTCCCGAGTTACTCCCAAGGCTTCAGCCCTACCTGTCGTTAGCCGAACAGCTTGGGAAGTTGCAGACCCAGTTATGCGAAGGCGGGCTTGAACGCGTGACCGTCGAATACAGCGGGGAGGTAGCAGGCTTGTCCGTTGCCCCGCTCACGATCGCCGTGCTGAAGGGATTGCTGAGTCCGATGATGGAAGCGCCCGTGAACTATGTGAACGCGCCGATCGTTGCAAAGGAACGCGGGATTGAAGTGAAGGAAGTGAAGAGCTCTGATGCGGGCGACTTCACCAGCTTGATTCGTGTGCGAGTGGAAGCCGGTAAGAAATCGTATCAGGTCGCCGGCACGCTCTATCACAAGAAAGATCCACGCGTCGTTGAGATCGATCAGTTCAATGTCGAGGTGGTGCCGGAAGGACACATGCTTCTGATCCTCAATGTCGATCGTCCAGGAGTGATCGGGATGGTTGGCAAGGTCCTCGGCGACAACCAGATCAACATCGTCCGCATGCAATGTGCGCTTGAGAAGCGCGGCGGGACTGCACTGCTCATCATTGGCTCCGACGCGGTTTTCCCGAGTACGGTGCTTGAGACGATCAAATCCAGCAAGGACATTCTCTCAGTCAAAGTCGCGGCTCTGTCCTAACCCCGCGCGCTATCCATCAGGTCAGCTATGGTCTCCGTTCCACCGAAGCTTCGCCCCTCTTCGGGACAGGTCGCGTCGTCCCGCGAGCGCTCGCTCGTGCCCGTGGGCATGGCGACGATACTTCCTCATGCGGCAAAGCAAGTCCGTCGCCTTGAAGAACAGTTGCTGGCTCAAATTAACCGTTGGGGCTACGACGAGATCATTCTTCCCACATTCGAGTATCTCGACGTCTTGGCTCCGGGGCTTGAGCCGGAACTGATCGAGCATTGCTACCAATTCGTTGATCGTACGACGGGGCGGACGTTACTCCTCCGTCCGGATGCCACGGCGCAGATCGCTCGGACGGTCGCAATGGGCCTCACGGGCGTGACGCTGCCGCTGCGTCTTTCGTACCGGACCTCTGTCTTCCGATATGAAGCCGAACACGCAGGGCGCGGTCGAGAAATATTTCAGGTCGGAGCCGAACTCATTGGACTGGACGATGCTATGAGCGACAGTGAAGTCATCGGCTTGATGATTGAGTGTCTCCATACGATCGGTCTTCAGTCTTTTAAAGTGTCTCTTGGACATGTCGGATTTATTAAGGGGCTTCTATCGAGATCTGGGTTGTCGGCGCAGGGGCAGAAGTTGGCTGAGCAGGCGGCTGCGCGAAAAGATCTGCCGAGACTCGAAGAGGTCCTTGCGAGCGAACGCATCTCCAAAACGGCGGCGCGCGCCATTCGGGAAGCGCCTGAGCTCTACGGCCAAGAGGAAGTGCTGGCGCGGGGACGGGTCCTTGCGGCTGGCGATCCGGCATTGGCCGCTCCGCTGGAACGGCTTGCTCAGGTGTATGAGTTGTTGTGTGCGGCAGGCCACGGGGACTCACTGCTGTTGGATCTTGGGGAGTTCCGCGGGTTCGACTATTATGACGGTGTCGTCTTCGACGTGTTTGCCGAAGGGATGGGGGCAGAGTTAGGCGGCGGCGGACGGTATGACCACTTGATGGGTCGATTTGGCCGACCACTGCCCTCAACCGGTTTTGGCTTGGATGTCGACCGGCTCTTCCGCACCGTGGATTTTCCTGAGGAGGGAGCGACATCAGCACGAGTCGATTATCTTGTGGCCGCGCCACGCCGGGCCACTCGTCGATTGATGGAGGTGGCTGCACAGTTGCGTCGGACGCAAGCCCGAGTGGCCCAGCAGACGATGAAAGGGAGCGACGCATCGCTGGTGTCTGCTTCAGTGACAGCGGGGTTGGCCCAGCAAGCAGCGGCCGTAGTCGTGGTGGGTGCGCCAGGAATGGGTCATGATGACGTGTTGGTGGTCGATCCCCTCGCGGCTCACATGTCTGGTCGCCGAACCGGCAATCTGAATCGTCTTTCGAAGAAGATGAGGCTTATCGACCTGCTAGCTTCGTCTCGTCGCTCTCGGCGGCAGGTAAAGGAACGGTCATGAAATCCATGTCAGCCGTCGATCTGTCCCAGCCCAAACTGCCCCCTCAGAATGTGGAGGCCGAGCAATCGGTTCTCGGCGCAATCCTCCTCGACAATAGTGCGATGGCCAAGGCGATGGAATTGCTGGTTGAGGAACACTTCTACCGCACGTCGCATCGGAAGATTTATCGTGCAATGCTGGAATTGTCGGACATCGGAGAAGTGATCGATCAGATCACGTTGACGGAACGGTTAAAGGCGCAGGGAGAAATTGAAGCCGTCGGGGGCGCAGCCTATTTGGCGGAGCTCGTGCAGAGCGTGGCCAGCTCCGCCAATATTCGCTACCACTGCAAGATCGTGCGTGACAAGGCGCTACTGCGAGAGCTGATCAATACCTCGACGGAGGTCCTCACGCGTGGCTACGAAGGGAGTTCTTCAATCGACGATCTGCTCGACTTCGCGGAGCGGTCAGTGTTCGGTATCGTCCAGGGGAAGCTGGATCGTTCGTTCACCCCCATTAACTCCATTATTAAGGAAAGTCTCGACCTCGTCGACAAGTTGTCGAAGCGAAAGGAACATGTCACGGGCGTCCCCACCGGCTTTTACGACCTCGACGACATCACCGCCGGGCTCCAACCATCCGACCTCGTGGTGATCGCGGGGCGGCCCAGCATGGGGAAGACGAGTCTGGCGTTGGGGATGGCCGTACATGCCGCTATCCACGCGGGTGCTGTGGTTGGAATATTTAGCCTTGAAATGTCAAAGCCGCAGATCGTCTTGCGCATGTTGAGTTCAGAAGCGCGGGTCGATTCGCATGGCCTCCGAACCGGCAAGCTTCAGAAAGAGGATTGGTGGCGACTTGCGGAGGCGGCAGGCCGACTGGAACAAGCGCAGATCTATATCGACGATACCGGCGGCATCACCGTGCAGCAGATGCGGGGTAAGGCGCGTCGGTTGAAAGCCGAACGGGGGCTGGATCTATTGATCGTTGACTACCTCCAGCTGATGCAGGGGCGGAGCGATTCGGAATCCCGTCAGCAGGAAATCTCGGATATTTCTCGCTCGCTGAAGGCCTTGGCCAAGGAGCTTAACGTCCCGGTTGTCGCGCTGTCGCAGCTCAGCCGCGCAGTGGAAGCCAGGAAGCCGCCCGTCCCAATGCTGGCCGACCTCCGCGAGAGCGGCGCGATCGAGCAGGATGCCGACGTCGTGATGTTCATTTACCGTGAGGAAGTGTATGACCAGAATTCCGAACGGAAGGGCATTGCCGATATTCTCATAAGTAAACATCGCAACGGCCCAATCGGGAGGAAAGAACTCTTCTTCCACGACCGCTTCGCGAAGTTCGAGAGCCTCGACAATCGCGAAGTCGTTTGACCCTGCCTCACCCCACTCGTATAATCTTTTTGACCACCGCTGTCTCATCTGTATCCAGCAAGAGGATCGTGCGAACTCTCACGATGCGTTTCATTTCGATTCGAACGGCGAACAGTCGAGGCCTCGCGTCGCTCTTGAGCGTGACGTGTGCGCTACTCTCCCTGGTGGTGGCCTGCGCCGCCACGCCTCAGACGTCTGAAAGGATGCGCGCCCCTGCCAGCACGGCGAAGGTCACGCCAGTGACTCACCCTCCCGATGCCGCAGCCTCCTATCATTTCATGCTCGGGTATCAAGCCGAGCTTGCGCAGGACATGGATCGTGCGATTCAGGAATATCAAGCCGCGCTGAAGACAGATCCGACGTCCCGTTCTGTGAAAGCGCGGCTGGCCGGTCTCTATTTTTCTCTGGGCGATATGCCCAATGCCGTGCGTTATGCGAACGAAGCGGCAGAGGGACCGAGCCAAAACGGTCCGCTGCTCACGCAGATGGCAGGCATTTTAGCCAGTGCGGGGCAAGGGGAGCGTGCGGTGAAGCTGTTGGATCGCGCGATCGAAGTGGATCCGACCTCCGGCGATCCCTATTTTACAAAGGGACTGTTGCTCCTGAACATGAAGCGGCTGCCCGAGGCGGAACAGGCCATTCGAGCTGGCCTGGCGCTGGCTCCCGAATCTGCCGTCGGCCATTATCACCTGGGGCGCCTGCTCCTCGAAGTAGGAAAAGTGGAGGAAGCGACGGCGAGTTTTGAGCGGGCGATTGCGGTCAATGCCTCGTTTGAACCGGCCTATCTTGCGCTCGCCTCGATCTATGAGTCGAGGCAGGAGCAGGATCAAGCGGTCGCCGTGCTGCGGAAATATCTCCAGACTGTGAACCCGCGAAATCGGGATATCCGGCACCAGTTAGTCCGGCTCTATGTGGCGGCGAAGGATTATCAGGGTGCCAAGAAGGAATTGAATGAATTGCTGGCAGAGGACCCTTCAGACCTCGATGCCCAGCTTCAACTGGCACTCGTGTACGGGGAAGAGAAGGACTATCCTAAGGCCATCGACCAATTGACCAAGATTCTCAAGGCACGACCGACGGAGCTCAAAATCAGAGATTACCTTGGGTTTCTCTACGAGGAGTCCAAGGACACGAAGAAAGCCATCGAGACGTATACGTTTAATGTTCAACTTGAGCCGTCCTACTTCGAAGGGCAGCTGCATCTCGGTGTGTTGTTCTATCGACTGAAGCAATTTCATGAGGCTGTCACGCACTTGACCAAGGCCATCACGATTAATCCGAAACAGCCCGAAGCCCACATCGTGCTGGGATTAACCTATTTGCAACAGGACCAGTTCGACGATGCTGCAAGGGTCTTGGAGGAAGGCATCAGCCAGAACCCCAAGAGCGCCGATTTGTACTTTAATCTTGGCACTGCCTACGACAAGCTCAATCGATTCGATGGCGTGGTGCGTGTCATGGAGACCGCGATCAAGCTGGATCCCCATCATGCCGATGCGCTCAACTATCTGGGGTATAGCTACGCAGAGCGGGGGGTCAAGATCGACCAAGCGCTCTCCCTGACTAAACAGGCTGTCGCGCTCAAACCGAGCAATGGGTATTATGTCGATAGCCTTGCCTGGGCCTTGTTTAAATCCGGCTTGTTAGCCGAGGCCTTGACGGAGATGAAGCGCGCTCTTGCTCTCGTCGGTAATGACCCGGTGCTCTATGAGCATCAGGGTGATATCTACGCTAAGCAACGAAACCTCTCAGACGCCCGTGAGGCCTGGCTCCATTCGCTGGAGCTCGACCCGTCCAATAGCAAGTTGATGGACCGATTCCGTGAACAGGGGATGGGCGACCCGACGCAGGAAGAACGTATCCAACAGGCCAAACGGCGTGTATCCGAGAAGATACACGCTCAGTAACCATCCCTTCGTCCCTAACGGGTAATTCTGGTTTCCCATTTGTATTCTCCCCTCTAACCCGATCTTACTTATAGCCATCTGCCTGAGTCCTCTCTGTGGTATCTGACGAGCTGTTCGGTTCAGTCTTCTCACTCTAAATAATTGTTTTCGCAGATTGTTCCTCTCATGCAGAAGAGGAATACCCAGGATCTTCCTCTTCCTTGAGGAGAGAGTGTGGCGGGTGCCAGGCCCCGTACAGTCGATGACAAATATTGGCAGACCTGAGCAAAAGCTGGAGAGACGCCTATCAACTAGAGTCTGTTGCAGAGCGTGCGAGGTGCCATAACTATTTGATATTTCGTGTGACTTAGATTTTTATGGCCTGACCACGTACCAGGCATCGAACCTGCTAGAGAGTTAGGCAGCAGAAACAGATGTGAGTCCCGATGAGAAGCAAGCAAGGGTGTGAAGGGGGAAGGTCAGTAAACCATCAACAAGGAGGCAGTACGATGTTTAAGTCATTCCGGAAACAAGAGGGTTTCACCCTCATCGAGTTGATGATCGTCGTGGCGATCATCGGAATCTTGGCGGCCATCGCCATTCCGAACTTCATTGCCTACCAGGCGAAGTCGAAGCAGGCGGAAGCCAAGGTCAGCCTCGGCGCAATCTTTACCTCTGTGGTTGCGTTCAATGCTGAGTCAAATCCGACAACGTTTGACGCCTCTGCCCAGGGCGGTCTCTCCAGGATTGGCTGGTCGCCGTCAGGGAATCCCCGCTATTCGTTCTGGTATGGGAATCCTGCTGCAACACGCCTAGCCTCTACGACGGGGCCGCAGGCCGCCGTTGCAGGGTGTAATGCTCACCAAGCGAATGCCGTCAATCCTGCTGTCTCGAGCACATCCGGCTTCACAATAGGCGCAAATGGACAGATCGATCAAGACGCAGTGTGCGATGAATGGTCGATGACCGACCAGCGGAGATTGAATAACGACCAAAGCGACGTGTAGTTGCGCTGAGCGCCTTATATTGGCGCGATGTTCGAGGGGGAGAGAGATCGATTCTCGGTCTCTCTCCTTCTTCGTTTGGGGACAGAACGACAGAATACCTTGACAGGATCTGGGGCAACTTCTACGTTGGTTTTGTCCTGATCACCGCCATGAACAGGAGCAAAGCAACCCTGCTCCGGTGTCAGTTGCACAGAACTTCTTTGAGCCACAGTCTCAATGATCGAACATTGTGAGAGAGAACAGTTTGTCAATACCGATGCGGAGGAGGCCATCCCTAGTCCCTTGGTGGGTTTCGATAGAAGATTTGCCGCCACACTGAAGCGCTACAAATTGTCCTGGCCTCTCTCAGCGGCGGTGCTTCTTCTCGGAAGCCTCATCATCTTTTCTCCCTTAATCGAAGGCGGGACGACGCACCTACCTGTTTTGATTATGCGGCTGATCCTTCTCGGAACACTCACTGTATGGACAATCCATCAGATGAGACTGGGAACGATTGCCCTTATCCGGAGTCGCCTCATTCCTGTCGTAGCGTTGTTCTTGGGATGGGCCGGCCTTTCTTTGTGGTGGGCTCCCTACAAGAATCCAGGTGTCCAATGGTTCATCAGTCTCTTGATGTATGCCGTATTGGTCGGTGTTGTCTTCCAAGGTATCCGGTCGAACCGGCAGGTATGGCAAGTCGTTATGGTGTTGGTGGGAATGGGGCTCTTTGAAGGAGTGCTGGGCATCGTTCAGTATGTCTGGCTTGGCGAAGCCAGGGCAAAGGGTACTTTCTTTAATCCGAACTTCTTTGCGACGTATGAGGTCGCGGCCTCGTCCATTGTGCTCGGACTATTGAGCGTTACCCCGCGGAACAAGATGGGAGCGTGGCAGCGTATATTTCTCTCCGGCATAGGCGTGATCATGTTTTGCGCATTCATGGTCGCCCAGTCACGAGGAGCCTTGCTGGCATTGGCCACCGCCGCGACATTCATCGGCTGTTATCGGTTCGGGAAGATTGCCCTGATAATCCTCATGGTGACTCTCGTCGCAGGTGTGGTGATTCCAAATCCTCTCAAGCAGCGGATCATCGACGTCGCAGCGCAGGACCCCTATGCCTTCAGCCGAGTAGACATTTGGAAGAACTCGATAGAGCGCATAGTTGATCGACCGCTGGGAATAGGGTTGGGGATGTACAAATACTCCTCGTTCCAATATCGATTTCCCATTGAGTCCAACATTGTTCGGTATGGGAAGAGGGCTGAATCGGCTCATAACGAGTATCTACAAATGGCTGTCGAACTAGGAGTAGGGGGGCTCCTCATTTTCTTGATCGGCATCGGGGTATGGGGATGGGAAGTCAAAGAAGTCTTGCGCTCCCAACAGGAACCATGGGAACGAGGTCTTGTGACAGGCCTTGTCGGCGCCGTGCTGGGCATCGTCGCACATAGCGCGGTTGATTCCGTGTTCCATGAACCAGCGCTGGTCATTCTCCTGATTGTCTGCGGAGGCCTGGTCCTTGCGTTTCAATCAATCAAGAAACCAGACCTATCACAGTGGAGTATTCCATTTTGTTACCATCCGGCCCGGCTCACTCTTGTTCTGCTCTGTGGAGTAGCGCTTGCGACCCTCATCATCCAGCCGGCAGTGGGCTGGTATGCATATGAGCGGGGGCAGGCCGGAACTCAGGTTGGGAAACAGGATCTAGCACTGGACTGGTTTCGCCTGGCATCGCTGATCGACCCCGGTACGACCGGGTATCATGACGCCGTTGCACGGGCACTAGTCCAGTGCTTCTATCAGTCTGGTGATCCGCAGTGGTTGGTGAATGCAGTGGAGGAGGAAGGGCAGGCAATCGAGCTGAATCCATTGGATGGACGGTTCCCGTATCGATTGGGAACTATTTATGGTGTACTGGCAGAACAAGAGGTGTCAAAGGATCACCGTGATCTCCTGCTGAATCAGGCCGCGCAGGCATACGAACAAGCCATTCTTGACGATCCGTACTCTCCTCTGAGCTATATGGCATTGGCGAACATTCGGTTGCCACAAGGGCGGGTGGATGAAGCAAAATCGTGGCTGCGGCGAGCCGTGGTCACTGAGCCGAACTTCTTGCCGGCCCGCACACTCCTTGCGGAACTCTCTCTCAAAGCTGGAAAGCATGAAGTCGCGCGATTGGAATTCGACGCGATCGTAGCCATTAGGCGGAAATACGAGCGGTGGGTCTTGAGCGACATTGAGCATCAGTTCCTAGACGTCGATCTCTATCCACTAGGGAGAGCGTTGGCCCTGGAGGTTACGCGATGAATGCCATATCTGGACCACTGGCGCTTTGGACCACTGGCGCTTTGCTGGCGGTCTCCTTGGGTGCGCTTCAAATACCATTGACCCACTGGAACAATTCCAAGCCGAAAAGCCAACGGGTGATGTATCTTCCCAACGGGGAGTATCTGCGGATGGCCTCTTTGGGGTATCGCGAGTTGGCTGCTGACTTGCTTTGGCTCCAAGCGATTCAGGTGATGGGGGAGCGGAAGCTCTCCGAGGAAGCCGGGCACTGGCTCTACGATGCGTTGGATCGGATCACAACGCTCGATCCCAAGTTCGTGCGCGCATATGAGGCAGGAAGTCATGCACTCTGTACGCTCGTCGTGTTGCCTGAACAGAGTATTCGCCTATTGGAAAAGGGTATGCAGCATAATCCACAAGAATGGAAATTGCCGTTCTTATCGGGGATCAATTATTACTTTGAGCTGGCGGACGATGAGAAGGCGGCTGAGGCCATGGCCAAGGCGGCAAGTCTGCCCGGAGCCCCGGAGAGTCTCGCGCGTCTGGCAGCCAAGCTGTTTGTGTCGGCCAAATCGCCCCAACAGGCTGTCGAGCTGTTAGCGAAGGTCTATGAAGAGACCTCGGATGAGAATGTTCGAAAGATGTTGGAGGTTCGGCTAAAAGAGTCCATTGTCGAACGGGATCTCCAAATCTTGGAGCAAGCGATCAGCCAATATCAGGCCAATTATTCACGCCGGCCTGAGCGACTGGAGAATTTGGTGGGACCGGGGTTGCTTCGAGAGCTGCCAAGGGAACCGTTCGGAGGACGCTATCTCTATGAGCCCAAGACAGGGGCAGTCCGGAGCAGCGAAGTGATGGAACGCATGCGAATTACGGTCCGCAGACGAGGCCAGTATCATTGATGCCGGTGAGGACCCGGGCGACGGCAATTGAGAACCTTTAGGCGCGAGCGTAGGCAGGCGGGCGAGCCCGGCCCACGTGAATGGCGAAGGTTGTGAAGGGGCCGGCAGGTCCTCCTTGTTGCGGGGAAGTCCAGAAAACTTGAACATTTCAATCTGGTTGCTATCATCGAAAAGAGCAGAGGTTGCCGCGAGGAAGATCAAATTGCAGGCCAGGCATATTTTGATACAGGCAGCATTTTCTACGGGTGACTATTCGTACCGGACGCGTGATAGATGGATGCCATAGTCGTTGATAGGCTCACAAAAACGTACAAGCCGGCGTGGCCGTGGGAGAAGCCGGTCACGGTGCTCTCCAATGTTTCGCTATCGGTCACGCAGGGAGAGATTTTTGGGTTTTTGGGGCACAATGGCGCGGGCAAAACAACCACGATGAAGATCCTCCTAGGATTGCTTCGATCTACGAGTGGCCGGGTTGAACTCCTTGGTTCTCTCGCCGACAACGTGGCGGTGCGTTCCCGAATTGGATATTTGCCGGAATCCCCCTATTTTTATGACTATCTGACCGCAGAGGAATTTCTCTGTTTTTATGGAAAACTCGCTGGGTTAGCTCGAGAGACTATTCAGAAGCGTATTGCCGAGTTGCTGGAACGTGTGAGCCTGACTGAAGCTCGGCACATGCAGTTGCGGAAGTTCTCTAAGGGGATGCTGCAGCGGATCGGTCTTGCCCAGGCCCTCGTCCATGATCCCGAACTTGTCATCCTTGATGAGCCCATGTCCGGACTCGATCCCATTGGTCGTAAAGAGGTGCGAGACATTATTCTTGGCCTTCGGGATCAGGGGAAGACGGTGTTCTTCAGTACGCACATTATTTCCGATGTCGAGATGATTTGTGACAGAGTAGGTATTTTGGCGAGAGGCAAGATGCTTGCCCTGGGGCGCATTGAAGATCTTGTCAAAAAGCATGCGGTGCGGTCTGTCGAGATTGTCTGCGACGGAGTGGTAAGCAGTGATCTCCCTGATGTCAAGCGGCTGGCAACGCGGGTCCTGCAGAGAGGAGATCGATGTTTGATTATTCTCCCTGGCCAGAACCACTTGGAGCAGGTACTCGCTGTGCTCCGCCAGGCGGGAGGCAATCTTGTTTCGGTGATTCCTCACAAGGATTCACTCGAAGACATCTTCCTCGAGCAGACCAATCGGAAGGTGTGAGATGCGAAGCCTAGTAGTCGTGGCCGGAAATACGTTTAGAGAGACGATTCGCGACAAGATTCTATATAATCTTGTGCTGTTCGCAATCCTCCTTATCGGGGCATCGGTTCTTCTGGGAACTCTCACGATTGGGGAGCAGTCTCGCATTGTTAACGATCTTGGATTAGCCGCCATCAATCTGGTTGCAGTAATCATCGCAATTTTTG
>Ga0315278_10002026_pt1 | contig 17965 bp, 18 predicted proteins | sample YL17G06_0_MG_FD_203880 | JGI IMG/M metagenome (GOLD analysis project Ga0315278, IMG submission 203880) | Sediment microbial communities from Yellowstone Lake, YNP, Wyoming, USA - YL17G06_0 | ecosystem: Environmental > Aquatic > Freshwater > Lake > Sediment | place: USA: Wyoming | collected... | reverse complement strand
ATATCCCTAGCCTCTTCCTTTGTGAAGCGCATAGTCTATATCCAGAACCGCGGCTTATAAACTTCCCGCCCAAATCTTCTTTATGCGGGCCACGCTGGCGCTTCTGGCTGCGAATTTCTTCTTTTTCGCTCTTCAGTCGTTTGTCCCTGGGTTCACCGAAGCACTGTGGCTCGTCCCTGCCGAAGCTTTGGGCGGCGCGCTTTGGCAGTTCGTGACGTACATGTTCCTGCACGGCAGCCTGGAGCACATACTTTTCAACATGGTTTCGCTGGGTTTCATGGGAATCTCGCTTGAAGCCATGCTTGGAGCGAAGCGTTTCGTCGGCCTTTACTTCGCGTCTGGTCTTGGCTCTGCCGCACTGCACTTAACGCTGTCAGGTGCCTCGCAGTCGCCAATGCTTGGCGCAAGCGGCGCTGTGCTCGGGCTGCTGGCAGCGTATGGCGTCATGCGGCCGCGCGGCATCATCCTCATAATGGGCATACCTGTCCCCGCAGCTATAGGAGTAGTCGTCTTTGCTGTTGCCCAATTCGCGCTCGGATACTACAGCCTTGAACCGGGTGTGGCTAACTTCGGCCACTTCGGAGGCATCGTAACTGGCGCTGCCATCGCATTGATGTGGCGATGGAAACGAGGCGGACTGCATTTCCGGCGCAATGTAAAAGCAAGAGTGGACGAAAGCAAGCTGTTTTGGGAAGACGTGAAATGGCAGAAAGGCAACAGGCAATGAACTGTCAAGTCTTCATGGATGGTAAACTGTACCCAGTAGACTTGACAGTTCAGAAGAGAGGCGAGAAGCTGATTATAGAACGAGAATGAAGGCGACAGCTACAGGCAACTCATCCCGAGAGTTCGCCGCTGGGCATGACTCGTTTGACTTCCCAAACATCATGTACATCGGCTCTCAGAAGCTTCCTTCTTTTCAAAGATTCCAGAGCCCCGTAAACGTCCATAAAAGGAACCCTCATATTGAAGTGGTCAAGCACGCCTTGGTGGGGTATCCCGCCTTTCCTTTCGGTGTGATCGCCTATGAACGCGAGAGCCTCCATTTCAACCCCATTCAACTTTAGTTGCGACGAGTCAACACCTTCGGCGACGCTGTAAACCCGTTGGGATGAAGTTACCAGATAGCCGCAGTCAGTGAGGGAAGAGAGCGTCCTTCTCAGCCTCTCCTCGCCCGCCGTCGTTGGTTCTTCACCCAGCAAATCGTGGGTCATGGTACCGTAAGGCGCTCCACCCGCCATCGCTGACTCACGGAGTATGTAATCAGCGACCGACTTTTCCGAAAGTACTGCCGGGTCTCGAGTCTCTGCGCCGTTCATGAAAATCGATTAACACTTGGAAAGAACGCATTTAAACCTTGTGCTTGTCTGAAATGTTAAGTCTTCATATCCAGAAGACTTTACAGCTCAACAGGCAAACAAATTTATAAACCCCACGGCTCTATTGTTTATCTATGGTATTGACATGCATAAGTTGCGGAAGGCGCGTTGAGGCCGAAAGCGAATGGGTCAGGTTCCCCTGTCCGGCCTGCGGCAAGACGACTATACTACGCTGCAAGAAATGCAAGAAGACTGAAAATCCGTACGTCTGCCCTGATTGCAAGTTCTCCGGGCCTTGATGCCATTGGGTGTTTTATGGGAAACGTGATATGCGCTTTCAAGCTCATGCCAACGGGACTTGACGCGTTCGACGCGCTCAAGGCCAATGCGTTGAAGCTGAAGCCAGCAAGAGTGGAAGAGGAACCCATAGCTTTCGGGCTGAAGGCGCTGTTGCTCACTTTTGTGATAGAGGACGCCGGCGGCGCGGTAGAGAAGCTGGAAAAAAGTCTTGAAAGCATTGGCGCCGAGTCTGTAGAGAACACGATGACGACTAGAAGTTTATAGGCACATCACTGCACGCTGGACACTGCATCAGCCGCGGGTGTTGAGGTGCTGCCTTCCAGGACGGATTTATACATCGGAATTATGCCTCCGCCATCTGTGCTGGTATAGAAGAACATCCCGACCAGCGCGATGAGGATGAAAAGCCATATGACTGAGGCTAGTATCGTCCATACCGCCTCGCCGAGGCTGAACTTCTTCCACATCCATATGGCCGGAGCGAGGAAGACGATGATCATTACAGCGCCCGAGGCTATGACCGAAACCATGCTGAAGAACATGGAGAACGGGTAGCTGAACTGGTATGACTGCGGCATTGCGGTGAAGATTATCCATGTCACCACGAGCAGGCTTATGGCTGAGACGAGACCTGCGAATGCGATGCGTGTGAAGCGGCCTTCCTTGCGAGCTGTTTCTTTGCCCTTTGCGTCTTTTGCCTTCTCTTTTTGTTTCCAGCCAAATGCATGGGCAAGGACTGCATAGATGCGCTTCCAAGCGAACAGCCTGACCAATATCAACGCCACCAGTACGATGACTATTTCCCAGAAGTATGCCAAAGGCCAGAGGCTTGCGTACGTGTACGTCCCATAGACGTGGAAGCTTTCCCATGGATCAAGGCTCCTCTTCTCTTTGATGTAGCCCTGCGCATAGCGGACGTTGCTTACATAGCTACTCAGCGCTTCCGATGACTTGGCCGAGCCTGATGATGCGTCCATTGCATAGCTTTCGAACTGGCTGTAGCTTGGAACGTAGTCTGTCCTCGCTTGGCCACCGCGCATGTACAACTCAGAGTCCGTAGCTATGGCCACGCGTGTGTATTGGATGTCATACGGGCCCTTGGCTGTCTCGAAATCGAAATCATAGTTTATGAGCGTATGCACATAGTCTGAAGACTTGTAGTATATCAGTATCGTCCCCGTCTCCGTTTGCTTTATCGGCTGCGATAAGTGGAAAGTGTATCGGGTGCTGTGACTGAACGAGTCTGGCATTGTAGGGTCAGCGTCATATTTTATTGGTGCGTATGCCTTCGGCCACTCTGAGCAGCGCTCTTCCCACTGCGTGCAGACGCTGTCGTAGCGCTTGCATCGCTCTTCCCATGAAATGCATGTGGATGTTGCCTTGTTCCAGCTTGAGCAGACGACTTCGTTCTCGACGCATTGCTGCTGGTAATTCACGCATTGCTGGCTGCATGTCTGGACTTCCTGGAAGACGTAACGGATGTTTGAGCGGCCAGGTATCTGAACGACAATCTTGTCCATCTGTTCTGCGCCCGTGTTCATGCGCGCGAGCAATGCAAGGACTGTTGCCTCGCCTTCAGCGTCGAACATGACCTGGTAATAGTCGCCTGGAGACATCGATGGGTATGGGTAAGCTATCATCTTTTCGGCTGTGACTGGGTTTAGAGCATCTTCTGCCGCGACAGCGAACGCAGGCGATATTAGCACAAGCAGCACGACTAGGGCAAAGAGTTTCATTTTTTGCCTCCGAACCTTTCAACTGCAAAGATGATGACGTAAGCGACAACGGACCATGCGGCGATGTTGACGAAAAGCCCGGCCCAGTCCATGGCCAGCGGCGACTGGGCGTTGCTTGCCAGGTAAGGAACGGGGAATCCTGACAGTGCCGTGGAACCGCTCACGAATGCCAAGGACCCTGTGATCAATGCAATGAGCATCCCAATCCCCAGGGCGAACTGCAATTTCTTCATGTTAAAGTATTGGTCACGATCGCATATAAAAACCAAAGAGTTTTGTTTCGGTTTTTACCGCAGCCACTCCCAGAGAACCCATGGCTGTAGATTGGACTACGCAAGAAGCATACAAGCGCTCATCTGCTGAGCGCGATTTCAATTGTCGAAATGTTCAGCCTTCTCCCTTCGCTGTCTGTGACTACTTCCGTGCCTATCCTGATTGACGGCTTGGCGTCCTTCATGAACTTGTTGCGGACAGCCTCAACAACGTCCACTGCGCGGGATATGGACCTGCCTCGCGCCTTCACGAAGACTTCCTTGTTCCTATCGAACTGTGTCATCACTGCCAGCACGTAGCTCATCGTGGGCTTCTTGCCGACGAAGATGACGTTGTCATCGGCCTTCATGCGCGGCACGCCCTGGGGCGACCTTTGCACCGTCTCCGGGCGGGTTATCTCTTCCATAAGTTCCTCCCATCACTGCGTGAATGCATTCACGCGCATGCTTAATTTGCCGGTGATTTTTAAATGTTTCGCATCGGTGAAGATAATGGGCGGGGCCCATGTAATGGTTGCGTAGTGCTTTATTATCGTGTCAGCGGAATTATACATCAGTGGACTCCATTTGGGTATAAATCGCCGCTGGTCGGATGACTAAAGACGTTTCGCAAAAAATAGAGAGGCTCCTGGCAAACGAATCCAGAGGGCTGCTGATTGTGGAAATAGCGCAGCGGGTGGGAGTGCATAGGCATACGGCAAGGAAATACGTGGAATGCATGGCCGCCGAAGGTAGGATTGTAAGGCGCAAGGTCGGCCGGGCCACGATCTGCTACCGGCCGTCGCGGAGGATGAGGGGCGGCCTATGGTTCTGCATCATGGTTCTTGCGTTGGCTTTTGCTTCTCAGGCCAATGCAGTCAGCGACTGCACAGGGACTGACACGTCACCGTGCCAGGAATGCAGCGTATATGCAATAAACATAACGCTCTACTATCCGAACGGCAGTCTAGCGGCTTATACGCTTAATGCAACTCCGTCATCGTCTGGAAGCTGCACATGCGCTTGCTATACTGCTGACTGCTGCGCTACTGACACGTATAAAAACTATTCCGCAGCGTGGGCAGTCGGCTATACTGTATGTCCAGTCGAAGGTGCATACACTGCGAAGATGGACACGAACGCGACGCAGATGGCGACGGAGTGGGAGGGGATATCAAGCGCATACACGACGTATAATGTTGACTGGGATGCTGACCAAAACTGGTGTCAATGCAGGGCCGGAGCTGGCCGCTGGTCAATAGGTGGCGAAGTGCATGGAACGACATGCTGCGGGGATGATTCTGGTGAAAATAAGCTGGCACGCGTCTGCGATGGCATCGGTTGTTCGAGCGACCCGACGGATGATGCATGCTGCAGCGCTGCAACGGATTGTGTCTGGATTAGCACGTGCTACGCTGATGCTGCGTCACATCCTTCGTTGGGCGGCGTGGATTGTTCGTCAGGAACGTGGACGCTTCAGAACCCTGAGTGGCGTAACCAGCAGATGAACGCCAACGTCATAGCGCCTGGCGGGACGATAACCCTTGCAGCACAGGGGAAAAGCGCTGCTGGTCTGGGCTATGCATGGGTTGAAACGAATGAAAGCGGAACCTGGCGCAATCACACGGACGGATCTCACGGAAGCCCCATGGATATGGCTTCGGCTGCGGACTGGACGTGGTCGAACTTCACCTGGTCCAATGCATCCGTCCCAACGGCCAGGAACGTTGCATGGAAAATATGGTACAATGACACTTCAGGCAACACCAACGGCACCGGAGCAATGATTTTCCTTGTGGACAATGTGCCGTATGCATCGTCAAGCGTAATTCCCGCGGAGCCGGTGGATACGGACGGGTTGAATCTTTACGGGACATGCAGCGACGCTGATGGCGGGACGCTGACGGCATATTGGAGGTGGTGGAAGAACGGCGCTATCCATGCTGGATGCGCCGGCTCTGCGTCTGCGACGAACGGGACGCAGATGCTGCTGCATACACTCGGTAGCATTAACACAAGCGAAGGCGAACAGTGGACGGGAGAGGTATGGTGCAGCGACGGACTTGCAAACTCTACATCGTCCAATGCAACAGTCACAATAGCTCAAGGACCGGATCACAGCATACAGGTCAAGCTTACCATAGACGGGGTTGGGAATCACGTTTACGTACCTGGACGGGGCGAACTGAATGCCGCTGGCGCAGACGTGGCGACGTCATCTCCAGGGGATTATTATCTGGCATCTTATGGCGGGGACGTCTTATATGGACTAATCTTTTTCTACAAGACTGCGCAGTCCCTGGCCGTCACGTCCACGGGTGCTAACCATACGCTTGTCATCAACGCGAGTATGGCCAATTCGAACATCTTCCTTGCATTCACGCGCGGAAGCTGGGTTGACATAAGCAAGATGATGCCGCTGATAGAGGCCGGGACATTCCTGATGAGGCCGCTGCCAAGTTTCGGTTACGGACTGGCCACAAAAAGCGTGGTGAGCATCGTTCTCAAATACGCGGACATAGACATTTCCGGCGCATTCAACACAGGCAAAGGCTCGCATTCGCTCGTGCTGACGAACCAGAACGGCGCAGGCAAGGCGCTTTACATTCAGATACAAAGATAGAAGTGCGTGAATTAATAACATTATTAACATCGGGGTCAATGCTGATGTATGGGAAAGCATGAGACGCTGTTGCTGGTCCTGATTATGATTTTTTTTGTTGCCGGGCAGTATGGATTCCATACAACGGATGGAAATAAAACGACTGTACTACCGTCAAGAGGCAACGAAGTGACTGTTCCTGTAATCGCGCTGGACGCCTCAGGCAAGGGAATCGTTGGAACCGTGTCGGCGGTGGTTACGCCAGGCATGGGAAAGATGATGATTGATCTAAGCGGCTCGCTGCCGGACACGAGTGCACAGGAATCAGCAGTCTCGGCCGTGGACGCTGCGTTCTCCATTTCAGGAGTGAAAGCAGATGTCATTTACAAGTTTGCATTGCCAGCTGACGTGGCTGCAGGACCGTCGGCCGGCGCCGCGCTGGCTGTGGCCGTAGCCGCAGCGATGCAAAACAAATCCGTCAGGAACGGGATTGCAATAACAGGGGCAATAGAAAATGACGGGACTATAACCGCGGCCTCGGGGATATACGAGAAGGCGATTGCAGCGAAGGCCGCCGGATTCTCGATGATGCTCATACCGTCGCGCGGCGGGCCTGATGTAACGGGGTACAAGAAACGCGTGGAATGCAAGACTGTAAAAGGCTTGGATGTATGCACGACTGACTATATTGTGGATGCAGCGGAGCTATCCAAAGCCACGGGCATCGTAATCAAAGGCATTGACAATCTCACCCAGGCCATGATGGAGATGATTGATGGATAAGGCAGAGCTCATTATCGCGGCAGGTATATGCGTCACCATAGCGCTGATCGTGCTGGCCAGGCAACCTGCGCCTACTCCGGAAGGATTTCAGCTTGTTGCAGTGTCTGTTGAAGGGCCGTACATAGCGTTGACCAGCGGATGCAGCAAGCTCTCAATCGCTGCCAGCCCATGGCAGCTAGATTCCATAACCAGTGGAACTGACTACAGACCTGAAATGCATGAACTTTTCAGCGATGCACTGAATGGACTAGACGCTAACGTATCGATGGCACTGGTTTATAGCGAGGCGTACGGGACATACTACGCCAGGCTGATGATTACCAAAGGGTGGAAGGTTCTGGAACTGGATGCAGAACCAAGTGACGCAGTGGCCATGGCCGTGGCAAACGGTGCCCCCGTCTACGTCAGCACAGAATTGCTCAAGAAGAACGGAAAGAACGTGTGCGAAAGCGTGGGCGTGTGAATCAGACCCGATTGATGTTCCTGTCGAAGAGGCGGGTGTAGTCCCACACCTTCAGGAGCTTGTTCATCTCCGTGAGATTCACTGGACCCCCGTCTGTGGCTTTCTTGACAATCGTGTCCAATGCCGTGGACCATTCTGACGTTGTCTGCGAAAGGAAGAAGCGCAACACGAACTCCATGGCCTGTTCCGAGCTGCCCTCAAACCATGCGGACGTCTTCTCCAACGCCATTATCCTGCGCCCCAGCTCCGGATGCTGGGCTACTGAAGGCCTTGCCATGGCCGAAGGCGGCCTGGCGCGTATGAGCTCGTTGAACTTGCCTGCATTGATCCTGCCGTAGCGCAGCTCGTCAAGGACGAAGCCAAAAAGCCGGTCCCAGTCCCTGCTCCGCTGGTTGATTATCAGCCTGTTCAGGAAGCCATTTATCTCCGGCCGCTCGCCTTCAAAGCGTGGCAGGCTTCCGGTCCTGACTAGAACAGCGATTGTAGAATAGCAGCGTCTCTCCCACGTCTCTGCGCCAAGGGAGTCACTGCCATTCATAATACCTGTAAAAATTATAACGCCTGGTTAAAAATGCTTTCGATGGCCTAAAACTCCTCGAAAATGTGATTATCTCCCACTCTGCGCATGTTCAGGAGCACTTTTCCTGCATTAACATGCGAAGCTACGACTTTCCCTATGAATATAATGTGGTCGCCTGCGTCCACTTCTTTTTCAAGCACGCATTCGAAGTTTATCGTTGCTTCCTTCAGCAGCGGCGTCCTGACGGCGGCTGCCTTTGACGTTGCAATGCCCGTCTCCTTGAACTTGTCAACGTCTCTGCCGCTCGTGGAACCGAATAGAACCAATGCTTTCTCCATCTTCTTGTTGGGAACTGCGATGACGAATTCCTTGCTCTGGCGTATGAGCGTGTGCGTATGGCCACGCTTAGAAAGGGCGACGGCAAACAGCGGCGGTTCATAAGAGCACCTTATTTGCCAGCTGGCAACCATGCCACTTGGCTTGCCATTCTTATCGACGGAAATGACGAAAACGCATGGTTCAGGTCGGAATTTCCTGAAAGCCTCGACGGGAGCAATTTCCTTCATCATATTGATTGGATTCGTGGATAGAAAAATCACAGCTTCACAGGCAATGCGTAAAACTTGGCAGCGTTCTTTCCGCATTGAGTCCAGACGTCTTCTAAAGGCCGATGAGTCAACTCTGCGATCTTTTCTGCGACGACACGTATGGATGTCGGCTCGTTCCTGCCTTTGCCTGAAGGGTGTAGCCACGGGGCGTCTGTCTCCAGAAGCAGCCGTTCCGCCGGAACGGCCTTGACAATCTTCCTATGATCCTTGCTGCGCATGACGATGGCATTCGTTGAGACGTACCAGCCATTTTGGACGACGCGGTCCACGAGGCTTTTGCTTCCGAACATGTGCATAAGCACGTTGCATGCGTTTTCCCGTTCCAATATTTCAATAGCTTCAGGATAGGCGTCACGGCAATGCACCACTAGCGGCTTCTTCATGGGCTTTGCGAACCGTATCATCTCAGTGAACAGCCTAGCCTGTTCGAGGCGCCACTGCTCTTCCTTGGTCCAGTTGTAATCCAGCCCCGTCTCGCCTATGGCTACGATATCGCTGGCATGCGACTCGACAGACTTGAAAAACGCCCCGCTGACTTCAGGTGTAATCTCTTTGATGTATTCCGGGTGGAGCCCTGCAGCCATGAAGGCGTAGCCTTTGTAACGCTTCGCGATTTCCAGGGATTTCTGAAATTCCCCAAAATGAGCGCAGGAGAATATGACTGCCTTCAATCCAGCGGACCTGCAGCGTGCGATGACGTCGTCGCGGTCGTCGTCGTATGCAGACTGCTCCAGATGGCAGTGGCTGTCAATCATATGCAAGAATTCACGGCATGGCTTAAATTAGTTGTCACTTCTCAGCCTTAGCTGGGACGGCCTTTGCTGCAGCGGCTTTTACCGGAGCGGCCTTCTCTTTCTTCTCTAGCGCTGGTTTGTCTTTTTTCTCCGTGGCTGTTGCAGGTTTCCTTTCAGTCTTTTTGCCGCTGAAGGGCTTGTGCTGCTTGACGCCGAACTTTTCGTAGAAGTTCATCTTCTCATAGATACTGAGTATTTCTTCGTCCGTTGCATCGGCCTTAATGGTTATGACCTCGTCCAGCGGGCGCAGATGGGCCAGGTTGCATCGTCTTCGCCTTACGCCTGTCGCAGACTTAGGCCCTGTCACAAGGACGAAGCCGTCCTCCTTGACCTTGCCTATGACTACGCAGTGCTTTCCAATCTCCCTGCCTGCCGTCTTGACACAAAGTCTGCCAACGTCGAACATACTATCAAATTGCGTGGGGGGTTTATAAATATGCCCCATAATGCAGCATTGCTGGTTGTAATCAGACGAAGATCCTGAAGTCAGCGACTAACGCCTTTTCGTGGTCCACAAGCAGCGGGTTCAGGTCCATCTCCTTTATCTCCGGGTTCTTCTGCACCAGTGACGAAACGGCCAAAAGCGCGTCTTCCAGCATCTTTCGTGGAACAGGCTTCTGGCCGCGGAAGCCTTCGAGGACTTTCTTCCCTCGGATTTCGCCAAGCATTTCGCAGGCGTCGTGCCTTTCTATCGGCACGAGACGGAAGCTGACGTCTTTCAGGGCCTCGACAAATATGCCGCCAAGGCCGAAAACGAGCATGTGACCGAACTGCAGGTCAGTTTTGACGCCTATGATGAGCTCCCTGGCTTCTGACCCTGGGAACATCTTCTGGAGCGTGGCTCCATTGACTCTAGCTGACGGAGCTTTGGCACGGACGGACGACATCATCTTACCCCACGCCTCGGCCAGCTCGCCGCCGCTGCCTATGTTCAGGATGACTCCGCCTACGTCTGTCTTGTGGGTTATGTCCGGGGAATGGACTTTCAATGCAATGGGATATCCCATCTCCTCAGCCATCTTCATAGCTTCAGAGACTGTCCCTGCATGTTTTGACGGGAGGATCTTGATGCCCTGCCTTTTCAGGAGTGCCTCTGCCTTCTCCCTTGCCATCAGCTCCATGGTTATTTTATTCTGGGAGCCGGAATATAAACCATGGCAAAGCACCCACTGACAGCCGCGCTTATAGTCGTCAACGTCATCGTGTTCCTGTTTATCTTCTCGTTTCCTGAGGCTATGCGTGTGTCAGCTTTTGAAGCGCTGTCTTTTTCCTGGGCGACGAAGCTGGAACTGTGGCGCTGGCTGTCTTCGCTGTTCGTCCATGCATCCGCGTCGCATCTTTTCTTCAATATGCTCGGATTGTATTTCTTCGGCAAGGATTTGGAGGAAGGGACGAGCAAGGCACGATTTCTTTCCATATACTTCGTAGCCGGCCTGCTCGGGAACGTTGCGTTCATGCTCACGGACGCTGGATCAGTCGTAGGCGCCAGCGGCTGCGTTTTCGGGCTTCTTGGGGCCGCGATGCTGCTCAACCCCTCTAAGACGGTAAGCATATACGTAATACCGCTGCCGCTAGGCGTTGTCGCTGCATTGTTCATAGTCATAGAGACCCTTATGGCATCGGCTGGCGCCATGGCAATAACCGGCGTCGCCCACGTGGCGCATCTCGCAGGCGTTGTGACAGGAGCGGTGTTCGCACTGTTCATCGACCCGAAAAAAGCAGCCAAGGGTCTCGTTGTCCTTGCTCTCTGCATGTGCCTGCTCATCCTCCTTGGTCCGCTCTTCGAGCTGGTCACGGGCATAGGGTCATTCATGCTGGAGATAATAGATGCAGTCGTCGGTTTCGTCCTATATGGCATTGCTAGGTTGCTGTCGCTTGTCTGGACGACAGTCCTATAGCCTACGCTTTCATGGGCTGGCTATACCATATAGTCGCACGAGCATATCTGAATGCCATCTACAGGGACAAATGTCACATCGCTTCCAAGCTCTATTTTTCTGAGCGCCTCGCGTGTTTCTTCGTCTGTATACCATGCATTACACCGTTCCGTCCATGCAGCGCAGATTTCTTTCAGCTTTTGCCTATATTCCCTGCAATTTTCATCGTGCGGGCCGTTGCCCTCTCTTCCGCAAAGTCCGAACCTATTAAGCGCGTCGTAGTCTGACATGAAATCGACTACGGCGGCCCTGACGTGCAACTGGTTCACCATAGACATGACTAAGCATGTAGCTTTTAAAAATCTTGGCAACGCTTGAAGCCGCTACTTGTCGTGCTTTATCGCCGCCTGCGCCGCCGCAAGCTTGGCTATCGGGACGCGGAATGGAGAACAAGAGACGTCGTTCATACCTAACATGTGGCAAAACTCCACGGACGAGGGCTCACCGCCGTGCTCGCCGCAAATCCCAATCTCGATGTGCGGCTTCACAGAGCGGGCCTTGCTGATGCAGATGCGCATGAGCTCACCCACACCCTCTCTGTCTATCGCCTGGAACGGGTCGCGCTCGTAGATGCCCTGCTCGACATATTTACCCAGGAACTTCCCGGCATCGTCCCTGCTAAGGCCGCAGCCCATCTGCGTCAGGTCGTTCGTACCGAAGGACATGAAGTCCGCTTCCTTGGCAAGCAAGTCAGCTGTTATCGCTGCACGCGGCACTTCTATCATCGTGCCTATCTGGTACTTGACAGACGTATGCATTTCCGCTGCTGTGCGCTCGATTATGCCTTTCACCAACATGAACTCTTCAAGCTTCCCCACCAGCGGGACTTCTATGAGGGGTATGGCCTTGATGCCGTCTTTCTGGCATTCTGCTGCTGCTTCGAGTATGGCCCTGGTCTGCATCTCTGTTATCTCCGGGAACGTTATGCCCAGCCTGCAACCGCGGAACCCGAGCATCGGGTTAAACTCATGCATCGACTCTACTTTCGAACGGATTTTCTCCGCCGATATGCCCATCTCCTTCGCCACGATCTCTATGTCCTCTTTTTCTTTGGGCAGGAACTCGTGCAATGGCGGGTCGAGTAGGCGGATTATTACCGGGAAACCGCTCATGACTTTGAACAACCCCTTGAAGTCTTGCTTCTGCATGGGCAGCAGCTTGGCCAATGCCTTCTTCCTGCCTTCCAGATCATCTGCAAGTATCATCTCACGGACTGCGTTAATCCTGTCACCCTCGAAGAACATGTGCTCTGTCCTGCACAGTCCGATGCCCTCGGCGCCGAACTTCTTGGCGACCTCAGCGTCTTTCGGCGTGTCGGCGTTCGTTCTCACCTTCAGTTTTCTGAAGCTATCGGCCCAGGACATGAGCTCAGCGAAGTTGCCGCTCATCTCCGGATCCTTGACGTTCAGCTTGCCCTTAAAGACTTCCCCGGTGTTGCCGTCAAGCGTGATGAAATCACCTTCACATATTTCGCAGCCTTTGATGGTGAACTTGTGCGCCTTCTCATCCACCTGGAGCTCGCTGGCGCCGGCGACACAGCATTTGCCCATGCCTCTGGCGACGACAGCTGCATGCGACGTCATGCCGCCTCTGGCTGTAAGGATGCCTTGAGAAACGTGCATGCCTTCTATGTCCTCCGGGCTGGTCTCTGCGCGGACCAGAACGACCTTCTTGCCGTCCTCGACCATGAGTTTAGCTTTCTCAGCGCTGAAGACTGCTTCGCCGACGGCTGCGCCTGGACTGGCCGGGAGCCCTTTGGTAAGCAGCTCCCCTGTGTTTTTGGCGACTGGGTCCAGTTGTTTGTGCAGGAGCTGGTTTAGCTGGTTCGGATCGACGCGCATCACAGCCTCTTTCTTGGTTATCAGGCCTTCCCTGACCATCTCCACGGCTATCCTCACGGCAGCCTGGGCCGTGCGCTTGCCGTTCCTGGTCTGGAGGAGGTAAAGCGTGCCTTCCTCGATAGTGAACTCGAAATCCTGCATGTCTTTGTAATGCTTTTCCAAGCTTTCGTAGACTTTGATAAGCTCGTCGTAGGCGTGCGGTATATCTTTCTTCAGATGGTCTATAGCATTGGGCGTCCTTATGCCAGCGACGACGTCTTCTCCCTGAGCGTTCACAAGGTACTCGCCGTAATGCTCCTTGGCTCCGGTTGACGGATTGCGCGTGAAGCCGACTCCCGTCGCAGAATTGCTGCCAGTGTTACCGAAAACCATGCATTGGACGTTCACTGCAGTTCCGTAGCGCTCCGAGATGCCGTTGAGTCTCCTGTATGAGATAGCGCGTTTGCTGTTCCAACTCTTGAAGACGGCCTCCACAGCGAGACGGAGTTGTTCGCGCGGATCCTGCGGGAAGTCTTTGCCAAGCTCTTTCTTTATCAATGCCTTGTATTCCTGGACTATCGAAGCCAATGCATTGTCACTCAAGTCCTTATCCAGCTCCACTGCATTGGCCTTTTTGTGCTTTGAAAGTATGTGCTCGAACTTGTCCATCTCGATGCCCATCACGACATCGCCGAACATCTGAACGAGGCGGCGGTAGCAGTCGTATGCAAGGCGTCTGTTGTTCGTCTTCTTCGCGAATCCCTCGGCCGTCTCATCATTGAGACCAAGGTTGAGGATGGTCTCCATCATTCCGGGCATTGAAACGACGGCACCGGAGCGGATTGAGACTAAAAGCGGATCGTTTTTGTCGCCGAACTTCTTCCCTGACTTTGTTTCAAGCTTCTTCAAGGCAGCGTCTATCTCAGTGTCCAGGCCTTTCGGGTAATTGCTTTCTTTGTTGTAATACATGCCGACTTCAGTCGTTATGACGAATCCCGGAGGTACAGGGAGACCCATGCGTGTCATCTCGGCCAGGTTTGCGCCTTTGTTTCCGAGCAGATCTTTGTCCTTCCCGCTGCCCTCCTCGAACATCCAGACGTTTTTTTCAGCCATGTGATCAGCCTTTAGATAACATAATGCACTGTAGTATTTAAAAATTATCCCCTTACCCCGAGTATCCAAGGCCAAGCGTCTGGCTGATAAAAACAAGCGTGCATAGGGTGCGTGCATTACGGGCCGCTCGGAAAGCCATCTAACAAGTGTCTCATAACAGTCGTTTAAAAACCCATCCTTTCAAGCCATCATAAGGAGCCTTCCATGCGGACACTCCCTATCACCCTGTTGGGATCGGTTTTCGTGTTCTGTATCTTAACCCTTCCGCTGGCATCCGCTGGATCAAACGACTGCAAGACGCTTTGGACATCATCCTACTGCAAGCCTCAGTGTCCGTGTTCGGCTGGAATGGGCGACTGCGACAGTGACGCTGAATGCAAGTCCGGGGTTTTCTGTAACTTCCATCCCAACCTCAGCAAGTATGCGGTTACTGCTGGCCTGGATCCTGACATCTGCGAGGCTTTCAGGAACGGTTGTCACAAGGACGATCTTGGAGGAGAGGATTACTGCTCGCCTGACTGCAAATGCAAGGCTGGTGAAGGTGACTGTGCCCCCCTAGAAAACGACTGCGAAAGCGGGCTCGTCTGCTGGGAGAATGTCGGCGCGGATTTCGGCTTCAAATCAACTGTCGATGTCTGTCTGAAGCCTACTAGTGGCTGCCATCAGGGCTACAATGGAGGGAAGAACTATTGCTCATCAACCTGCAAGTGTGGCAATGGTGAGGGGTCATGTTCCCTCTACGACCAGTGCCAAGAGAACCACGAATGCATACCAGGAAGGGGGGTTGAATTCGGACTTCCTGCGGACACTTACGTCTGCATCAAAGGGTTGCCTACATGTGTTCCCAGATGGGTGTGTTCTGAGGACAAAGCACACCGCTACTGGAAAGACGGCAATTGCAATAACGGCCCGGAGCAGTACTGCCCTGGCTGCTATCGGGGAGAGTGCAGAGGAAACATCTGCCAGCCTGAAATCATGTGCAAAAATGGAAACATAGTTGAGACAAAGAGCGACTGCCAGGAGATAGTCCAAAAATGCGAATTCGGATGCGACAACGGGCAAACTGTGTGCAAAAAAAGCCTATGCGAGCCGGAGAGATACTGCACGGGCAAGAAAAGCCTTCACACAAAGGATGAGAACTGCACCACACGCGACTATAGCTGCTTTGAGGCGTGCGAGAACGGCGCATGCGTGTGCAAAGAAGAAAGCATCTGTCTTTCGAGCTTTACCTTATGGAAATCGGGGGACTGCTCGGTGAGAAACCCGATATATTGTGACTTTGGCTGCGAGAACGGCATTTGCAAAACTCCTCCGTCTTGCACACCTGGGTGGATTTGCAAAGACTCCGGCACAAAGCACTATAAAAATGTAGACTGCACATACACATCGCTCACAACATGTGCTAATGGTTGCGAGAATGGTCAATGCAAGCAGAAAACTTGCACAGCGGGTTGGTTCTGCGAGGTTGGAAAGAGAGGTTATCTCAACGCAGACTGCTCCAAGACTATGAGTAACGACTGCCTTTATGGATGTGACGCCGGTGGAACTAGATGCAGGACTGAAGAGGAATGCATAAGAGACGGCGCATGCAAGCCAAAGTGCCAGCTCAGTCAGTATTGCGATGGTATAAAGAGCGTCACTCTGAACCAGGACTGCACAAAGAGCGAAGTCCCCTGCCTCTACGGCTGCGATAGCGGAGCGTGCAAACCTGAGCAGACGAACATCTGGGGCTGGAGGTGCAAGGATACCTCAACAAAGGGCTACTATCTGGAAACAGGCGAGTGGATAAACACGGAGGTTTGCAAATATGGCTGTTATGCCGGAAGATGTGCATTAACCAAGACTGCCAACTGCAACAGCTACAAGCCTGGGGGTGACGGGTTCTGTTCAAAGTACTGCAGGTGCGGGTACGGCCTTGGCCCATGCAAAACAGATGGCGACTGCGATTCTGGCCTTCTTTGCCTCAAGGATGAGGAGATAGTGAAAGCTTACAATCTGAAGGATGGCCAAGGGATATGCGGAGGTTTCGTCAACTCAAAGCAGTTAACATACACGAAACTGCTCACATATTTCAAGGATGACAAGTTCGACTTCAGGATGATTATCACCTCCAACAGTCAATCCGGAATCGGCCTATTTGACAACCTCTACAAGAACTTCGTGATAGGCGCCGACACCTACAAAATGACATTCAAAGTACACTCGAGTCCGGATTTCAAAGACGCGCCGCTGACATGCAAGGCCAAATGGGAACCACACGGATTCGATGCATATTTGCCTGTTCTTCACCTGAACATGGTTCTTGAGAAGGGGAACCTCGGGAAATCAAACACCAACGTGTACAATGGCCACTTCACCATGCTTGTGAAGCCAAAAACTGTGAAGAGCCGTTATTGCCTTGTATGGTACATCACCAAGGTCAAGAACATATCCGACAAGGACATGTGCGACATAATATGCCTGAGCAAGCCGGAATTTGGCAAGCTCAAGCTGCCGCCTGGACTACCTGTTCCTATACCGCAATCTGTCATCGACCAGTTGCTGCTGAGGATAGGCTCGCTGGATGGCTACAAATGGCCGCAGGCCATACCGGCATTGACTGCGGGTGCAACAGCGGCCACTGGAACTGTTACCATGGTCTACGTAATAGATTCCATATACAATATAATCATCAATACCGTGGTGACTCGGGGAGCCACACTTGGCATCATGCCACTGAATATAGTGGACATCCCTGGGTATGAGAAAATATCAGCGTCCAACCAGAGCTTCTGACGTTGCCATGTACCTACGTCTAGCCGATAAAAAACATAAAGGAGGGCCGAAGCCCCCGTTAAGGTGTTATGGCACCTACTTGAGGACGGAAATGCCCATCTCGTGTGAGTAGTCCTTGCGCTGCATCTCCTGCGGCACTGGCCCCAGGATCCACGGAGATTTTATGCCGGTTATTATGGTTATCACCTGCAGCCTGCCTGCAAATTCTGGCAGTATGCGGCTTCCCCAAATGACCTGTGCATCTGGATCTAACTGCTTGGACACATACTCACCGATAAGGTTCACCTCGTCCAGTTTCAGATCTTTGCCGCCTGTTATGTGTATGAGTGCGCCTTTTCCGCCACGGTAGTCAACTTCGAGCAGCGGGTTGTTCAGCGCCTTGACTATTGCCTCTTCAGCGCGCTGGCCTGTGTCGCTCTCGCCATAGCCGACTGTTGCGACGCCGCCCGTGTGCATTATGGCCTTCACGTCGGCGAAGTCCAGATTTACCAGCGACGGCTGGGATATGGTCTCTGTTATGCCCTTTATCATAGTCGATATTAGATTGTCTGCGACAGCGAACGCCTTCTGCAACGGCAAGTCGCCTGCGACTTTCAGCAGCTTCTCATTCTCCAGGACTACGACCGTGTCGCAGTGCTGTCTCAGCTGGTAAAGTCCGTCTTCGGCCTTGGCCATGCGCGCGCCTTCTATGCGGAAGGGCATAGTGACATTCCCTATCACAATCGCGCCCATTTCCCTGGCTATCCTCGCCACGACAGGCGCAGAGCCGGTTCCAGTCCCTCCTCCGAGCCCGGTCACAATGTAGAGCATGTCACATCCGTTCAGCGCGCGTTTTATCTCGCGCTCGCTCTCCTCGGCTGCTTTTTTTCCGATCTCTGGGTAGCCTCCTGCGCCCAGCCCATGAGTCAGCTCTTTGCCTATGAGGATGCGCTCGTCAGCCCTGC
>Ga0315278_10002022_pt1 | contig 17973 bp, 15 predicted proteins | sample YL17G06_0_MG_FD_203880 | JGI IMG/M metagenome (GOLD analysis project Ga0315278, IMG submission 203880) | Sediment microbial communities from Yellowstone Lake, YNP, Wyoming, USA - YL17G06_0 | ecosystem: Environmental > Aquatic > Freshwater > Lake > Sediment | place: USA: Wyoming | collected... | reverse complement strand
GTGGTCTCGGGGGACGCTCCGGCTCCACGTTCGCACGAATACGCGACGGGGGCCTTCGAACGCTTCGAGCCTGTCGTCGATATGGAACGCGTCGGCATCCGCCGTCATCGTGCTGAAGGTCTCGATGTGCACCTGCCATGACCCTCTTCCGAGATCCACCCGGCGCTCGCACTCCACCTTCGCCGACAGGGGATCGTCCTCGTGGACCTTGAGGCGATCGACGGATGCCCACCCCACCTCGATCCCGTCCTCGACCAGCCGGTGGCGCTGGTAACCGTCCTCGTTGTGTTCGAGCTCGATCGTGCCGGCCACCGGGTCGCGCCGGATCCGTCGGTATGGAGCGACCGACTCCAGGATCACTCGCTCGAGCCCCGGCCCTTGCTCCGCGGGTTCGAACGGAGCGAGGTCGGCGTCGGAAGGTGAGGGAGGACGGATCGGGAGCTCCAGCACGGACCCCTCGCCGGTGAAGACCGTCAGCTCCACCGGCTCGGGCGATGGCCAGTACCAGGGCCAGTACGTGGTCGAGAGCGCCAGCCGGAGCCGGTGCCCCGGGGCGATCGCCTGGCCCACGACGTTCATCTCGAGGTCCGCGGTGTAGCGATCCCCGGGCACCAACGCCCGCGGCTCTTCGTGCCCTTCGAGGTGCGTGAGGTTCAACGCCCCACGGGACATGACCGTCGACGTCCCGTCCGGCGCGACGTCACAGAGCCGGGCCGCGACGAGCGCGAGGGGCCGGTCGACCGCGAACGCCAGCCGGAGCCGCGGGCGCCCCAACAGCTCGAGGCGCTCGTCCAGCGGCTCGGTCGTGAACGTCAGACAGAGCGCGTCCTCCTCGCGTTGGTCGGGCGGGTAGTCGGTCGGCGAGCCGTGCGCGCACCACACACCGGCGAGGGCACCGTGGCGAAGCTCGCCGCGGTGCCGGAGCTCGACCTCCCCGTGCGGTCCCTCGCCGAGCACGCCGTCACCGAGCTGCAACGTCCTGTGCTCGATGCGGGGCGACGGCCACGTATCCTCGGCGACCCAGCGCCCCTCTCGCGGGTCGTTGGCGGCCTCGGGTCGCCAGGGCTCCTGCATGAACACCCGCACCGTGGGCTCTTCCTCGATCCCGTTCTCCTTACCCTTGAGCCAGCGATCCCACCACCGGAGACACTCCTGCAGGAACCCGATCGTGGGGCCGGGCGTCACGTCCTGCGGCCACCAATGCGCCCACGGACCGATCAGGGCCTTGCGCACCCCCCGGTGTCTTTCGACGAAGCGCAGGACCGCGTTCACGTACCCATCGGACCACCCGCCCACCATGTACACGGGACACTCGATCGCGTCGTAGTCCTCGCACACCGACCCCTGTTTCCAGTACGCGTCGCGCCGCTGGTGCGCGACCCACGTGTCGATGTTCGGCGGCGTCCGGTCGAGCCGTTCGAGCCACAGCTCCCGCCATCGGTCCCCCACCGTCTCGGGATCCGGCGGCAGGGCGTTATTCGCCATCATCACGCTCGACCACGAGAGCTGCCGGACCCCCAAGAGACAGCCGCCCATGTAGTGCACGTCGTCCGCGTAGCGGTCATCGGTCGAGTACATGCTGATGACGGCCTTCAGCTGCGGCGGGCGCCGGGCCGCGATCTGCAGGCCGTTGAACCCGCCCCAGGAGAACCCGATCATCCCGAGGGATCCGGTGCACCACGGCTGCTCGGCGATCCACGCGAGCACCTCGAGCCCATCCTCCTGTTCCTGGGGCAGGTACTCGTCCAGGAGGACTCCGTCGGAGTCGCCCGCACCCCGGAGGTCGACCCTGAGGTACGCGTAGCCGTGGGCCGCGAACCACGATCCTATGCGTGCGTCGGTCGGCGCCATGAGGTCCCCCTTGCGGTAGGGGATGTACTCGAGGAGGGCCGGCACGGGTTCGGAGTCCGAGGCCTCGGGCAGCCAGATGCGGGCCGCAAGGCGAACGCCGTCGGGCATCGTGATCCACTCGTTGGGGATCAGGCGAACCCGATCAGATGCCACGCCCTTCATACCCCCGTGTCCACGTCTCGCTAGGCGATCGGCAGTCCTACGCTCCTCTCGCCGCTCTCCCCTCGCGTCAGCCGGCGGAACAGGAGATAGGCCAGCACGACCACGATCGTGGCCGCGAACAACATCGTGCTGCCCAGGGCGTTGACCACGGGCGTCGGGGTCCCCCTCGCCGCCCATATCTTCACCGAGATGGTCTCCGTGGCGACGTCGCGCGACAGCGTGTTCGCGATCACGAAGTCATCCAGGGTGAACACGAAGAGCATGGCCGTGCACGCGAGGGTCGCCGGGAACAACAGCGGGAGCAGCACCCTGCGCAGGGCCTGGAAGGGAGAGGCACCCAGATCCATCGCAACCTCCTCGTACTCCCTACCGAGCGAGAGGAGCCTCGCGCGGACGATCACGACCACGAACGCGATCGAGAGCACGATCATGCCGAGCAGCTGCCCGCTCGTTCCGAGGCCGACGAACGTGAAGCTCTTGGTGAAGACGAGGAACAGCGCGACGGCGACGATCAGCTCGGGCACCACGAACGAGAACATCATGATGAAATCCGTCGTGCCCGAGCCGCGGCCCTTCCAACGGTCCATCCCGACCGCGAACGAGACGCCGAGCGGCACCGTGATCAGGGCGGTCCCGACCGCGAGCTTCAGGCTCTGCACGACCGCCCGGCGGAGCGCGGGGTCGTGCAAGACCGACTCGTTCGGATCCCCGATGTACCACCGGAGGGAGAACCCCTGGAAGGCACTGAGCGCCCGACCCGGATTGAACGAGAACAGGATGGCGAGCACGATCGGGATCAAGGTCCAGGCGACGAAGAGTAGCGCGTACGCCCACAGGAACCGGGGCTTGCCCCACGGGTTGGCCACGAGGTCGCGGATCCGCCGCCGCCCATGCGCGGCCACACCGGGGTCCGGGGCCACGGCGGCGGTCATGCCACCACTCCCCGGGAGGCGCGCCGGCTGCTGCGCAGGTAGTAGAGGATCGGGGGGATCAGGAGCAGCGTGAGCAGGAGGGCCAACGTCGCCCCCCTCGGAACCTGGAGCGGCGACGCCAACGAGTCGACGACCCAGTTGCCGATCATGCGCGTGCCCGTCGTCCCGGCCAGGAGCTGGTTCGTGAAGTAGTCGCCGAACATCGCCAGCCCGCAGAGGATGACCCCCGCGAGGATCGCCTGCCCGGACGCCGGCAGGGTCACGCGGAAGAAGGTCGACGTGGGGCTGGCCCCGAGGTCACGCGACGCCTCCAGGTTCGATTGCGGGATACGGTCGAGCGCGGCGTACAGCGGCAGGACCATCAGCGGGACGTACCCGTAGACCAGACCGAGGATCACCGTGAGGGACTTCCCCGAGAGCCAGGAGTACGGGGTGTCCATGATGCCGAGCCACCGCAGGACCTGGTTCACGTACCCGTTGTCCTGGAGGAGGTTCACCCAGGCGGTCATGCGCATCATGTAGCTGATCAGGAACGGCGCGAAGAAGGCGGCCAGGAATACGGGCTTGAACCTGCCGCTGTGCCGCGCCAAGAAGTACGCGAACGGATACCCCACCAGCAGGCAGAGCGCCGTCGCGCCCGTCACGAACCACAAGGTCCGGATCAGGGCCGCGTGGTACAGCCCGTCCGAGCTCACGATGTTCGACAGCGTGAACGACAGGGCGGCCCGGTCCCACTGCGCCGGGTTCCAGACCGGGATCGGGTCGCCGAAGATCGGATCCAGCTTCCCGAAGGCGACGCCCACGATGACGTAGAAGGGGAAGACGAACAGGAGCAGCAGGACGATCGTGGAGGGCGCCGAGAACGACGGCCAGAACCACCTCGGGTACCAGACCCCTTCGTCGCGCGACGACCGTCGCGTCCGACGCGTTGCCGGCTCTCCTACGGCGCCGCTAGACACCGGCCTGGAGCTGCTGATACGCGTCATCCCAGAGCGCCTGCACCTCGGGCGCGAGCTCGACCAGCTGCAGCCCCTTCGCGAAGTCCTCCTCCTTCACGATCGTCGACGCGAGGTTCGGCGGGACGATCCCGTCGGCGACGAGCCCATCCGGGTTGATCGCCGTCAGCGGAGGTTGGAAGCCGGTGTAGGTGGCGAAGTTGTCCTGCGCCGTCGCCACGTCGTACATCTGGTCCACGAACATGTGGGCCAGGACGGGGTTCTTGCCGGTCGTGAGGACGCCGATCAGGTCGTTGCCCACCAGGCCGGGGACCGAGGGATCGACGGCGGGCGGCCACACGTAGGAGAAGATCTCGGGGCCCTGCCCCGGCTGTAGATAGAAGACGTAGGCATCCAGGGCGTTCCCCGACCACGATTGGTGCAGCCACGCCTGGCCTTGCGGGAGCTCGGTGTAGTCGTCGTTGTCCCACTTGGGGTTGACGGCGTTCACGACCTCCAAGAGGTCGTCGTGCGCCTGCTGGATGACGGCCGGGTCACCTGTGTTGATGTCGGTGAGGCCCTTCCTCATCATCGCCATCGCGAGGGGATCGCGGTTCCTGAGCAGGTGCGTCTTGCCCTTCGGTGGGTCCTGCCAGAAGACGTCGTACGGGTTCTCCATGCCGGCGATGTCCGCATCGACGAGGTCGTTCCGCCAGAAGATCCCGGTGGTCGAGACCGTGTACGGGACCGAGTACCGCGCCTCGACGTCGTAGAAGGGGCTCTTGAACTGGTCCCAGACGTTCGCGGTGAAGTTCGGGAGGTAGTCGCGGTTCAGCGGCATCAGGAACTTCGCCGCGACCATCTTGCCCATGTAATCGGGCGTGTGCCCGAACATCACGTCGAAGTCGACCTGGCCCGAGCGGAGTTTCTGGAACGCCGAGGGCACGTCCGAGTAGTCGGTCAACTCGACCTTGCAGTCGTACGTGTCCTCGAAGTCCCTCATGATCTTCGGCTTGAGGTAGTAGCCCCAGTTGAAGATCTTCAGCGTCGCACCGGCCTCGGGCGCCAGGTCGCTCGCGATGGGCTGGTTGTCGTCGGAGATGTTCCACGTCACGGGGGCATCGGTGCGCGCGAGAGGATACGGCGCCCCCGAGACGCCGCCCGAGCCGTACGGGTTCGACTGGCCGCTGGCGGTCGCGACGGTCGTGCTCGACGAGCTGTCCTTGCAGGCGGCGAGGATCGCGGCCAGGGAGGGCAGCGCGACGCCGGTGATGCCGGCTCTGCGTAAGAACTCCCTCCGGCTCAACCCGCTACGACCAAACTCCGAGTGCCTCGACACATCGCCCCCTTCTACGCGAAGACCAAGATGCGGCGGACGCTACACCGGATCGGCGCGGCCTGCGAGGGAACGCACCCTGACCAGCGGTCAAGTTCACCCCCGGCGTGATCTCGTCACCGGCGCCACGGGGCGCCCACTATCATCGGACGCTCGTCAGCCGGGGAAGGCCGATCCGAGGGAGGACGTCGTGCCAACGGTCAAGGGTTCGCAGGCCACGATCCACTACGAGCAGGACGGCGAGGGACCCGACATCGTCTGGGTCTCGGGCGCCGGCGGCACGGCCGGCTCGTGGGGCTACCAGGTGCCGTACTTCCGGGACCGGTTCCGCAACTCGACGTTCGACTGCCGCGGCGTCGGCGGCACGACCTCCGACGTCCCTCTGCCGTGGACGGTGGAGGACTTCGCGCGCGACACGGCCGAGCTGATCGAGGCCGTCTGCGAACCGCCGGTCGCGATCGTGGGCCTCTCCTTCGGCGGCGGCATCGTGCAGCAGGTGGCGCTGGACTACCCGGACCTCCTCAACTGCGTCATCACGATGGGGACGGGGGCCAAGAGCGTCGGCTGGACCTGGGACTACCAGATGGCCGAGATCGAATGGCGAAGGGCCGGCAACCGCCTGGACGGGATGATGGCCGTCACGCACTACGCGGCGATGTACTACCCCGCGCGGGTGCTCGGCGATCGCGAGCTGTGGCCGAAGCTGCGTGACGAACTGCTCGCCTACTACGAGACGGACACCGCCGAGGACTCACTGATCGCGCAGTGGGAGCCGTGCGTGCTGTTCGACCAGACCGAGGCGCTCCCCGGCTGCCGGGTCCCGATGCACGTGATCGCGTTCGACCAGGACGTGCAGGCGGTGCCACAGGACGGCGAGGAGGTGGCCGAGCTCGTGCCCGGCGCCGAGTTCCATCTGTTCGAGGGGATGGGCCACTGCTCGATCTACGGGCACACGCAGGACATCCTCAACCCGTTCATCGAGGGACTGATCGAACGCCACCTGTAGACCGAGTCCTCCACCCTGTCGTCGTTGCACGCCGACCGGCTAAGCCATCGCCCCGCCGAGGACCTCGTCGGCGCGATGGCAGGCCACTTCCCGTCCGCCCTCCAGAGCGGTGATCTCCGGCCGCTCGATCCGGCACCGGTCGACCGCCAGCGGGCATCGCGGATGGAACGGACAGCCGGGGGGCGGGGACGTGGCGTCCGGGGGTTCGCCGGGCACCGTTACGGCGCGACGCGGTTCCCACGAGCCGATCTCCGGCACCGCGGCGCGTAGGGCCACCGTGTACGGGTGTGCCGGTCGCGACAGCAGCTCGCGGGTCGGTCCCGATTCGACCACCCGTCCCAGGTACAACACCGCCGTGCGTTCGCAGAGCGCCTCCACGACGGCGAGGTTGTGAGAGATCAACAGGTAGGCGAGCTGACGGTCCTCCCGCAGCTGCGCGATGAGCCGCAGCACCTTCGCCTGGACCGTGACGTCCAGCGCGCTCGTGGGCTCGTCGAGCACGAGCAGGCGCGGCTCCACCGCGAGGGCGCGCGCGATCGCCACCCGCTGGCGCTGGCCTCCGGAGAGCTGATGAGGGAGTCGGTCGGCGTGCTCGGGCTCGAGCCCCACGTCGGTCAGGAGCTGCGCGACCCGGTCGGGCGCCGCCGCCTTGGGCACGATGCGATTCGCGAGGAGCCCCTCGGTGAGCACCGTCCCCACCCGCATCCGCGGATCCAGGGTGCCGTCGGGATCCTGGAACACGATCTGCACGGCGCGCCGGTACGACTTCAGGGCGGCGCCGCGTGCCTCCGTGACGTCGCGTCCCTCGAGCGCGATCGACCCGGCCGCGATCTGCGCCAGCCGGACTACGGCACGTCCGATCGTGGTCTTGCCCGAACCGCTCTCGCCGACCAGCCCGAAGCCGAACGGCCCCTGGGGGATGTCCAGGTCGACCTGGTCGACGGCCCGGACGTCGCCGAAGCGCACCTCCAGGCCCCGCACCTCGAGCAAGGAGCTCATGCGACTGCACCTCCGCCGATGCGCGGCACCGACGCGACCAGCTCCTTCGTGTAGTCCTCCGTCGGCGTGGTAAGCACGTCGCGAGCGATGCCCTCCTCGACGATCTGGCCTCGCTGCATCACCGCGACGCGCTCGCAGAGCTCGGCGATCACCGCCAGGTCGTGACTGATGAACAGCACGCTCATGCCGGTCTCGTCGCGCAGGCCCCGGAGCAGATCGAGGATCTCGGCCTGCACGGTGACGTCGAGCGCGCTCGTCGGCTCGTCGGCAAGGAGCACCTCGGAGCGCAGGGCGAGCGCCATCGCGATCGACACCCGCTGCGCCTGGCCCCCGGACAGCTGGCTCGGGTAGCGCTCCAGCAGCTCGGGCGAGAGCAGCACCTCGCGGAGCGCCGCCTTGGCGCGTTCCACCGCCTCCGACTTCGATGGCGCACCGTGCATCCGGAGGGCCCGTACGAACACGTCGCCCACCCTGAAGACGGGGTTCAGCGAGGAGATCGGGCTCTGGAAGATCATCGCGATGCGCCGGCCCCGGATGTCCCGCATCGCCGCGTCGTCGAGCCCCACCAGTTCGATGCCCTCGAAGACCACGCTACCGGCGACCGCGGCGCCGATCGTCTTCGTCAGCCCGAGCACGGCCTGCGCCGTCATCGACTTGCCCGAGCCGCTCTCGCCGGCGAGCCCGACGATCTCGCCCGGCCCGAGACGCAGATGCGCCAGATCGACGACCTGCCGGCCGCCGATCCGGATCTGGAGTCCCTCGATCGCGAGCCTCGGCTCTGCGCTCATCCGCCCAGCGCCCCCCGCCGCCGCACCATCTTGGGGTCGAAGACGTCGCGCAGACCGTCGCCCATAAGGTTGAACGCCACCGCCGTGATCAAGATCGCGAGCCCCGGGAACGTGACGAGCCACCACTGCCCCGGGAAGTACTGCTGCCCCTGGTTCACCATGAGGCCCCACTCGGGCGTCGGATCCTGCGCGCCCAGGCCCAGGAAGGAGAGCGCCGACACCGTGAGGATCACCGCGCTCACATCGAGCGACACCTGGACGATCAGGGGCGTGAGCGAGTTCGGCAGCACGTGGCGGAACAGGATGCGCGCGTGGGAGACGCCCGAGGCCCGGGCACCCTCCACGAACGGGCGGCCCGTGACCGACGCCGCCTGGCCCCTGATCAGCCGCGTGTACCACGGCCACCACGTCACCGCGATCGCGATCGTGGTCGACCCGATGGTCGGTGGGAGCACCGACGCCAACGCGAGCGCGAGCAGCAACGCCGGGAACGCGAGGAAGACATCGGTGACGCGCATGATCACCTCGTCGATCGGGCCGCCGAAGTACCCGGCCGCCAGCCCGAGCGGCACGCCGACCAGGCAGGCGATCAGCAGTACGAGGAACGCGATCATCGGCGAGACGCGCGCGCCGTAGACCACCCGCGAGAACACGTCGCGTCCCAGCTGATCGGTCCCGAACCAGTGCTGGGACGAGGGCACGAGCAACGTCTCCCGTGGGTGGGCGGCGCCCCCGGCGTCCTCCGGGTACGGCACGATCAGCGGCGCGAAGATCCCTGCGAACACGATGACGAGGGAGACGCTCAGCCCGAACACCACCAACCGATTCGTGCGGAGCCGCCCGACGAGGTCGGACCGGGTGGCCTCGACGGTCTCGGGAAGTGGCTGCACGTTCACGTGAGCCGGATCCTCGGGTCGACCCAGGCCTGGACGATGTCGACCACGAGGTTCGCGAGGACGTAGACGATCGCCACGAACAGCGTCACGCCGATGATCGCGGGCGTGTCGAGAGAGCCGATCGACGCGGCCGCGTAGCTGCCGAGTCCCGGCCAGTCGAAGATCGCCTCGACCAGGAACGTGTTCACCAAGGAGTAGGCGAACACGAGCGCGATCACCGAGATCACAGGTACCAACGCGGGCTTCAGGGCGAACCGGCCGAACACCGCGCGTTCGGGGAACCCCAGGGCACGGACGGCCTTCACGTGATCCTCGCTCAGGGTGTCGAGCTCGGATCCGCGCACCATGCGCGCGACCACCCCGAAGGGGTAGGCGGCGATCACGAGCGCGGGTAGGACCAGGTGCGAGGCCGCCGATCGGAACACGGCCCAGTTCCCAGTGATCAGCGAGTCGACCACCGGCATCCGCGTGTACTGCATCAGCGGGTTCGTGTAATCGAGGTTCGGGTCGTACTGACCCGCCACCGGGAGCAGGTGGAGCTTCTGGAAGAAGACGATCTGCAGGATCAGCGCCAGCCAGAACGCCGGCATCGACACCGCGAAGACCGCCACGATCCGCACGAGCCCGTCGGGTATCCCGCCCGCCCACCGAGCCGAGACGAGCCCGAGTGGGATCCCGAACGCGAGCCCGATCGCGATCGCCGCCACGACCAGCTCGATCGTCGGCGGGACGCGGTTCACGATGTCGCTCAGGACGGGGCGATGGGTGTGGATCGAGGTTCCCCAGTCCCCCTGCAGCACGCCCGTGAAGTAGCGCCAGATCTGCGCCGGCAACGGGAGGTTCAAGCCCAGGTCCTCGCGGACCTGGGCTATCTCCTCACGCGAGGCACGGGGTCCGGCCCACGATGCCGCCGGATCGCCCGGCACGAGCCGGGCGATCGCGAAGGTGAGGATCACCACGCCGACCACCACGAGGACGGCCAGGGCCAGCCGGCGGATCAGGTACCGGGTCACCTCCGGTCAGGACCCTGGGGTCAGCTCGTAGGCGAACACCACGTTCGGGTATGCGGGGTTGTCCACGTAGCCCTGGACCGAGGACAGCATCACGCGCTGATACTGCTGCGTGTAGACCGACAGCGACGGCATGTCCTGGATGACCTGATCCTGCATCTGCCCGTAGAGGCCGATCGCCGCCTCGCGGTCGGAGGCCGACACCACCTGCGCCTCCTGCATCGTCTTGTCCATCCACGGGTCCGAGTAGTACGAGAGGTTGAAGAACGGCGGCTCCTCGGTGTGGAACATGTTGATGAACCACGAGTACGGGTCGGCGTAGTCGGGCCACCAGTAGAAGAGGAAGATGTCCTGGCGCTCCGTCAGGTCCTGGGACTTGCCCTTCGCCCACTGGGTGGGCCACGCGAGGCCTCGCACGTCCAGGGAGACGTTCAGCTTCGCGAGGTCCGACTTCATCAGGGCGGCGACCAACTCCTCGTCGGAATCGCCCTTCGTGTAGGTGAGCGTGAGAGACAGCGGGTCGCCGTCGGGGCCATAGCCGGCCTGGCCGAGCATGTCGGCGGCATTCGTGGCGTCGTAGGTCGGCTCGATCCCTTCGACGTGGCCCCACAGACCCGGGGGGATCACGCCGGACAGCGACGTGGCGGCGCCCTGCAACGCCACCATCATCCCCTCCCAGTCGATCGCGTACGAAAGCGCCTGGCGCACCGCGGGGTCGGCGAGCGGTCCCGACTTCGTGTTCAGCAGCGCCAGCAACGTCTGCCACGAGGCGGCGCTCGCCGCGGTGAAGCCGTCCTGTCCGTCGAACGAGTCGTAGAGCTGCGGCGTCAGCCGCTCCGCGAACGTGACCTGACCGTCGCGCAGGAGCTGTGCGGAGGTGGTCGCGGTGGGCACGACCCGGAAGACGTAGTTATCGTAGTGGGCGCCGTCCCAGCCCTGCCAGTAGTCGGGGGAGGCCTTGAGCCGGAGTTCGACCTCCTGACCCTCGTTCCATGCGTCGACCGTGTAGGGACCCGACCCGGCGTCGTTGCCTTCGGCGAACCACTTCCCAAGATCTTTCGACCCCGCAGCCTGGGTGTCGTAGATGTACGCGGCGTAGTCGGCCGATGCGATCAGATCCAGGGGCGCCGCGTACTTCAGTGTGAACTCCACGGTCTGGTCGTCCGGCGTGTCGATCGACTTCACCGCGCCCCAGATGTAGGCGGCGCCCTGGCCCAGCTCCATCGTCCGCTCGATCGAGGCCTTCACGTCGGCCGAGGTCATCGGACGGCCCGAGTGAAAGGTCACCCCATCCTGCAGGGTGAAGCTCCAGTGCTTGCCGTCCTTCGAAGACGTCCACGACGTGGCGAGCGAGGGGACGACCTCCTGCGTCTCGGAGTCGTAGCGAGTGAGCGTCTCGTACATGTTGCTCATCGCGATGATCTCGTTCGAGTAGGCGCTCGAAGGATCCCAGCTGATCATCACCTGAGTGAAGGTGGCGTACGAGAACGTCGCGTCGCCCCCCGCCGACGCCGATCCGGAGTTCGACGGGCTCGTCGAGCTCCCCGTGCACGCGGCGGTTGCGATCGCGAAGACCGCCACGACAGCCACCATCCGTCCCTTCGTTCGCATGCTGTGCCCCCTCCTCATCACGACCACTCCCCAACATCGAGCGGGCCCGCCGCCTTCACCCGGATCCGAACGGCCGGGTTCGTCAGGTACGCGAGCGGGATCTCTTCTACTTCTACGATCTCCACGCTGCCAGGAGACGCACCCGCGGCGACGGCGCGCGCGCGGGCCTCCTCGGACACCTCCTCCACGGCGGCTTGCCTGCCGCCCGCTCCCAAGTGCACGATCCGGTCCACCTCGCCCGCTACCGACGCGATCGCCGCGCCGATCGCGTTCGCCACGTCGAAGTGCGCCGGACGGTGCACCTCGCTGACCCCGGGGAGCGAGTCCGGCACCAAGACACTTCCACCGCCCACCGCGATGAGCGGCCGCGGTTCCCGCGACGTCTTCACGCGGTCGACCGCCTCGGCGAGCTTCGTCTCGGCCACGCGCAGCGCTCGGGCCAGCAGGTCCTCGTGGCCGGCGGTGAGCGCGGGATCGCCGATCGCGGCACGGCCTCCGGCCACCGCTGCGTCGGTGAGGGTGTGCGTGTCGCCGCCGAATACGAGGGCCTCATCGGTGAGCCGGTAGCCCACGCTGTCCGGACCCACCGTCACCTCGTCGCCGTGCTGGCGGATGCACGTCCCGCCACCCACCGCGATCGTCACGAGGTCGGGCATCCGGAAGTTCGTCTGGATCCCACCGATCTCCACCCCGGAGCTCGATTCGCGGGGGAACCCGCCCACCAGCACGCTGACGTCGGCGCTCGTGCCGCCCACATCCACGACGATCGCGTCGGTCGAGCCTGTCAGGTACGCGGCGCCGCGGATCGAGTTCGCGGGGCCGCTCCCGATCGTGAGCACGGGGAAGCGCAGGGCGTACTCGAGGTCCATCAGCGTGCCGTCGTTCTGGGCGAAGAACGTGACGGGGTCGATGCCGCTTTCGGTCAGCGCGCCCCGGAAGGCACCGGCCACGTCGCCGGCGACACCGGTGAGGGCCGCGTTCAGCACGGTGGCGTTCTCGCGCTCGATCAGCCCGAGCGAGCCGATCTCGTGGCTGAGGGAGATGTGGATGTCGCCCAGCTCCTTGCGGAGCACGTCGCGCGCGGCCATCTCGTGGTCGGCCGAGACCGCGGAGAACACGCCCGTCACCGCGATGCCGTCCGCCGAGCCGGCGACAGAGGCCGCGAAGCGCGAGATCGCGTCGGTGTCGAGCGGCGCGATCTCTCGTGCGTCGAACTCGAACCCGCCGCCGACGATCGTCTCTCCCGCCGAGATCGTGTCACGCAGATCCTCGGGCCACCCGAAGAGCGGCCGGATCGCGAAGGTCGCCGGCGCCCCGATCCGCAGGACCGCCACGCGCCGGAGGTGCTTGCGCTCCAGGACAGCGTTCGTGGCGTGCGTGGTGCCGAGCATCGCGTGGGTGATCCGCTCCCGTCCTTCGCCGAGGGCCTCGACCGCCGCCGCGATCGCGGCGGCGATCCCCGACGAGACGTCCGGCGTGGTGGCGACCTTCGCGCGGGCGAGCAGGGCGTCGTCGCGACCGAGCACGACGGCGTCGGTGTTCGTCCCGCCGACGTCGATCCCCAGTCGCAGATCCATCCGGCTAGCCACCGTCGGCGCCCTCCGGGGTGACCTCGTATCGCTCCCAGCGGGTGAGGTCTTGCCACGTCACCTTCGGTCCACGCATCGGCATCTGTTCGGCGGGCGCGGCCGCATGGCCGATGCACACGATCATCCTCGGGAGGAGGTTGGGCGGCAGGTTCAGCACGACAGCGACGGCGGCCCACGCACACGAGCTCACGGGTCCCGCGCCCAGCGCGAGCGCATGGGCGGCGAGCAGCAGGGTCTGCAGCGTCGTCCCGATGTCGTAGAACGGCGTCGGATCGGTCGCGCTGAAGCCCTCGGCACTGGCGACATCTCGGTCCAAGCACAGAACGACGGCCGCCTTCGGACGCTGCAGCATCCCCGGCGAGACCATCCGCAGCAACCGCAAGGTCGACGGATCCTGGACGGCCACGAACCGGACGGTCCGCTGATTCCCACCGACGGGAGCCCATCGACCGGCCTCGAGGATCCGCTCCAAGTCCTCGCGCGCGACCGGCTCGTCGGTCATCACCCGTACGACGCGCCGGCTCGCGATCAGGTCGAGCATCGACTCACCCACCGTCGGCCGCCGATCCTCCGAACCGCTCGACGAGGAACCGCGCCGTCTCCGCGCAGAGCCCGTCGAGGGTCGCCGTGTACGCCTCGAGGTCGTTCGTGTGGGTCTGCGCGAACGAGGTCTTCGGCTCGGTCGCCCGCAGGATCGCTCGCGTGTCGGGCGTCACCCTGTCGATGATCCGGTCGCGGAGCTCCTCGGCGGCCGTGAGCAGGCGCATCGAGGCATACCTGCACGGGTCGTCGAGCTGGCTCCTCGCGGAGGTCATGAGGAACGCGAACAGCTCGATGGCTTCGTCTTCGGTCACTACTGCGGTTGCGTCGCTCATCCAGATCACCTCCGCTAGGAATGGATCGCCTCCACCGGCACGTAGTCCAGGTCGTAGCCGAACGCGCGGGGCCCGGCGAGCTCGAGCCCGCGCTCGGTCCGCCAGATCGGATCGCAAGGGAACGCGACGACACTCACCCGCTGCCCATAGCTGAGTCGTTCGGTGTGGACGGCGCGCGCGGTCTGCGTGTCGAGCACCGTGATGATGTCGGGCACCATGGCGAGAACCTCGCCTTCGTCGAGCGCCACGAGGTTCTCGTTCTGGATCTCGAGCCGGAGCACGCGGCCGCTATCGGCGCCGAGCCCGTCGATCGTGACCGATCCCCGGACGAATCCGCCGGTGACCCGCCGCTCGACGTCGACGATCTTCCCCTCGATCAGCACCGCCGCCGCCACCTCCTCGGCGAGCGCCTCGATCGGGTCGCCCTCGGCGCCGAACACCACCTCGCCGAGCCGCACCGCGAGCGTCACGGTCCTGCGTACGGTGGCGGTCTTGGCTTGGAGGACCGTCATCTGGTACTCGGAAGAGTAGCCCTGTCCCCCGAACTCCACGGCCATCGCGCGCTCCATCCGTTCCATCCACTGACCGTCCACGCCCTCGAAGATCACGACGTTCCCGCGCTCGTCGGTCATCACGGCGGGGTTCGGCGAGATGCCGGCGACCTCCATCGTCACCTGGGGCACCTCGGGGAACGCGCGGCCCATGCCGTCGGCGTCCACCAGGGGGAGTCCGGCGCGTGCCGCCCAGGCGACGGGCGCGAGGCCGTTCGAACCGCCGATCTCCGCTGACATCAGCGCCGCGACCGAGGCGCCGTGGATCCTTTCGACCACCGGGATCAACCGGGCGATCTCGTCGCCGCGGTCGATCTTCTCGATCCAGATCAGCGGCGCCCCGATCCCGCCGCACGGCATCACGAGCGCCTCGTCGTCGAGGTCGTCCAGGTCGACCACCGGCACCGGGCCGAACTCCTCGATGGCCTGCAGCGCGGCGAGCACGCCGATCGCGGTGTCGCCGCCGCCACCGGCGCCCAGGATCGAGCACCCTACCGCCATGGCCCGCACGTTCGACCCGTCGATCTGCACGACGCCCCTCTCCCCTCGTAGGACGCACGCTACGCCGCGTGCGACGGTTGAAGAAGTGCAGTTCGCACCAGATATGGGGTTAGATATGTGCGAGATGCCCACTATCGCGACGATGATCGCCGGGGTGGGCGGCGACCGCCTCCGCCCGCTCACCGGGTTCGGCCTGGAGCGCGACGTGTGCTCGCTCGCGCTCGCGGAGACCCTCGGCGACGTCGACCTGGCGCCGCCCGACGCGCTCGTGCTGCTGACGCGGGCCGCCTCGGGAGAAGCGGGAACCTACCGCTTCGACGTCGCCCTGCGGCGCTCGGTGGAGCGTGGGATCGCGGGGATCGCGCTCGCAGCCGCCGCCGATGACGTCCTCTCCCGCTCGGCGCGAGCGGTGGCGGACCGCGCGCACCTCGCGATGCTCGCGGTGGTCGAGGGCGCCGACCTCGCGGAGCTCGCCTCGGCATTGGGCGCGCTCCTGCGTGGCGACGCGGCCGCCTCGCTCGAATCGGCGGCGGCCGGTGTTCGGGTGCTCGACCGGGCACGAGACGCCGCCGAAGACGTCTCCGGAACCCTCGCCGCGGTGGGGGCGGCCCTGCCGGGTGCCGCGCTCGGCGAACCGATGCCGGAGCTCCTCGCCGAGCCGATCGAGGTCGATGGGATCCGCGAGGCGTGGCTCGTCGCGCCGGGAGGTGGCGCCATCGAGATCCTGCTGCTCCGCGCGGGCGCCGCCGACGTCGCGACCGCGATGGGGCGTGTTCGTCGGGAGCAGGACGCGCCCGTCCGGAGCCGGTCGGAGCTGCTGACCGAACTGCTCGCGACCGAGCCGGGGCGCGACGCCTCGTTGCTGCGACGCGGGCGCGCCCTCGGGCTCCCGGTCGATGCCTGGCACACGGTGACGCTGGTCGGATTCGACGAGGGCATCTCCGACGACCCCGTGCACGTAGAGGAACTGCGGCGGGCGGTCGAGCGGACCGCCCTCGCGGCCGCGCGCGCCGTGAGCGGCACCTGGCACCTCGCCCGATCGGAGGGACACGTCGTGTTGGTGCGCGACACCGACGCCGAGTCGGGCGCGCGCGGTGCCACTGCCGTCCACGCGGCCGGCGCCGCGGTCCAGACGGTGCTCGAGGAGCGGTTCCCGCGGATCGCGGCCCGGGTCGGGATCGGCGGCGAACACCTGGGGCCCGCGGGCCTGCGAGCCTCCGCCGGCGAGGCCCGCGCCGCCCTGGCTGCCGCGCGGCCCGGGCAGGGCCCCGCGGTGTTCGACGCGTCGGGGCTCCGGGCGATGCTCGCCGAGTGGTACGCGACGGACTCGGCTCGCCGATCGGTGTCCACGCTGCTGGAGCCGCTGGAGCAGCTCGGCGGTCGTCGAGCCGAGGAGGCGATCGGCACCCTGCAGGTCTACCTCGAGGAGCAAGGGTCTGTGTCGCGAGCGGCGCGCCGCCTCCATCTGCATCGCAACGCGGTCGGCTACCGGATCCGGCGGATCGCCGACCGGCTCGACGTGGATCTCGCCGACCCCGAGGCGCGGCTCGCCCTGCAACTCGCATGCCGGGCGCGGTTGTTGACCTGAGCCCGGCGTGTCTTGCGCCCACGAGAGAGGGTCCCTACGCTCGGCACCCTTGCACCGAGGGAAGGAGTGCCGATGGAGCGCAGGAGGATCAGGGTCATCACGCCCGTCACGGGCGACGCGCTCGGGGATGCAGCGTTCGCGCGGAGCCTGGGCGACGTCTCGACCGACGTCGACCTCGTCCAGGTGCAGCGCGGTCCCGCCTCGATCGAGTGCGAGTTCGAGCATTCGATCGCCGTGCCGGACACGCTGCGGTTGATCGTCGAGGCGGAGCGCGAGGGTGTCGACGCGGTGGTCGTCGACTGCATGGCCGACCCCGGCGTGCGGCCCGGACGCGAGCTGGTCCAGATACCGGTGCTCGGGCCGGGGGAGACCAGCATGCATGTGGCCTGCCTCCTCGGCCACCGCTTCTCGATCGTGACGACCGAGCCCCGCTCGGTGCCGGAGTTCGAGAACCAGGCGCGGGTCGCGGGGCTGGGCGACCGGCTCGCGTCGGTCCGCTCGGTGGACATCCCCGTGCTGGACCTCGCCGCCGACCCTCAGGCGCTGCTCGCAGCGCTCGTGGACGAGTCGGTCGCCGCGATCGGAGCGGATGGTGCCCACGTGATCGTGTTCGGTTGTACGGGGATGCTCGGCTTCGCCGACGGCGTACGCGAGGGTCTCGTGGTGCGCGGCTTCCCGGGCATCCCCGTCATCGACCCCGTGCCCGTCACGGTCCGGGCGGCGCAGGCGCTCCTCGCATGTGGGTTGACCCACAGCGCGCGCACCTGGCCGCCGGCGCCCGCGAAACGGATCGACGGGTACGAGTTCCTGACCGACGTGCTGCCCGAGGGCGCCCGCTGAGCGCGGCCCGTGGCCCCGGCCGGCCTCAGCCTTCGAACCCGTAGATCACGCCCGCGTCCTCGGGGCTGATCATCTCGTCGGCGAGGTCCTCACGGACCATGGCGGACTCGCGCTCGCGCGGGTCGCCGTAGCCGCCGCCGGTCCCCGTCCGCAGCCGCACGAGATCCCCCTCACGGAGCGGATACGCGGCCGCCTTCCCGAACCGTACCGGCGTCGAGCCGTCGGCCGGCACGATCTCGACCGCGTTCGTCGAGCCCTCGTGCCCCCCGTCCACGCCCCACGGCGGGTATCTGTGCCTGCCGAACACCACCGTCAGGAGCGCCCGTTCCGACAGGATCCGATACTCCTTCACGAGCCCCGGCCCGCCACGGCGCCGCCCCGCGCCCGCGCCCGGCACGATGTCGAACGCCACTCGTTCCACGCGCACGCCGTACCGTTGTTCGCAGATCTCGGCCGGGATCGTGTAGGTTTCGCCGTCGCCCACGCTCACGAGCGCGCTCTCG
>Ga0315278_10002021_pt1 | contig 17975 bp, 15 predicted proteins | sample YL17G06_0_MG_FD_203880 | JGI IMG/M metagenome (GOLD analysis project Ga0315278, IMG submission 203880) | Sediment microbial communities from Yellowstone Lake, YNP, Wyoming, USA - YL17G06_0 | ecosystem: Environmental > Aquatic > Freshwater > Lake > Sediment | place: USA: Wyoming | collected... | reverse complement strand
CAGACACCTCCCCTCCGCTTTGGAACGCATTAATGTAGATCCCCGCATCCCTTGGTTGTTTGACTTTAAGCTCGCCTTCCGCTTTAAATAATCGTCTGTCTAATCATTATGCCCGGGAAAATCTCTGATTAAAGTGGGGCTCCCACCCAAAACTTGCAACTATTTTGAAAATCGTGTATAATGGGGCACGGATATTGTGTATTCATCCGAACCCGGCCGACGGGATTTATCGAGGCTTCGTATGAATGACCAGAAGTTTTTCGATATGGTAGCCGAGGAGCTGAGGATCCATCAACTCGATGAGGGCCTCTGGCTCAGCGCCATCACGGCGTGCAACGACGACCGCGAGCGGGCGCGCAAGATCTATTTCAGTCTTCGTGTCGAGCAGCTCAAGCGCGAGCATGCAGACAACCTGAAGGCGCTGAAGATCAAGCGCGTGCCATTGAGCGTTTGTCCCAACTGCGACTTCCAGGGCCCGTTCCCTGGCCGGGTCTCAACCCTCATCCTTCGCCTGCTGTCGCTGCTTCCGGTCGGATACGGCTGCTGGTACTTCTACAGCGAGAAGGTGATCGAGAACATCAGGCGTGCCATCAAGAGTGGAAGCAGCAACATCCCGGACGATCTGGTCACGCAATTGCTGCTGTGCCTTGTCTTCTTCGCGCCATTCCTGGTGATCTGCGTGTCCACGAGGGGCAGCGTCCGCTGCCCCTCGTGCCGCTACATCTTCTGGTACAAGAAGAACGCGCCGCGGTCGATCGTGTAGCGCGTGGCTAGTGTAGTGTCTCTGAAATCCCTTTGCATGTGATTGCATCCATTTTCGGCCTGATCAAGGCGCGTGGCGAAGCTCGTATCTGAAGATACGGGCAATGCCGCGGAACGCAGAACAGGCCGAAAAGGGCGCCACCCCCTTGGGGCGACGCATCTTAGGCCAGCCTGCGGTGTTGTGCCTCGTCGCCGATGCTTCGGCATCGCCTCCTCGCCACGCCGTGCATTCTGGGCCTAATGTGCGTCGTCACATGTGGAAGGTGTTTCAGAGACACTACACTAGAGCTCGCGGGGATGGTCTGCTGTCATCCGGTTCTGCCCGTCTACAAACACCATGGCCGGCTTGTGGGCCGCCACCTCGTCCTGGCTGAAGAGGCCAAAAGCCATGATGATCACCAGGTCTCCCTGATGAACCAGCCGGGCTGCCGCGCCCAGGACGGTGATCTTCCCGCTGCCGCGCTCCTCGGGCACCACATACGTCTCGAACCGCTCGCCGTTGTCCACATTCACCACCAGCACCTTCTCGTAATGGGCGATATCTGCCGCGTCCATGAGCGCCTGGTCGATCCCGATCGAGCCGACATAATTGAGCGCGGCGCCGGTGACGCGGCCGCGGTGGATTTTCGATTTGAGCAGAGTCCGTTGCATTCCTGAGCCTGAATCGTTATAATTATGACGCCGGCATTGCCGGCGTCCGGACATTGTACTATAAACCGGCTTCAATTGCAACCGATGCCCTACGAACTCGCGGCAGCCTGGCGGTACCTTGTGCGCTCGAAGAGCCACAAGGGCTTCGTCGCCTTCTTCACCATCCTCTCCATCCTGGGCGTGGCCGCGGGCGTCATGCTCCTGATCGTTGTCCTGGCCGTCATGACCGGGTTCGAGCGCGAGCTCAAGGCGAAGGTGATCGGCATGTACGCCCATGTGACCGTGACGGGCATGGGCCGCGACGCGCTGGCCGACTGGCGGACTCCCGCTGCCGCCGCCGCGAAGATCCCCCATGTCGTCTCGACCGCGCCGTATGTCACCGGGCCCCTCCTCCTCGGCTCATGGCACCGGATGCGCCTGCTGTACATCATCGCCACGGACACCACGCTCGAGCGGGAGGCCTCGGAGCTCGAACGCTACATCACCGTGGGCTCCCTCGACATCGCCGACGACCAGATCATCATGGGCGAGCAGGGCGTGCGGAACATGGGCATCCGCGTCGGCGACAGGATCCAGCTCACCACCGCGGCAACCGTGCGGTCGCCCGATGGCAGGCAGGTGATTCCTTTGCAGCGCGAGTTCGAGGTGGCCGGCCTGTTCCACACGGGCAACTACGAGTACGACGCGAACTACGGCATCGTCACGCTCAAGACGGGCCAGGAACTGTACAGCCTCAGCAACCGCGTCCATGCGCTCAAGATCAAGCTTGACAATGTGGATGCCGCGCCGCAGGTCCAGGCCGCGCTGCAGGACGCGCTCGGCCCCGAGTACAACGTCCGCACCTGGATGGACCAGAACCGGTCACTGTTCAGCGCCGTCCAGATGGAGAAGCGCGTCATGTTCACCATCCTCATGGTCATGATCGGCGTCATTGCCTTCAACATCATCAGCACGCTGGTGATGGTGGTGCTGGGGAAGATGAAGGAGATCGGCATTCTCCGTGCCCTGGGCGCCACGAGGCTGTCCATCGGCATCATCTTCACCCTTCAGGGAATCCTGATCTCCGCTTTCGGCACTCTCCTGGGCGTGGCCGGAGGCGTTGCCTTCGCCCTCAACATCGACACCATCTCGAAGTTCATCGAGCGCCACACCGGCTTCACGTTCTTCCCGTCGAACATCTACTACCTCGACAAGATACCCGCCGATGTCGTGCCGGTGGATGTGATCTGGATTGTGGCGACCACGATGGTGGTCACCCTTGCCTTCTCGTTCTTCCCGGCCTGGTACGCCTCGAGGCTCGATCCCGTCCAGTCGCTCAGATACGAGTAGCCGGCCAGCCGCGCGCACACGGATGTCCCCTACGTCTCGGAAGCCAACGCTGTCGTCGAGATCGGCCAGCCGCGCGCACACGGATGTCCCGCCACGTAGCCGCGGCATCTTGCCGCGTTACTCGTCATCCATCAGCAGTGCAGAGAAGGGGAAGGCCTTAGCGCCGCGCGGCGGCCAGCAGCCTGCACACGGTCGCGGGATCCGAGTGGTGCGTCGCCTCGACCAGCCTGATGCCCAGTGCGAGGCATATCGCCCGCTTGCGTGCGTCGCGTTCCTGGCGCGCCGCGAAGCCGGCATCGCCGCCGAACCTGCCCACCGCCCGCCAATGGGGCTCGCCCTGGATTTCGAGAGCAAGCCGCGCGCGTGGCCAGAACACATCGAGATGCATTGCAGAACCAGGGAGCCGTGCGTGCCGGACGGGCTCCTCGCCCGGAACGGCCGAGCGGACACGCCGCCACCAGGCATCCTCGAGGCGGGAGGCCTGCTCGCGGCCGGTCCTCATGCAGCGCCGCCAGGCGCAGCGGAAGACGGTTGCCACCCGCTCGCTCAGCCACTCGACGAGCCGGGCCTCTCGCGTCTCGGCTGCGGGCGTGCCAGCCAGCAGGCAGCACAGGGCTGTCCGGCTGCCCGCCTTGACGCGGGCAACCGCGGCGAACTCGGCCCACGTCCGCGCCCATGCGGCGGAGTCCGCGCACACTCCCGCGCCGCCAAGCCACTCCCATGCCTCCTCGGGCGGAACCATGCCGCCATTCAAACAGGCCGTCAACAGCCGCGTGCGCAACCGGTGGCCCGAAGGCCACGGCATATGCGCGCCTTCGAGCGGCGCATTGTGCAGCCAGTGCCATTCGGCGCACCAGACCGCAGCCATGTCCCGTGTGCCGGCCGCAGCGGCCCTGCTCCACATGCGGGAGCAAGCCCTGACAATGCGTGCGGCATTCCGCTCGGTCATCATCAGCCGTGCGAGGCGGACAAGCGACCGCCTGGCCTGGCCACCGGGCAGGGCATAGCGGCCTTCGGCCGCGGCAGCTCTGTTCCTTCTCCTGGTCATCGCGGGCGGAGATGCGGGTTCCTGACAACCAGTCTGCTGCTGCAATGCCGGACCGTGATCTGTGCATCCGGGTTGTCGCCCAGCATATAGGCGACTCTGAACCGGGGAGCGCGCGGCTGCCGGGCCGGCATCGCCTCGGCCGTGCCAAGCTGGACAACGAGCAGGTCGCCGCCCATGGCGCAGGCGGCGGGACTGCCGTCATACACCTGCACCGCCCCGGGCCAGAAATAGGAGCAGGCGGATTCGCTGGTGGCAACCAGGTGCGGGCCAAGCGAATGGCGCGTGGCAAGCGCGCGGGCAAGGGAAAATGCCGCAGCAGCCGTCTGCCGCCTAGCCGGCCCGGCGACCAGCCAGTCGCCTTCGTCCGAGGCAATCATCCGCTGTCCGGCGGGCGCAAGCCGCTGCCACGGCGGGACACAATCGAGATGGGCGGCGAGGGCAAGCACGTGCCGGGGCGAGCCCGAGGCGCCGCGGATGCAGGTGTACTGCCCGGGCCGGGCCGGCCTGCGCGCCGCATCGGGCGCCCAGCGCTGCCACGCGGCGACCACCTGCCTTGCCGCAGGCTCCGGAATGGCCCAGGTCTCGTCGCGATGGCGGGCCTCATGCCGCATGGTCAGCCGCGCACCGCCGTTGTGGGACTCACAGGAGAGCCACAGCCATTGGAGACGATCCTGCCACCGGCACCACAGTGTCTCGGCAAAGTCGGCGGGCCGCACGATACCGGAGACAACGCCTGCGGCCCGCAGGTCCTTGAGTGCGCGCGCGGCGTCCGCATCGGTCTGGTACAGGCCGGGATCGTCATCGCGCACCATCAGCCGGCCGAGATCGGCCTCATAGAACTTCCATTTCCTGCCGGTCTTGTAGCCGGTGACGCGGCCGTCCTTCAGCCAGCGGAGCAGGGTCGAGCGCGAGACATCTAGCAGGTGCTGCGCATCCTTGAAGTCCACAATGGATCGGTCAGGGCTGGCCATGGCATTCCTCCAATTGGTTCATTGCCAATTCCTACTGTATCATAGTATATCATAATATGTCACAAAAGGCAAGCGCAGCGACCGCACCTGAATCCGGCGGCTGACCCCCACGCCCTTGCGGCGTGGGTGAAGAAGATGTGAGATATGGCGGGCATCTTTTCTCACATCTTCTTCACCACCGGGACAAGCCCGGTGGGGTCGTTCCCTGCCAGCACCGATGCGCCTGCGAAGGCGCATCGGTGTTCTGCCGCCGGATGTGGGACCGCAGGCCTGACATTCCAGTATTGCCACGCGTCCCTCCATCCCGGCAGTCGCCCGATTGTTTGCGGAATCGGGCGGTTTCTGGTATAATGGGAGCCGGAGAAGTAATGTGGAACGCCACAGGTGATTACACCATTGTCCGGAGATTGTCATGATCCGACTGTTCAGGCTGCTTGCCGTCACGGCGCTTCTGGCCGTTCCTGTGTCCGCGTCAACGAGCTTCGTGTCGCCACTCGGCGCGCATGTGCCGCCGTTTGCCACATGGGCTGACGCCGCAACCAACATCCAGGCCGCCATTGACCTCGCCGACAGCGGCGGGCTTGTCATTGTCTCGAATGGCTACTATCCCCTCATCACCGAGCTTGTCCTGACCAACGGTGCGATCCTGCGCAGCCTCGCCGGCTCTGAAGCAACCACGGTTGACGCCGCGGGCTCCAACCGCTGCATCCGCATGCGGAACGCCGCGGTTGACGGCTTCTCGTTCATCAACGGTCTCGCTCCCAACCATCCGAGGATCGGAAGCACTGTCGCGCGCGCAGGCGGCGGCATCTATGCTGAAGCGAGCTCCATCCTCAATTGTCTCATCGCCTCCAATTCGGCAAATGCCGGCACTGAAGGCGGAACATTACCGGGCGGCCACGCGTATGGCGGGGCCGTGTATCTGTTCGGCGGCGGCATGGTGTCCAATTGCCTCGTCAACATGAACGCCGCGCGGGGTGGCATCGGCGGCACCGTGTGGCCCACTTCTCCTCGGGGCGGCAACGCATACGGCGGCGGCATCTGGTGCGAAGGAGCGCAGGTGACCGCCTGCGAACTTGGCTCCAATTCGGCCGAGGGCGGCACTGGCGGCCACGGCTTGATGGGATGGGCGTTAGAGCCCAATGGCGGCGTGGGCGGCTCGGGTGGCGATTCGTTCGGCGGAGGGATCTATGTGGCCACCACGGATGTGTGCACTGCCAATTATCTCCATCACAACACCAGCCGAAGCGGCTATGGCGGCGACGGTGGAGATGGAGGGGATAATACCGGGATGGAACCGGAAGGCAATGGTGGCGCCGGCGGCGCGGCTGGAGCGGCCTATGGCGGCGGCGTGTATTGCTCATGTGGCACCAATGTGGTGGGCATACTTGAGCGCAATGTCGCTCGTGGAGCACAAGGCGGCTTTGGCGGTCATGGCGGTGACGGCGGCTTTCCTACCTTTACCGCCGGGAACGGCGGCAACGGCGGCAACGGCGGCATGGCGCTCGGCGGCGGTGCATGCGCAGGCGGCGTGGTAAATTGCCTTGTTGCCGGGAACACCGCCCTGGGCGGCGGGGGCGGCACGGCCGGCCATGATGGCGGCGGAACACCGCCGGGGCCTCCCGGCACATGCGGCAATGGCGGCACCGCCCTGGGCGGCGGCCTTTGGCTCCGCATCGGTGCCGCAGCCAATGCCACCGTCTGCTCCAACACCGCAGGCGGCGGCACGGCCGGCTCGGGCGTCGGCCCGAGCGGTAGCGCCGGCTCATGCTATGGCGGCGGCGTCTATGTGGTCTCCAATGCCGTCATTGCCAATGCCATCATTGTTGACAATGTCTTGACCGCCGGCTTGGTTTCGGCGGGCACCAACTGGTATACTGCCGGCACGGATGTCTTCTACCTGTATTGCTGCACGACACCGACCGCGGGCCTTGTCAACGCACAAGGGTGCTTAGACCAGGATCCCCAGTTCGCCGATGCCGACTCCCGTCTTGGCCCGGGCTCGCCGTGCCTCGATGCCGGCACAAACGAGCTGGTTGCCTGGCCTTATGATCTCGACAGCCTGCCCCGTGTCGCCGGAGACCGCGTTGACCTCGGCGCCTCTGAGCGCCAGTACCCGTTCGTGGACATCACCAACGCGCTCGCCGTGGTTGACTATGCGGTCGCCATGCAGACCATAGGCGGCACCAACACCGCCGTGCGCGGCATGATGGCATGGTCGAATCTGACGTCGTTTGCCGCGGGCCAGGTCGGCCCGGTCGGCGATGCGATGATGGCGTGGGCCGTTCCCGGCATTGCGCTCGTCATCGGGTCGAACATGATCGTTGTCTCGGCCGGCAATCCCTATGGCAGCACGAACGACACCATTGTCCTGTATCGCCGGAATGCCGCGGAGAGCGCGCCGCGCATTGCTACAAACGCGCTGATCTTCCCCTCGGCCGGCAGCGGCCTCCTCGCCGGCCCGGCAACCAACATTGCCTGGGACCCGCTCTGCATCGACGACGATCTCGACGGCACCAACCTCACCATCACGCTGATCACCGTGGTGCGGAGCAACGACCTCTGGGTGGTCAGCTCGGTGACCGGCACCGTTGCCAACCTCGACGGCGCAGTGCCCTGGCTTGTCCCCGACTACCTGGTGGGCAGCCCGACCTACTACCTCCGCTTCGAGGCCGTCGACTCGAGCGCGCTGACCTCGAGCCTCGTGTTCACAAGCAATCCGTTCACGGTCGTGCCCGAGCCGGCCGCAGCAGGAGTGGCGCTCGGCATTGGCTGCTGGCTGCTTGGTATCCGGCGCCCGAGATAGTGGACGGCAGCGCCTGGCGGAAGATGCAGGCGACACTGATTGATTGGGGCAGGGATTTGTGACATACTGCTGGTGCAGGGAGTGACGTCGCGGGCTGACTTCGCTTGCGCTCGCCGACGGGAAAGACTGCGGAGGAGATGGGCATGAAAAATCCTATGGACAGGGGATTGGAGAAACGACTTTCCGACCGCGCCGTTGCCATTGGCCGCGCAGGAGATGTCGGCTGCGTTGCCGAGCTGATCGAGCTGCTGCGGTCATCCTCGGCAAATGTCCGGCGGCTGTCGGCATCGGCCTTGGGCAAGCTTGCCTGGCTGGGTGTGGACCAAGCCATGGTCGTCACCGCGCTGGCGCCCGTGGCACACCATGACCCGCATCAGCAGACCCGGCAGTATGCCATCAAGGCGCTCAAGGCGTACGGCGTGGCTGCGTGCGGCTGCCTGCACGATCTGCATGACATGGCGCGCAATCCGGCCGAGAAGGACTATATCAGGCGCGATGCCGATGCCGCAGCCCGGATGATCGAGGAGGCGGTGCGGATCGCGGATGCCGAGGCTGAACACCACTGCCAGCGCTGCAATGCGCGGGTCAATGCGGACGAATACTCGCGGTCGCAGCAAGTCTTCCAGCGCGTGTTCTGCGACCGGTGCTTCGACGAGGTGTTCCTCGAGCGCCGCAATTTCGAGACGCAGGTCGAAATCAACAAGACCATCGAGGCGCGCGACGGCACCATGATCCAGTCGGAGGGCGAACGACGGATCGCCGAATGGCTCACCGTACGCGGCATCGTCTACCGCTACGACGCCAAGTTCCGTATCATCGCCGAATTCCAGATCCGGCCGGACTTCTACCTGCCCGAGCTTGACGTGTACATCGAGTACTGGGGCATCGACACGCCGCAGTACAAGATGAGCATGTACAAGAAGCAGACGCTGTATCAGCAGGAAGGCAAGAAGCTCATCTCGGTGCATCCGCAGGATCTGCCGGCGCTCGACCATATGCTGGCCGCCAAGCTGCGTCTGCACGGCTATGTCTTCTGACGTCGGCGAGCGAAGCGAAGACAGCGGCACTCGCTCACCACCGGACAATCCGCTTCCGGTACGGCTTGTTGTCCGGGCAGGCGGCAAACTCGAGATCCTGGGTCATCTGCGCGGGCGTCAGCACACCCTTGAACTTGCATAGAAAGGCAAGATTCGTTTCCCAACCTTCGCTGCAAACAACAAAGTTAGTTGTGTCCTCCCACGAGTATAAGTAGCCTGACCATTCCTCGCTGTTGGTGTTTGCATACCACATCCGCACACGGTCACCACAGTCCATCCTCCTGTCTGCAAGGAGATAGATGAGAAGTTCCGTGTTCGTGCCGGTTGTCGAGGTGAGGGCAAGGGGATAGACTGGTGACGGCGAGGTGAAGCTGAGAATCAGCGGATCAACCATGCCTTCGTAGTCGGCAATGCGTTTGGTCAGCGCATCGGTGCGCACCATTGCGGTCACGAAACACCAGCCCTTCCGGACATAGCGGTCAAAGACCTCCATGTCGCTCTGCGTGAAGCTGAAGCCCTTCGTGTTCAGCCAGTCAATCACTGCCATGCTGCTCGATGACGTGATGACCGTGGCATGATAGATGCCCACGTCCTGGGAACTCAAGACATCCACATCGTGCCGTCCTTTTCGGGAATCAAGAAATTGTGGCATAATCAGCAGGATGACACACGACAAGAAGGAGGCAAACAAGACGAACTTCATGGTTGACGACATGGGCCGGCAAGAGTGGCCGGAGATTTTCAACGCGCCTTGGACAATCAATGAGCAAACACCACTCACAAACCCCACCAGAGTCACTAGGAGCCAGACGACAAAGAGCCACCCCGATACCTCCACCACGTTAGGCCGCGTCTCCCTAGATAGCATTGAAAACAAAGGAAAGACTTCATCGGCTTTCATGCTACTGATCACGGCTGCTGTAGGCACGGGCACGACCCAGCCCATGGGCGCATTGGTGACCGCATAGCCGGAGGAGGTGGTGAACTTGCTTTGCAGCAGGAGTGTCTCGCGGCCTCCACGGTGAAACAGCACCGCCCGCTGGTAGGGGATCTTTGGCGCCAGCCGTTCCCGATAATATATTTTGCCGTCGGCATTGACGCGTGCAGCGATGGCCATCACAGCCAATGCCACGACCAGCATTGTTCTCATGACAACCTCCTGCATGTGTTCACCACATACCGGCGTTGATTATTTTTCCGCGGTCCGTTTCCCCGTCTTTTTTCCCAGCGCGGCCTTGATGAGGCCGCGAAAGAGCGGGTGCGGTTTTGTCGGCTGCGACTTGAACTCGGGATGAGCCTGCGTCGCGATGAAGTACGGATGGCTCGGCAGCTCGATGATCTCGACCAGGTTCCCGTCCGGCGACAGGCCCGAGAACACCATCCCCTTCTGCTCGAACCGCACGCGGTACTCGTTGTTGAACTCGTAGCGATGGCGGTGCCGCTCATCGACCTGGTCGGCCCGGTAGAGGGAGCGGGCGATCGTCTGGTTGCCCAGCACGCACGGATAGGCGCCGAGACGCATGGTGCCGCCCATCTGTTTCACATCCTTCAGATGCTCCATCAGGGCGATGACGTGGTGCTTCGCCTCGGGATCGAACTCGGCCGAGTTCGCGGCATCGAGGCCGCAGACATTCCGCGCGAACTCGATGACGGCGCACTGCATGCCGAGGCAGAGGCCGAGGAAGGGCAGCCGGTTCTTCCGTGCATACTCGATGGCGAGGATCTTGCCCTCGATCCCGCGCGTGCCGAAGCCGCCCGGGATAAGCACGCCCTGGACGCCCTTGAGCAGCTTCGCGGCGCCCTGTTTCTCGATGTCCTCAGACTCGACATGGCGGACATTCACCCGTGTCTCGTGGGCAAAGCCCGCATGGTCGAGCGCCTCAAACACGGACTTGTAGGCGTCGCGGAGCTTCATATACTTGCCGACCACGGCGATCTCGACCTCGGCCTTGGGCTGGCGGATGGCGCTGATCATCTTCCGCCATGCCGCGAGGTTTGCCGGAGGCGCATGCAGGCCGAGGTACTCGACGACCAGGTCGTCGAGCTGCTGCTTCTCAAGCTCGAGGGGCACCTCGTAGATGGAGTGCTTGATGTCCTTCTCCTCGATCACTGCCCGGCGCGGCACATTGCAGAACATCGAGAGCTTCTGGAAATGTCCTTCCTCCATGTGCTTCTCGCACCGGCAGATGAGGATGTCGGGCTGGATGCCGATGCTGCGGAGGATGCCCGTGGACTGCTGGGCCGGCTTGGTCTTCATCTCGCCCGCGGCCTTGATGTACGGCACAAGCGTGAGATGGATGAACAGGGCGTTGCCCCGGCCAAGCTCGAGGTACAACTCGCGGATGGCCTCGAGGAAGGGCAGCGACTCGATGTCGCCCGCTGTACCGCCGATCTCGGTGATGGCCACCTGGACCTCGGGTGTCGCGATGGCACGGATGACCGCCTTGATCTCGTTGGTGATGTGGGGAATGACCTGGACCGTGCCGCCCAGGTAGTCGCCCCGCCGCTCCTTGCCGATGACGGACTGGTAGATCTGGCCGGTCGTGTAGTTCGAGTTGCGCGAGCACGGGATGCCCGTGAACCGCTCGTAGTGGCCGAGATCGAGATCCGTCTCTACCCGGTCGTCGGTGACATAGACTTCGCCGTGCTGAAAGGGCGACATGGTGCCCGGATCCACATTGATGTACGGGTCGAGCTTCTGGAGGCGGACAGTGAGGCCGCGGTTCTTGAGCAACATGCCGATCGAGGCGGCGGTGATCCCTTTGCCCAGCGACGACACCACGCCGCCAGTGATGAAGATGTGTTTGCTCATGGTGCGCTCCCGGGTGAGGGGGGGGGGGCGGACGAGTCGGACAGGTCGGACATGTTAATCCTCCACAATACGGATATGCAGTTCCTTGAGCTGCGCTGGCTGGACGGCCGAGGGTGCGCCGACCATGAGATCCTGGGCCTTGGCGTTCTTGGGGAAGGCGATCACCTCCCGTATGCTCGGCTCGCCCGCAAGGAGCATCACCATCCTGTCCACGCCCGGCGCGATGCCGCCGTGAGGGGGCGCTCCGAACTCGAATGCACGGATCATATGGCCGAAGCTGCCGTCAACCTCGGCCCGCGTGTAGCCGCCGATCTCGAAGGCCTTGTACATGATCTCCGGGTCGTGATTCCGGATCGCGCCGCTCGAGAGCTCGATGCCGTTGCAGACAATGTCGTACTGGAAGGCAAGGATGTCGAGCGGATCCTTCTCGAGCAATGCCTTCATCCCTCCCTGCGGCATCGAGAACGGATTGTGGGAGAAGACGATATGGCCGCTCTGCTCCTCGCGCTCGAACATGGGGAAGTCGGTGACCCAGCAGAAGGCCAGCACGCCCGGATCGCGCAGGCCCATCCGCTCGGCCAGGACAAGCCCGAGGGCGCCCAGGGCGCCGCAGGCCGTCTTCCATGGCGCGACGGCGAACAGGACAACGTCGCCCGTCGAGGCGCCCGTGACGGCCTTGATCGTCTCGAGCTCGTGCTCCTTGAGGAATTTGACGAGCGGGCCCTTGGTGCCGTCCGCATCGAACATGAGGTAGGCGATGCCCTTGAGCCCGTGGTCTTTCGCCCACTCCTGGAGACCGTCGAAGAACGAGCGCGGCGCGGCGCAGCCGTCGGGATAGCGGAGTGCCTTGATCGCCATGCCGGGCTTGCGGGCCTGGGCAAAGATCTGGCAGGCGCTGTCCTTGAGCGGGCCGGTGAGGTCGGCAAGCGGGAGGTCGAACCTGAGGTCGGGCTTGTCCGTGCCGAACCGATCCATCGCCTCGCGGTACGGGAAGCGGGGGAAAGCCGGCGGGAGCAGCTTCTGGGGCGCATGGGTCTCGACCAGCGTGGTCATCAGGCGGTCGACCACGGCGAAGACGTCCTCCTGGGTGACGAAGGCCATTTCGAGGTCGAGCTGGTAGAACTCGCCCGGGCTGCGGTCCGCGCGGGCGTCCTCGTCTCGGAAGCATGGGGCGATCTGGAAGTATTTGTCGAAGCCCGAGATCATCAGGAGCTGCTTGAACTGCTGGGGCGCCTGGGGCAGTGCATAGAACTGGCCGGGATGGACGCGGCTGGGCACGAGGTAGTCGCGCGCGCCCTCCGGCGAGCTGTTGGCAAGGATCGGTGTCTGGAACTCGTGGAAACCCGCGGCCTCCAGATGCGCGCGCATCGTCTTGACCACCTCCGAGCGGAGGATAATGTTCCGCTGCATCTTCTCGCGGCGGAGATCGAGGAACCGGTAGCGGAGCCGGAGCTCCTCGTTCACCTCGTCCTGCCCGGTGACGGCGAAGGGGAGGTGCCGCGCCTTCGACTGGAGCTCGAGGCTGGCAACCTTCACCTCGACTTCGCCCGTGGCGATCTTGGAATTGAGCGTGTCGGTCGAGCGCTCGACCACGGCGCCGGTGACGGTGATGACGCTTTCGAGGCTGAGACGGGAGGCAGTCTCGAGCAGCGCCGCCGTGTCGGGATGGAAGACGACCTGCGTGACACCGTAATGGTCGCGCAGGTCGAGGAAGAGGACGCCGCCATGATCGCGGCGGTGGTGGACCCAGCCGGACAGGCGGGCGGTCTGGCCGACGTGCTGCTTCCGCAGTTCGCCGCAAGTGTGCGTTCGGTACGCGTGCATAGCAACTCCAAAGAGCGGTACAACATCGCTACAACCTCCTATTATAGACAATTCCCGTCCTGCGGTCAAGCCTGTTGCATCGCGCGGCCATTTTCGCTATAATAGGCGTTGCCGCATGGCCCGGCTGTGCGGGGACGACGTTTGAACGATTCAGGCCACAGGAGACACAATGAGTGCGGAGATCGAACTGACCGGAGCAAACTTCGAGGCGGAAGTCACCAAGAGCACGAAACCTGTCATCATAGACTTCTGGGCTCCCTGGTGCGGGCCGTGCAAGGCGTTCCTGCCCACCCTTGCCCAGTTCGCAGGGCAGCATCCCGAGATCAAGGTCTGCAAGGTCAATGTTGATGACGCGCCTGAGATCGCCCAGCGGTTCAATGTTGCAAGCATTCCCACCATCATCTTCTTTATGAACGGCAAACCCATGGATACGGTCGTCGGTCGAAAGACCCTGGCCGACCTCGCCACCCACGCAAAGAATTCGTTTGGGAGCTGAACCATGGGCCGCTCAATCAGCATTGCCTGCATCGCGGCCTGCGCTGCCGCAGCCGCATCACCCACCGCACCACCGAGCACCGCCATGACCGCTTCGCCCTCTTCCACCTTCGCCGTGGCAATGATCATCGCGCCGGACAAGCCGCGGGACGAGGAGTTCAAGATCCCGTGTGCCCGGTTCACGACCAGCCAGTGCGCCGTCACGGTCTTCTCGACGACGACCAAGCCCGTCACGGGCATGATGGGCGGCGTGTTCACGCCTGACAAGCTGCTGTCGGCGCTCGATGTCGCGGCATTCGACGCGGTCGTGTTCGTGGGTGGCTCGGGCGCGCAGGAGTACATCGCCAACACGCAGTGCCACGCCCTCTGCACCAACGCCGTGGCGCAGAAGAAGGTGCTTGCGGCAATCTGCATTGCACCAGCCATCCTTGCCCGCGCGGGCGTCCTGAAGGGCAAGCAGGCAACCGTCTGGGAGGGGGCAAAGGATCATCTCGCCGCCGGAGGAGCCACGTTCGTCGCAACGCCGGTCGTCACGGACGGCCTTATTGTCACCGCCAACGGGCCGCAGAGCGCTGACGCGTTCGCAACGTCCGTGCTTGCCGCGCTCAAGGCTCGCGCCGCGAAGTGAACTCGAGCGCGTGGCACGCCCCCGCCGCAGCCGCTGCAGCATTTAGTGTGTCCTGTGCCTGCGCGCGCATACTCGTTGCGCTTGCGCCGCGGCTTGGCTACGTTGACCACCCGGGCGGCCGCAAAAATCATGCTGCCTCCACGCCTCTCCTCGGCGGCATCGCCGTCCTCTGTGGCGGCTGCGCAGGCACCGCGCTGCTGGCAGTCTGGAACTTGGCGCCACATCGCATCCTGGCGGTCTGGGCCGTGGCGAGCGGAGCCGCGGTTGCGCTTGGCTTGATGGACGACCGCTGGCCGCTCCGCCCTCTGCCGAAACTGATCGGGCTTGTCTGTGCGGCCGGGTTGCCCGCCCTCGCCACCCTCGTGCTGTGCCGGGCACCACTCATGGCTGCGGCAACGATGGCCTGCGCACTCCTGTTCTTCTCGAACGCGTTCAACCTCCTCGACAACAGTGACGGCCTGTGCGCGAGCGCGGGAGCAGCAACGCTGGCCATGCTCGCGCCGTGCGGTGGCGGCAGGCTGGCGCTTGTGGCCGCGGCGGCCGCGGCGGGCTTTCTCGTCTGGAACTGGCCGCGTGCGCGGATCTTCCTCGGCGACACGGGCAGTTTGCTGATCGGTGCATGGTGCGTGCTTGCCGCGCTTGCGCCCGGCCCGGCCGGCCGCATCGGCCATGTGCTGCCGCTCGCGGCATTCTGGGTGCCTGTCTATGACACGCTCTCCGTCACCGTGGTCCGCATGCGCGAGGGCCGCAGCGTGCTGCAGGGAGGACAGGACCACCTGTCCCACCGCCTGATCAGGCGCGGCATGACAACGGCGGGCGTCGACCGGCTGCTGGCCGGCGCATCGGTGGTGGCGGGCATGCTGGCGCTTATCGTGCCGCTCGAGTGGCAGCCCTTGGCGCTGCTGGCGCTGGTGGGAGCGGCTGCGGTTCTTGAAGCTGTTATCCCGCGGACGCCGCAGGGCGCTTCAGCAGTGCGCGGACACACAAATAGACGCTCAGGGCCAGCGAGAACAGGCTGAGGAACTGGCCCTGGGTGAGGCCAAACGGGCCAGCAAGCTCGATGCTCCTGGCCCGGTACGGCTCGGTCAGCATCCTCAGGCACGAGTAGGCGATGCCGAACACGCCGGCAAGGAGGCCCTCAGGCCGCCTCTTCCGCCCAATCACCATCAGCACAGCGAAGATGACCGCGCCCTCGGTGAACGCCTGGTAGAGCTGGACCGGATGGCGCGGCTGGCGGTCGACCTCGGGAAAGATCACGGCCCAGGGCACCGTTGTCACCGTGCCGCATAATTCGCCGTTGATGAAATTGCCGAGCCGGCCGAAGAACAGGCCGGGCGTCGCGGCGACCACGCCGTTGTCGAGCACGTGGAGGAAGGAGACCCGGTGCCGTCGTGCGAACAGCGCGAATGCTATAAGCACACCCGCGAATCCGCCGTGGCTGCTCATCCCGCCCGTCCAGACCATCACTATCTCCCACGGCCTGGTGAGGAGCATGGCGGGCTCGTAGAACAGGCAGTGGCCAAGCCTGCCCCCGATCAGCACGCCGCAGAAGCCGTAGAACAGCATGTCCTGCACCGAATGCGCATCGCGCAGGTCGAGCAGGCCGGCAATCCTCCGTCGCGTCAGCAGCCAGTAGGCAATGGCAAAGCCGACAATGTACATCAGCCCGTACCACCGCACGGCCAGCGGGCCGAGCTGGAGGATGATGGGATGGAGATTGTGGACCCAGAACTGGTGAGGCGCGCTGGTCATAACGTGATGCCGTACTTCTCGATTTTCCGGTACAGGGTCTTGGTGCCGATCTTGAGTGCGCGGGCTGCGGCAGTGCGGTTTCCATTGTGCCGCATCAGCGACTGCTCGATGGCCATCCGCTCGAGCTCGTCAATGGTGGCGTCGGGCAGTGCAGGCGCGGTGGCAGGTGCCGTAGCGGAGGGCGCGGCCTGCGCGGGTGCCGGAGCGGGCCGGGCCTGGAACAGCTCGGGCGGCAGATGGGTGCGGCCGATCGCGCTGCCGGCCGGGGCCATGACGCACGACCGTTCGAGCGCGTTCTGGAGCTGGCGGACATTCCCCGGCCAGTCGAACGTGGTGAGCGCATCGAGCGCCTCGGCCGTGATGCCGCTGATGGCCTTGCTCATGTGCTCCGCGTTCTGGCGGATGAAATGGTCAATCAGGAGCGGAATGTCCTCCCGCCGGTTGCGGAGAGGAGGGAGCTCGATCGGGAAGACGCTGACCCGGTAGAACAAGTCCTCGCGGAACGAGCCGGCCCGGATCCGGTCCTGGAGATGCGCGTTCGTCGCGGCGATGACGCGGACATCAACCTTGATCGGCTCTGCGCTGCCGACGCGCTCGAACACCTGCTCCTGGAGGACCCGGAGCAGCTTGGCCTGAAGCCCCGGGCTCATCTCGCTGATCTCGTCAAGCAGGATCGTTCCGCCGTCGGCCAGCTCGAACCGGCCCTGCCGCTGCTTGATGGCGCCGGTGAACGCGCCCTTCTCGTGGCCGAACAATTCGCTCTCGAGCAGGTTCTCCGCTATCGCCGCGCAGTTCACCTTGATGAACGGCTTCCCGGCCCGGCGGCTGTACTGATGGATGGCGTTTGCAACGAGTTCCTTGCCCGTTCCGCTCTCGCCAAGGATGCAGACGCCCGTGTCGGTCGGCGCAACCTGCCTGATCTGGTCGAACACGGTCCGCATCGCCGCGGTCTTGCCAATCATCTCGCCGAAGCTGAACGAATGGGCGACCCGTGCGCGCAGGGTGCGGTTCTCCTCGGCCAGCACCTTCATCTGGAGCGCCTTCCCGGCCGAGGCGAACAGGTGATCGAGGTTGATCGGCTTCTCGACGAAGTCGAATGCGCCGAGCTTCATGGCCTTGACCGCGTTGTCAACGGAGCCGTGGGCGGTGATGAGGATGACCGGGCATGTCTGTGCCGCGGCCTGGAGCACGGCCATGCCGTCCGTGCGCGGCATGACCAGGTCGGTCACCACCAAGTCCACGGATTCGGTGGCGAGGAGGGTGAGCGCAGCACTGCCGTCCGTCGCGGCGCGGACACAATAGCCGCGCGCGGCGAACGCCTCGGCGAGCGTCTCGCGGCCCACGGGGTCGTCTTCAACGATGAGCACAGTATAGTTCATAACGCAGCACAAGCGGTTAGCGCCGCGGCAGCGCGGCAATGCTCGAGCTCTATTGTACAAAAACAGGGCCGCGCGGGCAAGAGGCGGCAGTCCGGCCCGAAATTCCGGCATGCGAACGTGCGGTGTGATGCGTGCGGCGTGGCTGAACAGCCCCCTCAGCGCATTGGCCGCGGTGCCGCACTCGTTTTCACACGGCGCGCCCGACGTCACGACTGCCACGCCCGCCCGCCCGCGCTGGCGTTGCCGAAATCCCCTGAAATTCCGATATAAGGTTCTGAGACCCCCACGGGCTTGCCCCACCGGAAGCGGAAGAAAAGGCAGCTTCCTCCTCTTCACCGTCCCCTGCCAGCTTGCTGGCAGGAGCGGACTTGTCCCGTGGGTGAATCCAGAACTCCTGACATGGCTTTGACAGAATCGTTGTGTCATCGGCATCACAGCCCGTTGTGGTGGCGGCATGGGGGGGACCTATAACTGTCCGCTT
>Ga0315278_10002020_pt1 | contig 17984 bp, 17 predicted proteins | sample YL17G06_0_MG_FD_203880 | JGI IMG/M metagenome (GOLD analysis project Ga0315278, IMG submission 203880) | Sediment microbial communities from Yellowstone Lake, YNP, Wyoming, USA - YL17G06_0 | ecosystem: Environmental > Aquatic > Freshwater > Lake > Sediment | place: USA: Wyoming | collected... | reverse complement strand
TCCCCTGAGTTTATCCCCGAAGAGTTGCCGTATTTCATGCTTCACATCGCTTAATATATTCAGAAGTTCTTTATCTTTAATTGTTTCCAGGTTCTTCATATGATAATTATAATATTAAAACTTCATTTTGGCAACTCTTCCGAAGCACCGCGGGCCAAAATTTTGAAACAAGGGATTTTTGATTGTCCTTTCCTTATTATAAAGTAGTTCATAAATTGAGGGTTTTGCGAATATCTTGAATCACTTCTTTCCCTGGTAGGGGTATCACTTCGCCGTTTTTGATTTGTTGAACGCGGCGTTCCGCTTCATCAGCCCACAATAGATTGATCTCTCTCCTTCTGGGAGAATCGAGGCTATTAAGCAGGCGGTCTGCCAGTAAAGCCCTATCATCGGGTGGTAGGGCCATTGCCCACGTCAATACCTCTTCTTGAGTATGTAACATCATAAAGTCTCCTTGTCATCCATATAATATACTAAATCCTTGTTTTTTTCAAATCGAGTATTTGGATTTGTTTGTACACGCGATTTCGTGCTTCGAATTTCGTGCTTTCCTAAAAATGACGTATTCCTGGTTTTTGGGGCGGCATTCTTGACTGTCGATTTTTATATTATTTTCGGCGATCACTTTCAGATAACTTCTTATTTTATGCCGCATATTTCAAAAGTTCGAGGGATATACCTCGCTTAATAGCATCATTGGCTAGCTCTAGCAATTCCTTATTGGTTTTGGCTGAAAGATATTCCTCGCCGCAATTATCGCAAACCTGGGCGGGGACATCTTTAAATACCAAAATAGTCTGCTCTTTGTCCAATACGATTGTAACCCGGCCATCAGCCGTATTCCCATTCCTACAAATTGCGCATCTCATTGTAACCTCCGTGAAAAATTGTCTGTCCACTTTTTTGGCTCCGGCTCATATACGGTAATAATATACAACCTTTTTTCAGAAATATCAATCCCAACAACGATATGTAAGTACCTACCTTTCCTAGAACGGCCATTTATCAAGACACTTGGAAATGGATAGTCATCCTCATATCGTTCGATAATATCTCCATTAAAAAGAATCGCGAGTACATCCTTATCGTCTACATTCCTTTGAAACATTCGTTTGGTAGCATGTACCCTGTATTGTACATCCCACTCAAGAATATCTTTTGCAATTCCAGATAATCCACTCATATTTCTAATATAGCACGGTCCAAAACATTTTGCAAGCACACAGCAAGTAAACTAATTTTTGACTGTCCCCTTTCATCCCCTTCGTATCCGGCCCGACGCATGTGAAAGTTCACAGCGAAATAAACAGGGGATTTTTTTGAACTCCTGTTGACAAAATCGGGGTTAAAGAAGGTGATGAAAATGCAATGTGGAGATTCGCTTTGAGTTGTATCAAGAAAGGAATAGACCTTGAGACTATTGCCGAACTTACCGATTTACCTATCGAAAGAATCGAATTATTAAAAAAAGTCATTCAGCCGGATAGCGCTTAAAACCGGGAACCTGTTCCAATGGTGAAAAAAAGTTGGCCTACAGACTACACAGATTGACACTGATTGTTTTTTCCTCTCTTCCGCTCTTCTTCTCTTCCTTTTTCTTGTCGCTGATTCACAGTTTTGGTCATTTAAATTCTTTGAGAGGGATCCCAGTCACTTCGCCGCGGGCTTTCGGATTTCGTGCTTTCTTAAAAATGATGCATCGTTTTTTTGAGGAAAAGGCTTGACATTTTGTTTTTAGGGAGGGATTTCTTGACTGGATTAATTTGTTTGGCCTGTTTTGCTCCGCATTTGCTTAACAACTTCTTGCATTTGTTCAATTGGAAATGCAGGCCCAGGGTCTACCTTTCGTCCTGGTAAAATATCGGAATGGCCAAGAACTGCTTCAATCGTTGGATAGGCAGAAAGAAGTGCATGTATTACACGTTTTGCGGCTTGTATTTGCTGAACAGTGTATTTGTGCCAGCCAGTAACCTCACCTGTGGCGGTATTCTTTTGCAGATACACATCTGACATTGAATATTTGATCCCACTCCATGATTTCCACTGATCGCCTTCCAGTGTGAGTTGGCCAGCATTTATGAAGTCAATTCCAATACTGTATTGATTTAAGTTGACCAATCCTTTCCATGTACTTTGTCCACCAGCGTGCCGTGCTTCTATATCAAAAGGGACTAACTGCGTCACCTTTCCATCTCGGTCTATCACAAGGTGCGTACTAACAGTTGCTTGCGCGTTTGCAAAAAACTTCAATATGCTCCCTACCGAATCTGTAGTTGAAAAGTGTAAAACTATTGCCTTAATTGCTTTTAGTGTCTTTCCCTTTGCTGGAGTTTCGACAACCGATACAGGACTTCCTACGTTGTCCAAGAGAATATGGTTTTCGACTTTATAATCTCCAATTGGTCCGATAGATTGACCGCCATCTCGCTTTTCAAGGGCAGCAATCCTCTCTGTTAGTGAATTCCCGGAAAAGCCAGTTGCAGACGGCAAGGCAGGCCCACTTCCGGGCATTCGTGTTGCTAGGAACTCGCTAAGCTTTTTAATGGTCTCTGCCTTTGAAATAAGTTTTGCATCAAGCAGGAATTTTAGGTTTACTGCTGCTTTATCTGGGTCCCCCGTCTTTATCATCTCCAGGATTCTGGCCTGTTCGGCTTTTTGGTCTTCGAGTCTTAGTTGAAGCCTGCCATTGGTCATTGTTACCCACGCGTTACCGAGAGCAGCTATTGAAGCGGCCAGGATGGCTACAACGAGTGGACTCTTCCAACCTGCGGCAGCATGCTCCTGCTTCTTGAGTTCAAGCTCTGCTTCCTTCAAAAGATAGTCACGCTCTTTCAGCGTGAAATCCTTTTCCTTGAATGCGACCTCTCGCTCCCATTTCTCCCGCTCAGTAGGAGGTGTAAGAGCATCTTTCGATTTGCTATCGTCGCTCATTCGTGGATTGTCCAACAATAATTATACAGTCTGTATAAAACGTTTCCCTGACTTTTTGTACTGCATTTAAACTCTGTCAAGTTTACCTCCTTTGATAGAATACCATAATATAAATTATAAATCAAAATGTCAAGAATTTTTTATTTTTGTTTGGCTGGACGGTGTATGGTGGGTTTGGGCTTCAACCGGTTGGCGTTGAAAAGTTTCAATAGATCTGTGAAGGCGGAGTTGACGAACATCGCCGCCTCTTATCTTATACGCATGCGCGATCAACTCCCAAGGCAGCATCAAAACGCGCCTGGGCCGTTTGCTCTTGCCAGAACTTTAGGTCGAATGCCCGAATAAAAAATGCCTTATCTTTTGACTCAAACAAAAGTTATTTTTACATCAAGTTGAATGGGATTGTGGGCCTACGCTATATGTAGACACATGACTGAAGTTGCAAGTGCACGCATTTAGTTTAAGGAAGAGTTAGGGGTTTGGCAATTGTGGAGATTTTTTATTATTCTTTCGCTTCCGCAAAAGGACTACGATGGGGATCAGGAGGGAGGTCCATGCCCACGTCCAATTCTTTTTAAAAAAATCTGATAGAAGTTGGCCCATAGTCACTTCTACCTCAATTTTCTTATCGAAGGTTCTGATTGCAATCTGCGTAGGGGAGCCATCAACACTAAAAATTGCGCTAAGAGTTAAATGTAGATTATGACTTCCTTCTAGCATTGGTTTGATCTCCCACTTCCATTCGACTGTATTTATGGAGCCGATAGCCTGCTCCTCAGGTGTGACTTCAGATATCTGGAAGTTCGGCCCTGATAATCGTGCTTCCATTCGGTTTGAAATTTTAATATGCGCACCTTCCTTGTCACCCGCAGCATCTATTGCTCTGACTAATTCTTTAATAGATTTATTGAGGCTAAGTAGAAGTTGAATCTGAGTTGTTTCATGCAAATTAATCACCCTTGGTGAATTGAATGCAATATTGGCCGAATCCATAGCGGCCAATATTTTGTCAACGCTTACGTGTGGGCTATAAGGTTGCATGTGTGTTGCTGGTATTTTTGTTTTTTTTTGTACTACTTCCGATGTTATTGTTTTTGTGGATGGAGGTGACATTGTTGCGCTTGGTTTTTCGGTTACCAGCGGTGCTTCAACTATGTAGTTTGCAGGTGCTTGGAGCGCTTGGCATTCCGGTGGTACTTCTTCTGGTGCCATTTTTCCTTCACTTAACGGTGGGCATGGTTTTGGTGCATTTGTTATCGGCGGGTATGATGCTGGTGCTGCGGTTGTTGGTGCTATTGCTTTCTTCATCCCATTGCGAGTGACAATCACCACCACTATAATTATTAGTATTAAGGAAATGAAAGTCATGCACTGTTTTAGTACTCTGATGTATGTATTCATAGTTTTCCTTTGAAAAAAGCGACAATATTTATTAATAAACCATTTAAATTCCATCAAATCCACCTCCTTTATTTAATATAGAATACCACAATATACATTATTAGTCAAGCATCGCCTGAAAATTAAGGCGCATTCCTGATGCCCCCCAGGACTACGTCGGTCTCTTTTTGGATTAATTGTTAAAACATAGGAAGATGTCCTTCAAATAATAAATTCGAAACACGCCTCATGAAGCACGAAATTCGAAACAAATTCAAAATCCAAATAAAAAAAATGTTTCAAACAAAAGCAAGCCCACGAATTCCACGAATTACCACGAATTTCCGTAGGGGCGAACCTATGTGTTCGCCCGATTCGTGTTTCACGGGCATTTGTTTTTGTTTCAGTCATTTGGGTTTTGGTCATTTGGACTTGTTTCGAATTTCCGATTTTGGATTTCGAATTTATTATTTCTATCCGACAATCGAGATTTGACGAAGCACTCGATGCCAATATTGACGCCTGATCCAACCAAACGGCTTCTGGAATCAACCATAGGGCTCTTGGAAACGACCATACGGAAGTTGACAGTGGCCATTTTGTTCTTTGCACTGACCCTACGGAAGTTGGCAGTGATCATTTGGATCTTTGCATCGACCAAACGGAAGTTAGCACTGACCAAACGGTTCCTTGCATTGCCCAAACGGAAGTTAGCAGTGACCATTTGGTTGTTGGAAATGACCATTTCAAAGTTGTAAGTGACCATTTGGTTTTTGGAAGTGACCATTTCAAAGTTGTAAGTGACCATTTGGTTTTTGGAAATGACCATTTCAAAGTTATAAGCGACCATTTGATTTTTGGAAACCACCATTTCAAAGTTGGAAGCCACCATTTGGTTTTTGGAAACGACAAAACGGAATTTGGAAGCCCTAAAATGGAATTTGGAAGGAATGATACGGTTTGCATAAGCGACCTTTCGGAAAAATCAATCGTTGCTTACAAATGAAGCCGCGGCGCATAATCCCTTTTAGGATTTGAAACGATGCCCGGTATGTAGGAAAACGAAAGGCCGTACAAAGCGGGTTGGGGTGCCGCCCCGGGATAGACGAATTTTTAGGTTGACATTTATGCGGGATTTAAGTATATTATTCCATTGAGGTGAAATATGATTACTAAGGAACTGTTAAAAAGGGAAATTGACAATGTTCAAGACGAATATCTAACCCCACTATATAAGATTATTAAAACCTTTGAATACCCCGATGATCTCGACAATATTGAATTTGAAGAAGAGGAGGATGATCATAAAAAAAAGGATTGGCTTAAATTCATCGACAAATTCGCCGGATGTTTATCCGATACTTCCATTGAAAGAGGGGAACAAGGATACTTTCGGCCCATACGACCTGTTAATTGCATCGATTGCGATTGCCAATAATGTGACGCTTGTTACTCATAATACCAGGGAGTTCAGTAGAGTTGAGGGTTTGGATTACGAGGATTGGGAAGAATAATATATAAAAAAGTGGAGAGATAGCCATTTCGATTGCCCACCTATGGCACTACCGATGCTGCGCAGGCCAAACTTTTGAAAAAGTTTGATCAAAACTTTTGTTAAACAAAAACTTTTTTGGGGGGTTAAAGGGGGGCGATTTTCTTGAAAAAAGCCCCCCTATCTCTGAAACCAATACTGGAAACTATTTCAAAAATATGTTAAAATCCCTTAATGAAAAAGACGCGCTTATTAATCCTGGTACTTTTGTTATCCTGCATGCCCGCCCTGGCCTACGTCGGACCCGGCGCCGGCTTCGCTTTCGCCGGCTCCTTCCTGTTCATTTTCGCCGCCTTCTTCCTGGCCATCTTTAACTTCCTCACCTTCCCTATCCGCGCCCTCCTCAAATTCATCAAACGCTATAAAACCCTCAAACACGCGAAATTCAAACGCACTATTATAATCGGCTTCGACGGCATGGACTACCACCTCATGAACCGCTTCATGAAAGAAGGTAAACGCTTCCCTAATTTCGAAAAACTCGCCAAAGAAGGCTGTTTCGCCCCTTTATTAAGCACTGAACCCCCGATATCACCCGTGGCCTGGTCCACTTTCTCCACCGGCGTGAACCCCGGGAAACATAATATCTTCGATTTTTTAACCACGGACCGCAATACCTACATGCCCAAACTGGCTTGCTCGGATATCCTGCCGCCCAAACGGTTCCTGAAACTGGGAAAACTGAAAATCCCCATCTCGAAACCTAAAATCGAACTGAAACGTAAAAGCCAGAGCTTCTGGAAAATCGTCAGCAGCAAAGGCATATTCTCCACAGTCCTGCGGGTGCCCTTTACCTTTCCCCCGGAAAAATTCTACGGCCTCATGATCTCAGGATTAGGTACCCCGGACCTGAGGGGTTCCCAGGGCAGCTTTAGTTTTTACTCCGACGCCGAGGCAAAGACTTTCGATGTGTCCGACGGCATGGTGGAACAATTAAAAAAAGTCCCGGGCGACGTTGCGATCGCTGCAACCTATGAAGGCGTCTTAAAAGGACCGGGGCACCCTTTCAAAGAAGGAAACCATCCCCTGACCATACCCTTTAAACTAACCGTCGCTAAAGAAAAGAATTCCGCATTATTCGAAATCGGCGCTGAAAAGGTCACCCTTGAGCCCGGTAAATTAAGCCAATGGATCCCGGTGGAGTTTAAAGCCGGGATCATTAAAATCGGCGGCATCGTGCAATTGGTCCTGGAATCCCTGGACCCCGTGAAATTGTATTTTTCACCCATCAATATCGATCCCGAAAGACCTTCCATGCCGGTGTCGCACCCCAAAATACTTTCCGTTTATCTATCCAAGCTGCTGGGGCCTTACGCCACCCTGGGCATGGCCGAAGATACTTCGGCGGTCAACGAAGGCGTGCTGTCCCTGGAATCCTTACTGGATCAAATCTATTTTTACCAAAAAGAACGGGAGCGCATTTTTTTCGATACCTTAAAAAAATACAAGAATGGACTCATGGTCCAGGTGTTTGAAGCCACGGACCGGGTCCAGCACATGTTCTGGCAATTCCTGGAGAACCCCAATCTAAAAGTAGGCGGCGCCCCGGCCTCCAAACGGGCGAAAAATGCCGTTTACGACGTATATAAAGCCATGGACGATTTCCTGGGCCAATTGATCCCGAAACTCACCAAAAATGATTTGTTGATGATCGTTTCAGACCATGGGTTTAATTCCGCCAAACGGGAATTTCATCTCAATTCCTGGCTTCATCAAGAGGGCTACCTGGTATTGACGGACGGAAAAAAGACCAGCGACAAATGGTACGCCGATGTGGACTGGTCCAAATCCAGGGCCTACGGCCAGGGACTCAACGGCTTGTTTTTAAACATCAAGGGCCGGGAAAAATACGGCGTCGTGAACGCCGGGAAAGAAGCGGAACAACTGAAAGAAGAGATTAAACAAAAACTAATAAATGTAAAAGATAATGACGCGGGCAAACCGGTGATGAAAGCGGTATACAAGCGGGAAGAGTTGTACAAAGGTCCCTATACGCAGAACGCCCCGGATGTGGTGGTGGGTTACAGCATCGGTTACAAAGTGGCCTGGGAATCGGCCGTGAATTTTGTCGGCGGCGACATTTTCGCGGACAACAAGAAAATGTGGACCGGCGACCATTGCTTTACCAGCGACCAGGTGCCCGGGATTTTCTACAGCAACAAAAAAATAAAAATAAACGACCCCACCCTGGCGGATATCTCGCCCACCGTGCTTTCCGCTTTCGGGATCACGATACCGTCCTTTATCGACGGTAGAAACCTTGGGGTACAATAATAAATGACCATGAAACGAAGAGAGTTTATTAAAAATACAGGGCTGCTGGCCGCGGCGGCGTCAGCGGCGTCGGCTGCGACCTTTGCTGGGCCGTTTATGAATTTCGCCGCCGGCGGGTCCAAACCGGGCAAAATGATTGTCCTGGGTTTCGACGGCATGGACCCGGCCATCGTCAACCGCTTAATGCAGGAGGGCCAGTTACCCAACATGCAGAAACTGGCGCAAATGGGCACGTTTACCATGATGCGCAGCTCCATCCCGCCGCAAAGTCCCGTGGCCTGGGGCAGCTTTATCACCGGCTCCGATCCCGGCGTGCACGGCATATTCGATTTCCTGGCCCGGGACCCGAAAACCTATGCCCCGAAATTTTCCCAGGCCGACACCATCCCCGCGGACCCGGCCTGGACCCTTAAACTGGGCAAATACCGGCTGCCGTTGAAGTCTTCGGATGTGATATTGAAACGCGAAGGAAAAGCGTTCTGGGATTACCTGGAAGAACGGGATGTGGAAGCCACAATATTTAAAATCCCCAACAATTATCCGCCCTCCAAAAGCAAGCAGCGAACCATTTCCGGCATGGGCACCCCCGGTCTCCAGGACGGGTACGGGTTTTATACCATCTATACTTCGGACGAACAAGAGTCCATGAAAGATATCTCCCCCAACTACATGTACTACGCCTATATCGACGAGAACAACACCATGAAAGGGGAGATCGAAGGCCCGCTGAACGACCTGGTGAAAGACCCGGAACATCCCAAGCCCATTGTGCCTTTCCATGTCTATGTCGATTACAAACACAAGACCGCCCGCATCGATATCCAGGGTAAAGAGATTTTGATCTCGGAAGGCGAGTATTCCGATTGGGTAGAGATCGATTTCCCGTTGATTGAAGGAATTTCCAGCGTGACCGGTATGGTGAAGTTTTACCTGCTGGAACTGGGGCAAAAGTTTCGGCTGTATATTTCTCCCATTCATATCAGTCCGGCGAATCCGGCCATGACTATTAGCACGCCGCCCTCCTACAGTAAGGAGTTGGCGGAAAAAAACGGGCTTTTCCATACCATCAATCTTCCGGCCGACACCCACGCGTTGAGCAAAGGCGCTTTCACCGTGGAAAACTTTATCGTGCAGTCCATGTCGGTATTCGCAGAGAGCAAGAAAATATTCCAATACGAATTGGAACAGTTTTTAAACCGCAAAAGCGGGTTCTTGTTTTTCTATTTCTCCTCGTTGGACCAGGGGCAGCATATGTTCTGGGCGTTGAAAGACAAAGAACATCCCTTTTACCAGCCCGATGCGGCCCTGAAATGCGGCTATATAAACGATGCATTGTACCGGGAACATGACCGGGTATTGGGCCAGTTGCTGAAAAAGACCCCGCCGGATGTTAAACTAATCGTAATGTCGGACCATGGCTTTGCGCCTTACCGGAGGGAATTTCACCTGGATACCTGGCTGTTTAATGAAGGCTATTTAAAGCTGCATGTGGATAAACTCGACGCGGAGTTATCGTTATTCGAGTATGTGGATTGGGGGAACACCCGGGCCTATGGATTGGGTTTGAACGGCCTTTACCTGAACCTGGCCGGACGGGAAGGCGAAGGCAGCGTCAAACCCCAGGAGAAACGGAAACTGCTGGAAGAAATAAAAGCCAAACTGGAGCAGTTTAAAGACCCCAAAAACGGCTTACAGGTAGTGACCGAAGCGTTTATTTCCGAGGATCATTATTCCAAAGATTTCCTGGACCGTGCGCCCGATATCATTGTCGGGTGTAACAGCGGGTACAGGATCAGCGGGGCTTCCGCGTTGGGAACCATGAATCCCCAACCGGTTACGGATAATATGGATTGGTGGTCCGGCGATCATTGCATGAATCCCAGGCATGTCCCGGCCTCTTTTTTAGCCAATTTTAAAATCAATAAGCAGGTGCCGGATATCACGGACATGGCCCCGACCATTTTAAAATATTTCGGAATTGAGAATCCACCCACCATGAGTGGAAAAGCATTAATATAAAATGAAAAAATTAGCCACGGACTTAAACGGACAAAAAGAAAGCACGAAGCACGAAGCACGAAATTCGAAACAATATCAAATGACCAAAATCCAAATGGCCAAAACAAAAACGGCCGCCAAAGGCGGCAGCCTGCTTTTGTTTGGAATTTTGAACCTTTGTATTTGGGATTTGTTTCGGATTTCGGATTTCGGATTTCGGATTTTCAACCTTTTCTGTGTCTTCCGTGTGTTCCGTGGGCTCTTTTTTCCCCAGGAGGAACAATGGCAACGAAAGTAAAACTCAGTAAAGAAGCTGATCAGAAAGCAGAAGAAATTATTGCGTTTCACGGATATTCATCCCTGGATGAATTGGTTGAGAATTTGATCAACAATGAATATGACAAGATCAAATCCGAAGATAACAAAGAAGAACTGGCCGAAAAGCTCACCGGTCTCGGTTATATCTCGTAAAAACGGGAACAAGCAATGAGCAGTGTGCAACGCGCAGCGGGCGGCGCGCAACTGTAAAAGCGAATGATACAGAAAATTAATTATATTATTACCCTTGTTTTCGATCTTGTTTTATATCCCTTTGGGTTTATCAACCCCTTCTGGGGGGTATTGTTTTTAAGCATCCTCATGGCGTTTGTGGTGCTGGTGGTCTATCAAAAAATATCATCTCCAAAGACCATAAAGGCTACCAAAGAGAAAATAAAAGCCAATATCCTGGCCATCCGGATTTACAAAGATTTCTGGAAAGTCATACTCAGTTCCTTTTTCAAGAGTTTGTACTACACCGGCAAATATTTTTCCTTGAATCTCGTGCCGCTGTTGGTAATCATTCCCATACTTTTCCCCGTATTTGTGCAAATGGATGTGCGGTACGGCATGCGGCCGTTCCGGGTGGGCGAGGAAGTCGTTATTAAGGTCCGGGTTTCCCAGGACCCCAATGGCCTGGAGGCGCAGCTCCTTGAAAGTGGGAATATCAAAACAAAAATGAACCCCGTGTTTATCAATGGATTTAGAGATGAGAAGAAACAGCGGGCCGTCAAGGAGATCGATTGGAAAGTAGAGGCAGTGCGGGCAGGGGCGTCAAGTATCCAGGTAAAAATCAATAACCGGACATATGAAAAGTCGATCGTCATCGGTAATACCAGGGGTGCGTTGTCCAACCGGAAATACAGGGAATCCTCCTGGGGTCATTTCATATACCCGGTGGAAGGATTGTTTGCCGAATCCGGGGTTGTTGAAGATATATATATAGAGTACCCCGGCGGCCTTATCTCGTTTGCCGGGTTGAAGATGCATTGGTTGTTAATCAATATTGTGTTGGTGGTTATCCTTGCCCTGGCCTTCCGCAAACGTTTCGGCATTGAATTTTAAAAGCATTTAGCCACGGACTTACACGGAATCACACGGACATAAGGTCAACGTTCAAGATTTCGCAGTAAATTTCACAATATTACCTGTTTCGTAGGGGCGTTACCGGCGGCCCCGTGTCTGCCCATTTAAAATTTCCTTTTTTTTAATCCAAATTGAGAATTCCCTCGAATTTTTATCCGCTCTTGTCTTTTCACAAAAAATATGTTATAGTAGGACACTAAGATAAATCACATATAAGAGGTATAAAATAAAAACCAAGGAGGTAAAATGGTAAAAGAAAAAGACAAAAAAGAGAAACCGGAAACCAAAAAGACGACCAAAGAGGAAAAAGCCAACGCAAAAGCCGATAAGGAAAAGACTGCCAAAGCCGCAAAAAAAACGGAAAAAGCGGAAACGCCGGTTGAAGAAACGCCTGAAAAACCAGGAAAAGTAGAAGAAACAGGGAAAACAGAACCAGCCGCCGAAGAAACAGAAGCGCTGGTAGAAACCACCACGGAAAAATTCGAATTTCAATCGGAAGTGCAACAACTCTTGCATATATTGGTCTATTCCCTCTACCAACACAAGGAAGTCTTTGTAAGAGAATTGATTTCCAATGCAGTAGATGCTTTAAATAAAGTCCAATTCGAGTCCTTGCTCAATTCCGATATCGAAGACAAAGACCTGGATTTCAGGATCGACATCACCCTGGATAAGGACAAGAAAAAATTCATCATCGAAGACACCGGCATCGGTATGACCAAAGAAGAACTAGTCGAGAATATCGGGACCATTGCCCATTCCGGTACAGTGGAATTCATAAAGCGGCTCTCGGAATCGGAAAACGCCGATAAGATGAACCTGATCGGGCAATTCGGCGTCGGTTTTTATTCCAGTTTCATGGCGGCCGATGAGATTCATGTGCACACCAGGTCCTACCAAAAGGGCAGCAAAGGTCTCCTCTGGAAATCGAAAGGAGATAACAACTACACCATTGAAGAGAAAGGTAAAAAACACCGCGGGACCCGCATCGAGTTATTTTTAAAAGAGGATGAGAAGGAATTCCTGGAGAAATACAGGATTAAAAGCATCATCGGCACACATTCCAAATTCGTTCCCTTTCCCATATACCTTGAATCCGAAAAAATCGACAGCAAGGAAGCCATCTGGACCCAGCCCAAATCGACGCTGAAAGAGAAAGATTACAATGAATTTTTCAGGTTTTTCCAGAATGCCACCGATGACCCGGAGACTTATATTCATCTCTCTTCCGACGCGCCGGTGCAGTTTAACGCCGTCATGTATATCCCGAAGGTAAACTCTGAAATTTACGGGTGGGTAAAGAGCGATCCCGGTTTGGACCTTTATTCGAGAAAAATATTGATTCAAAAGTCGTGCCGGGACATTTTACCCGAGTATTTCCGGTTTATTAAAGGCGTCGTGGATTCGGAAGACATACCGTTGAATATTTCCAGGGAAACCATCCAGAGTAATATCCGCGTTGACAAAATCAGGAAGTTTATCCTGAAGAAAATCTTCGACCATTTCGCTGAGATCAAATCCAAAGATATGGAGAAATACTTGAATATCTGGAAGAATTTCCAGCGGAACTTTAAAGAGGGTGTACCGAACGAATTCGAATACCGGGAGCAATTGGCGGCGCTGCTGTTGTTTAATTCTTCCAAAACCCCGAAAGATAAATATACCGACCTGGACCAGTACATCGAACGAATGCCCGCGGATCAGTACGAAATATACTATGTGATGGGCGCCAACTACGATGCCATTGAAAAGAACCCGGCCCTTGAGGCTTTTAAAAAGAAAAACATGGAAGTATTGTATTTCCTCGATCCCATGGAGGCCTGGGCTGTCGATCATTTGCAGACGTATAAAGGAAAAATGTTCCGGCCGGTGGAAGCGGCGGATATAAAACTGGAAGATGAGGAAGCGGAAAAAAAGCAAAAAGAAGATGAAAAGGAAAAAGAAGAGTTCAAAGAAGCCGAAAACCTGGTGACTTACCTCAAAACCATTTATGGCGCGAAGATCGAAGATGTAAAAATATCGCAGCGATTGGTAGATAGTCCCTGTATCCTGGTAAGCTCGAAATCCGGGCCTTCTCCCCAGTTGGAACGGATTATGCGGATGCAAAACCAGAAGGCTGATTTTTCCAAGAAAGTATTGGAGATCAATCCTAAGAACAAGTTGATCCACGAGATGATCCGTATTCACAAATTGAACCCGGTTTCCCAGGAGTTGAAAACGCTGGCTCTCCAGTTATTGGACAACATGATATTGCGGGAGGGGGTATTCGAGGAGATCGATTATATCGTTCCCCGTATCCACGACATTATGTATGAAGCGGCCAAAAGTTTCCAAAAAGAAGAAACAAAAGAATAAACAAAAGTTTTAGGAGGTCCAGGAACCCTTTTTCAAAAGGGTTCCTGGTCGCCGAAGGCAGACAGAGGAGTGAAAGATGAAAATTATATTTAAACATTCATATAATTGCCCCATCAGTCGGAGGGCCAAGATTGAGATGGATCGATTTCTGAAGCAGCAAAGCCGGGAGTTGGAATACGAGTTCGTCGATGTGAACGAAAACCGTTCACGGTCCAATGAGGTTGCTGAAAAATACGGCATCCGGCATGAATCGCCCCAGGTTATTATCCTGGATGACGCCGGCGATGTTCTCTGGACTGCTTCCCACTATGAAATCAGCGAGGATAGTATTAGTCAGGCCATTTCCGACATATCTTAACAACGCCCAATTATTTTTAAATAGTTCAAGCAAAATTTAAAACCCATTCCCTGTTTTCCCCGTATTAAGAAAATACCGTTTACATCGGTATATCGGTTTCTAATAATTAAAATGAACAATAAACATGGAGGAAATATGAGCAATAGCAATGGTATGGACAGACGACGTTTTTTGAGAAATGGCGCAGTCGGTGTGGGCGCATTAGGTGTGGGTATGTTGGGCGGCGGCGACCTGCTGCATTCCCAGGCTGAGCCGCAGTCGCAGCCCGGGCAGGAAATTGACCGGACCTGGAAAATAAAAGAATACCGCACCCTTGGGCGCACCGAATTTAAAGTGTCGGATATCGGTTCCGGGTTTGTTAAAGACCCGGCAGTGTTGGGGAAGATGTTGGACGCCGGCATAAACTATATCGATTCGGCCGAAAGTTACGGCAATGAAGAAATGATCGGCGCGGTACTTAAAAACCGCGACCGGAAAAAGATTTTCGTCACCACCAAACTGGAACTTAAAGATGATCTAAGCAAAGAAGGTATCCTGGCCCGGGCCCGTAAATGCCTGGAGCGGCTGCAAACGGATTATATCGATTGTTTAATGATTCATTCTTGCGAGAAAGTCGCGCTCATTAAAACCGAAGGGTTTCATTCGGCAATGCAGCAGTTGAAAAGCGAAGGGCGGCTGCGTTTTATCGGGATATCCCACCACGGCGCCAACTTTTATAAAGACCCTGAAGAAGCCATGGATAAGGTATTGATTGCCGCGGCCCTGGATGGCCGGTTCGATGTTATGCTGTTGGCTTATAATTTTATCCAGGATGATAAAGGTGCGGAAGTGTTGAAAGTGTGCCGTGAAAAAAACATCGGCACGACGTTGATGAAAGTGAATCCTATCGGTAAGATTCCTATGATGAAGGAACGGATCGAGAAAATGAAAAAGGACGGCAAGGAAATTCCCGGGGCCTACACGCAGATGATTAACAGGATGGAACTAAAAGCGAAAAAGGCGGAAGCCTTTATCAAAGAATACCGGCTGGACGATGACAGGCGCATGAGGGATGCAGCCATCCGGTTTGCGTTGTCTAACCCGGATGTGCATACCGTGTGCTGTGCTTTTCTCAATTTCGACAGCCTGGATACTTATGTTTCCCTTTCAGGTACGCGGTTGGCGGATATGGAGAAAGAGAAACTGGCGGCTTATAAAGAGGGCTGCGGTTCGTTTTATTGTCGTCATGCTTGCGGTTTATGCGAACCGGTTTGTCCGCGGGGGGTCCCGGTGAATACCATTATGCGCTTCAATCATTATTATGAAGCCCAGGGCAAGGAGAAGTTTGCCATGAAGCAGTATGCCCGGTTGTCGGCGCCCAAAGCCGACCGCTGCCGGAATTGCAGCGGCTTATGCGAATCCGCCTGTCCTTACGGGGTGCCGGTGCAGGGGCTGTTAACCATGGCCCACCGCACGTTAAGTATCGCCTGACGCCGATATTCATTTAAAATTTAACCGAACGTCTGAAATTGCCGATAAAAGGACTGGATGAACATGAAATATATGATAAAAATATCTGTTTTGTTGGCGTTCGCTTTGATTTTCAATGCCTGCGCCAGTGATCCCGGTTTTTCTCGCAGGAATACGGACAAGGATATTCCCATCGAAAAACTGGCGTACATACTCAACGATTCATTACGGCGACCGGTGTTGAAGAACCAGGAAATCGGGGTTTTAACGTTTGCCAACCTCAATAACCTGGAAGAAGCCGAGCCCCTGGGAAGGCGCTTGCAGGAAAAATTGGCGCATGCCCTTTTCGAGCTCGGATTTCGAATCGTAGAAATCCGGGTCGGTAAAGATATCCGGTTCCGGCCCCTGGTGGGCGAGTTGAATCTGACGCGGGTCAAGGAATTGTTGAATGATTCTGAATTCGCCGGGCTAAAGTTATTGGTTATGGGCACTTACATCGATGCCGGGGATTATATTTACGTGAATGGAAGAATCGTGGAACTGGAAACTGCCCAGGTAAAAGCCAGCGGGGAAATAAAAATCCAGAAGGGCAAGTATCTTAGTAAATTGTTGGAACTGGGTGATGAAAAAGCAGGAGATCGCAGCGACGTTTACGAGCGTTTTCCTGTTAGGCCCGATAAGAAAGAATAACAGTTTGCCTATCCGTTAAAAAACCCATATTACCTGGACAAAAGGAGATACAGATGAAAAATGGAGTTCTATTATTACTGGTATTGGTGCTTTTTGCCGGCCGGCTTTTCCCGGATGAAAAGGAACTGATAACGAAGCTTAACCGGCTCAATGAACAAAAAGAATATTCCAAAGCGCTTGAATTAGTAGACAAAGGACTTTCGGAATACGGCGATTCAATATCGCTCCTGGCCCTGAAATGCGAGATACTGATAAACCTTAATAAATTGGAAGACGCCTTCAAAACCGCTGTCAAACGTGCGGATGTGTCGGAACGTAAATCCCCCTGGCACTGCCTTGATATCGTTGCCATTTGCCTGAAAATGAAAGATATGGACCGGGCAGTCGAATGGCTCAATAAGGCTGTCGATAGGGGATTTCTCTCCTACACGGAATTATATGAGGATGAAAATTTCAAACTCCTGACAAAAGATAAACGCCTGGACAAGATCGTTAAAAAAATCAAGGACAATATCGGTATTGGAAAGCCCGCCAAAGATTTCTCCATTGAGCTTCTTTCCGGGGAAAAATTCGTACTCTCAAAACAAAAGGGGAAGGTAATCCTTATCGATTTCTGGGCCACCTGGTGTCGCCCTTGCGTAGAGGGAATCCCCCACGTAAAGGAATTTTACCGGCAGTACAAGGGCAAAGGCTTTGACATTATCGGTATTAGCCTTGATTCCGATAAAAAAGCGCTGACGGATTACCTGGCCAAGGAAAACCTGCCGTGGGGGATCGCCTTTTCGGGCAAAGCCTGGTTTGATGATACGGCAAAGTATTACAGCGTCGACTTGATCCCTTCTTACTGGTTGATCGATCGGGAAGGGGTTTTGCGGCATTTCGGTGTTCCGCTCAGGGACAAAGAGAAAATGAAAAGCGCCATTGAAGAACTGATCGCCGGTGGAGATGCCGATTTAAAAAGCCTTAACTGGTTGGTGGGGCAGTGGCAAGGCCAGGTAAACGAAACAACCTATTATGAAAACTGGGTACAATCCCGGCAGGATACCCTGGAAGGCAGCGCCTCCATGGTGGATCGCTCCGGGAAAACAACATTTAGCGAAAAACTGCGCATCGTGAAGATCGGTTCGCACCTAGTCTATATCGCTTCTGTAAATAACCAGCCCCCGGTGTTATTCACTTTAATCACGGCTTCTGGGGAGACTAACCGATCCCGGTGGGTATTTGAAAACCGGGAACACGATTTCCCCCAGCGGATTATTTATATTCGTGAAGCGCCGGATTCGCTGACAGCCTCTGTGGAGGGTCTTCAAAACGGCAAAGAAGAGAAAGAGGAGTTCCATTTAAAGCGCAAGTGAGGAACCAAAAACTCAAAATCATATTGTAATGCGTGCATAAGGACTTCTCACGCGTGCATAACGACTTCTCATCCGTGCACAAGGACATCTCACTCGCGCACAAAGACTTCTGTATCCTTGCGGTAATGGTGGAAAAAATCCAAAAAAAATTTATTTTTAAAATTTATTTACGACTTTGCTGCGTAAGACGAATCAAGGTATCCTTGTAATTCCAGGGTAACCAGGCTCCCGGGTTCTC
>Ga0315278_10002019_pt1 | contig 17985 bp, 16 predicted proteins | sample YL17G06_0_MG_FD_203880 | JGI IMG/M metagenome (GOLD analysis project Ga0315278, IMG submission 203880) | Sediment microbial communities from Yellowstone Lake, YNP, Wyoming, USA - YL17G06_0 | ecosystem: Environmental > Aquatic > Freshwater > Lake > Sediment | place: USA: Wyoming | collected... | reverse complement strand
CCTGTCGGCTTGATGATGCTCATGGGCGCTCGCGCTCGGTGCGGAAGTCACGGGGTTGGTGCGCCAGCCCCTTGTCGATCCGGTACTTTTCGAGGTCTGCGTTCAGCTCATGCTCGGCGCGTTCTCTCGAGAACTCCAGCCAAATCTGAAACGGGCTCCGGTCCTTCTCGTCGACGCCGCCCCTGGGCGGAACGAAGAGCGTCCGCAAGAGCGCGATCAAAGCGGCAAGAGCGCCGACGTAGAGCACGATCAACCACAGGGCATCCAACTGTTCCTTGTTCACTTGCCAACCTCGTTTGGTTCAGGAGCGCGCGATCACTCGCGTGTCTTCGTAAATGCGGACGCCGGGGATACCACGTTCACCGGCCTTCACGGCTGCGTCGAGCTTGGCGGGGTCGACCGACAGGTATGCGTCGGGCACCTGCGCGGGGTCCACCAGCTCCCACTTCCAAACCACGCTGACGCTGACGCCAGCGACCTTCGGGGCTTGTGCGGCGGTCGCCTGCTGAATCAGGCCCATGACGCTCTCTTGCGGCGAGCTGGCGGTCACCAGGGCTTGCTCAGACGCCTTCGACGCCTCGGCGAGCAACCGCTGTTGCTCCCGCTGCTTCAAAAGCGAGTAGGCGCCCATGATCTTCTTCAGCTCCGTCTCGCAATCCTTCAGGCGTTCGAGCGCCGGCTTGAACCAAGCGTTGATCTCCTTGACCTCTTCGTTCAGCGGCTTGACGCTGATGGTGCGTTCCTCGTCGAGCACCTTGAACTTGTGCTTCACGACCTTGAGAAGCTCGGCGGCGTCCTCGAACTCTTCGTCCGACTGGATGACGTGCCCCTTCACCACCTCCAAGAACTCCACGTTCTCCTTCGCGGCCTCGAAAGCCCGCGCCTTCACCGCGCCTTTTGCTGTCGTCGCCATCGTCGTAGTCATGCTTCAGCCCTCCTTTTTGTTTGGTTGACCCCAAGGTCGCTTCATCGCCCACAAGCCGATGCCTACTGCGTCCAGGGCGTTGTGGTTGCTCCGCACCTTGTCGTGGACCAAGTCTTGTTCCGTCTTCGTCAGGGTGCTCACGATCCGGTTGTTCATGATCCGCTTGGGAACCTGCCCCTTCCACGTCGCAGGCCGCACCAGTTCCAGTGTGTTGCCCTTCAAGCCGTGGAACGTGCCCCAGACATGCCCGATCACGAGCACGAGGCAGAGCACGTCGTCGGGGTCGACCTCGGAGCCGGGGCCGTGCTTGTAGACCTGGGGGTACTCCAAGACAACGCGCAGGGGCTCGGCGGCGCCGCGCCAGGTGCTCACCTTGCCGACAGCCAAGCGACCCATGTCGCTTGCACGTTGCTCGCGGTTGCCGACGCTTCGCTTCACGCGCAGCACGTCCACGTCGACGAGGGCTCCCGCCCGGTACAAGGCGATGCCCGTCTCTTCGGTGCCGGGGTCGATGCTGATGATCACTTTTCCACCCAAGGGATCAGGCGCTTGTTGTCGTCGTAGACGGCGACGGCGTCCTTCGTCCAAAAGTGCATGAGCGCGGGCTCGGCCTTCAGCGGCACGTCGGGGCAAAAGGCTCTGCCCGCCTCAATCATGATGCGCGCCTGCTCCATCGCACGCTCGTGCGCGGTTTCGATGGGGTGCTCCATGATGATCTCGTCGTGAACGAAAACGACGCTCCGGCTCCCAAAGAGGATCGGGTTGTGTCCGGGGACGTAGCACGCCTTGGCGACCTCGTAGCACGCGACCTTGGCGAGGTCGGCGGCGAGCCCTTGGAACATCGTGTTGCAAAGCGCCGTGTAGCGCGCGCCGCCACGCATACGCGCGGAGAAGAGCTGCTCGGCAGTGCCGACCTCTTCGCCGTCGTCGCCGATGTAGAGCAACGACCCGATCTTCTTGAAGTAGTCCTTCATCTCAGGCCACGCCTTGAACCACTTCGCCTTCAGGTCCATCGCCGCGTCCAGGTCGACGATGATGCCGCCGGCCTTCGCGTAGCGGACGAGCGTCTTCGCCGAGAGTGCGCCTGGGAGGCCGAAGTTCGCGATCTTCGCCATGTTTCGGGCGTGGACGACTTCCTTGTGGCGAGGGTGCCCCTCGTCCTTGCGGATCTTCTTGCCCTCGTCGTAGGTGATGCCGCTGAGAAGAAACTGGACCGCGAGCAGAAGGTGCGGGTCGACGCCTTCGTTGAGCGCCTCGGCGAGCTTGCTCTTGCCGACCAACGTGAGGCACGCCTGCGCCAGCGTGTGCAACTCCAAGGCTTCGTAGTCGACTGACGAGAACACCGTGCCGGGTCGGGCGCGGTAGCACTCTCTAACCCCCCGTTCTTTCGGCAGATTTTGGAGGTTTGGAGACGAACAGCTCGTGCGTCCAGATTCGACCAAGGGCTGGTAGCGGCAGTTGATTGGGTACTTTGCGCCCGCTTCCAGCGGCGGGATGTAGGTGCCCAGCGTCTTCTGCGTCGACGTGTGCCAAGCCAGCAGGGCAAGCGCCGCGAGCTTCTTGGGCACGGGGTGGCCATCGAGGTCGGTCACCGTGTCGCCGGGTGTGCTCGGGAGCGAGCGTGCGAGGTCGAGGGCGAAGTCGACCGGCTCCTTGTTGTCGACGGCCTTGACCGGCACCAGGTTGAGGTCGAGGGCTTCCAAGAGGTCGTCCATGGCAGCAGCGGTCATGGCCACCGCGCCCTTCTCGGTGCGCGCCAGCTCGTGACCGTCGGGCCACAGGGGGCTCGCGTTCAGTTCGAGGATCGTTTCCTCGATCAGCTTTTTGTCCTTCGACCCTGCCTTCTTGCCCTTGATGCCGCCGCCCCGGATGAAGCCCACAGCCGAAAGCGCGTCGGCGAGGACGCCCAGGCGCAGGTCCAGCTCGTGCTTGTATCGAGCGACCTTGGAGCCCTCGGTGCGTATGCCCCACAGCGACATGAGGTGCAGGGACCAGTGGGCGCGACACTGTTCGAGGCTGTTGGGCACTTCGCCGCTGTCGATGTCCGCCAGCACTTCGCCACGCTGGTGCAGATAGACGTCGATGGCGATGCCCGTATCGTCCACGGCGTAGTCCTTGGCGCCTTGGGGCCAGCGAGCCAAGGGGACGTCGACGAGGTCGGCGTAGCCCATGCGCCAGGTGGTCTTGTCCATGTCGACGTCCAAGCGACGCTTCGCCATGTCTTTGAGCGTGTAGTTGCGCCTGATGCGCGTTCCTCTCGGCGAGACGATGCCTCGAACCCAACCCAGCGACCCTGCAGCGATGTCGGTGAGCTGCTCGCGGATCATGGTGTCGTCGACGAGGCCCTCGTCGTACATCGCGAAGACGTGGGGGATGAGGTGAGGGTACGTCTGGCAGAGCACGCCGAAGTCGAAGGGGATGTTTTGGTTGACGAAGCGCGAGACGCGACCCGCTGCGGCCTGCGTGCGAACGTCGGCGAACAGCTTGAGAATCAAAGCGTCGACGGGGCCGTGGAAGTCGCCTTCACTCTCGCCCTTCACGGTGATGATGCCGTTTTGGACCTTGCCCTCGTCGTAGACGGTCCATCCGGCGCAGACGAGCGGCGGCGCGCTACCGCCTGGCTCGATGAGGAATGTTTCCAAGTCGACGCACACCAAAAAGATCCCGCCCGATGTTTCGTTCACTGTTTCCTTCACTGAAACCCCCTGTCGGTATGCGAACAACTCCAGCTTGCCCTTGCGCCCCTCGGAGTCGCGGTTGACTGTGTACGAGGTGGAGAAGAACTCGACGTTCGCGGCAGGCCACAAGCGCCGCACGCGCTCCTCGGCCTCGCCGCTGTTGCTGTACGCGACGAAGGCGCCTGCGCCAGACCAGTCCGCCGCCATCGTCAGCAAGCGGTCTTGCTGGGCGTCGCTGAAGCCATCCGCTGTGTAGCCGTCGAACGTCCCGACGTAGGGCGGGTCGAGGTAGACGACGTCGCCGCTCGCAGGGGTGGGCATCGTCCACGCGAGCGTGTCGCCTTGAAAGAGCGCCACGCCCTGCAAGGCTCCGTGCCATGCCGTGATGTTTGGCTCGTCGAGGATCGAGGGGTCGTCGTACTTGCCCCACGCCGCGTTCAGCTTGCCTGCCTTGTTGACACGCCAGAGCCCGTTGAACGCGGTCTGCTTGAGGAAGACGAACCTCGACGGCGTGTGCTCGCCTCCGTTCCACTCGGCGCGCACGCGGTAGTAGAGGGCTTCGGTCTGCTTGGCGTCGCCGCTGCGGTACTCGTCGTCGTAGGCGACGAGGTTGGCGATGAGCGTCTGTGGGTCGTCGCGGACCTGAGCGTACAGCGCGATCAAGTCGCGGTTGTGGTCGGCGAGGACGACGTTGCCCTTGATCCGGCCCGCGTTCCACAACGTGCAAAACACCGCTGCCGCTCCGGCGAACGGCTCAAAGTAGGTGCCCTCGACGGTGTCGGGCATGTGCGCCACGATCTTCTGCGCCAGCTTCCTCTTCCCGCCGATCCACTTGACCAGGGGAGTCAAGAGCCGCTCCCGTGCATGAGGTCGTCGTAGTCGAAGCCGCCCTGGGCGAGGCAATCACGCGCACTCATGATCTTCTCGGCGCGTGCGACGACGGCGTTGTTGAAGACCAGAATCCACTCGGGCACGCCGGCTCCCTCTTCTCCAAGCAGGAACCGCTCGCCGTGGGGCGTGATCTTCCACAAGCCCTCGCGCTCTCGCGTTTCCGCGAGGCCGAAGTGTCGCAGGTAGGCGTAGTCGCGCCCCGCGAAAAAGCACTTAGAGTAATGAACCCACGGGTCTTCCGCCGTGGTGAGGCGAGCGACGTCGATGAGAAACCGCGTATGGTTTCCCCGGATGCGTCGCTTGTAGGCTTTGGCAAACTGGCCACAGCACGGGCAGTTCGACCCGCTTTCCACTCGTCGCACGAGCAGGGCTGTCGCCTCGGCCACCGTCATGTTCTCGTTGTCAGACATGGCTATCCCCCACGGGCGTCGCCCGCTGGTGCTCGTGCTGGTGCGCTGGACGGCGTGTAGTGGTTCACAAGGGGCCCCCGTCATGTCGGGGGCCCCTTGTGCTCACTCAGGCGCTCAGGAAGCGTGTCACGAGCAGGGCTGCTCGGCTTCGGGCACGGTGACGAAGCGCACCGCGACGGCGTCTTCGCCGGCCTTGTTCTGCACGGCCACGCTTTCGACGCGGACCAAGCGACCAGACGCGGCCTGGGGCGCGCCAGTCAAAGCCTCCATCAGCTCCTCGAACTCCTCTTCGGGCAGTGCGTTGAGCGCGCTCTCGGGGATGCCGTAGAGCTTGCTGACGAAGTCCTTCACGAGCCCCTCGTATGAGTCCCACGAGGACATTGCGGCCCAGTCGGCGTATCCGCCGACGTTCATGCTGGGAGCGGATGAGCTGCTCTCCACGATGCGGAAGCTCACCGCGAACAGCTCGTCGCCCTTGCGGGTCTTGTCGAACTTCACGCCGCTGACGGCGGTGAGGTAGTGGCCCAGCTCGAAGCGAACGCGGGGACCGTTTGCAGCCTTGGCCTTTTGAAACTTGCTGAAAGCACCCATTTTTTTTCTCCACTTTCATTCCGCCTTGCGGCGGCTTTTTTGTTTCCGCCTTGCGGCGGCTCGTTCACACCCGCGCGTCATTGCGCGTGCGCTGATTCTAGTCATCCTCAGAGGACGAGTCAAGGGTTTCGTTGCGCTCTTTTTTCTGGACGCGAGGCCCGTCGAGGATCGCGCTGACGCTGATCTCCTTGACCCAGAGCGGGTCTTTGTTTTTCGCCCTTTTCAGGATCTCGGCCTCGTTGGGGATGACGATGTCTGCGACGTTGAGGCGCTGCTGCTGGCCTGTCGTCGCCTCGATGTACTTCGCCTGCTTGCGGCTCTTCTCAATCGACGCCCAAAACTCGATGCAGGGAAGCACGACCTCGACGGTGACCTCGTCGGCCTGCTGGCCCTGGCGATGCGTGCGCCCGATGGCCTGCTCCCACACCTTGGCGTTGGTGGGCGCACACAGAAACAGGTTGCGGCTGTGGTGCGCTTGCAGGTTCTTTCCTTCGCCGTGGGCGTCGATGCTCACGACGCAGCTCTTCGTCTCGTAAATCACGTCGTGCTGGCCAGCGCCGTAGGCGCGCAGGCCGAGGGCTTCGACGCGAGGGCGCAGGCGCTCCAGCAGAGCCTTGTGCTCGGTCCAGACGAGCCCGCTGGCGCCGACCTCGTGTGGCTTCTTCAGCCACTCGAAGCCGACGTCCACCAGGTACTCGCTGATCCAGACCGCCTCCGTCTCAGGCTTGCTTCGGCCCCGGATATTGCGCCACACGCTGTACTCGTCGAGCGGCGGGCGCAGTCGGCCTTGCGAGCACGCCGACGCAACCTGCTGCTCGGTGTCGAAAAGCTGGCCGTCGACCTTGCTCGTGCCCGACAGCTTGACCGTCTCGCGGACGTACTTGCGCCAAGCCTTGCGAGCGTCCAACCACTCTTGGTCGACGACGCCGTTTGCCCACTTCCAGCGGTAGTAGAAACCGCAGGCCAGCTCCATGAGGTGGGCCGCAAGTTCCAAGGCGGTCATGATGATGTCGCCGCCTGGCGTGAGCCACTCCGACCGCATCTTCTCGAAGGCTTCGCGCACCACCAGCGGCGGCTTCACGGGCAGTTCGCTGATGACGATCGACGCTTGCGACGACGGGCTCTCCGTCGCAACGACGCCCTTGGTTTCGAGCAGTCGCCGACGGAACCCTTGGCGCGGCGTGTCACCGGGCTTGCAGAAAAGCTCGAGCGCACCGGGGTCGGGGCGTTGGTCCGGGTCGACGCCCTCGTCCAAGGCATCGGCCCAGTCTTCGAGGTCGGCCCACCGATGGGGCAGCGGGCTCGTGTCCTTGAGGCAGAGCTTCGCCAGGTGCGCGTAGTCGCGCAGGCTCTTCGTCGTGATCGTGCCGCTCACGGCGACCATCTTCGTGCCGGGGTAGTCGAGGAAGTAGCGTTCGATGCGACGCCACACCGCGCTCTTCTTGTTTTTTGCCTTGTGGCACTCGTCGAGCACGATCAGATCGGGCTTGATGCGGTGGAAGGCGTCCGCCTGGCTCTCTCGCGAAAGCTCTTCGTAGGAGAGGATGCACTCCTTGCGGGCTTCGACGTCGAACATCGCCTGGATGAAGCGCGGGTGCAGGCGCCAGTGCGCGGCCAGCTCGGGGATGTCTTTCTTGATCGTCTTCTCGTCGCGGGTCGCCGCCGGCAGGATGAGCAGGGGGCGCTGCGCTTCGAGCACCGTGGGCGCGAGCAAAGTCAGGATCGACTTTCCCACGCCCACGCCGATCGGGCCGAAGAGGCCCTCGACCTCCGCGATCTCCGACAGGGCCCACGCCTGCTCTTTGCGTAGGCTCATGGTCCCCGTCGGCGTCTTCAGCCACTCGGTCATGATTGCCGACATGTCGAGGTACTCCGTCCGTCGAGGGATGACCTCGACGCGACGGAAGTCCTCGGTGCGGCGCACAACACGACGGGGCCCTCGCGCCCCCTTCGTCTTGTGCTTAGACATGAACGCTGCTGCTTGGCTCACGCTTCTCCCACCGTCGAGAGTTCATAGGGCGATATTGAAAACAGCATCGGATACCGCCAGTTGTCCAGGTCGCACGGGTCAACACCGAAAAGACGCGCCGTCGCGTCGTTCTCGTCCTCTCCAAAGTCCCATCGTCGGGACAAGGCTTCTTCGCTCACCGGGTCGCTCACCGGGTCGCTCACCGGGTCGCCCGCATCACGACCGAAGCGCGACGCACGAGCACGTCCACCACCTCTTTGTCGAGCCCGTAGGACGACGCGAAGAACACGCCGCGTGGGGGCTCGATACGCATGTTCTCTTCGATCTGCTCCGCGAGGAACGCAGGGCCCTTGCCGTATTCGATCAGGCGGTAGCTCATGCCCGCTTCCAACTCCACCTTCGCGCGTGCAGCGGAGATCACGTCCTCGATATTGCTGAAGGCCATGCCCTTCACCGGGGCCACGTCCAGCAGCAGCATGAAGCCCGACGGAGCCGCCAGCGACGCCGGCATGTCGGACCAATCGCTGGGAAGCGGTGCTGTCGTCGGCGCTGTCGTCGGCGCTGTCGTCGGCGCGGGCGACGCCGTGGGGGCGGCTTCGACGGGCGCGGGCGGCGCGGGCGGCGCGGGCGGCGCGGGCGGCGCGGCGGGAGCTTCTTCGGCGACCTTCTTCGTGCGCTTGCGCTTCTCCTCGGCGGGCGGCGCGACGGCGGCGGGGGGCTCGACGGGCGGCGCCAGGTCGACGCCGGGTGGGCGGGCGTCGGGTGGGTTGATCCCGACCGCGAGGGGCGCGGGCGTCGGCGCAACGTCTGGATCACCCCGCATCTTGGCCAGCACGCCACGCAGGCCCGCCAGCTTCGACGAGGGCGCGGGTGGCGCGGGAGCCGCTGGTGGCGCGGGAAGCGCCGCTGCAGGCGCTGGCGGGGCCTCTGGGGCTGCCGTGGGCGCAGGTGGGGCTGCCGCTGCGGCGGGCTCTTCCCAAGGGGCGGCTTCGGTCGTCGAACTCACGGGCACGTTTTTGGCCATAGCTTCGAGCTGCGCGGCCTTTGCGGCGCCGCCGCTGTCCCGTTGTGCAATGTCGGATCGGATCTTCGCCAGGATGCTCGTCATCGTCTCGCTCCTCGACGCTGGAAGCGTCGTCGTTATTGGCGGCAGCGCCGCCGTGTGTGTTTTCCGGCTCTCTTCGAGTCGGCTTTGCTTCGACAACGACAGGAAACCCGTCGCCGCCTTGAGGTCATCGCATTGAGGCAGGAAGTCGCAGCCGCCGTAGTCGCCGCAGGCGCGGGGGTTGGGCTTCAGCGTCTTCGCCATGCCCTTGGACATGGTTTCTTTGAGGGTGCCCAGACGCCAAGCACGAGCGACGCGGTTGGCCAGCACCTGTTCCAGGTGGGCCCAGTCCATGCGGACCTCGGTGGGGCTCGACTTGTGGGCGCCCTTCGTCTGCGTGTAGACCCAACGCAACCGCACGTCGTCGGAGCCGGGGGCCTCCAAGAGGGCGTCGGCGGCATAGACCACCGACTGCGTGTCGACGAGAAGCTCGTCGACGGTCTTCTTCCAGTTGAGCGACGACGTCGTCTTGAGGTCGTAGACCTCGACGACGGGCGGCAAGGCCAAGGGCAGGATCAGTTGCGCGTCCTTGTAGCCGTACAGGACCGCCGACACGTCTTCGCCGGCGTCGAGCCCTTCGCGGGCGCCAGCAACGTCAAGGGCCTCGGGGGCGCGCAGCAGCGTCACGCGGAAGGCGAACACCGTCTCCACCAGCAGGCCGCGAGCCTTCGGCGGGGGAAAGTGAACCAGCGCACCGGAGCTGGTGAGCAGGTGCGACCTGGGCGGCGTGCCGTTCGTCAGCCACTCCTCCAGCTCGGCGTGCGTGTCGGTGCCGACCTTCTGCGCCAGCGTCTCCTTTTTGGGCATCTTGTCGATGTAGACGAACCCAAACTGGCGTTCGCACTTCTCGCCCGTGCCGATTGCCGAGGGCGAGAGAAGCTGGCCCGTGTAGAGCGAGCCGTCGCTCTCGAAGACGTGGAGCTGGTCGCGGCGCGGGCGCCCGCCTGGGGCGATCGTGCCCACGATCTCAATGCGGAGCTTCTCAAAGCACAGCAAGCCAGCCGGCCCGTGGACCACATGGTGCATAAACACGCTCACAACCCCCGAAGGGGGCACGTTCTCTGGCGAACACGTTCAAAGTTCTACGGGGTCATGCTACGCTTCGCTTGCGCGCTGTCAAGGGGTGATCCGTCACTTCAGCGTGCGGACCTTCGACAGCGTTTCGAGCGCATCGTTCAAGTCGAGGTCCAAGTCGTTTTCCTGAATCCACTCGCGGAACTTCACGAGGTCGACGACGCGCAAGGTCTTGGTGCGCTCCTTCTTCGACGTCGCGGTGTTGATCGCGATGGTGCTGCGATCGGGCGCCAAGTTCTGCAGGCTGTTTTGAACCTCGACCGCCAACGGCCTCTCGCGCTCAGACATGCACAGCGTCCAGTTCTTCTCCATCGTCGGCGCATGGAGATAGAGCGCGTGGTTGCCTGTCTTGTCCATCTTGGCGAAGAGCGCCTCCGAGTTGAACTCGGTCGTCGCGAGTGCGGTGTAGACCCATCGACAGACCTTGTCGGTGGCCTTCGTCGTCAGGCCCTCCACCAGCTCCGTCGAACGGTTGTCCTCGACCATGAATCGCTTTCGCGTGTCGATGGAGCGGTTTTCGTTGAGCCAGAGGACGTGCCTGGCGAAGCCGCTCTCGACCCAGCCTGCGAGCTTCGCGGCGATGCGTGGCTGCTCCAGGAAGACCCTTGCGTCGTTGTTCTTGTGCGCGATCGAGACGAACCGCTTCATCGTCGCCGTGACTGCTTCAGATGAGAGTCGCTCGTGGTCGAGTCGGATGAGCGTGTCATTGCCTGCGAAGATCAACCGCATGTGCCCGTGGATCTTCAACGTCGAGAAACCCGTGTCGCGTGCGGTGTGGACCTTCTGCGACGTCATGGCGCGCAGCAGCGTCGAGAACTGCCAACGCCAATGCTGGGGCAGGCCCTCGTCACAGAAGACCAGCGGGCTGTCCTTCAGCAGCAGCGCCGAGTAGTCGCGCAGGTTCTGGTAGTTGCCGTGCCACAGGCGTGCCAAGCCGTTGATGATCAGGTTCTTGCCGCTATGCGTGGGCGTCGCAAGGTGCAGGGCGCTGATGGGGTTGTCGAGCACGACGGAGGCCGCGAGCCAGTCACGCAGCAACTCGGCCTTGTCCTGGCCGAGCAGGCCCAGCCACTCGTCGATCTCGGCGTCATAGTGGGGACCGAGTGTCGTGTCTCGCTCGCAGATGGTGTTGTAGAAGGTCTGACTGACCTCGTCGAAGCGTGGGTTCTCCTCGAACATGCTGTAGACGACGTTCTTCGCCGTGCGACCGTACTCCCGCACGATCTGCACGAACGGCTTGTCGCGCACGTTCCCTTCCTTGTCGATGAAGTGCAGCTTCAACTTCCCCGCCCCAGGAGCCGACGCCGCCGCGAGCTTCGTGAACGCTGTTATGGCCGCACTGCTCTCGTCCCACTCGCCGTCGTACCGCCCGTCGACGAGGAAGTGATAGCTCTTGCCGCTCTTCACAATCCAGTCGCGGTCGGTGAGGCCGCGCTTGCGGAGGTCGCGTATTTCCTTGTCGGTGTAGGGCGTGTCGCGCTTGCCGTTCGTTCCGATTCTGATGTCTTCCCGCTGCTTGTCCTCGTGGTCGCGCTGCCGCTCGTCGTTGCGCTGGCGCATCGAGTGCTGCGTGTGACGAATCTTGTTGGCGATGTCCGCGTCCGTCGGCAACGGATGCTGCGAGCTGATGGCCCGCTGCGACAACAAGCTCGCGCGCAGCAGATCGATCACCCGCTCGGGCGTCTCGTGGCTGTATTCGCGGGCCAAGACTTCCACGGCCTTCATGATGACGGCTTTGGCTTCGGAGGGTTCTCCGAAAGCCTTGTCCTTTGCGACGTTCGCCAAGGCGCGGCCCACGACGCGGTCTGATTCTTTGTTGCGGGCCTTCAGCCGCTTGCCCAGCTCCGCGATTCCCGTCTTCGTCAGCTTGGCGACGGGCTCGCGCTGCTCACCGTAGGTCGCGGGCTGCTCCACACGCCGCGCACCAAGCGTCCGGTCGAAGGACGCCGCCACCTCGGCCTCGACCTCGTCGTCGCCCTTGGGCATCGGGAACTGGCCGTTCACGAGCAGCAGGATCTCGCGGACTTGCTCTTCGCCAAACGCCCAGTCCCACCACAGCTTGCAGCCGATGCGAAGCAACGTCTCGTGGCGGTGCCCCTCCTCGACGTCACCGCCGACGGCGCGGAAGTAGCGCCTCGCAGCTTGCAACGCTTCGCTGTCGGATGACCAGTCGGGCGACCGCGTGAGGTCCGCAGGGACCAGCGCACGTTTCAGCGAGAAGTCCTGCTCGGGCGTCAGGTCCAGCGAACTCCAGTCCAGGCGTTCGCCTGCGCCGATCCACCAGCGGTAGGCGTCGAGGTTCGTCTCGCTGTTGACGATGTGCGCGAAACCGAGGCGCCCGACGTCCCGCGTGACCTCGGACATCGTGCCTTCGAGGTGCTCGTTGAGCACGTCCCAAAGGGGCCCGTAGTACGTCGGCGGCATCGGGCTCGAGAACGGGACGACGACCCGCCACTTGTAGCACGTCTCCGACGACGACCACGTCGAAAACGCGATGTAGCGTATGCCCAGCGCGCCCATCTTGAGCGCCAGCTCGTCGGGGGTGAAGGCTTTACGCGACGGGTGCTTGGCGCCGTCGGGGTGGTCCCAATAGTCCACGTCGAGGACCAGGGCGTGCGACCACGTCAGGTTGTCGGGCGTCTGCTCCTTGCTCGTCGCACCGGAGCGAAACTGGGCGCCGCACAGAGCTGGCGCGGCTGTTTTGCCGGCCTTGTCGACTACCTCGGGCTCGGACAGGATCTCAATCCATTCCGCGTCGTCGTCCGCAAACTCCATAGCCGTATCAGGCTGCGAAAGCGCGCCATTGTAGAGCCACATTTTCATGCGCGTCCCGTCGTTGATGGGCCCTCGTGGGGGGGCCCGTTGTGAGCACCTGACGAGTACCAGCGACCGGGGCGCCGGTCAACCTCGATTCGTTTCGCGGGGTGGTGCGGGGGGGGCGCGGGGCGGCGCACCGCGACGTACTGCAGAAAAGCGACGACCCCGATTGCTCGGGGTCGGCGCTTGCTCACAACCAGGTACGCGACAGACGCCCCAGACGTTCCACCGACTCTACAGGGTTTTCGGGTGGGCGCAAGCGATAAGTGAGGAGGCTTCGCAAGGGCTAGCGAGTGCTTGCAGATCAAGGCCACAAGGGGCAAACTGCGGCAACAAAAAAAGAGCGGCGCGCTGCCTGGAAGCAAAACGCGCCGTTCAGGGAGTATCTGTGGCTAAGTCTAGCTCTGAAATCTTTTTGTCGCAAGCCGTCAAAGGGCCCTATTTTGACGACGAGGGGGTGCAGCACTACTTTTGTGAGTGCTGCAAGACGGCGAAGCCGCAGGCCGACTTCGGCTCCGGCGTGGACACCGCGTGCTCCGATTGTTTGCGGGCCGACGTGTTTGGATCTCGCAGAGAGGTCGCCAAGTACCTCGATCGACTTCGACGTGCAAAAGGCTGCACCACATGCAATCGCACGGGGCTGGGGTTGTTCTTCGTCAACGCCAGAGGATTGCTGCTCAGTACGCAGAAACGCAGCCGCGCCGAGCTGGATTCCATTTTGGCTTTGTACAAAGTCTACTGCACGAGGCACCGTCCGCATCGCGATCTGAAGTTGAAGCAAAGACAAGCCTACAGAACAAAGATGGCCGACTTTCTCGACGAGTTGAAGCACGCACGAGGCTGCCTTGTTTGCGGCTCAAGGGTCGCGGGTGAGTTGTACTTCGTTCACAAAGTGAGAGGGCCTTCAAACAAGCCGTTGTCTGAGATGAAAAACAGCAAAGGCAAAAAAGCCTTGCTCTTGGAGGCTGACAAGTGCCACGTCCTCTGTCGCTTGCACTACTACGACTTCCGCCGTGGCGAACTGGTCTTGTGAGCGCCGCTTGCCGACCGATGCTTGCTGACGCCGCCCTTGAGGCGGCGTCTTCTTTGGGGCCTGGGCCTTCTCGACGGGGGCTCCGAGCGCACGCCGAGCCACCGTGGAGGCTCCGAGGCGCCGGGGTGCCGCTTCTTTCGTAGTATATACTACGCTTCTACAACCCGTGAAACTTTCCTGTTGCGGGACCGTCTCGATTTTCGATCTGTGCAGCGGGGGTATGGTAGGGTGTGCTGGGGTGGCTTGGATAGAGGGTGGGGATGGGGGGGTAGGGGAATAAAAAACATAGTCTACTCTATGGGGGTATACCCCACCTGCACAGATCGTTTTCGGCCTATTTTACGGGCTCTTTTTCGCGGTGCAAAGCCCCCTAAACCTGTGCAACCCCCGTCTGCACACGCCTGCACACGCCTGCACAAATGGCTGGTGGGCTGCACAGCTTTTGGCTGGTGGGCTGCACAGGTATTTTGAGTTTACCCTCAGAAAGTCCCAAAACGCTCCTTTCGCTGAAATATCTGTGCAGCCCACCAGCCATTTGTGCAGGCGTGTGCAGGCGTGTGCAGACGGGGGTTGCACAGGTCGTTTTTTCGTCCGCCGACCTCTTTATTAGCTCGCTGCGAAGCCGTAAAAAACGCATGGAGGGGGAGTCTGCCCCCCCTTTTCGGCTTCGTCCGCGCTTTTGTTCTTTTGGGTATATAGTGGGAAAAGCACTTCGACGCTCAACGGATAAAAAAAAGCCGCGCAGTGCGCGGCCTTCGTTGGAGGTCCAATGGGGTCCGGCGTCAGGTCCAGCCCTTCCTCTCGCGCCATCGCCTCTGGTGCTCGGTGAGCTTCGCCCAGGGCGTGCAGAGGTGCGCAAGGCGAGCCTTCAGGACCACGCTGCCTTCCCACGTCCCCGGTGAAAACCTCATGCCCTCGAAGGCTTCGGCGTCCCAAAGGCACTGCAATCGAGGGTCGGTGGGCAACGTGGGGACGACGATGTCGCCCTTGTCGTCGCGGAAGTTCCCGTCGCCGTCGACGCGAGGCATGACGTGCTGCGTTATCAGCCGGCACACGTCGTCGATCAGGTCGTGACGGAACCAGGCCGCGTTGTCCTCGCGCATGAGCTTCCGAGCGGCCTCCGCGCTGGCGTGTCGGTGGCCTGGAGCGGCCACGCGCCAGTCCTCGGTGCGTCCGAGGTCGTGGAACAGCGCGGCGGCTTTGACGACCTCGATGTCCTTGGCGTCGAGCTTGGCGCCGTTCCAGACGTCGGTCCCGTCCATGCCTTGGGCGATGTGTACGGCGAGCTGGGAGGTATCTCGGGCGTGATCCCAGCCGTAGTAGGGCTGCTCCGGCCAGTCGATCTTGGAGAGGTCTGCGCCGCCAGCGATGTCGCCGACGCGCTGCTGGTTGATGGCTGCGTTTCGCATGAGGGCGTCGGCCCGTTGCTCGGCGTGGATGCGCTGCATTGTGCCGGCGCCGCCCAGCAGCTCGGGGTTGATCAGGGGAGCCAGGGGCCCACCACCTCGGGCGGCGTGGGCCTGGGCGGCGGCACGCCGAGCAATCTCCTCGGGTGGGATCTGGTTGGATTCTCCGCTGTATCCGTTTGCGGCGTTGGCGCCGTTGATCTTGATCAGGGTCATGTGGTCGGGCTCCTTGGTTCGCGACAAGGTACGCCCAGGAGCCACGGTAGACTAGCGGGGTTCGTCGGCCTCCGCGTCGCCCCTCGCGTCGCCCCCCGCGTCGCCCCTTGCGGAGCCTCGACGGTCGCGCAGGAAAACACGGCCCTTCGGCGTCAGGGCTGCGACGTGCTGGCGCCTGTCAGCCCCAGGCTCAAAGGCGACGATGCCCAAAACCACTGCCTCCGCGAGCCAGTCGGACGCGGAGGACTGGGAAAGGCCCAAGAGATCCTTCAGCTCACCGACGGTGAGCGGCCCGTCCGCGAGCGCAAGCAACACCACGAGAACATGTGGGTTGACCTTACGCTTCGCGTGACGGGGTATGGCGTCGGCGATGGCGCGCGCCAAAGCTCTGTTGCTGAAGGCGTCGGGGGTCATTCGTCGTCGTCTTCGTCTTCGTCTTCGTCTTCGTCCTCGTCCTCGTCCTCGTCTTCGTCGTCGTCGTCGTCGTCGTCGTCGTCGTCTTCATCCTCGAAAAGGTCGATGAAGGCGGCAAGGACGTGGCCCCGGATGACGGCGGCGAGGGCGTCGTCGTGCTCGGAGAGCACCTCGCGCACGAGCAGGGAACGCTCCTTGTCGGAGAGGTCGGCGAGCACGGGCTCTTCGGATGCGACCAACGTGATGGCCTGGCGAAGGATGTCCTCGAGGGTCAGCACGGGGAGTTTCTTGGCGGGCGTCTTCTTGGCAGCGGACTTCTTGGCGGTTTTGGCGGTTTTGGCGGGCATGTTTGTCTCCTTTCAGGGGAAGGCGGCGAAGTACAGAGCGCACTCGTCGGCGGAAAGCTCGTGTGCGTCGTCGAGCAAGACCAGGGCGGCGGCGTGCAGGGGGTGAGCGACCTCGGGCCACTGCGCGATGGGGGCGCGCAGGAGCGCGCGGAGCACGTCCACATAGGCGTCGTGCTGGCGCTCAGGCTTATCACGCGAGCCGGGAAACAGCACGCGCACGACGGCGAGAGCGCCGGCCTGCGCCCGGATCTCCGGTGTGGCGCCGTCCTTCGCGAGGGCCTGCAAGGCGCTGACGATGGGCGCGACCTGGCCGTAGCGGATGCGTCGTGGTTCGTTGTCGTCGTGATCGTCTTGGTCGTGGTGGTCGGTCATGGCGAACCTCATCAGAAAGGGGTGGGCGCGAAGGCGGGGGAACCGTCGAGGGACGCGAAGACGAGCGTCTCGCGGGCGCGGGTGTATGCGACGTAGCAAAGGTTCCGTTCCTGCTGGATCTCCCACTCGGCGCGGGCGCCACGCGCAGGCATACGCCGAGGATCGAGCACGACGACGCGAGGGGCCTCGGCGCCCTTTGCCTTGTGGATCGTCGACAGGACGACCATATCGACGACGTCTTCGGCGAACATGCTGTCGATCGAGTTTTCCAAGTCGGTCAGGTCGCGAGCCTCGATGGCGAAGGCGCGCAGCGTCTCGACGCGGTCGACGAGGGCCTCCACCTGGGCCTGCTTGTCGGCGGCGCGCAGTTTCAGGGTCTGTTCCAGCTCGTACTTCGCGGCGCGCTCCAAGAGGTCTGGGAGGCTTTTGGGACGGAGCTTCTTGACGAGCCCCTTCACGCCGGCGCCGATGTCGCGACCGAGCACCTTGCAGGCGACGCGCTTTCGCAGGAGCTGGTACGCGAGCGTGATCAGGGGCGCGTTGTTGCGGCACACGACGAGGTCGCTGGACCGCCAGTCGATGGTTGCGAGCGGCTCGCTGGTCACGCGGCCTTCGGGAGCACCCTCGACGGCTTCGAGGTGCGGGACGTAGGCGCGAGCCAGTTTCACGACGCTGGTGGGGCAGCGGTACGTCACCGTGAGCGGAAACGACTGGGCGTCGAACTCGCTGGCTATGGAGTCCAGCGACGACGAGTCGGCTCCTCGGAAGCCGTAAATGCTCTGGTTTTTGTCGCCGACGGCGATGATACGCCCGGTCTTCATGGCGATCATGCCGTGGATCATGCGGCGCTGCACGGGGCTGATGTCTTGTGCTTCGTCGACGAGCAGCCACTTGTAGCGCGTGAGCGGGAGCCTGTAGGCCACGCACAAGTAGAGCTGGTCGTCGAAGTCGACGGCGCGGTGGTCGGCGTCGAAGACGAGGCCCATGCGAAGCACCTCGCGGGCGATGTCGATGGCTGCGCCGATGACTTTGTCGCTGTTGTCGTTGTTGGGCATGTCGACGTGGAAACGCTCGATGATCTCCTCGCGCCACACGTCCGGCGTGTCCTCGACGAGCCCCGTGGCGCCCACGGCGTTGTCGGGCACCAGGCCGATGGCTTTCGCCTTGGCGACGAGCTTGGTCACCGTCTGCGAGTAGTCGCGCAGGCGTGGGTTCTTCGACGTGAACTCGTCGAAGAGCTTCCACGTTTTCTTGGTGTCGGCGCGAGGGTCGACGGCCTTGCCGAAGTGCGCCATGACGGCGCGGTATCCGACGCTGTGAAGCGTCGATGCCGTGATGTGCGCCGGCAGGCGCCCCTTGATCTCGTCGACGACGCGCTTGTTGAAGGCGACGTAAATGCCCTTCTGCGTCGTGGGGATGCGACGCGCCGCCTGAATCAGCGTCGACGTCTTGCCGCTGCCGGCGACCGCTTCCAGGATGGCCGCGCGGTGCGCGGGCGCGGTGTTTTCCACCCACGCGAAGAAGTCCGCGTGTTGTGGCGTGATGGTAAACGCGGGAGCGGGGGTGAGGACGGGGTCGAGGACGGGGTCGAGGACGGGGTCGAGGGGGTCGGTCATGTGTTTTTTCCCAAGCAGCCTGATGCGGGCCGCGACGCAAGTGAAACGTAGCAGATACGTCGTCGACGTCAAGCGCAACGTCAATCAGAAACCGTAGTCGCGGTCTTCGTTGCGTTCGTCG
>Ga0315278_10002017_pt1 | contig 17991 bp, 35 predicted proteins | sample YL17G06_0_MG_FD_203880 | JGI IMG/M metagenome (GOLD analysis project Ga0315278, IMG submission 203880) | Sediment microbial communities from Yellowstone Lake, YNP, Wyoming, USA - YL17G06_0 | ecosystem: Environmental > Aquatic > Freshwater > Lake > Sediment | place: USA: Wyoming | collected... | reverse complement strand
TCCCCAATGAGATATCCATCTCTGGATAGTGTAGTGTATGAAGGTGGTATTACCCACGATCCTAAAAGCTATCGATATTACAAGGATATCTTTGCTACCTTTCTTAACACAGGCTTCAATGTGTTTCTTCTCCCCTCGGGATGGTCTCCAGATGCCGAGAAGTACGGGAGACAGGTTATCATTATTGGCCCATTAGACTACGTTCCTATGCTTAAAGCTATTCGTAGTTTTGGTTTTGGAATTGTGGGAAGCCAAGAGTATATTCATTTGATGCATTCCGCTATGCCAAACAAGCTATTCGAATATATTAGTGTTGGTGTAGTTCCTCTTATGTTTAATATGGGAGAGGCATCAGAGTGGGTTACTAGCAATAATATTGGAATAGATATGACAAAGATCTCAGGAGAGAACTCGTCTGGTGTAACCAAGAAGCAGTTAATAAGTATGAGTCGAGAGTGTAGGGAGAACCTACTTAAGATTAGAGAAAATCTATGGCTAGAAGATTACATTCAACCACTCATTGAGTTATATCAGTCGCTATGATAATACTTAAACTACAACCTATTATAGAGCAGGATTACTCCAAGCTACCTGACTATACCTTCTCTAAGGTCAACGTACACAATCGTGTAGCATGGACCGATAAGATGGCCATTGCATTCGGAGAAGACCCAGGCATGGTTCATAGAGATCTTAACTTCTGTCTCATTGGTGGATACATGGCACAAGACAAGAAGGGCAACATCATAGGGACTAACTGCTTTCAGATGCGCTGTGGTGTCCCTTCCATAACTCATCTATGGGTTTCGGAGCCATATCGTAGACATCGTATCGGATGGACTCTTTTGAACCTATCCGTTATGCGCGCGAAGAAGAATGATTATTACGATCTGTATGCTCGCATAGAGGATAACAATATATCAGCCATAACATTCTTTAAAAACTTCGGCTTTAAGGAAACAATATGAAGATAATGATACTTGGAGATCTAACAGATCCATCTATCCAGAAACTATGCCAGTGGTTATCTAGTAAAGATCAGGATCTCTTCCCGATAGGGAGTATGGATCTCGATCTTGTTAAACACAAGATGGAGTTATTCGATCCTGATATCTTGCATGCATTTGGCTTATTCTCAAAGATATCGGACGGCCTAAAGCATCCCCATACAGTTGTCTCAGAGACCGCCCCTAAGTGCGTAGATACATCTATGTTTAAGAGTGGTTACTCTCCGTACTACAGAATGTTTAGAGACACCCAAAACACTAAGGTTGTTCTAGTTATCGGTAGTATATCACCAGGTAAGTTCTACGATGTTATTGTTAAATCAATCGCTACTATTAAAGAGGACTATCCAGAGATCAATTTTGTGTTTCATAATCCAGGAGAAGATATTGCATACCAGGAAGAGATAAAGGAGTTGGCTATCAACCTTCTAGTATCCGATCTTATCTTTTCTAATGGACATGTACCATACGTGAGAATGCCACAGATATATAACGCAGCAGATGCCGTGATAGCAATTCCGACATCGGAAAGTGTATCATCCGTAGTTCTTGAGGCGCTTGCTTGCGAGATACCTATTATATCCACAAAGGATAATGGGAACAATTACAAACTCATTCATCCGGCATGGTGTATTAATTTAGGTGATAGCTATGAAATATCAGACACAATTGTATCTATATTTAAAGGTAGTAGATATACGCATGGACGCGCTATCGTACAAGATAGTTATGAGCAAGAAGACGTTATGAACTTGCTTCTGTCTGATTACGAAAAGGAGATACTACCATGCGAATAGCAATGATTAGCAGGCGTCAGTGCATAAGGGTATTCAAAGAGAGTTTTGCATTAACTACTTTTGGTCACAAGGTTATAGGGGTTAGCACCAACCCTACTAGCTACGGAAGCAATCTACTGGATGCTCAGGTAATGTATAGAGACGATTTCACACTGCAGAGAACCATAAAGGCTATTGATTCTTCTGTCGATCTATATCATGCTCATGGCGATCCAATGAATCTCGTTAGGCTCATAAAAGAAGTAAGCAATAAACCTGTAGTATGGGACGATCACGACATTGAGTCTCTTCGTACTGGGGTTATAGATCAGGACGAATACGATAGCTACGCCATGGCTGATGCATTTGTGCATGTAAGCGAGCCATGTAGGGCATATGCAGAGTCTATACATAAGACCGGAAAGCCTACACTTGTTCTGTATTCTTGGATTAATGATATATATGTATCTAAGGATGTGTGTATGAGACCATCCTGGTCTTCATTCGTATACGAAGGAGGTCTATCTTCAGAAGGATTCAAGAAGGAAAATGATATAATAGGCACTAATATGCGTTGGTGGTATCCTGTATTCAAGCTGCTCATTGATAACAAATATAATGTTACAGCGTTTGGCGCTGGAGATGATTACACTGATCTAAAGTATCAGTCCTTGGGCGTTGTTCTTCACGCTAATGTCCCATATACGATTATGTTAAATGCACTTCAGCCACATGGCTTTGGTTTAGTTGGGGCTTTCACAACCTTTCCCCTAATGGAAGCGGCTATGCCAAATAAGCTGTTTGAGTATATCTCTGCTGGTGTTGTTCCAGTTGTTCTTAATGCTGGAGAGGTGGCTAAGTTTGTTGTAGATAACGAATGCGGTATCGTGCTCAACAGTTCAGACAACCTTGAGGGTCAGATAAGTCCCGGCCCAACACTCAGGAAACGTGTACTAGAGATGAGACATTCACTTGTAATGGAAGAACAGATACCTAAACTTATTCAGTTGTATCGATCTATTCTATAAGAGAGGAGGATAACATGGCTAAATGCGCTACAGCACCCAAGGAAGATAGCAAGAAACCGAACCCATTTGCTAAGAAGACTGCAGTACCCCCTAAAAAGAAACCCCCTAAAAAAGGCGGGAAGTAAAAAGAAAGAGCTTCAGGATGAACCCTGAAGCTCTTTTTGTGTGGGGGCTAGCACCACCACGATAAGAAGACTAAGCTAAGTAGGTGTTGGCTTAGGTCCAATCGAAACCTTTAACTCCCTGATAGTTGGGGGTGTCGATATTGTTGGGTCTGGTGTTTCGATCCAGAACCATCGCTCTCCAGGAAAGCCGGGGGCAAACGGAGGAGGGACTTGCATCTCCTGCACTGTCGTTGGCCTCTTGGCTGCCGTCGGGAAAGTCTTCAATAAAAACTTGCGTGTTTTAATCACTTCCATATTCTATCTTACTCCTTTGCGTACTTGCTTTTGAGAAGTTTGATTTGTTTCTTGGCGTACTTCTGCTGTTTCTTGGCATAAGCCTTTACAGCATATCGATTCTCTGGATCCTTAAGATACGCAACCAGAGCCGCCGATATAATGCCTACTGTTGCTACTGCAATTCCCTTGATGATCTTATCCTTCATGTTATATCCACTCCGATACTGTCACTAGGTCCTCCTTAAGCTGGTTGAAGTTAAACCCAGGTAAGAACTCTGGTAGCAAGGACTCAGGTGGAAGAACTACATACGCTTCATCCACACACTGATCCCACCAATCCCAAGTTCCTGTCTGGGTGTTCCCCCAGGTTAACAAGGTTAATACGTTCTTGTCATAGCCAGTAGCAAAAACAGCATGTCCTGCATTCATGAGCTTACCAGGCTGCCATGGTTTCTTGGTTCTAAACTCTTCCAGGCACTTCTCTTGTACCTGAAAGCCAAGGAACACACCACCAAACAAATTTAATGCTTGTTTAACATGTATATGATTGTGAGGATTAATACTCATATAAGCATAGATTCTCTCTCCTGCTACAATGGTTTTCTTGAAGTAGTCCAGCACTGTAAGCATAGCTAGTCCAGTGTCATCCCCACCAGTTAAGTGGAAGTATATCTTCTTGACTAACTCTACTGGATATATACTTTTATTGCCCACCATAGCACTCCATACTGTATCTCCGTGTGCCATCCCTACAATCGTGCAGTCCCCTATCTCATCATTAGCCATCATAGGAAACAATACTGTAGGATCATCGGGGTCAATATTCTTATACACCCTATCAAGAGAGTTGAATGTCTCTCGAGGTGTAGGTATATCATCCTTTAGATAGTTTCCTAGGAGGAAGGTACGGTAGTCTCTGATCGGTGGCTTCTTGCCAAATCTTAAATTCATTATGGATACCTCGTGTAGTTCTTGCTGATATAGGCATCCTTGGCTACCCTGTACCATGTAACTCCGCCCCCATCTATGGCTTCTAGTGGATACCACCTGGAGTTTAGTAAAGCATGACCAATGATGTTGTTTGTTAAAGGAGCAGGTGTGCTATGAATAGCTAGCTCTCCTATGGTTATTATAACATATGGTGGCACTGCGCCTGGTGGCTGCGGAGGTTGTATTCCGCCAATAGGAAGAATATGTGTGCCATACTTAATATTAAACTGCACTACGGTTAGGTTAGACCTGTCCAAATCCATGTCTGCGTCACCGCCAGTAGAGCCATACTCTGCGGCCCTACGATTTCCATCTGCAGAATGTTGCCAATCACACCAGCCAGTCCAGTCAAGAGGTATAACAGGAGCATCTCTGGTAGTCCAGTTAGCAACCCATAGTTCTCTTCCGATCCAATCCGAACTACGTGCTACGCCAGTGTTCCAAAAGCCCATACTCGTATACACTGAAGGAACCTTATTGGTTATAGAGCGTACCCTACCATCACATGCCCTAATCCATTCAAGTGTCTGCGACGGTGTTAAGGTAGTGGACTCTAGATCCAGGACCATCCTAAGATTATATGGATACTGCTGCATTACTGCGGCAATGCTATCTGCAGTTGTGATTGGGCTCTCATATGGCCTGCAGTACCAATACAAACCGATAGGCATATCCTGTGCTTTAGCGCCAGCGTAGAACGTAGCAAGACTTCCATCTTGCCATTGGCTTCCGTAGCCCGCACGCATATATACATACTGACACTTCGTCTTTGTGATAGCAAAATTCATGCTGCCATTCCACTTAGATATGTCTATGCCCTGGACTTCCCATGTAGGTGCCCCGTACATAGAGAGCTTAAACTTCCCTTGATAGATATCACTCTTAGGAAGCACGCGTTTGGGTGGAGCATTACAGTTGGGGCAGTTGGGGTTACCCCCGCCGCAAATAGTGCAGACTCTAACCATTACTGAACCTCAATTACAGATGGCCTCTTCGATGATTTTGAGGAGAATCGCTTACCATATCCACCTCGCATAGCTGTTAGGTATGCCTTCTGGCTTGCTAGATAAGCAAATACGGCTGTAACAACTAATTGAAATCCAGGCGCTATGGTAGCCATCACATCAGGATACTGTAGAAGCACATTTGCTCCAATGGTTAACAGTACCGAGAGTATCATTGGTAATAGGAACTTCACGTTATGGGGAAGCAGTGACCATCCCTTCCAGTTCTCTACGACCCATGACAATATATACATAACCAGCGCAGGTGAGCCCATGCCAGCCAACCATAATATTACTTGCTGAAAATCTGAGTAGTTCATTTGCTTTCTTCTCCTGTATTAATAGATGGTATAAGTTTCTCGACAGTACTTTTAATATCTGCCTTGATTGCAGCCTTCTGGGCGACAACCTCTGGTGACTCTGGTGAGGTCAGCCATACAAAGTCTATCTTGCCAGTTTCCTCATCCGCTAATACCAAGTTAATGCTCATCTTTTTCTTCTGATCGGGTGTAGCAATCTTCTCGAATGCAGTCAATCTTATTGTCATACGTTGCATTTCAATCTGCATAGTTCTGATCTGAACATCTTTATCTATGCTAGCCAGTCTCATTTCACCTATTTCTGTAACCTTAGTCACAAGTGTTTCCTCGAGCTCGGCAACCCTTGCCTGTAGTCTGGTAACCTCTGACTTCAGTGGTTCTATAATAGCTAGCGTGGCTCTTTGAGCAGCCTCACCAACATCTATTCCCGATTGTACTTTGTCCTTCTTCGCCTGAGATATTAATGCCATTACCCCAGGAATGATAGCGACTATAGCGATGATTAAAGATACTATTATGGGATCCATTTAGACTTCCCTATAGTGTCCAGTGGCATAACGATCACCATGGTTAGAAGAAGCAGCAGAGCATGTAGTACAAGTATGCCCTCCCATATCTCTGTGTGCTCTCGACTAACTGGAATAGCCGTAAACATAAACGTATTCAGGAAAAAGATAAGTGGAAGAATTATATATCTCCACTGCTTCCTGTTGTGTAGTGCCCATGCAATGGAAGCCACTATCCCACTAAGGGACAATACACCAACCATGAATACTATTGAGAAATTATTTTCCATTGGATATTTCCCCAGGCCGCGACATCGTAACAAGAACATAAGCCATAAGGGAAAGAATAACTTGAACACGGATTACGGAAGACCACATCTCTAGTTGCCGCAATGTTAATGGACAAAAGCTCCAGTTAAAGTGTGCGTATAGCACCACATTATACGCGAACATATTTGCAAACACTAAAAGAGGAAGCCATATATATCCATGCTTATGTGGGTGGGACGCTAGCCAAGCCAGGCACATTAGTAGGCCCATTAGCGACAGTACGAGGATGACGGTATGTATTGGGTCTAGTGCTACTAATTCCATATATTCATTTCTCCTTATGGGGGTTTAGATTAATTATACCCCCATAAGGGCTTAAATGCTAGGGCTATTCTCTGTACTCACTCATGTCTACCCCGGCCGTGAACTGCGCGACCAGGCCATTATCTGGATGCCACAAGAATGCTTCTGCAGCACGTTGTGGTCCAACGAAGCCTTTGCTGAATGTCCAGGCATCTACTGGAACCAGTGACCTGAGTATCCGCACCACTATTCCAATTTGCTCATCCACCTCCAGAACAAAGTCCGCTTTATGATGTGTGTGGCCTGTGTGCCACTCACGATAGAGCGAGTGGCCCCATGACTTAGGCACTTCAAACTGCATTAAGTTAGGCAACTTCTTCATGGTCTCGGTGTCCCCATGAGTAAATCCCAGAAGTATCCTGCCATACTCGTAATACTTCCTAGTCTTAGCAATGTTATCGATATGCACATTGCTGTTGTTGTGATACCAGCACTCAAGTGCATCACCCAGGTAGAATACCTTTTCCTCGTCATGATTTCCTGGGATAAGCAAAACATCTGTTGGAGCGACTGCAGTACAGGCATCGATCATCTCCGTGGCTAGTATTCTGCCTGCCCGGAATGTCTTTTGCCAGCGTGTATCCTCTTGCTGCAGCGTACCTCTAACCGTTGTATTTAGCTTACTGTTTACATTAAAGAAATCATTACCAATAGGTAGCAGTATCCTGCTCACCCCAAAGGAACTGGCGTGCCATAGTAACTGATCCAAGGTAGACTTAACTACATGCCTGGCTATCTTAATGTCGTAGTCTTCACCTCCTTCTTCGTGCCATGTCAACCTACCAAAGTGTATATCTGGCATGGCTATCTCATACAGCATGTTCTCGTGATGAGGAATATACTTTATCGCAGGATACTTTGGTCCGATATATTCTGCCGCATCCTGAATAAGCGATTTAACTATATCTTGTGCCCTTATTTCCTCCTCTCTGCGCACAAGTCGTAGCTCCATATGATACAGTGGCACAACGAGCATCTTCCCACTGTCTTCAACGTCACCCTGTACAACTACCCCATCCTCAACGTGCCAACTAACCTGTCTGTCCTTTCGATATCCCTCCGATGTGCGGATTGTATACTTTTCCGCTCGCCATTGCGATGGATCTATCTTGTAAGCTTCCATGAGCTCTTCCTGGGACATAATTCTACGGCTGGCTTGCACAACGTAGATAGTGCTGTCTCCGTACTCTACCCTGGAAGTACCTTCTGGGGTCTCTTTCTCTGGATGTCCCTTATACTCTTTGTTGGATGGTTCTTCGATCCCGGATCCTAGTCTGTCCCTGTTTGCCTTCCAATGGCTTCTTGCTGCCTCTGGGCTAATGCCTAGCTCTCCTGCGATCACTATCCATTTAGTATGTATTTGTCTGTGACATGTGTATAGATCTACAAGTTGCTGCTCTAGCTCAGGTGTCCATTTTAGATACATTATATTCCTTTCATTCTATTCCCCTTGCCAATTTAAGCAAGTAAGCGGTAGCGTCCTCCATGGTCTCGAATATGACATCAGACGCCTCTAATGGAAATGCGTGCCTATGAATATTATTCTCGCTTTGCATCACAACTACTGTGTGCTTACCAAGAAGATTTGCCCATGCTAACTCCATCATTGCACCAATAGATACCCTCTCTCTAGCGTACGTTAGATCACAAAGGAAGATATCGCACTGACCTACCATCCACTTATCCCTTGATAGAATGGCATGATTGGTGCTGACTGGATTGCCATACCCATTTGATTTAAACTCTAGTTCTGTTCTTAGGTACGACTTGCCTGTCATAGGCTGAAGTACCTCATAGTCCCAACGCTCCAGGATTTCTTTCACTATATGTATATCTCTTATTACATCATCGTAGCTACGTCCCGAGATCGGGAGCGCCAGATAAACTTTCATTCTTGTTTCTCCTCTACTACATTACCCAAGAGCTGCCCTGAAGAGCAGCATCTTGTTCTACGTGCATTGCATCTAGCTCTGCTTCTATCATAGGAGTGATAATGCGAACAAATGCATCGTTACTAAGCAGACTGCAGAATGCGATGACCACATTTGCGGAATCTATTTCCTGTTGCGTAACATTGTCGCCAGGATGAGACTGATAAGCTATATCTGTCCCGGGTCGTGAGTGCGTTTCCTCTATCTCTATAACAACCTTAATCATTGGCACCATCGATTATAGTATCTATCTCATTTTTGAGTAACTTCATTAAAGGTTCAAAGTTTTTCTTATCTGCCATGCAGTTATTAAACGCCATAAATGTAACAAGCATATATATTTCCAGCTCTGTTTCGGTATTGTCTGGATAGGATACTATCTCTGTTTCGACTTTACCTGCTTTGTTTTCCGTGAATATAAGCTTTGCCTTAATCACTATCAGACTTCTCCTGACGTGAAGGCCAGTCATAGCCAACGTATGCTGTCTCGCCGTCGGTTAGTACACTAGTATTATCGCCTACGGGTTCAACCTTGACCTCGGGTTCTTTCTTTGGCTTAACTTTTTCAACCACACTAGGCTTGGAGATAGCCGCATACTTCTTTTTGATCTCAACAAGCTCATGCTTCTTGTCCCATACAGATATGCCCTTAACTTCTGCTGCTCTCAGTAATGCTTCGTATCGTTTGATCAAAAGATCAACGATATTTTCAATAGTATTTGCCATATTTAGTACTCCTTTGGATGAATTATACCAGATGTAGGGGTGTATGTATAGCATCCCTACGGCTTAGGTATTCTTGACGTAGAGGTCATCTTATGTCTCTCTACGGATACGACGGCTGTTATATCTAGCACCTCTGCCATACGCTCGTACACAATCCCGCTCTTGAAATACGGGGTAATCCTATCGAGCCACTGAATGATCTGATCATGATTTATATACCTAAGCAGATGCCTTATTGCCTTTTCTCTTCCCAGTTTCGTATGGGCTTTGGAATGACATGAGTCTAGGTTCTTGCCACCCGGGTGGACGAGGACGCAATTCTCTTCTGTATTGAGTAGCTCCTCTCTCAAGAAGCTGCCTTGCACGTTCCCTTTCGTGAGAATAGCCTCGTGCATGTCCGGTTGCTCCATGATGGGCTGTCCGCAAATTGCGCATATAGGTCTCCACCCCTTGGATGTAAGCTTCCCTCTCTTCAAAAAAAGGGAATGCTTTAATGAGACCCTGGATACCAAAGATAATAGTTCTTCCTCTCGTGGTAATACTTTTGGTTCTTGCATCTATCAACTCCTCAATAATTGTGCTGGCACCTATCTTTGTTAGCCCACGCACGCTCACTCTTCCACTGTCACCTGTAATAGTTCTCGTGATCTCAATCGCAAGTGGATTCTCATGTTCTGGACCCAGTGCCTGGCCCAGTAATCTACGCACAAGTCTGTGCTGCGCATCAGTCATTCCGACATCGGAAGCATCGTGCACCGAGAGACGCATAAAACCTATGGACTGTATTGCAATAAGTATGCTTATATTAAGACAGAGCCTTTCGAAGTAACTCTCGAAGCAGGTTTCAGCTTCTGCCACCTTAGCTTAGCGCTTTCCTGAGCAGTTCCCGTCCAGCCTCTGTTAAACGGCGTTCGCGACTGTAATGCTCATATGTTATATATCCATCTCTTTTCAGAAGCTCCATCCTTTCCCTGATCGAGTTTGTGCTCTTGTGAAGAGTGTCTCGTTGGATCTCTCGATAGGTTTTGCCTTGAGCAATACCCTTGAGGATCATAATATCTTTAACATCAATACCTTCTGGTCTGTCCCACGCTACCATTCTATTTCTACCTTTCGTTTACCGCTGACACTATTCCAGCGACTATAAGCACAAATAGCACAAGCAAAAATACAATCCAGGTTGGCGACAGTACCCACAGCCACGTCCAATGTATCAGGTCCGTAAGCTTAAGCACTATAAGCACAATCTGCACCACGCCAATGCAGCCTATTCCACCACTATTATTATCACTCATTTTATACTCCTTCTATACCGCACTTACTACACATTTTAGTTTTTGGCTTACCCATATCCGCTCCAGAATCAGATCAAATCGTTGATATTAACTGGCTTCTCGAGAGCACCAATCAGCGATTGTGCCCCATCAAAGAATGCCTCGAACTTAGCATAGCCAGAGTGCCTACTGTCTGCTATCTCGATCACCACTCTGTTCTCAATTGGTGTTCCAGTAGCATCTTCTGTCTTGTACATCTTAACAGCCAGGTCTGCATCTCTGCCAATACCTCTGGACTGCAGGTAGTCATCGTTGTCATTCAACTGGGCAGCTACTATCACTAGCATTGACTCGCCATTCAACCTTGTAAGCCTCTTGAGCTTTCTTGATATGGCTGCTACCTCAGTGGTGGCACTCTCATGACCCTTGTCCTGCATTAAGTGAATCATGTCCACCATTACTATTCGAATGTCTGTACCTTTTATTAACGCAGCTATCTTGTCTACTGTATCTGCTTCGCTGTCCACGAACATGTCCCATGTACTTATACGCACACCCGCCTCAAGCACATCATGCCATTGTCCCTCAGAGAACTCTAGTTCCCTTAAGAGAGGTCTATTAACGTGTGCTTCATTTGACAACTGCCTCTCTATTATCTGCTCCTCATCCTCCTCAAGTGATATACGCAAGAACTTTAATCCTTGTTGTGCAAACGATTTAGAGAGTGTGACTAGCGTTGATGTCTTACCTACCTTGCGTTGTGCAGCAAAGTACACAAGCCACCCATAGTGTAGGCCACGAATTGTCTCATCGAGATCTACTATACCTGTCTTAATACCACGATGTGCTTCTGGATCCTTACGCTCCTCTTCCTTGCGTGCAAGATACTCCTCTACTACCTTCTTTGCCTCTTTCATCCACCCTCCACCTTCCATTTACTACATGGCTGTAGCCATTCCTTGCTACCCGGAAGTGGTAGTTTAAGAGCCCTGAGAATAACCCACCCCATATGCGCGGCTATTCCACTTGTTGGATGATGAATTTCTTCTAGCCTTGGTAGAATAGATACAGTATCTGTTGCACTCCAGCTTTTCTCTACTTTATCTCCAGACTTTTGATATATAACCTGCTTATCTAGCTGAGCCTCAACAGCTTTATAGCTAGCCTTGTATCTATCAAAATGCTTGTTGACAAACTCAATAACATCGCTCCACCCACCTGGGTGCTGTGTAATTAAATCTTTAAGATAGTATTCTGTCATCTGTTTGCACGCCTCATCTCTGCCTCTCCTGGATGCGTAGCATCGTACCCTCTTGTCCTATGATCCCCTACGTTAAGGGGAAGATATTTTACCACATCCTGATTCAGTAACCTAGACCCCACCCTTGGGAGCCCCTTGATCTGCGACCTCTCCAGGTTGGTAGTTACAACAGTAGGCAGATCCTTAGCCTGATTGTCCCTGGCTATAAACACAGATGTAACCTGTGCTCTAACGAACTCCTTTCCGTATTCTGCTCCAAGATCATCGAATAGCAACACTGGTGCTTGACTTACGGATAAGATAAAACTATCCAGTGTATCATTCTTTACACTCTCGAACACTCTGCGTTCGAAATCTGTTGCTGTAATGAATAATCCTATTGGCTTAATTGCAGTAGCAATGGCCTTCATGATATGAGACTTTCCGCCACCATTAGGACCCTGTAATACGATCCATGTATCTAAGCGATCTATAAAATGCCTAGCAACTGTCACCGCTGTCTCTAACTGCACCCGATTATTGTCTGGCCTATATAGATCTATGTCATCAAGATATGTATCATCGAACCTAGACTGATACTTAGACCTGGACTCTAGTTGCATGTCCCTCCAGTTCATCATCAAGCACATACACTGATACACCACCCCGTCTTTCGCTCTCACCTCTGTGGCTCCACTACAGATAGGACAATCTTCTCTATTGGGGTACAAGTGATTCCACTCAGAGGTAGTCATCGGGAACTTCACGAGAAGTTTATCCTTATTCCTGAGCCAGAAGGCCCAGGCCTTAACCCCTACTTGCTGATTCTCAACGGGCATGCTCCTCCTTTTGCCATCGTCTCACGAAATCGTCCCTTCTCTCCATGTTATTAATGGCGGTAAGCACTCCTGACAATCCTATTGCGCCATATCTTGCTGTTCGATTCTTTTCTCTAGCCCAGTCGAGACAACTATACACCCACTCCATAGGATAGTCTGCTACTATACCTGTATTAAGACTTATCATTCCTTTTTCTACATCAATAAATCTGGTTCTAAGACCTCTGTCCTCTGTAGGCCAATAATCTCTATGGGTACATCTAAAGAGATATTCTTGAAACTCTCCGTGAGGTTTCCTCCACTTGGGGACACTTCTACGTTGTTCTCCATCCCCGAATTCATCTCCGGGTCTGACATACCTTGGTTCCTCTGTAGCCATGGTCTTATCCTTTCTAATCTATCTATAACGAAATGACTCACTGCACCCTGGTCTGGGTTAGCACACTTCCAACCATGCTGTGACCCAAGCGATCCATCTCTACCGAAGTCTCTCTCTACTTCCATACCGCAAACAGGACACTTATCCACTGGGATAAAGTTATCTGGCTTATGGTTGGTCACTCTCAATATTCTAGCCATAATCTTGGAGTGAGCAGACAAAATACCCAGATACTTTTTGTGATTCTCTGGGATATACCTCTCATTTATTCCGTTGCGTTTAAGGATTGCATACGCTTCATCCTTCTCTATCCCTAGCTCATGTGCCTGTTGAAACAGAGCCTCCCTTGTTTCTTCCATTGGCCTCCCTTCTCTGTGCTCTCATCTTCTCTTCCCAGTATGGGTCGAATTCATTATATGGTACCGATTGAATCTTCTCATATTCTGGATCGATGAAATCATGTTCAAGCTCTGGAGTTTGCGGAATATCTGGCACTGCAAACAGGGGATCGGTAGGGTTTAGCCACTGGGAAGCTATAGAGTCCCAATTAAGACTAGCTTCCTCTTCTATTTGTGCCTCTATCTCTTTCTCCCATTCAGGAGCAATAAGCTTATTCCACGTGATTTTATTTACTCTTGCCATGATTTGCTATCCTCTTGTCAAGCTCGTTCGCTGTCGCCATAAGCCCTTTCCCAACCTGCTTATACATGGCTGCCATAAAGAATAGATGACGCAATGGAGTACCATCTGTGATACCGTTAACATAGTCTATCGTAGACTGCTTAATCTTTCTCAATAGGTCATATGCTTTCTTGCCATCTGGTGGTAATCCTATAGAATCCAGCTCATCATCAAGTGCCTGAATGGCCTCACTCAAGGGAGCCTGAGGCTCACGCGGATCTATAAACATCAGAACCTTATTGACAGTGAGAACATTATCTCGAGTATCTTCTGGAGTTTCAGTGAATGGCTTCACAAAAGCATCAAAATCTTTTTCGCTAACAGACGCAATCTTCTGCCAACGTGACGAGGTCGCCTTATCAATCCCTATATCACTCAAGAACATCGCTGGCTTAGTGGTTACACTTTTGTTACCACTATTTCTACCTGCTCCAACATCAAAGCCTGGTCTAGCTAGGTTTTCTCCAAGCCAGTCTCCGATCTTACGAAGTATTTTTAGTCGCCATACTACCATCCGATTTGCCTCAGCCATGGTGACTCGCTCGTGCCATACCTGATATTTAATGTAGTCTTCAATAGCCTTGGTCTTTTCCATACTGTCGATGGCACTATGGATATCACCCTCCTTAAGTGCAGCATCTACAGCACGCATGGCCATCGTACCAAAGATCTCTATTTCTTCCTTATCAATAAGATCGCTTCTCCTGACAGCCTTGGTAGCTTGTCCGAACAAAGACAATGCGTTCCCTGCTTCATTCATTTAGCCTCCTCAAGTAGCTCAACATACTCAACATCGTATTTTCTTACACCGCCATCCATGTTTACATCCTCAACTGCCTGAGCGATAGCCTCTTGCTCGTCCTCGGCATCCACCTCAATGTCAAATTCAAAGTGTACTGTATAACTATTCATCATCTGCACTTTCGGGTGGAATGCCACCTAGGGCCAACTCTTCTGGCTGTAACTGTTCAGGCGTTAACTTGTCCCACTCTGCAGGCTTCTCAATAAAAGTAAGCATCTTGCTTAAGGTAATCTCCGGGATCCTAGGGGGCCAGAACGGTAGACGTGCATAGGTGATCAGACCATCGGGAATCTGTTTATTTGGATCTCGCTGTAATCGTACAGATATGCTAGTTAATTCAAGCACTCCAGGATTACACCGTGGTGAGTATACACGATTGAACTCACGCTCATGTGCTAGTAGGATAACCATTGGGGCTATCTTGGCAAGCATCAATAGCATGTTGCGCAGTCTATCACGAACCTTGCCCCATACTACCTGCGACATCTTATCTGCAATCGCAGCATTCTTGGCAAACTCATCGGTCTTCACCCACTCAGTGACCTGCCCTATTGTATCAATCACAATAGTGCCATAGGTGCCTGTGGGAGCCTTAGATATATGACCCATCTCAGCAAGAAAATCAGTCCACTGGGGAGTGAACACCCTAGTGAACTTATCCGTGAAATACTTTCTCTCAATCAAGCGATCCATATGAGTCTCGTAATCTGCACTTGAGTTCTCTACATCAATGATATGCACTGGTGTATACGGAGAGTTCAATGCAAACAGTGTCTTACCTGCACCTCTCTTGCCCCACACTATGGGGATGCCAAACTCTGGCTTTGTATCAGTTTTCTTTTCTTTAGGAGCTATCATTCTTTATCACCGCATCCTTTACCTTGTCTTTGTGATCATTAGTATAGAAACCTATACCCTTAAATGCTATTTGTGGAACGTCAAACAAACGCCTCTGCGTTCCACCGCAGAGGCACTCGAATGATTCTGGCTTGTCATCGGATATCCTACGGTTCAGTTCATAGATACCACCGCAGGTATCACACTTATATGTGTAAACCATACACTATTATACCATAACCTCCTGTGTTCCGATGTCGGAATCAGGCTTCTCTTTCTTCTTGTCTTTACCGTATTTATGCTTACCGTTGCCTGCGTTCTCTTGCCAATTAGTAAGCATGATGCCGCACTTTTCACAACACTGATATGTACCCCCTGCATCATATACTATAATTGGTTGGTGCTTCTCACACATCCACACTCTCCTTTCTGCCTATCCACACACCGGGATATGGCGTTAACACATTCTCGTCGACAGGGATTCTGTAGCTTCCCTTTGATACATCACACTCGTTGAACAAGCGGGGGGAGAGATAGGCAACGAGGCCATCGATAATGGCATTTGGATAATGTCGCATGTATCCATTGATTCCAATATCAATTGCTTCATCCAATAGCCTATCGCCCTGCTTGTTCTTGCCAACCATAACAAGATCACCAAACATATTCTCCTTTACTTTTCTGGGGAGTGTTAGTATACCACATCTGTGATATAATACAAGAGTCTCCTCCTCCTTATTTCAGACGAGCCCTAGATTCCTCTCAACTAGGGCTCGTCGCTTAACCCCAAGTCCCACCCAAGCTTCTGGATATCCTCTACCATAAATCTAGGCACGATCCTCTCGTCGAGATTCATCTGCTCAATAGGGACTAACCTTATGTAAGCACAATGATCTCTCCAGCCCTTCTTCTCTGGCCATAACTCTTTGGCTCTTGAGATAAGCTGAGCCCGGGCATGTGCTTCATCGTCCGCAACCACACTACATGGACGACTCGATATTGTCCCATCCTTTTTCTCTGCTCCAGCAAATCCAGCATACACCATCATTTGACCCAATCCAATGCGATCCATGACATATGCTCAAGTATTCTTACTTCATATCCCTGCTGATCTACCATGGCGTCATAGACCTTATCCATAATCATCTCCAGGGCTTTAGCTCTTTGCTCTGGTGTGGATTTAGCAGGAAATCTCGTGCAATATGAGCAGTCCTGCGGGTCAATCCACTCTCCATCATCGTCCAGCCATGATACATAAAACCTAAGAAGTTCCTCATCTTCGGGATCATCTGGATCCCACTCACCAAACCATCCTTCGCCAAGCTCCCACCATTCTACTTTCACTCTATCTCTAATAAGTTCCTTGGAATCAATAACTTTAGCGAACTGTGTCACTGTGTACGCTCCACCATAAAGCGACCTATAAGGTATCCCACTACAAGAAATGGTATGATACCAGTAAAATACCATTGATCTGGATGAATGATAAGATAGTAGAGGACATAAATAACTGTCCCTACTACTGCACCAATCAAAAACATCATAACAGTACCTATGAGAGTGTATATAAATACACTCAAGAATTTATCTCCAAAGTCATCCATTTTCTATTTCCCCGTCGCTAAAGAAAGCATACGTAGATGCTATTGGTTCATCATCTTCGTGATCTAATGGATAAATATCCACAATCACTCCCTCATCTGTTTGTACAACATGAACAGAGAGATTGTCCACTGTAATCCATAGACGACCCTCTTCCTGATTTTCAAATCCTTCTATGATCATCACAAAACTCCTTCCATTAATGTAACCTTATCGCGAAGTCTACGCCATCTAGTATGTAGTAGTAATCTGCAGTTGCATCCTTGCTTGTGTCGATGATAGGCATCCCATTACGATCATCACCTATAGCTACATAGCTTCTAGGAATATCGTACTTAAGTGACTCGAGATCATGTGTCCCACCCCAAGAGTATACGAAGTGGAAGTTGTGCCATGGGAACTCCTTAGCGATCCTCATTGCATCAAGACTCTTTGTGTAACCAAAGAATGTTACCGATGGCAATGCGTCGATTATACTCCGCCACTTCTCAAAGTAGTTTGGGGAATAGAAGTCTCCACTACTATGAATACGTATCACCTTAACAGCCTCATCCTTTATCTCAGAGATCATCAGGCTAACGAAATCATTAGCCAAGGTAACAGCACGATTTACTCTACGCTTCCTATACACCGATGGATACAGTAGCTCTGCCTTGCTTGCGTAGCACTGATACTCGCCAGTTATTTCTGCATGACGCCTTCCATCTACTTCCACTACTCTTGTCTTGCAATCCTTTGCGAATGGACATGTCCATCCACATGGTAGATCAAAGGTCGCGCACCGTACCCCCAGGACTTCCTGCAATCGGTTTATTTTTCTGTTGTAAAATGACAGCACTATCTTCCTCCTTTATCTCTGGCTTGTAATCATCATGATACATCTCCTTGTAGAGATTTGTGAGCAAGACCAGCATCTCGTTATAGATATCTCTCCTCTCCTCATATGTAGTAATAGTATAAAGAAACTTTAATGGGGTAGCCTCGCAATTAGATTTACCTGTCTTTATTTTAATAG
>Ga0315278_10002016_pt1 | contig 17995 bp, 22 predicted proteins | sample YL17G06_0_MG_FD_203880 | JGI IMG/M metagenome (GOLD analysis project Ga0315278, IMG submission 203880) | Sediment microbial communities from Yellowstone Lake, YNP, Wyoming, USA - YL17G06_0 | ecosystem: Environmental > Aquatic > Freshwater > Lake > Sediment | place: USA: Wyoming | collected... | reverse complement strand
CCGCCACCGCCATCAGGGTTATACCTGACAATTTGTCTGTCATCGAGCGGCTCCCGGCCGATGACATATCGCATGTGTCTCCAGCAGGCATCGACCCATGCACCAGCACCCCAGGTCTGTATCCATTGGGCAATATCGGGCGGGACGACAAAATCGACAAATGTGGTGGAAACAATGCAAGGGTCAGGGAAATCATTGGGAACGACACGAATGACCCATTCGGCGTAATCCGCTCCGAAGTTATTAGTAGCACAAATGGTGATAACATGCCGGCCTTCGGTGGGGTGTTCCCATGTGATTGCTCCTGAAGAAGGATTAATTATCATCCCAGGAGGCGTATTAAAGATGGACCACCAAACTGGCGGCGTACCTTGGAATAGATAGGGCGTTTGCCCATTAAATGACACATTATATATCCCTGTTTGGCACGGATAAGAAAAAAGTCGTGGCGGCGAATCAATCGCCAGTGCGGGGTAATGCGCCATTAACGAAGTTATCACTGTAATAAACCAACAAAAAAAGTCCGTCCTGTGACAATCAAGGGAAATGCACTTTTAATCTGAGATTTGCCGTTGCCTGTGTTTTGAAGAGCTTCCACAGTTTTCTACGCCTCGCGCTATGGGGGACATTGCTATCTTACAAGGGATTGTATAGCATGTTTATGGTGGAAAAGCAAGAGAAAAAGGTAGGATTTTGGTTTATGATTGACGACACCTAAGGTTTACTCGGGAACTCCGCTACGTTTCGGTTTGCGATTTTGAATTGAGACGAGAACAACAGACGGCGACCGGCATTACGCTGATTCCAGCCGGCCTCTAATCGGCTGTCTCGTATCAGTTCCATCGCTTTCTGGGCCAAATCGACTACTGTCTGGCGTACGGATTCATTTATCCGCGTCCAAAAAACTTCTTGCGTAACCGGCTGTTCATTTGTTAAAGAGCTTACTTGTTTGTTCATGGGTACGTATCTCCTTGCCTTTCCTGGTGGAAAGACAAGGTTATGTACCCAATTTTTTGCCCGTTGTCATCCGTCTTTCGCTTCGGCTCGCTGCGCTCGCCTTCGCTCCAGCCGGATGACAACCATACCTTCACCCTAACTTACACACAATTACTTACACTAAGCACTAAGTTGCGGTGTTTGACTGACTATGTTCTGTCGGTTATAATCACAGCGATGTTTACGGCAATACCAAGCGTATACGTTTGAAAGGTGTATTAAGTTATGATTAAAAATACGGTTGTTGACGTTTTTCGGCCCGATGAGAAGATTTCGGCGATTCTTTATGACGCGATTGTTGTTATTTGCGGGTCGCTGATACTTGGGCTGAGCGCGCAGGTAAAAGTGTATCTTCCGATTAGTCCGGTCCCGATTACCGGGCAGACCTTTGCTGTTTTGATGCTGGCTGCACTGCTCGGTTCCAGGCGCGGCGTTATGGCTATGATTGTTTATCTTATCGAAGGGGCTTTGGGGCTGCCGGTCTTTGCAGGTGGGATTGGCCCGGCTACTTTAATTGGTCCGACCGGCGGTTATCTTGCGGGCTTTGTTCCGGCTGCGTATGTGGTCGGCAAATTAGCCGAAATGGGCTGGGACAGGCGGATTGCCACGACCATTGCGGCTATGGTAATCGGGAATGGCGTGCTGTACGCGTTTGGTGTGTGCTGGCTCGCGATTATGACCAATATCAGGACGGCTTTGACGGTCGGCCTTTATCCTTTTATCGTTGGGGATATCCTGAAGGTGATTCTTGCAGCGGCTGTTTTGCCGGCCGGCTGGAAACTGCTGAATTGCTTGAAAACAAAAGACACACAATAACAGGCGGGAAACGATAAATCGACTACTGCTGTGACCCAGCGGCTGAGTTCTGCTTATACAGGGTATCCAACTGGTTTTTGCTTTCGTTCAAGCTGTTCTGGACGCTTTCTATTTCGACTTTGGACAGTGACATCTGTCCCTGGATGCTGTTCAGCTCTGACTGAATGGCGTCGAAGTTTCGCTTTGTTTTGCTCAGGTCGCCCTGGATTTTTTCCATGTTGGTTCTCGACACAGTGATTCGATTCTGTATGCGGGCAAATTCCGCCTTTGCGATGACAAGTTGTTCCTGCATCGCTTCTAAGCTTTGGTTTGCGCTGGTCAGGTCGTTATATCTCTTCTGAATGCTTGTATATTCTGCGTTGAGGTCGTCTAACTTTGTTTTGGCGTCCATATAAAGCCAGAAGACGCTGACTATGATGATGATAAGCCCGACAGTCAGGCCCGCGGTAAATAATTTAGATGCGGTTGTCACGCGAGGTTTGATGGTTTTGCCCGCGGCTTCCGCGAAGTCGTCGGTTTCAAATTCGCTCAACTGCTCGGCGGAGACATCCACGACGAACTTTTGCCCCTTGAATTTTCTTATCTGGATGACCCCGAGCTGGCCCTGCTGTTCGATTATGTCGCTGGAAATTCCCTGCCGTGCGGCGTATTCATCCAAGGGAACAAGCGTCCGCTTGAAATGAGAATACGACTCGGCGTTTTGCGCGGCCGTATTACCTGCGGCTGTTTCTTTGTCTGGCGTTGAGCGAGAATTTAGCTGGTTATTATCCATACTTTCCGGCTTACAGCCCGTGGCTATGTAAGCAATGATAATCTACCAGCAATAAGCGCATAATGCCAGAAAAAAGCGGCTCACCCAAAATCCGTTGTGCGGATTATTTGCTCTCAACTCAGATAACAAAGGTTTTCACAACTGAAAGCTTATTTTTTATCGGAACCTGCGTTCTGCAAATCGTCGAGCGTATCCAGAACTAATGGGATATGGACGTAAGCCGGCCCGCCCGCCATCACCACTGCCACCGACGCGGCTTCGAGAATCTGCTGTCTTGTTGCCCCGGTTTCAAGACATTTTTGCGTATGACTGCGGATACACGGCGGGCAGTGCATCGCCACGCCTATGCCCAGTGCGATGAGTTCCTTTTCCCTGTTTGTCAGTGCGCCGTCTTTCATAACCTTGCTGAATAGTCCTCCGAAGCCCTGCAATGTGTCAGGAATCTCGGTTTTTAATTTATCGATATCCGTTTCGAACTTCGCGAAATACTCTCTTGTCTTGTCCATTCTAATCCTCGTTCGGTTTTTTCAATCAGATTTTCTTGAAAGTGTCTGCCAGCGACTCAATGATGTCCGTTGCGATTAAGCTTATTTGTCCGAATTTCTTTGCCGCAATGTCCCCGGCCAGCCCGTGAACGTAAGCACCGAGTGTCGCAGCGTCAAAATTACTTAACCCCTGGCCAATCAGTGCCGTAATTATACCCGTTAGGACATCGCCTGCGCCGGCTGTGGCCATACCGGGATTGCCCGTTTTATTCACATATAATTTTTCGCCGTCAGTTACTATAGTGCCTTTCCCTTTAAGTACGACGGTCGTCCCGGTTTTGTTTGCGAGTTGCGCTGCCTGACTTTGCCTGTCCGCGGGCAGTGTGGTTCTGAAAAGTCCCGCCCAGAGCCGTTTCATTTCACCCGGGTGAGGCGTCAAAATAATGTCTGCTTTGCTTTGACGCGGCCAGTCATTTATTTTGCTCAGGTTATTCAGCCCGTCGGCATCGATAATCAATCGCAGTCCCTTTTGCTCCAGCAGTCGTTGAAGCACCGAGCATACGCCTTGCGTAATACCAAGACCCGGCCCAAAGGCGATGCAGTCGTTGTCTGGGATTAAATTGAGAATTGTATTAGCGGCGTTTGCGGCGATTCTGCCCGCGTTGTCTTCGGGCAGGGGGATGGTTGTGAAAGATGGCTCGATTGACGCGACAATAGGCAGGATGCTTTTAGGTGTCGCCACCCGCACTAATCCGGCGCCGGCCCGCAATGCGGCCTTTCCGGCAAGCGCAGCCGCACCGCCCATACCGATGCTGCCCGCGATAATGCAAACCTTGCCGAAATCGCCTTTGTGCGCATCCGCCGCCCGTGGTTTGAGCCGGGGAATTTTCGTTATTGTCCGCATGGTCGCCTCAGTGTGTTTTTTCGTCAATTTTTTTGTTTATTAGTGTGGCGGTTACAGCCGCAGAGAAGCCGTTGTCGATATTTACGACTGTTACGCCCGATGAGCAACTATTGAGCATTGTCAAAAGGGCGGAAAGTCCCTCGAAACTCGCGCCGTATCCTACGCTTGTGGGTACGGCTATTACCGGGCAACTGACAAGTCCGCCCACAACACTGGCAAGCGCGCCTTCCATTCCCGCCACAACGATTATGACATTTGCGCTTTGCAGTTTAGGCACATGAGCCAGCAGCCGATGAAGACCGGCTACGCCTACGTCGCAAACAAGCTCCGTTCGTTGCCCCATAATCTCTGCGGTAACCTTCGCCTCGGAAGCGACGGGCAAATCCGCTGTGCCCGCGGTTACTATCGGCAGAACCGATTTCGATGGCGTAAGCTGCTTTTGTTCGAGAACGATTGCTCTCGCTGCTTTTTCATATCGAACGAGGGGAAATTGACCCGTCCCGGCGATTGCTTCAAAGACATCTTCCCCGGCCCTTGTGGCTAATACGTTGTTGCCCTTCGCCGCAAGCGCAGTGAAAATCTTGATTATCTGTTCGTTTGTCTTGCCGGGGCAGTAAATCACCTCGGGAAAACCCTGACGAATCTGGCGATGGTGGTCAACGCGGGCAAAACCGAGGTCCTCGTAAGGCAAATGGCGAAGCTTCTCGATCGCCTCGTCGATTGTTACATCGCCCGTTTTGACCTGTTGCAGCAATTGTTTTAACTGTTCCGGCTGAATATGTGGCTCCTTAATTTTATTTGTGGCACGGCCATCTTAGCCGTGATTACACGGGCTTGAAGCCCGTGCCACGTTAACCGTTTGCCTTTGGTTCAAGTGTCAGGTCCGCAAACAGACCCGCTTTATATTTATGATACGCAAGCGAAGCTACCATAACCGCGTTGTCCGTGCAATATGCTTTAGGTGCGACCAGCAGCTTTTTCGTGGGCGTATATGATTCGCACATCTTCGCAAGGGCGGCCCGCAGCGAATTGTTTGCCGCGACGCCTCCGCCCAATAAAACGGTTTTTGCCCTTACACTGTCGATTGCCCTTTGGGTTTTTTCTATCAACACATCAACCACCGCCGATTGAAATGATGCCGCGATATCGGCGATTTCCTGTTTACTCATCGAATCGACTTTTGATTGTCCCTTCATTTCCTGTCCCCGGCAGTGGTAAAGCACGGCAGTTTTTAGGCCGCTGAAAGAAAAATCAAGCGAATCAGGTCCCAGCATTGAACGCGGGAAATCTATCGCGTGCGGATTACCAGTTTTCGCCGCATTTTCAATCGAGGGACCGCCCGGGTAGGGCAACCTCAGAATTGTGGCGACCTTATCGAATGCTTCTCCTGCGGCGTCGTCGATGCATCGGCCAATCAATTTCAATTCAAGTGGCGATTCGCAGTCGTAGAGGCATGTGTGCCCGCCGGAGACAATCAGCGCGATTGCTGGCAACTGTAAATCCTGTTCAGCTATCATCGCTGATTGCAGATGCGCGTGAAGATGATTGACCGCTATCAGGGGTTTATCCCAGATGACACTTAATGTCTTCGCCGCTGTTACGCCCACCACCAGCGCGACAGCCAGCCCTGGCTGGTTGGCGACCGCGATTGCGGAGATATCATCTTTTGTAACATTAGCAGCGTTGATCGCCTCGGTTATCACGGGGTAGATGTTCTCGATATGGGCGCGGGAGGCGATTTCGGGAACGACCCCGCCGTATTTCTCGTGCAGTTTGGCCTGGGAGGTTACGATTGAGGATTTGACGGTTTTACCGTCGGCGACGACCGCCGCGGCTGTCTCATCGCAGCTCGTCTCGATACCCAGGATATTTACTGTTTCATTTTGCATAGCAGAGAATATAAATAATCAGTGAACAGGAGTCGATTGTTTTATTCCCGCCTGCTGTTTGATTTTTTCGATGTCCAGCCCGCGAATATATTCCACAAGATTGCCCCATATCTCGTGGAATCCGAAATTACCTTTGGTCATTTCTTCGATTGAATCGTCTTTAGACCAGCCCTGAACCGCGATACGGTAAATTGCGCACATCGTCCCCGTCCGGTCTGACCCGTATTGACAATGCACGAAAACCGGCGTCCGGTTTTTATCCGTAACAATCTTCAAAAACCGTACCACGTCCTCATCTTCCGGATGCCATGGCTTTACAGAGATATGTTCAGAGCTGAGATTTGCATCCTTAAGCTCATCACGGTCCGAATGAAATGCTCGCAGATTGACAACCGTTTTTATACCGAATTTTTCCAATTGTCTCATTCCTTCTTCGCTTGGCTGCGCCCCGCGATACAAATCGTCCGAAACCTTGTGACAATTCGGCACACCCTCAAGATTTACATCCGTTGCCCATAGACGATTTGTTGCCGGGATAGTGCCGGTGTTTACATATTTATTGTTTTTGCCTGGCAGAAAATGACACGTTATTCCGCTCAGCGCTAACAGCAATACTATCAGCAAACCCCTCTGCCATAGTCGATGCTTATTCATTTACGCCTCCGTATTATGGTAATGTTGCGCCTTATCTGCCCTATCATCTGCTTGCAGATGCTTTTGCAGACGCGCAGCAGCGAAAACCGAATTGGAATCGGCTCAGCCGGCACAAAATCGGTGCAGACGGTTTTCGGAAATTGGTCACCCGCGATTTCGATATCATCAAAATTTGCGCAGCCAAATCCGATTTGCTTTGCTGTTCTTACGATGGGTAGCTTGTCGCAGTCGAGATTTATCAGTTTGCTGCATACTATTTCACAGGCCATCGGCTCTGTTCCCCCGATTAGCCAGCCAAGCGGCCTTGCCCTGCCGCTGATTGGCCCTGGGCCGTCCATCGCGATGACGCCGTCGATAATGGTCAGGGCGGGGTTTAGTAATTTATATATCTCAATAATCAGCTTGCAAAATTTCTTTTCATTGCCGCCCTTTGCGAAATGCCAGTATGCTTTCCACTTGCCGCTGACACAGCCGAACATATTTTTCACCGCGAACGTCGCCACAAGCTGCTGATGTGCTTTGAATTTAGGCAAATTGATAATGACGTCGGCTTCTAATGCTATCGAGCTTATTCCTACATTGGCGCCGGCGATTTTACGCCTGACGGGTTTGTCCAACTGCTTGATGGGGACATCCAGTTTTTTCAGCGGTTCCTCAAGACCCAGTACTTTGGCGCAGGCGAAGACGTCGCCCCACGCGGGCGAATCGCCTACAAACGGCCTTGCGCCGAAATCCTTAAGTATCCTGGCGGTTTCTATGATGACCGCGGGGTCGGTTTGCGTGGCGCAATGGCGCGGCTTTGGGGCAATAAAGTTTGGCTTCAGAAGGACGCTGTCGCCCCGTTTGATGAATCGCTCAATACCGCCGAGCAATGCGAATTGTCTGGCGATGGCTTTTGCCACGACAGGTTCTCTGTATTCGGTGCAGTGTGTCAGCGCTACTATCGGTTTAGTCGGCATGTTTAAAAAATTGATACGCAGACCAGCAGGAAAACCCTTACGGCTGGCTTAGGCCCGGGTTTGGTAAAGAATCGGTCCGCCACGGTGATTTCATTCGGCTTGTATTCGCGCGGGCATAACATAACAAAATCGCCCGGCTTCATAATCGCGGATATACCCGCCGAGTTAATTCGTAAGTCATTTTCCCTGATTCGTTCCGCCAGCGCCGGCGCAATCCCATCGGTCGAGGCCAGAATTGCCGGGACAACGTTAATACTTGCCAGTTGTCTTATGCTCACCGCTGATGAACTTGTCCTGTCTGTTCTGGGTGACATAGAAGAACTGATGATTTGCCTTGCGGATACCTGAAGCCCGACGATTCCAGGCCCGACCTCGGCGTTCTTGACGGCTCCCTGGCGGTCGATATAGGAGATGATTATCTTGTGCTGCATCCGGGTTATATGAAGCAGTTCGGGCTGGTTATCCGACATTAACAGCGAGGTGGTGGGCAGTTTTTTTGCGTTTGCGGATTTTAACATCTCGCTTACTTTATCAAATGTGGCGGATTCACCCATAGCGGCACGCAATCCGTTTGCCGCGAAACTATTGGAGTCGTTGTATCGCAGTGAACCGGGATTCAGCATTCGCCAGATACCGTTCAGAGATGCGATGTTCTCCGCCGGTAGCTCATAACTTATGACTTCGATATTTGTAGTATGCAGAACTTTCGGCTGGACACGCTTGCCGGTCGGAGCAAGGTCGCCTATTTTAACGCCTTTAGTATCCGACTCTTTCTGAGTGTTGCCACAACCTGCGGGCAACATTATCGCCGAGCATAAAAGCAAGATTTGGACCAGACGAGTCATAAGCATAGGTTAGCCGGTGAGGAAATAACTGTCAACCAACAGGATGCCGGGATTATTTTGCGTCTTTGGCGAATTGTCGAATCCGGTCAAAAAACGGCGTCCGTTTTTCTTCGACGCAGGCGGCGGCGTAAAGGTACATCGCAGCCGACCAGCTTTGCCAGTCCTCGCCGTGAAGAATGCCGTCCTGTGCCTTTATCCATTCGTTGAATCCGAATTCCACGTCTGCTACCCTGGCCGGCCGCAACAGTTCCGTCAAATCAATCAGTTTCTTTGCCGCAAGCTCGTGTTTGCCCGCGGCTACAAGCGCAGCAACATAAAACCCGCACACAAAAGGCCAAATTCCCCCGTTGTGGTATTCGCCCGGCTTGTTGTATTTCGCGTATCTGGGGACCCAGTCAGGGTCTTCAGGCCTGATGTATGGGAAAAAATTCGGCGGCAGATTCACCGCCAGCTCACCCTTTTTTTTCATCGACCTGCATTCCGCCTCGACCCATGATATGATTCTGCGTGCCCTGGAAGTCGATGCAAGTCCCGTAAGAATCGCAATACTGTTGCCTAACAGGTCAAAGCGTTCGCTTCTATAGACCTTATAAGCCCACATCGCGTAATACGGCTTGTTCGGCAGGACAAGACCCTCGTGTATGTGCCAATTTTGCCTGTCGCCTCTGACGAAAAATCGTCCCATCTGCTCTTTGAGTTCCGCTGCTCGCCGGTGTTGGCCGAACAAATGCAGATAGGCATATACGAGGGTGTTCACATACAGACCATACCCCAGCACCCACTGTTCATCCCGCCAGTCGCTTGTCGGCAATTGAGCGACGAGGACGCGGTTGGTGGGGCTTTGATGTTCCATCCATAGCATCGCTTTCCTGACTGTCTGCTCAAGAAAATCTTTCTTGCCCGTTACCTGCCTGAACAGGGCGGTCGCCATCAGGAACAGGGGGGTGCAGTCGCTTGAGCCGCGGTCTTCACGGTCGTGAACCAATGACGGGATGTGCCCCTGCGGACTTTGATTGTGGGCGATGGTTTCGAGGGTTTTTTGCAGGGATTTGATTAGCTCGGCATTTCCCGTCAGCAGGATACCCAGCGACGATACCATCAGGTCGCGGGTATATGGTTCCGGATAGCCCCACCCGGCCGTTCGGGGGAGACCATTGTAGGGGCCGTGGGCGTTGTGAAGCAGAATCTCTATCGCCGCCTCTTTTGCCCTGGTAATCAACGCTTTATCAGATTTATTCACGTTATGAAATTTCCAGCCGCTGTGAGATTATCTCGACGAATCTTTTTGCGACGACGCGGTAATCGAATTTCTCGACTACACGTTGCCTGCCCGCCTCGCCCATTTTCTTTCTCAGCTCAGGGTTGGTCATAAGCTCCATCAGGTATTTGGCGATGTCGTGCACGCTTGCCCTGTAATCGACGATTCTTGGCTCTTTGAAGACCACTTTGCGGCCTATATTGTGCCCTGATTCGTCGTTGAGAATTGTTTCCCTTAGCCGTATTTCGGTTGAGACCTCCGCCAGAAAGCCGGTCTCGCCGTCAACTATTGTGTCTAACATCCCCATTGCTTTTATACCTATAACCGGCTTGCCGCAGGCGCCCGCCTCAACCTGAATCATGCCAAAACCCTCCAGTCGGGATGGCGCCGCGTAAATATCGCAGGCCGACAGAAGATAAGGCATAAAATTCCGGCTTGTTACATTTGTCGTGTAGATGACATTCTTTTCGATTCCAAGGTCGGTAGCTAATTTCATATCGATGACATTTTGCTGTTCTGTTCTCGGCTGAGGCCAGACCTTGCAGACGTATTTCCAGTCGGGCGCCTTGGTGTCAATCAAGGCAAGCGCCTGCATAACCTCCTGCGCGCCCTTTGAAGTAGCGTCGCCGCCAACCGTCATAATCATTATCTGGTCGGGCGAGACGCCTAACGATTCGCGAACCGTTGATACCTTCAGGTCGTTTTTGTCCCGCGGTATGAATGCGTCGGTATCGCAGCCGACGGGCAGCACCTCGATATTCTTGCCGCTCAGGCCGTCTCGCACATAGACCTTTTTGACCCATTTACTGGTCACAAGTATCAACGGCAGTTTTTCAAGTATCTCGTGGTAGTCGCCCATATAGCCATCGGCAACCAGCCACGGCACCGGCTGCACCCCGTATCGCTGTGGGTGAAGCACAAGATACGGCGTGTGTCCCCAGTATCCCACCCCGACAACTATATCCGGCTCGAACCAGCGATAGTACCACTCCTTTTCCTGGGCCGATTCGAAATTTACCGAGTGAACGTCCACGCCAAGCTCCGTCAGACCCCGGTGCAGCAAATGCCCCTGCGTTGCCAGGCCCGCCGGCGATGGCGGATAATCATAAAGCAGCAGAACTTTCATTTTTCAACTCCTCGATTTGCTGTCATATTTGCGCCAAACTGCCAGAATGTCTCCTGTTTGGGGCAGCATTTTGCCTCGAAACTGTCGGCTCCGAAACCATACATTTCGGTGATGATTTTGTATTTCTCCTGCCAGATATTTTCAGGCAGCCACACCTGAACGTCGGCATCCCGGCTGGGTTTCGGCAGATATTTGCCGCCCCCGTCTTCGTACGCGAACATCCATATCCGCTTGCCGGGAAGTTCCCCTATGCTATGCATCATCAGGACAGCTCTGCTTGTCTCTTCGTGTCGCAGGTGTCGGGTGTATTCGCCCCATCGGCTGTGCGTAAGAACAAGGTCGAATCTATCCATTGGCATCAGCGACAAAAGCGTTTTCCTGATTTCTTTTTCAGCAAGCGGCTTTTGCTCAGGGCCGTCGTCGAGGTCGGCCATTATCCCTTTGGCGCCGAGATATTCCATTACCCGTTGAAATTTCGGCGCCCGGTCGGGGTCGCTTTTTCTGGTAAGCGTAATTACTGTCCAGCGTGTCTGTGGGTGCAGCAGCATTATGCCGCCCGCCCAAAGCGTTTCGTCGTCGGGATGCGCGACGATTAACAGGCAGTTGTTGTATTCCCACGATTGTCCTGCTTTTGAAAGCACCATATTATCTTTCTCCGGCCCGTCCTCCATAGCAATGCTGTTGCGAAGGATGGATTGGCACTATCATCCTAAATCACGATACGTTCGTCAATGATTGGTGGTGCGTTAAGAATGGCCGATAAACAACAGAATGCCCTTTCTCATAAGCATCACCGCAATCGCCGCCAAAAGCAAACTCATTATCTTTGATAGCGCTTTTGTTCCCGCTTCGCCAAGTCCTTTTATCAGCCAGTATGAGCCGCTAAAGATAAGACCCGCGAAAAGGATGTTCCCAATCACCGCGATGACGGTTGGCAGCAGACCATATTCGGAGATTATTAAAAGCGATGTCGTCAGTACGGCAGGCCCTACAATAAGCGGAGTGCCAATCGGCACCGCCCCGAGGTCGAGGTCTTTGACAGGAATATGCCTTTCTTTGGTTTGGCTCACAAGGTCTATTATTGCTATGCAGAAAAGCAGCGCCCCGCCTGCGACCATAAAATCGCCGAGGGTGATACCAAGCAGCTTAAAGACCAGTTTGCCGACGAGGATAAAGCCGACCGCTAACAAAAAGGCAGTTACCATCGACTGGACTATGATTTTGTTTTTTTGCTGTTTGTCAAGGCCTTCCGTCAGCGACACGAATATCGGCAGCACGCCGATGGCATCCACCGCCACGAACAAAGGTATGAACGATAACAGAATGTTCCTGAGAACGTCCGTTACGCTTTTGACGTCGGTTGAAAATAGTTGCAAATCCATAGCAATCAGTGTAAATTAGATGCGCACCTGCGGTCAATACTTTTATTGGGGTATAGTGTAATGGTAGCACAACTGACTCTGGATCAGTTAGTCTAGGTCCGAATCCTAGTACCCCAGGTTAATTCCGCTTCCAGCGGAATTAACCGGAGCAATCGAGAATCGAAAGTTGATAGTTGACACATTTTCGATTGCGGTCAATTTTCGATTATCGATTTTCAGAGAATGGCATTTATCTTCGAAAATCTCGATGTTTACCAAAAGGCCGTTGATTTCGCGGAAGAAGTCAGCGAATTAACAAAAGATTTTCCCAAAGGCAATTATTATCTGGTAGATCAACTGAGTCGGGCGGCGTTGTCTATTTCGACAAATATTGCGGAGGGCAATGGCAGATTCCACAAGTCAGACAGAAATAATTTTTTCAGAATAGCTCGCGGCTCCGCTTTTGAGTGTGTCCCGATTTTGGAGATATGCAGGCGTAAGATGTTAATCGGGGAAGATAAAAACAAGTCGCTGAAAATAGAAATAGAGAATATTTGCAAAATGCTGTCGGGACTAATAAGATGAGCAACTCAAAGAGCAACTTTGCCGATCTCTCTAATCATTTTGTCGACTCAGCCGTATAAGTAAATTTTATTACTCTTGAACATCGATGGTGTTTAATGGTATAATCACCTGAACCTTGGTATAAATTGAGACACGAAATTAAGAAGAAGGCGCAATATAAAGCGAGTATATGTGTTTTTTCTGAAAGGGCGACGGCTCGGCTGAATGATTACGGGTGAAAGGTTTTGGTAGTTTAACTTTTTACTGTGACCTTAAATAGTCGTGAATTGTAAAACGGAGACAGAAAAACTTTATTACGTAATTAAAGGAGAACATTATGACCATGGAACCGAACAAGAGAGGGGAATCAGCCATCGAATTGGAGACGCTCAAAGGCGACGTCCAGAAACTGGCTAACGACCTCAAAGATGTGCTTCATGCTGTTGGGGCACAAGGCAAAGAAAAACTGGAAGAAAACAAAAAACGGCTCGAATCCGCCATTAAAACCCTCCGTGGAGAGGCAAAAGAGAAGTTCGACGAAACTTATGAGAACTTGCGTGAGCACGGCAAAGAGGCCGTGGATATGAGCAGGAAGAAAATAGAAGAAAGGCCGCTTACGGCTGTCTTTACGGCGCTGGGAGTGGGAGTGTTGGTGGGCATTCTGATTGGGCGGAGGTAGCCAATGAGCTTGTTGACAGACATTATTTGCACCACGGCGAACCTGGTACAGAGCGTGGTCAAATACGAGGCGAAATCCCTGCTGTTTAAAATCGAAGAGCAAACCAAAGCTATGGAATGCTGTTGCAGGCGTATGTATATGTGGTGCGGCTTTATGGCGATGATTATGCTTGTTCTCCTGACGGGAGTCGGACTGATTATTGCCGGCGTTTATATGCTCCTTGCGACAGCAATCGGATCCGGCCTTGCGGCACTGATAGTCGGGGTCATTGTGAGCTTGCTGGCGGTCATCCTGATGGTAACCATTAAAAGTTCCAAAGGATGATATTGCCGGATTTTTGCCGGTGGCTTTTTATTTTACCGGCCGAATTCTGCGATAATTGGTGTGTGGTCGCTGGAATAGAATTCTCATATTCACAGATGGCGGTAAATGTCTTTGCGGTTGCCGACCATTACGATAACCACAAGCAGTTTGTTGTCCTGGATTTGATAAATTATGCGGTAGTTGCCTGAACGGATGCGGTAAAGTTTTTCTTCGGTGTAAAGTAACTTACAGCCGGCAGGGCGGGGGTTGGCAGATAACGCCTCAATGTGTGCAATTAGCTGTCGCTGGATTTTCTTTGGCTGGGCTGAGATAAATTTCGCGGCCCTCGGTTTTAATTCGATGGCATACATCCCTGTGTCCGATTAAATCCCGAGCTTTTTCTTGAGGTCTTTAAGGCGGATTGTGCCCGGCTCCTTTAACGCTTTTAATGCTTCCTCAAGGTCGATTTTGTCCTCCAGCGCTTCTAACAGTTCGGCGTCGTTTACAGGCACAACGGCTACCGCGGGTTTATTGTTCTTCTCGATATATATCCGCTCATTGCCGAACATTACCCGGTTGGCTATATCCGTGAAATCCTGTCTTGCTTTTGTCATACTAACTTTGGTCATAGCGGCTTTCCTTTCCTTATATAGTATCACAAATAATGGCACGTGGTTCAAGGGAAAAGTTATAATATTTGCAATATTTACAAAGTTTACAACAATGCGCTATAAGCCAAACTCTGCGATGATTGGCGTGTGGTCGCTGGGGCGGGTAAGAGGCAGGGCGTCCTTGATGAAGCGGTCTGAGATGATTTGAAACAGCGGGTTTTCTCGAAAAATCTGGTGGTCGTTGAGGTCTTCATAGACCAGGGCCATACCGAAGACAAGTTGGGCGAGCTTGGCGGGGCCGTTATCATAACTCCTTACTTAACAGGCAGTTAGGCCGTGTTTTGTGGCAAATCCCGTGAAATATTCAGGTTAAAAGCACAATTCCCGAATTTAAATCATAATTTTGAAAAGATTTTTCTTGACTTAGCGACCTGCTGTACTATAATACTAATACAATGATAAACTTTAAGTTAGACAAACAAAGCTATGTGCCTTTTTATCGCCAACTCGTGGATATCATACTATCCAGCATCGCTGCCGGCACAATCCTGCCCGGCGAAAGACTGCCGACTATCCGCGACTTGGCGGTAAAATTGGAAGTCAACCCCAATACTGTGGTAAAGGCCTATTCGCAACTTCAGCTTCTCGGCTTCCTCGACACGCAACAGGGAACAGGCGTATTTGTCCGGCCGCAGCCGTCTATTCCCGCGCAAAAGAATCGGGAAAATCTGCGGGCGCTGGAAGAACTTTGCAGAGATTTTATTTCAAGGGCCCATTTGCAAAATCTCACCATCGATGAAGTAGTCGAATACTTGCGGTCTATGCAGAAACAACAACCAGAATAAGTGGCCGATACTTTCGGCGGAAAGGAGAATCTCGTGCTTTTTAATCTTCTACAAGCAATTACAAAGAAAGTATCATCAGAACTAACTGAAACTATTCGCAAAAAGGAGAACCCTATGTATGATGCTATGACACAACTTAACAAAGACCATGCTGTCCGCCAGATTCAACGAATGAAAACTTATGCGCCAATTACCCTCCTTATGGTTATCATCACCGTAGGGACAATTGTTGGCGGCATATCTCTGTTACGGGCAGACAAAACGACTCTTGCTGTTGCTACGTTCATAGTCGGCGGAATTCTGGCCGCATTGTGGTACTTGTCCGCACACCTTTTGGCCGAATGGGATAAAGCCCTTGTGCTGCGATTAGGTCGGTTTAGTTCTGTCAGGGGCCCGGGCTTTTTTATGATTATACCCATCTTCGAAAGCGTTATCCGCATTGTGGATATGCGAGTTCGCACCACAACTTTTTACAGCGAGTCGATGCTTACCAGCGATACCGTGCCTGTGAATATCGACGCAATCGCGTTTTGGCATGTCTGGGATAGCCAAAAAGCCCTGCTTGAGGTCGAAAGTTACTATCAGGCGATTTCACTGGCTGTTCAGACCGCGCTTCGGGATATAGTAGGCATCCATTCCCTTGCTGAGATTCTTTCCGACCGGGAAAAGGTGGCCAAGACGCTTCAGAAGGTGCTCGAAGCCAAGACCGAGGCCTGGGGTATCAGCGTTACATCAATCGAAATCCGTGACATAGCCATTCCTGAGAACCTCAAGGACGTTCTTTCCAAACAGGCCCAGGCCGAAAGAGAACGGCAGGCTCGAGGAATACTCGGACAGGCGGAAATGGAAATTGCCGAAAAGTTTGCCATAGCGTCCAAAGCATACCAGGGTAACCCTGTTGCTTTGCAGCTTCGCGCAATGAACATCGTCTATGAAGGCATACGGGCGGGCGGCTCACTTATGATTGTGCCGAGTTCCGTTCTCGATACGATGAATCTCGGCGGCATAGCGGCTCTGGGACAAACCCAGCGAAACCTTGCGACTCAGCAGCAGGCAAAGCCATAACAATTTTAATAGTATACCCATGATGCCTTGGCAGGTTGGACTTGCGGTATATCAGTTTCTTTACCAGTCAAGTTCTACAATGATTGGTGTGTGGTCGCTGGGACGGGACAATAACCGCGGGGCTTTGTCGATGTAACAGGCGGTGCATTTTTCGGCTAATGGCTTAGTCGCCATAATGTGGTCTAATCGCCAGCCGAGGTTGCGCTTCACGGCGTTTATTGGTCTGTAATCCCAAAACGTATATTGCCCCGGCTCCTTGCAGTGCAGCCGAAATGCGTCAACAAATCCCCAGTCCATTACGTTTTTCAACTCTTTGTGAACGTCAGGATGATAGCAAACATTTCCCAATAATCCTTCGGGGTCGTAAACGTCTATTGCTTCTGGTGCGATATTCAAATCGCCAACCCACAAAACCGGGTCAGTGGGTTTGAAATTGTTTTCAAAGAACCTGCGCAATCGTCTGAACCATTCGAGTTTATATTGAAATTTGTCTGATTCGGGAAGATACCCTTGTGGCACATAAGTGTTGACGATTATCATCCCATTGATTTCGGCCTTTATCAGCCGGGGCTGGTCCGCCGAAGGCGAGACCTCGCCAACAGGCGGGTCTTCCGGCTCATCATCAAAGCCGGCCTGCACGTCCGCGATTCCGCTTTTTGCCAGAATCGCCACGCCGTTATAACTTTTCTGACCCGCGAAGGCGTAGTTGTACCCCGCCTCATCGAATACCTCAGCCGGGAAATCCTTATCCTGAACTTTCGTTTCCTGTACGCACAGAACATCCGGCCGGGTGTTCGCCAGCCAGTCCAGCACAATAGGCATTCTCGCCCGCAGAGAGTTAACGTTGAAACTCGCCACAATCATCAGCGTTTACCTTCGCACATTGTCAGCAGACCCAGCAGAAAACTCAATGTACTTTCCGCTCCCTGATTTGCGCTAACGCCTCCCTTGCCGAGGCCGTCGCCGCACCCCTTGCTCTTTGAATCGTAAAGCGGAATCCCTAAATCGTTCTCGCCCAAAAACCAGCTAAATGCTTTTTGTCGCAGCATCAGATATTTCTTGTCTTTCCCGCCTTCAGCGAGGTCTCGCCAACAGGCGGACGTCGCCTTATATCCGGCGTCTAACATCATAATTGTCCCCGCCGCCTCGATTGGCTGCTGGTCGAACTGCACCTTTTTGCCTCCCCGCGGAAACCAGCCCTGACAGCCGACAAAACTGAAATGCTTTCCCGTGAATATATTGGCCAGAAGGAAATCGCAGATTTTTTTCGCAATCTCAATATACTTCTTGTCGCCCAGTGATATTCCTGCAGTGAAAAGCGCACAAGGCAGCATCGCGTTGTCGTAAGTGAGTATGTTTTCGAACCACGGCCATGCCGGCTTCATATTTTTCTCGAATCGCGACACAATCAAATCTGCCGCGGTTACCATACAGTTTTTCACATCTTCCGCATCAGGAAACTGCTTTAGATAACCTGCTAAGCCCAATATCGAATACGCCATACCACGCGGGTATTGCTTCTTGATAAGCGGCATCGCTATATCAATTCGTTCTCTGGCTATAGGTATGTAAATCTCGGAAGGGGGCTGCGCCAAAACAGCCCCGAATGCCCAGATTACTCGCCCAATCGCATCGTGAACCGGCTCCGCCTTGTGCCATGTTCTGTCGAAATCCATAAAATTCTTCACGGTACCATTGTCATTTTGCGAATGAAGAACAAAGGCCAAATACCTGTCTAAAAGTTGTAATGTCTCCGGCTTGCGGTATAGGGCGTAGTGTTTCGTTGCTACGATTAAAGCCCTGGCGTTGTCGTCGGTCGTGTAGCCCTCGCTGCGAAGCGGTATTGTGAACTTGGCGTGCTGA
>Ga0315278_10002015_pt1 | contig 17998 bp, 10 predicted proteins | sample YL17G06_0_MG_FD_203880 | JGI IMG/M metagenome (GOLD analysis project Ga0315278, IMG submission 203880) | Sediment microbial communities from Yellowstone Lake, YNP, Wyoming, USA - YL17G06_0 | ecosystem: Environmental > Aquatic > Freshwater > Lake > Sediment | place: USA: Wyoming | collected... | reverse complement strand
GGGGAATTCAACAATCTGCCCAGGCAGAACTCCTTCCCCAGCGCCTCGAATGACTTCTGGCCGATCTCCACGGCGCGGCTGTCGCACCAGATGATTGACGGACGCAACACCCTCTGTTGATCGTCAACAAGAACGAGTCCGTGCATTTGATAGGAAATGCCGATGGCTGTGACCTGCGCAGGATCGACGGCGTTTGTGGTCATCAGTTGCCGGGTCAGTACGCTGACGTACTGCCACCACAACTCCGGATCCTGTTCCGCCCAGCCGGGTTTGGGCGAATGGATTGCCATTTCCTCCGCCGGATAGGAACCAAGCGCAATCGTTTTCCCGCTTTCACAGTCAAGGAGTGCACATTTGACCGATGAACTTCCTATATCATAGCCGAGTGAGAGCATGTTGTTCATTCCTTCTTTGGAGTGCGCTCTGGGATCTGACCAGCAATATACGAATTGAATCAGACTCCTGGAAGCGGGGCAGCGGCTCAAACCGGAGCCAACGAGTGCCCCCACAACTCCATGCCTTGGCATTCCAGAGGGGCAGAGTGCCGCGTCAACTGGCCCCAAACGACGAGCCTGTCAGGTGAGATCGTTGCAGCGGTCTAGTCCGGCAGACTCAATTCTGCCTCTCTTTTCATGTTATAGAGACTTCAACAACCGGCGCGCAAAGATGCCGGCAACGGGATTGTGGCGGGTTCTTCCGGCCAGCGCGACCTGACAGATGATGTACCCCCCATTGCCGGCCGGCTTTTCGGCGGCGGCGAACATCGTCTTCCACGCGCCGCCGCCCCAGACCCCGTTCCCGTTAGTCAAAATCGGCTCCCAGCCGTCGGCCTCGAACACCGTCGCCAGCAGCGGCCGGAAATAGCCCGCCTTCGGGTCGTACCAGCACTTGAAATCCTCCGGCTCGAACCCGGCGACCAGCCGGTGTCCGGTTGCCCGCGACACAAACTCGCGGGCCCGCATCACACAATCCACCACGCGCACCACCGAGCCACCGATCTTGTACTCACCCACCGGCAGCTCGAGGAACACCACCCGTGCACCGGCGGAAACGGCGCGGTCGATGGCTTGACGGCGGTGCCGGTACGCCGCGTAGTCGTCCACAACTATGACCGACGCTGCTTTCGCGGCCGGTTTCACCCCCAGCTCGCGCACCAGTTGCCGGGCCTTGCCGGTACCGATGACATTGACCGGCAACCCGCGCAAGGCCGGCGGGGCCGGGAAGACATCGTAGTCGATGGCGGTATCGCGCAGGATCTTTGCGCCGTCGGCGAGCGCGAGGCGCAGGGTGTACCGGGTCCGTTGTTCAACATGCGGAGCACCGGGCGTGAAGAACCCTTGAAAGATTGCGCGCTGTGCCTGTACGGTGGCCGGCGCTTGCCGGGAATAGATGACACGACCGCTCTGCTCGATCTGCCAGCGCAACCGGAGTTTCTTCGATGTTTCAGGCGTGTCGTTGCAGACCCAGAATTCAAACGGCATCGCCTCCCCGGCCGTGAATGCCCAACGGTCGGTCCGGATATTGACGGTCAACGGTTCGAGCGCATCCCGGTAGGCGAAATATGCGGGTTTGGGCCGGCGTTCGCAGTCCATGATCGACTTCATCCAGCTGGAGGGGAAGGCATCAATGAATAAATGGATCGCGAAGCTGACCATCCGGTTGTCGAGGCGGAACCGCTCGGCGAACAGACGCGTGGCCCATACCTGGTGGTGCTGGCTCACGCGCACCCAGTCTTCCAGCGTTCGCTGTGTGTCGAACCACATGTAGTGGAACTTCCCGGTCTGCGCACCGTGAATGGCGTCGGGCGACCAGACGGATTCATCGGGGCCGGGCAGCCATTCGCGGGGATAACGGCGGCGCATCAGGTCGGCGGGATCGAGTCCTTCCACGCCGAACTCGCCACAGGCGTACAGCCAGTTGCGTTTGACCGGCACCCAGAAGCCCCGGTGCAGCTTGCCGAGTTCGAGTCCGTGGCCGTTGTACCATCCACAGTAGCAGTGATTGTCCGGCAGGGTGTCGCCCGGCGGATCGTAATCGCCGTCGACGTGTTTGATGACGCGCTCGGGATTGAGCACGCGCACGGCGCGGTCAGCAGCCTCGAAGAACGCCTGTAAGTCCGGACGAGTGAGATGCCGGTGTGGTTTGCCGCTGGCGTTGGGAAACGGTTCGTTGATGTAGCTGACGACAATGTTGCAGGCGTGACCGCGCACCAACCTCTCCATCTCCTCGGCCTGCCTGACGGCCTCGGCGAGCTTGTTGTAGCGCAGGCAACCGAACAGCGGCAGATCGCTCTGCGTCATCAGCCCGAGCCGGTCACAATACGCATAGACTTCCGGCTGCACGGGCCGCTGCGTGAGCCGAAGGTAGTTCATGTTGCAGATCTTGGCGAGCAGGATGTCATCCTCGAGTTGCCGGAAATCCTTCCGGAACACGTCCTGCTGCTCGAAGCCCATCGTGTTTGCGCCGCGCAATCTGATTTCCCGGCCGTTAAGGAACATCCGACCGTGCGGCATGTTGTCATTATCCTGCCGGAAGGTGCGCATGCCGAACTGCCGTTTCGCGGTGTCCAGCACCAGCCCGGCCCCGTCAAGCAGGCGGACCTGAATCTGGTAGAGCCAGGGTGTTTCAAGATCCCAGCGGCGCGGATGCGGGATGGCGAGCGGGACTTTCATCAGATTCGCGCCGGCGCCCAGGGTGAGCGTTACTTCCTGGTTGTCGGTCGGCTTCTGGAGGTCGCCGACGCCAGGGATAATGAGCGCGCCGGGCGTGTACCGCAGCCAGCGGATGACGGTTTGCCGGAAGTTCTGGCCGAAGACGGAGATCTCAACAGAGGCCGGCCGGTTCCGGCGGTCTTTGTTCCAGACTTCTATCCACGCCTCGGCGCATTCGGCGTCAGGCAACGGGCGCACCCAGAGATCGGCGATATGGAGCGGCGCCCGCGCTTCGACGTGCACATCCTGGTAGATCCCGAAACCCGGAGGGCAATGGCACCAGCCCAGCTCCGGGTCGTCCCACCCGAGGTTGGTGGCGGCGTACAGTTTGTCGCCTTCCTCCGGCTGACCCCAGCTCTGGTTGCCCATGTAGATCGCATCGTTTTCGACCTTCACCAGCAATACATTCTCCCCCTCGCGCATGGATGCGGCGCACTCGAACTCGAACGGTGCGAAGAAGCCCTCATGTGAGCCACTGTAATGTCCGTTGACGAACACGTGCGCCTTGTAGTCCACCGCGCCGAACCGCACGAATATCGCTCCCCTGTCCAGCATCGCTCGCGTCACCGTAAATGCGGTCCGGTAATATGCCACCGCGCGCCCGATCGGCCCGCCGAAGTGAGGCACCGTGATCGCCGTCCAGTCACCCGCGCCGTTCAACGGGTGCTGGAAATCGGCGCGGTCGGCATCGGTTTCCAGCCGCCACTGGAACTCCTCAAGCCGTATCGAGTCCCGCAGGGACGGCAGCTCTGGCGCCCGGTCTTCCAGGAACCGCGCATACCGGCGCCGTTGCCGGGCCAACTCGGCCGCGAGTTTCTCCGGCGTGTCGATCTTCGGCACCGGCCTGAATGTCGCGCGCGGATCGGACTTTCCGGTCGGCAGCAGCTTGCGCGGCATCTTCGGCGGACGAACTTCTTCGAGCAGCCCGCGCCGCACCGCGATGGTGCGCGTACCGATGTCAGCAAAGACGTCATTGCTCACAGCCTGGTCCTTTCCGTTTGAGACTACTCCCGGTCCATTTTGTCTGAGAGTGCTTGTGCATGGTTCATGAATCAGCAGTTCCTGGAGGGACATAGTGATCATCTCCACCCAGCCGTTTCCAGTGACGGTACAGCGAGAACGCCGTCACCATGGCAAGCGTCGAACATGTCCCGCTCCAGATGTAGAGGTAGCGGTAATCCTTTATCGTATCCATCAGCCAGCCGCAGAGGAAGGGCGCGACCACCAGCCCCAGGCTGAAGTACAGCTGGTTGGCCGAGAAGAACTGGCCGTATTTCTCCCGCGGAAAAAGCGCAGGAAACATGGCCAGATAGGCCAGCGCAAACACTGCCAACATCGCCTGGTTGACGATCCACCAGGCAAGGAATTGATCGGGGGTGTGCACCCAGAAAAACCCGGCAAAGAACGTGACCGCCACGCCGACAATGCCGACCAGCAGTACGCGAAGCGCGTGAAACCTGTCAACCAGGGGGCCGAAGGAAGCGAAGATCACCACCGCCGGCAGGAATGTCCATGCTTTGATCCTCCCGAACTCCGCCACGCTCACGCCCAGCGAAGGGGCATACTCGGGTCCGGCGGTCTTTGTCGCATAAAACACCACAAACGTCGTGAACGGTACCCAGGACGCCCAGTGGAACAGGGCGACCGAGAAGATCTTCAGATAGAAGCTGTGGGTGTAACATTCCCTGGCGTACTGTTTGACGAACTTCACAGGTCCCGGGCGTTCCCCGGCCCGGGACGGCGGCGGGTACTCCCCCTCCTTGACCCGCCACACCAGCAACGCAAAGGCGAAGGCATATAGCACCGCGCCACCCGTATAGATCCAGGACACGTGCGTTTCGGCGTAACCGAACAACCACCGGTTGAACGCGAACGCAGCCACCGCGCCGATGGCGCGATACAGCCCGACGAAGGTTCCCATGACTTCCTTCGGCACCACATCGGCGATGAGGTACTGGTAGACCTGGAGTATGTAGTTGTTGAAAAAGAAGAAACCGGCCGCGAAGATGGTGATCAACACGATGCCGATCGTGGCCGGGGCCACGCCGCCGACCGCGACAATCGGCGTCAGGAAAGCTTGCACGGCACGCGTCAGCGGCTCCACAAACCCCAGGCACACCAGGAACAGGCATACGGGAATGCTGCAAAAGAGAAGAAAGGGACGGCGTCTTCCAAGAGGACCGCGGTGCCGGTCACTCTGCATCCCGATAACCGGCACATAGCACAACGTGAGGATGGCCTGCAGGCTGTCCTTCACGAAACCGATCAGCCTGTCGCTTGCCCCCAGCCATTTAAGCTGCAGGGGAATGATGTTGGGAAGGTTCTCCATGATCTGCAGGCTCAGGTCGGCCCACAGCATCCAGAACACAACCGTGATCAGCGCCCCGCGGGTGTAGCGGAGCGTGCCGACGGTGAATTCGTTGGAACTCCACAAGCTCTTCCGGGTTTTTACGTTCTCTGCCACTCACTCCTTTCGTAACTCTCGATATGAGAGATGTACCGGCAGCTGGAGTTCAGCGAACAGATGTATGATCGATGGCGCAAGGAGAGGTGAGGTCTCGCATTCACCCGATGGCGGATGCGATTGACGCATGATCCGGAACGCGGGCTACCGTTACCGCTATTGCAGCAGCAACATGGTCCGGCTCTGCACGAAACCGTCCGGTGTCACCCGCCCCCCAGGCCCGTCCGACACGCTCCCGGTCCCGGGCTTCTCCGGGGCACCTGTCGAGGGGCTCCCGGCCGTCAGCCTGAAGACGTACACCCCGCTCGCCAGGCCGTGTGCATCGAACCTGGCCTCGTGGGTCCCCGCCGGCTTCCTCTCATTCACCAGCACCGCCACCTCGCGGCCGAGGAGGTCGAACACCCGCAGATTGATTACCGGAGACTGACTACCGGCAAACGGACCCTCGACATCCCGCCCGTGCCCGGAGCCCGGGGGAGGCACCTGATATCTGATGACTGTCACGCCATTGAACGGGTTGGGGTAGTTCTGGAGCAGAACAAGCTGATGAGGCACCTCGCCGGCAGCGGTCTCAACGTCCGTCGATAGAAAGGCGGACTTGATGCCGTTCCATATTTCGGATCGTGCACCATCGTGGCTCAATGCCCATATGCCAATACCCCCAAGAGCGCGCGTGTTGACGAGGTTATACTTCAACGCAAGACTGAGGCTATCATCATACCACACCTGGCGCCATGCTGTCCCGGAAGTATAGGCAAACCAGGGGACCTTCGTCAAGCCATCGAACACCTTGCCGTACGACATCGCCATCGGCTCGGCCACGAAATATGTACTCGATGACGCCGTGCCTGTCGCGGTCGACTTGCGCGCACTGCTCACGACGGGCCAATCCAGCCCGTACCACGGCACACCGAGCAAGAGTTTCGCTCGCGGGACTCCGGCCGCCAGATAGGTATCGATGGTGCGTGTAATGTTATAGCTCTCCCCTTCCAGCGGCGCTACGGGACCGGCCGTGGTGGATCCGGACCAATAGTAGTCATACCCCATGACAATCAGGTAGTCACAAATCTGGGCGAGCTGTGCAAAGTCCCACGTTCCCGACCAATCGACAGCCGGTGAGGCCATCGAGATTTCGGCGGCGGGCAGCTCTGCTTTGATGCGACCTACCGCACGGCGCATGAAAGAGACGAGGTTCGCCCGTTGTGTATTGCGGATCATTTCCAGATCGAAATTCACACCATCCCCGCTCCTCGCCTTGAGGAGTGAAACGAGGGACGCGAACATGCGTTCTTGTTTCAGGGTGTCACCCAGGAGTTTGTCGTTCTGATCATAGCCGAAGTTTGTCACCGTGAGCGTGACTTTCACGCCGCGCTGATGTGCATAAGCGATGATCGGAGTGGTATCCCAGCCTCGAATGGTTGTGTAGTTCCCCGTGGCTGAATCGGTCTCATAGCTGAAGTATGCGATATGGGACAGGGCCGCATAGTCGTAGTTGAGATATGCGCCCGCCGCTGCCCAGTACGGATGCCAGCCGTAGACTTTTCGGTCGAGGACGGAAACACTTTGTGTTTTTGGAAGGAGTGGAAAAACCGCAGAGGGTTCTCCCGCGACCGAAACAGTATCGTGACGATGACGCTCGGCTTCCAGCTGATGGATGCTTTTATATCCGGCATCCTGCTGTGCGAGCGCGAGCACGGGGAAGAGTAGAATCAGGGAGGATGACTTCATGGGTCCAATATAGGCAATAGATCCCGTTCAAGAAAGAGCCCCCGCCGGAAGCCGCCAGCTTGCACGGAAATTCCGTCACCGGACCGTGAACAGCCGGTCATGCCGGCGAGAAGCCGTCATTGAGGGATCGTAAAAGGATCCTTGTTGGCGCGGCACCATTCCGCGAGATACCGGCGATGTTGCTCCAGTGAGTTCCCGTATTCGTTCAATCCTGCCAGATTGCGGGTCTCACCGGGATCGCGCACGACGTCGAAGAGGGATTCACGCGATTTCCCCAGATCATAGACACAGTATTTGTACTGCACACTCCGCACCATTCTTCCGCCCGGCTCGGGCTTCTCACCGTCAACCGGCGCGCCCTGGACCATCTTATTCTGCACGACGATGTACGCCCGCGGATCCACACTTTTCCCTTTTACCGGACGGAGGCTCATCCCGGGAAGACCCTCCGGAACTGCAATACCCGCGTAGTCGCACAGGGTCGGGAGGAGATCCACGCCGGTATTCACCAGCCGCTCCGACAGTGCGGCCTTCTTCATGCCAGGGGCCGAGAGGATGAAGGGGACCCTGGTGGAATTATCGTAGAGCACGGTCTTCTGATTCCAGCCATGCGCCCCCTGCATATCGCCGTGATCACTGGTGAAGACAATAAGCGTGTTGTCATATTGCCCGGATTGACGCAAGGCTTCAAGAATGGTGGCGATATATGCATCCACCTTCTCGATCATCCGGAAATAGGCCCAGCGGTATTCGCGCCACTTCTTCTCGTCAAAATTGCCCACGGGGAACAACGGGTGCGCCTGCGATGAACGGCGCATCAGCGGGATGATATCCGCTTCGTCCTGCGCCGGGGCGAGGTTGTCCACAGCGGGCGGGCATTGCTCCACCGGGGGAGGCTCGCCAACTGCACCATCCTTGAGCTCGTCGCCGCGTGCCCACTCGCAGATGTTGTGAGGGTTGACGAACGACGTCACGAGAAAGAAGGGATGCTCCCGCTTCCGGAGCAGAAATTCCGTCGCGAACGGGGATATCTCGCTGTCGACGCCGTTGTTTTTGATGGGGCCCACGGACTGCAATCCGTGGATGGAGATGTCATTTATGGGAAAGGGGAGGTGCCATTTTCCCACATAGCCGGTGTCGTAACCCGCATCCCGGAAATATGTCCCGAGGAAACGGAACCGTTCTGCGACCGGTATTGTGATGTCGGCATTTGTTTGAACGCCCGTCACGTGCGGATACTGACCGGTAAAGAGGGATGTGCGGGCAGGCACGCATAATGGATTGGCGGTATACGCACACGTGAAGCTGACACCCCTGGCTGCCAGACTGTCCATGGCCGGCGTGCTGATGAACCGGCTTCCCATCCTGCAGCTCATTGCATCCGCCGACTGCTGGTCGGTCATGATGAGCAGAACGTTCGGTCGGGAGTCAGGGAACAGGGTACTGAGCGATCGTCCCTTTGCCATCGTAAGATTGCCGCCAATGACCGTGCCACCTACCATTCCGGCCGTTTTGATAAATTCCCGTCGTTTCATGGTTCAGCCTCCATCAAGTGGTTAACCACCAGATCCGGTCCTTTCGGCGGGGAGGAATATGCAAGACCGCCTGAGAGCAGCAGGATGAGATACAATCGTGTTTTCATGTGGCGCGATCACCTTTGCCCGGCTGTTTGTCTGTGTTCGTATCAGGTTCAGATCAACGGAGCATCTATGGTGCCGGACGGCGCACCTTGAAATTGGCGAAACGCTGGTGGCTCTTCGTCGTCCGGAAGCCGAAATATCCCTCCGTCAGGGGGATCTTGTCGGCATAGTCAAAAAAGGGGACACCGTTGACAGAGAATGACGTTCGTCCATCCGTCACTCTGATCTCTATTGAATAGACCTTGTTCCCCTCCAGCAAATGTGGTGTATCCATGTATTCGCGAAGGACCGGTTTCGTGCCTCCGTAGTGATATCGTCTGAAGCGTGTTGTCGTATTGTCGTGCCCGCCCACACCGGCATAGTAGAGATCCAGATTGTCATAGGAAGAGAACTTGCCGTTCCGCGTGAACGGATCGTTGCGCGACGGATCTGAAGCCATCCAGAAGGCGTTCAGGTCAGAGACCCTGTCGTTTCTTCCGCCGGAATCGATCACCGTCACATCGTACGAAATTACGATATTGCCCGGGAGTTTGTTCCTGTACCAGATTGTCGCCCCTGCAGATGTGCTCACATCGAGCATACCCATAGCGGCTGAAATGGATGAGGCGGCAGAATCCTCAAACTCAGCGATCCAATTATCGGTCCCTGCTCCACAATCGTCAGAGAACAGCAATTCACCGGCCGATCCCCCTTTGTTCGTGCGGTAGGCCTGTGAAGACAAAACGAACTCGTCAGGCGTAAGAGCGCGCCGTGTCATACAGACAGACTGAATCGCCCCTTTAAAAAACCATTTTCTGTTCATGCGCATCCCGAGCGATACATCCGCCTCCTCAACGGGGACGTACGGGACCTCTCCCCGCATCTCTTCGACACCATTGACAAAGTGCCTTCCTTCCCCCTTCTCATACACAAAAGCGACGTGATACCAACGCCCGACAGGATGAGGAAAGTTCTCTGCAAGACAGGTGAGGAACGATGAATCAGCCCTGATGTGCGTATCCACGAACCACTCGTTGTTGCCGGTCAATCGGAGTTCAACGAGCACACGACGGCTTTCGCGATTCTGGTGCTGAATGTGGAGAAACCGTTGTTCTGCATTGTTCGGGAAAGAGGTGTAGGGCTTGAAGAGGATCTCGATCGTAAATGACGGGCTGGTGTCCAGCGGACAACCGTGGACAATCACTCCATCATCGACGCCGTCAAACTCCATTGCCTTCCCGGTATCGAATTCCCGGACAACCGGATCGCCGGCGACGGTCACCGGGTGTCCCCCTATCGAAAAGAGATTGTCGAGGTGCCAGACAACGGAAGACGTTGTGTCAGCCATTCTTCCCATGACCGGGTGGTGAAGCGCAAGGATTGCGATGAACACCCCTCTCATCACTGACATGGAACGAGTACTCCGATCACGTTATCGCCGTATGGTGATCAATGATCACTGAAGCGCGTTTCATTGATTCCGAAGTGAATCCGCATGGGACTGCTGCGCAATCTCAATGTCTCTTCGCACCTCTTCGGTGAGTTTTACCCAATCCACATGCCCCACCCGATTCGTCCAGAGCGGATTCTTGTACTGTTGCATCGCCGAAGCGGTATATCTTTGCCAGTATTCCAGGGCGCTCGTAAGCTGTTGGACGGCTGCCTTTTGTGCTTCAACTTCTTTCGTCTCTCGGTAGGCAGCCAGATGCGTGGCTCCGCTTATCTTGTACGCATAGTACTTCCCAAGATATGCCATCGATCGAATATCCTGGAGTGTGTGTAACAGGTCTTTATTCCTCCCGGCATCAATGGTTTTCACGAGTCTCAACGCTTTGTCGGCATGATCATGAAGCTGCTGGGAAACCGCCGGCGGGCTTTTTAAAACGGAAGATGTGCCCGCCACAGTCATCTTCACGTAGTCGGGAATTGATTGGTAGCCTGTTTCTCTATGAGGTGGAAGTGTGATAAAACGGTTGACATCGTGAAATCCGGACGTTGTTTGGGCTGGTTCCGGCCTGCTCTTGCACCCCTCGATATACCACTGATAGTCCAGCGCCCCCCAGTGAAAACCGGTGGTTACCGGATAGATCATGGAAGCTTCCTGCCATGCGGCAAAGAGTCCGGCGGCATCAACGCCGGGAAAACGATCCTGCAGTAAGGCGATAAACCGCTCATTCGACAGATCAGGGTTGTACCCCAATCTGCCCCATAACATCCAGTGATACCAGTGTCTTGCTATTTCGAGTTGGCGCGGTGAATCAGAATCCTTTGTCAGAAAATCCCTGCCCCAGACATATCCGTCTGATCCGTAATAGAATCCCCGCGAAACTTCATGGGGAATGTTCCGTACGAATGCGCGCACGAAATCAGGTGCACCCCACCGGAAATAGTAGTTGTCGTCGTTGCGAAGTGTCCAGAGGGTTTTCCCACCTGCAATATCCCGAACAAACTCCTCGTGAAACGACTGCTTTGTGGAACTGAACACATGGGCCTTTGCGTACTTGTAACTATAGAGGAACTCAATGCTTTTGTTTGCCGCCAGTGATGCAAAGGTTTGAGTAATGTACTTTGCGGCCGATTCGTGCTGCCTGTGTATGAAGGTGATCCTGCGGCCGGGTTGTTCCTTCACAACATCCAGGACGCCCTGGGCATATGTCTGAAACACCCAATCTTCCTTCGCCTCAAAACCCTCATTCCCTTTCCCCATGTTCTCGCCGGTGGTGATGCCGATGCCCGCCAGATCGGGATAGGTGAGAAACAGCTGCTTGACACTCTTGCGATAGTAGTCTTTCGTCGTGCTGTTGGCCAGATCATCGGTGATTCCGTATTTCCCTTCCGTGCCGTACGTGTAGATATTCCAGGTCACGATATACACATCGATGTTCCGGCCTTTTGCATAGGCCATGACCTTCTTCCAGAACACGATCTTCTCGTCGATGGACATGGTCAGCACTGTTTCCGCGTTGCGCAGGATGTCGGGTGCATCGTACCCCGTAGCCCGGCCGCTGAACGTTTCAGCCAGTGCGGCGGTTGACCGCTTCACGTCAGCCAGGACGATATCCGGGTAGCCGGGCACTTTTATCATCGAAGGAAAGGGATGCAGGCTCCAGAGCGAGATCATGTTGTAGCGATCCCTGGCGAGGCGGTCGAACATCTCCTTCCAGAAACCGAGATCCCACACATCGGCAATAGCGCGCTGGCCTGCTTCGCTCATATCGGAGTAGCTGGGCGTGCGCACATCGAGCGGGATATTGAACTTTATCCCCCTCTTTTCCATGTACGGGTTCTGGTCGGTCTTCTCAATCCCCGCCATTCCAGACTCGGCGATCTGTTCGGCCAGATCCAGTCCGCCGTACATCACTCCCGCCGCGTCGGCTCCGACCACCCAGCATTTTCCCGCCCCGCTCTTGCGGATACTGAAGCCTTCCGGCTTCAATGGAAAGCTGTACGATCCAACCGATGCAACCATGCTTTCCAGCATGGCGGCCGACATGACGGGGAGCAAGACGATGTCCGCTTCCTGAATTCCGGTCCGTTGCACGGTATATCCGCGTTTCGCCAGTACCGTTGTCAGTTCTTCGAGGGCAAACAGGGTGTGTGCGTTCTCACTCCCGGCATGGATGCGAATCATATCAGCCGCCTTCACGGAACCTGATGCAATCATGGCGGCAATTGCACAGTATCCCAATCCGGTTCGAATATGTCTTCTGAGAGTGTTCATCTCGTCTTCCTCATGTACAGACCGAACTTCTGGATTGCCGGATATCCCTCTCGCTTCAGAATTGTGAGTCTCACTTTCCATACCGTTTCTTTGGGAAACTGGCCGATTGTGCGTTTGCCAATCGTGGTTCCCTGTACAAGTAATTTCCAGTCGCTGTCAATTTGTCCTTCAACCTTGTATTCGAGCACACGCCCTTCAAAACCGTTTGCTTCACAGATCTCCACTGCGTGTACGTCCACCGGACCTTCCATGTCGACTTCAAATGTTGCCGCGCTAAGGCTGTCATCAATCGCCCAGTACGTTTCCGGATTGCCGTCCAGCGCCTTTTCTGCGCCAAACTCCCCCGTCGTGCCCCGTACGTGGCTGGCGTTGACAGGGCGATACATTGCCACATCTTTGCCAAGCTCCGCATCCACCTTATATCTCAACCCCGGCAGTCTCTTGAGGGTGCTGTCCGTCAGTTGTCCGATGCTGTTTGAAGAATATCCGACATTCCTCAACGCCCCGGCGCCAAGACGCTCTTCCAGCTGAGCCAGGTAGAGGCTCTGCGGCGAGACATGCCTCCCGAACGAGTCAAATTCCCCTTCAGGCAGGATCGGGGCCGTATCAAACAACCGCGCTGTTTGCTGGCGCGCGCCCACACACCCTATTGCCCAGTTATGTGATTCCGGGGGATTCTGGATGATATACGTTTTCGCCACACAGTTCCAGGCCACTCCCCAGCCCATTGTCCAGCCGTGTCCTGAACCGGCAACACCGCGGTTCATGAAATCAATTCCTCCATCCGGGATTCTGCAATTATCAAAGAGCAACCCTGTGGCCCAGCGCTGGTGCGGCTGCAGGCGGCTTCCGTAACCGCTGAAGGAGCTGTTCAGCACAACATTCGGACCCGCCTGAAGGGAGCCTGTCCAGACAAAGTAGGTGTTCCCGCCGGATGCTTTGCAGCGATCGATGAGTACCTGGCTGCCCTGGATGCTGAAATCAGCCGGTTTGGAAGCCCCCAGATTCGGATAGGTATGTGTGACGACCACCTGCTGAAGTGTCACCCTTCTGCCCGAGACCGCCGTGCTGTTCATCGTCTCTTCGCAATACACATCCTTCACCCAGCAATCATCCCCCCCTATGCGAATAGCGGAATAGGGAGCAGAGCTGTATTTGATTTCGAGCGGCGGGCATTGAATACGCAGTCTTTCGATGCCGGCGTGCGAAACGGGAGATGAGAGGTGGCCTTTACGGACGAGCGTGCCGGGAGGATCCAGATACCGTGCATCATAGGAATCCGAAAGCGGAACATCGATTGTGACCCGCCTTCCGTCAATGGCTCTGATTTTCCTCTCACTGTCACCGGTTCTTCCCACCCGGATGAACGTTTGAGAACGTCCATCACGTTTCAGGTTGTTCATCTGCATGGCGTGCAACCAGGCGGCAGTGGTTGGGCGTTTGATCACAATCGTATCGCCAACGGCAAATCCCCGGCTATCGGCCACGGTGAACGTCTGCACCCCGCTGGGAACATACGGATCGGCTATTGTCGTTTGAACGGATTCCGTTTCCATGGTTGCTTTACCGTCGGGGCGGACGGCTGAGCCGGAGCCTTCGCGTTGCGGTTCCTGATCATCTCTCCTTTCGCCGACGATGATGGCACAGTGTTTTTCGCCCACCATCCTGATGGTCGTCCCGCCAGGGCCGCTTCCGCTGCCGCGCAACACCACACCGCTTGCCTGGATGTAGAGCGTTCGGGAACAGACAAACTCTCCGGGGGCCAGTAGCACCGCGCCGCGGAAGCCATTCCGCACCGGCAATGCAGACGCTTCATCGATGGCATTCTGGATTTGGCCGGTGTCGTCCTTGCCGTCTGACGGTAGCACGGTTTTCGCAACGGGCACGGAAGGCAATGCCACACCGCCGCCCATATATCCCGCGTGGGAAAAATCGATGATCCTGTCCCCCCTGGGGGTTGTCCTGTAAACGAGCTTCCCCTCCTTTCCCGGATAGACCCACGTACTCAGGGCCTTACCGGCATCGGGGAGCAGCACCGGGCCCGGTTGTTGGGCGGGCATGGTGGATATGGAGAGCACTGAAAACGCCGTCAATACTGCCGGTATCAGATGGTTCATCGTAGGGGTTCTGCTATACATTCTGTCCATGCTCCGCAACATCGATTTCACCTCCGCACACTCTCTCTCTGAATATCCTGAATACCGCTGCAACTATCACGTTTGACAGGAGGGTCGGCTGAACGAGAATGCCTGTGGTCCTGCAAGGCGGGATGCCCCGCTGGAATGAGGGACGGGAGGCACTACTGTGGAACTTTGAATTCGATGACCACATTAAACAACGGTATTGCGCTGAGATTACGAACCACATGCACAATCGGTTCCGCAAATCTCACGGTGTTCGGGACCTGAATACCACCCCCCGGAGTGCCCTCCGGATGGTATCTCGGATCGGTCAACTGTACTTCGTTGAGCCGGACAACAATTCTCTGTGCATGACTGTGCAGCTCACGGGTGTCGCCGGGGGCCAGCCGTTCTTCGAATACGCGAAATTCTTCATCCTCGTACACCATGGTGTTTTTCAGCGGTTCGACCCATTCTTCCGATCCTTTCACAGGTGGATGGTGTGTTTTGAATGCCACCTCGAAGAACTCGCCTGTGGGCGATGTGTAGGATTCATGGGCGAGAAACACGGCAATCTCACCGCGCTTCAGATTCGTGGAGCCCCTGTTGCTGTGTATCGTCATTTCCGCCAGAGCAACGACCACCCTCGTGCCGAACCCGGGCGTATGGGCCGCCGGGCACGCCACGGCATTGTGCATCACTCTGACATAGGCATTATCCAGTGCAGTGGAATCGGGGGCGGTGGTTCTGATTCCGGAGAGTCCGGCAAGCAGCCCGAAGAATTCCTTCTTCCGCCGGGAGGTGATACCCCAATCAACCGGTATACTCTGATACCCTTCCCTGAATGTCGAGTCCCCCTTCGCGAGCGTTTCACCTCTATTGCGGAAGTCGAAGTATCCCCATGACGCCCCTGCTTTAAATGCATTGACCATGTTGTTCACAGGCCTGTCAAAATCGTAGTGATCGTCCTCATTGAACAGAATCGGCATCGGGCGATACCCTTCCACCATCCGGGTTGAGTCCACCATTTCTGTTATACGAAGCGGATCTTTCACACCGTTGCCATGGAGGAGCAGAACATCGGCCGCCCGGACAACATTCGGGAGCGGGATGCGCCCTCCGGTGTAGCTCGTGGACACCAAGAACCTGTATCCCGATTGTGGATCCTTCCTGTTCTTCACGAGTTCGATCAGCTCATGCACTCTCGCCGGCTTGAGGATATCATGGTCATACGACGCGCTGTTGCATTCATTGTTGATCTCGATGATGACATTTCTGAATTTCTTTGCCAGCAGCCAGTCAACGGTATTGCTGACGGCGGCAGTCACCGCCGCTTCATTCTTCAGGTGTTGATCCTGACCGAAATAGAAGAGGCCGAGAATGACAATCATCCCCAGCCCGTCGGCTCTGGCGAAGATCTTTTCCAGTCTTCCCGCATAATCAGCCCGGATTGTTCCATTCTCATGATACGCCGGATTCATCCACCCCTTGTTGCCATAACCGGTTGGGCTTCCACCCTGCATATTCAGAGTAAAAGCAAGTAATCCGTGGCGGCGCCATTCGGGCATGGCCGCAACGAACTCATCTGTGTTTCGATCCGGGTTCCACTCTCTGGTATCGGGGTACTTCCACAGGTGCCGCGTTTCAGGATTCAGATCATCGAAGATCCCCTGGACCATCCGGGAGTTGGGAAGCAGGCCTTCAAGGGAGATACCGTCCATCGTCCTCCCCTTCAGGGTAATCTCACCGTTGATGAAGAAGTGCTGTCCTTTGATTGAAACGGTGGTGTTCGGCTGAGACCCCGAGGCGGAGGTTCCAGAGGCCAAACAGGCCAGGATCAAGAGGGCAACCGGGGCGTTCCTCATTATTGCCGCCTGTGCTATCGAGGTTTCCGAAAAAGACCATATCGGCATGTCGAGGCGCCTTCGTGTTTGCGTTACTTCTGCTGCGTGATGTTCGCCTTGCTCACAAACGAAGTCCATTCCTGTGCGATTGTCAGAGCTTCGGATTCAACGAAGGGAGCAGGGCCCGGACTTCTTTCCTGTCCATGGAGTATTCCTGCAGGACCGGACACCATCATTACAGCAAACACCAGCGCCATGAGTCGTTGAACGGTCATACGCTTACTCCTTTAACTGTCTACTGTACTATTCACAGGCCTGTCCGGATCCTGGTGGTCAAGATCATTACCGGTTCCGCCCGGGACAACCCGCGCCTTCCGGACCGCCCAAATACGATGGACCTGCTTCCGACAATGTCAACGGACGGTTCGTCGTCTTTCCCTTGACGTACTCGTCGCAGCCAACGTCTTTCAGGGTGCCAGCGGCAGGTCTGGGTTGCCCCTCAATATCAAGCAAGAGGGAAGGATCGTCATCGATATCGGCAATATCCATGATGGCAGGATAGCTGGAGCTGGAGGCATCAATTGCCGGACTTGAGGAGGTCAGGCCAGAGTACCCATCAACGTTGGTCTTGAGCAGGGGGTCATGGTTTGTCATACCTGACGAAACGGTTATGCCGAGAGTACCGGTATACATATTCCCGACCCAGGTTGTCCCCCCATTGGGATCACGAAAGATAGGAGCCGATGTCTTCTGGAAAATGTTGTTGGCAAATGTTACACCCGCCGGACCGGCACCACCCAGCGTAATCTCTCCCATATTGACAAATGTATTATGGACAACGTTGATATTGTAGATGGGATTTTCGGCCACATACATCAACATAAGGGCATTGGCAGACCTGGTTTCGAAATAGTTGTTGTACACGCACTGGTTATGTCCGCACTTGATCCGTATCCCTCCTGAACCATTCACGAAGAAATTGCCATAGGCACTATTGCCGTTCCCCTGCCGGAAAACCAGCATACCTTTCGGGTTGTTCGTGAACGTATTGTATCTGCAGACATTCTCGCACGATTTTATGGAAATACTCTCGCTGTCACCAGGTCCGACATTGTCAAAATAGCAGTGCTCCACAATTGTCCTTGAGACATTCTCCTTTTCAGTGCTCAAACCGATGCGAAGAGGTTCGTTTCCGAAATCCCCGCCGGGACCCGGGAAATTCCTGAACGAACAATACCTGATTTTGTGATACCCGACGACTGTTGGAGAGATGTGGATTTGTATGGTACAGCCGGACGCGGCCGATTCAGGTTTGTTCTCGATATTGCAATATGAAATCTCGTTGTATTGCGAACCTGCCTCAACGACAATATACGTTTTGGCTTGATATCCATTCACGTTCAGTTGTGTCAACAGGTTGTGGCTGCCGGAGACTTCAATAAGCTGTCCTTCCCCGATGTCTCCCGACGTGAATTGAAAACCACAGAAGGTGACATGGCTGCCGGTGATATCAATGCGGTTCGTGCCATTCAGAAAGACACCCCCCGGCGTTGCCGCCCGTACGGTGATATTGCTGGCGCCGATTGCCAGCGTGGAATTGAGATATGTGCCATCGGCCAAAACGATGGTATCGCCCATCGCCGCCTTGTTGACGGCGGACTGCAGTGCGGCAACAGAGGAGACATTCACAACTGCTGAATGCAGCATGAGAGGCCACACCAGGAGAAAAGCGATCGCCGGACAGGAATGTCTTATTGCGGAAACGGTCTTCATGAATGTCTCTTCCTTAAC
>Ga0315278_10002012_pt1 | contig 18006 bp, 7 predicted proteins | sample YL17G06_0_MG_FD_203880 | JGI IMG/M metagenome (GOLD analysis project Ga0315278, IMG submission 203880) | Sediment microbial communities from Yellowstone Lake, YNP, Wyoming, USA - YL17G06_0 | ecosystem: Environmental > Aquatic > Freshwater > Lake > Sediment | place: USA: Wyoming | collected... | reverse complement strand
TAGCCTACCGAGATAATCACATCGAGGTTGTAGTGAGCCGTGTCGTAGCTTTTCCCATCGGCGGCAGTTATCCGGAATTTCCGGACAACTGAATTGGGCGACAGTTCGCGCTCATCAATGATGTTCTGGATGTGCTCATTGATCGTGCGCACATCTTTCTGGAACAGTTCGGCCATCAATTTCTGCGTCAGCCAGACAGTTTCCTGCTGGACGCGGACTTGCAGCCGGATACGCCCATCGTCTGTCTGGTAGAACAGAAACTCGCCGCCGGGTCTGCCAGGCTGGGGAATCAGGTCAGTCATAGGAATGCTCCGGTGAATAGTTGAGAAGAGATGGATCCCTTAAAGGACGCAACGAGTTGCTTATCAATTTGCTGGCAAGCCTGCTTTTCATCGTTAGTATTATACCCACAACAGAAATCGTTGTCAACGCTGCGGGTCGTTACCCGCTGGTGGCGGTGGCGGGGATGCCTTGCGCCCGGGTGGCTTGGCGGCTGGCTGGAATTCCTGGGGTGCCGATACGAAGACGTGTCGCCAGGGCATAGATCTCACCACTGTTCCCTGGCGTCCTTGGTGTCTTGGCGGTTATCATTCTTTGGTGGCCGGCGGCCACTGGCCGCTCTGCGAACTTCGTGTTGAGACACTTCCGGCCCTGTCTTTTTCACCTGATTGAGAGAAGAACCAACTTTGTGGATTTTGTGACTTTTGGTGGCTATGGATCCCGCCTCGTCAGTACTATATCGTTGATGTACAATCGGTATGAGCGCGCTAAGCATGCGCTAAACAAAAGGACGCTCCATGGCACCACCTCACCTTGGGCGGTCTGGCCGGTAGCGGTAGTCCGGCCACAGGGGGCAGTTCAGATCGATCCACGCCTTCAGCGCGCGCAGGTCGTCGGCTTTCAGTGCAACGGGTTCATGTTGCTTCTTCGCCAGCGCGGGGAACACACGGCTTCGCAGCGTGCCAAAGGACAGCGGCTCGGCCTTGAAATGGCGCTCCCCGTACCTCCAGTCGAAATAGTCCACCCAGCCCCCGCTGACCAACGCGCGATAGGATGCGGGCACGCGGTCTGCATCGCGACGGCCGCGCAGATCGAGCGTGGCTTTCGAACGGGTGTCGTGGCAGCGAACGCAGTTCGCGTCCAGCACCGGCTGAACGACGCGCTCGTAGTCGAAGGGCACGGCACCCCACGGCGGCGGCGCGAGCGCCTGCACCGGCGGCGTGACCGCCTTGCCGGCGCGCAGGGCCGGCGAGCGAACGCGGTTTTCATGGCATCCCACGCAACTGCGCTGCTCGCCCGGTTGGAGCTGAACCACGCTGCGCATCCTCTGCAGCTCGTTGAAGTGCTCGTCGAGCAGATGGAAATAGAGCACCTTGCCCGCCGGCGCGGTGAAGTTGACCGACCCGTTGTCGGCGATGCGGACGATCCCGAGCACCGCCTTGGCCGCGTAGCTCGGCCAGCCGCCACTCTCGGTGACCGTCACCAATCCGTCTCCTGCGGCTGCGGCGCTGCCAACGCGAAATGCATGGGGCTGCAACGCGTTGGCGATCCGGGTGGTGTAGGTGTGTGGCGAACCGTTCAGCAGATGCACCGGCGTGGCGTAGAAGTCCTCGAAATCCGGATGGTCACTGCAATACTGGCCGTCGGGCAACGAGGCGAGGTTGGCTGGCACCTCCTGCGACACCTGCAGGTACTTTGCCTGGCCGCGGGCAACGGTGGTGCCCAGGCCTTCGTACACGTCTTGGACAGTGAACTGGCCCAGCCCCTCGTGCGCCAATGACGGGTCGGACATCTTCGGAAACACCGGCGGACGCGGCCGGGGACGCAACGGCGACGGCTTCTTGCTGCTGATCGCCGGATCGAGATAGAGCAGTTCCCGGTTCCCGAAACGGTCAATGACGTACAGACACCAGTGATCCCGCTGGCCGGGATTGTGGCTGACCAGGACATGATTACAGGAGACCGGCTCGGGATCGCGAAACGTCTCGTGGTAGGATCGATCCATCTGGTACTGCGGTCGGGTGTCGGGCGTGATGTTGATGAGCGCCGCAGGCTCATAGTGCCCGCGTGTGCGATCAATGAGCGCGACCGGCCCCTGGTGGTCGCCATGCGAGATGAGGGTGCAGACGATTTCGCGGGTGCCGGGCATCTCCCGTCCGTGGCCGTAACAGTAGGGTGTATCGTTGCCAAAGACCAGTTCGGGATGGGCGCCATCGGGGCGGATTGCCCAGAGCGTGTGGCCGAAGTCCGCGCCCTTGTCCACATACTCGGTCCGGGTCCAGAGGATCCGGCCGTCCTGCATCATCGCCGGATCCCATTCGCTCACGTTCGCGAACGAGAGGCGCCGGATGAGGGAGCCGTCGGTCTCCATACGGTACAGCACATAGGCTTGCGGCCGCCAGCAGAGGAAGCGCCCTTTGCACCGGGTCGAGATGAAACCCAGACCACCATCGGGGAGCGGGATCGGATCGAAGTCGTGGAACGGCTCATCCTTCGTCAACTGGCGCGCGCCGTGGCCATCGGTGCCAACGGACATCAGGCGCCAGTAGGACTGCCAGCCATCCGCGGCCGGCTTGTCCGGGCGATAGGCAAAGTAGATGGTCTTCGCGTCGAAATCCGCCACGGGATGGCGCACGATGCCCGCGCTGCCGTCAAAGAGCGTCTCCACCTCGCCCCGTGCCGGGTCTAATCGGCCGTCGGCATCGCGCGGGATATGCAGCACACAGACTCCGCCGCCGGGAACGAGCAACGAGTCGAGATGCTCGCTGTAATTATGGGAGGGCTTGAGCGGATGGCGCTTGGCGAAAAGGACGTGCTCAAGCGGCGCCAGGTTCGGGTCGCGGAAAAAGAGCCGGCGCTTTGCGTGGCGCGCTGCCAGGTAGAGCGCATCGGCGGCATCCTGTGCCAGAGGCTCCTGTGCGTGCTGCCGCAGATCCGCCAACTCGCTTCGTTCCACGTCGGTGGTCAGCCCGTGCGCCGACAGACGCGCAATCATGTCCTCGAACTGCGTCAGTGTTCGATCCAGGGGCGACATTCGCGCCAGGCGTCCCCAATAGGGCGGGCCACCGGGTACCGCGGGCCGGTCATTGAGCAGGGGCGACAGGTAGTCTGTTCCATCCATCCGGCTCCACGTGTCGCGCTCCCGGAGGAAGGCGTATTCAACAACACCGTTCCATGTCCTCTCGGTCAGTTCGGACGCGGGGAAGGTCAGTGTGGCAGGCGGCGGCACGTTGCGTGCAAACGTGGCCGCTGTCTGCCAGGTTCGCCCGTCCATCGAGACGAGGATATCGGCGGCCGTGACCTGCCGGTCGTTAAACTGCCCCTCGCGGTCTCGCGAGATGGTCACGCAGTTGATCTGAGCCGGCGCCGGCAACTCGATCTCCGCCCATTCCTCCCCCTCTGTGGCTGCAATCCAGCTATGGTCGTTTCCGTAAAGACCGTCATTGAGATGGGCGACCGCATGGATGGCATACCCGGACATCACCGACGAGGCCCGTGGTATGGCGCCGCGGCTGGCCAAGGCGAGATTCTCCCGGGAACCGGGACCGTACACCTCAAGCTCGTCCAGGCAGGCGGCGTCACTGTTGGAGCGGCGGATGACCAGCCGGACAAAACGCGCATCCCGCGCGGCGAACTCGATCGGGACGGATACGCTGTCCGTATCGGCAACAGTGGACAGCGCTTTCCTGACAGACTCTTCCACCCGGTCGCCTTGCGAGCCAACCGGGGCCTCGGCGCCGCACAGCGACAACGCCAACAAGACGAACGGCGCCCATCCTCGCCTCGCCATGTCCATTGTCTTCATGTGACGGTTTCCAGTTCGCATGCATTGTACCATTCCTGCCGGAGTCTGTCAAGCGAGGCGAGGCAGGTGGCGCGGTGGCGTGCGCGGGAACGGTGTGAAGCGGGTGCAACGATGCGCGAGACAGGGAAGGCGATGGGTGGCGCAGGCAGGAGTGCAGTGTCCATGGCATGGCGCCGGATCGCCAACCGCGCAAAGCGCGACACGCATGTCAAGAGAACGTCGGCGAGGCTGTCATGATATGTGGCAAGTGCCTGACCCTCCTCGTCCCCGGATCAGACGCGCCCGACATTCTTTTTCCGAACAACCAATACCGAATACCCCATAACGAATAGCATCACCGCAACGGCCGGCTCGGGAATGCCCGTGCCGATCAGTGTCACATCGGTGGTGCCGCCGTTGCTGGCAAGGAAGATCGTTTGAGTCCACCTGTACTCGACCGGCGGATCGAACGTGACGATCGCGTTGGTGGATGCCGTCGGCGCAAGGACATACGCGCCGGGGGCAACCGTGAAGATCGGCGTGGGCACGTTGTTGACCACACCGGTGAGTGTGCTGTTCCCACTGTTCCGTACGAGGAGCGGCAGGTTTGTGGAATCGCCCACCACCACATCGCCGAAATCGAGGATCGTGGGCGTGACCGAGATCACGGGCGCGGGATCGAGCTCGTAGGCGCCCATGTCGTAGCCACAGCCCATGGGCCGCGGCGCGCCGATGCAGTCGTGGGTCACCCCGCAGGCACTCCCGGTGTCCACGCAGGGCGAGCCAAGCGTCAGCGCGTAGTCAAGCGCGGCGGGATTCCTGAACATGGGTGCCGTGTCCATGTTTCCGGCGCCGACGTAGCCACCGTCAACATCGCAGAAGTTGACGGTGTTGCCCAGGGAAATCTCGACGCCGTCGTTTGCCCACGCAATGCAGTTGGTGAGCGCAAGCGGGCCACCGGCCGAGTAGATGCCCTCGAATGCATTCTCCGCTATCGCGCAGTGGCGCGCCCGCAGCGATGCCGCGGCACCGACTGCGGCGCCCCCTCCGTTCATCGTGGCGCTGTTCCGCACGATGACGCAGTTGTCCAGCGTGGCCCTGCTGCCAACGTCCGCGCACATGCCGCCGCCGAACGTTGCATGGTTGCTGGCCATGAGCGCATCCTGCACCAACAGCGTCGAGCCCTGGCCATAGCAAGCGCCGCCAAGCGGCGCCGTGTTGTTCATGAAGACGCACGGCGGGCCCGACACGGGCGCGCTGAAATCGCCCAGCAGCGATACCGTGCTTCGCCCGGCACTGATGGCTCCGCCACGGTTTGTCGCGGCATTGCCGCGGAACGCGCAGTTGACCGCCGTCACCTGCGAGCTCCACACAATCGCGATGGCGCCGCCCTCTAGTGTCGCGACATTGTCGGCGAACCGCGGCGCAAGCCCGTTGGTCGGCATGAACGCGATGACGCACTTGTTCGTGGCAAACAGAGCCGCACCGCACCCCGCCGTGTTCGTGGCAAAGACCACCGCGCCGGCCACGGTGACGGTCGAGTTGTTGTTGCACCATATGCTGGCGCCTTCCTCGGCGCAACTGTTGCCGACGAAAGACAGGGGGTGCGTGGGCGCCTCAATGGAAAGAAGGCTGCTAGTGTCAACGGCGATGCCGGCGCCATAGCGGGCGCGGTTTCCGCCGACGGTGGCGGGGCGTGCCGTGGTGCGCAGCTTCACCCGGCTTGAGCTTATCATCAGTGCGCCAACGGAGGCGTTGGTAATGGAGTTGCCAATGAAATCAACGTCGTTGATGTCCGTGTCCGGGCAGGTAAAGAGCCCCACGCCGGCAAATAGCGGCGCCATGTTGGATTCCACCAGGCACGTGTCCAACACCACTTTTGCGCATCCAGCGATGTAGGCACCACCCAATCCGCCTGGGGCCGTGTTGCGCACCAGGGCCGAGCCGCCGGTAAGGCGGATATCGGCACACGCTATTGCCGACATGCCGCCCATCATGCTGTCCGCGCTGTTGCCGGAAATCACGGTGTGGTCGAGTGTCACCATGCACGGCACTGAGGACAGGACAATGCCGCCATTGTTGTTGTCTGCGTGGTTGTCTGCCACGACGCAGTCCGTCATGGCCACCGCGCTGGTCAGGTAGACATACAGGGCGCCAGCGTCGGAACTGGCGGTGTTGCTGCAGATGGTTGCGTGCGCGAATACGCCGGATGAGTTCCACAGCATGACGCCGCCGCCGATCCAGGACATGCAGCGGGCCATCAGCACCTCGTTGCTGACCACGACGAGGGAGTCCATGGCAAAGATGCCGCCGCCGAAGATGGGAGCGACGTTGGTGCCGACGTTCGACGGGGAGCCGATGGCAGCGCCGTTCCGCACCACGACGGAGCCGTTGGTGATGTAGATGCCCCCGCCCATGTAGGCTGCACGGTTGTCCTGGAACTCGGCCTTGTCCTCCACCACCAGCGAGGATCCCAGCACATACACACCACCGCCCTGGCCAAACGTGTTGGTTGCCTGGTTCGGCCGTGTTGCCACGCCCACCATGGTGCCGCTGCCGCGGACAACGCCGCTGGCTCCGTTGACCAGGCAGATGCCGCCGCCGCCCTCGACGGCGGTGTTGCCTTCCACGTCCGCGCCGGCCTGCTGCACCATGCTGCCGGCATTGGCGCAGACACCGCCGCCATAGATCGCCCAATTGGCGCGGATGACCGTGCCGGTGCCGTCCAGGACAGCAATCCCGGTCCTGGTCTGCCCATAGACACCGCCGCCCAGGAACGCAACATTGCCGTGCACCACCGTGTCCTTCAGGATCAGCGTGCCGTTCGTGACGACGGAACACCCGCCGCCGAAGAAGGCGACGTTGCCGCGCACGACACAGTTCTGCGCCGTCACCGTGGCGCCTGCGTTCACTGCCAGCCCGCCGCCGAAGCCGGCCACATTGCCGTTGGTCAGCATCATGCAGTCGAGCTGAACCGTGCAATTGCTCACCACGGCCATGACGCCGGCCATACCTGCGCCGTCAACGCAGGTCGCAGCCGCATCGGAGACGCGGCTGCTGAAATCGAGCAGATAGCCGCCAAGGAGCAGCAGGCTCTTCTCCGTGATCTGGACGTTCTCGACATACGTGCCGGTGGTGACCAGCAGCGTGTCGCCGCTGAACGCCACGGCGACCGCGCCGGTGATCGTCTCGTGGTACGCGTTGTGTGTGACGTTGCTCACGCCCGCCGCAAGCGGCAGAGCCGCGAGCGAGAGGACGAACAGGAGCATTGCCGATCTGAGTGTGCTGAGTGCTGAGTGCATGGAGGTTCCCTGATGGTGGGCATTAGACAGGTCCGACGGGTCGGATGCGTCCGGCGTTCTTTTCCCGAACGACGAACGACATGGCTGCACACGGCCGTCGCTCATGTGCCAGCCAGCACAAAGGTATGGCTTCTGCGGTTTCATTGCGGTGCGTATTATACCATAATTGGAGGAAAACATGCAACATCTGCCCTATTCCCGGTTCCGGCGACGACCCCCACGCCCTTGCGGTGTGGGTGAAGAAGATTTGAGATATGGCGGGCATCGTTTCCCACATCTTCTTCACCCACCGGGACAAGCCCGGTGGGGCTCTCAGAATCCAGACGCCACCGGCATCGGGCGTTGCACGCTCATTGAGTCGCCGGAACTGGGTATTCCCCTCCGGCGGCAGCCAGCCCCCGTTCCGGTACGCCACGGCATGTGCCGCGGGTGTAGAAGGGGAAGGGCGAAGGTCTTATTGAAGGGTCGACAGGTCTTCCGTCGCAAGGGCCATATGCCCCGTCACAAACATCGGCGGTGGCCGGCTATTCGACAAGAATTGTTGCCGAGGCCGCCTGGCCACTCCCGTCGGCACAGGCAATCACGTGCCTTCCCTTCTCGAGCCGCCATGCCCGTTGACCATCCGCGGCATCCTGGCCAAGATACACGTTGTCCACAAACCAGAAGCGGCCGCCCTCGCCGCCGCGTGCGGCGAGGGTGATGACATCGCATTGGCTGTCGCCGCGTATGCGGCAATAGGTCGTGCCTGGATTCGGCGACACGATGCGGAGGCCAGGACGCGTCTGCCGTTCCGCAGGTGCAGCCGATGCGCGGAGGAAGGCAGCAACCGGTGCAGGCCATACCTCGGCCACCTTCCATGTCACACCTGTGCGGTTGGCATCGGCCAGCGCCACGGGGTCGCCCGAGCCTGCATCGAACGGCTGGAGACGATGAACACTGCATTGGGCCGGATCGGTGACGCCGCTGATGGCATAGTCCTCGGCTGTGGCCGGACACAGCGAACCGGCAGGCTTGCCGCTCACGGCGCAGACGCGCCGGACATGGATGCCTGCCGGCTGGTCGAACCATGGTGCGGATCCTTCCGGGATGGTGCGCCGGAAAACATCGTAGGCCAGAGGCGCGGCGGCGTGAATGCCTGCAAGCGATTCGGACGGCCGTCCATTCGGATTGCCTATCCAGACGGCAACGACATACTGCGGATTGAACAAGACAGCCCACGCGTCCCGGCGTGCCGACGATGTGCCTGTCTTGAGGGCCACGCGGGGCTTGTGGTCGTCGTCGCTGATGCCCGCATAGGCCCGCACACGGCCGCTGTCGGAAAGGATGTCGGCGACAAGCCATGCCGCCTCGGGCGAGATGACACGGCGTGGCGCGGGCAGTGGATCGCTCCCACGCATCCGGCAGGGCAGCCATGAGCCGCCCCGGGCAAGGCATGCGTACGCGTTGGCCACGTCGAGCAGGCGAACCTCGACCGTGCCGAGCACCATGCTGAGGCCGTACTGGGTTGCAGGTTTGGCAATGGTTGCCAGCCCGAAATCCCGCAAGGCGGCTGCAAGCGGCTCGATCCCCGTCTGGAGCGCAACGCCAAGTGCGGGTATGTTCAGCGACCTGACCAGCGCGTCGCGGGCCGTGACGAGACCGCAGAACTCGCCATCAATGTTGCGCGGCACATAATCGGGGAAGTGAACCGGCACATCCGCCAGGACGGTGCCCGGGGTGAGCATGCCGCGGTCGATCGCGAGGGCGTAGGCAAACGGTTTCAGTGCCGAGCCGGGCGAGCGCAGGGCAACGGCGGCGTTGACCTGGCCCGCGCGTTCAGCGTCGAAATAATCAGGCGAGCCGGCCATGGCGATGACCGACGCGGAGCGGACATCGAGCACGACCACCGCTCCACCCTCGACGCCCTGTGCGCGCATGGACGCCGCATGGCGGGCCAGCGCGGATGCCGCGGCGGCTTGGACGCGTGGATCGAGGGTGGTGCGGATGCACGCATTCGAGTCACGGTCGTGCCAGAGAGCCGGGCCGCGGTCGGCGATGATGAAGTCGCAGAAGTGCGGTGCGGCAAAGGGCGTTGCCGCAGGGACAACGGCCAGATGCTGGTTGAACGCGGCCTGCTTCTCGCCTTGAGCGATATAGCCCGCGGCATCCATGCGGTCGAGGACATAGCGCATCCGGCTGCATGCGCGGTCAAAATGGCGGTCGGGCCTGTTCACGCTCGGGGACGTAAGGAGGCCGATGAGCAGTGCCGATTCGGCGAGGGTAAGGGCGCGGCTGTGCTTGCTGAAGTAGCGGCGGCTGGCCGCCTCGATGCCGATGACATTGGCGCCGAACGGGGCTCGGTTGAGATGTTGTTCGAGAATGCCCCGTTTCTCAAGCAGGCATTCGAGCTGAAGGGCGCGGAAGGCCTCGATGCATTTTGCGGGCAGAGTCCGCCTGCGCGGGTGCATGAGGCGGATTACCTGGGTCGGGATGGTCGAGGCGCCCGAAACGACACGGCCACGGCGGAGATTGAGCAGCGCCGCCCGGCAGATGGCCAGCGGGTCTATGCCATGATGGCGGAAGAACCGCTTGTCCTCGGCGGCAACGAGCGCCTTCCATGTCCATGCGCCCATGTCGTCGAGCGGCACGGGATAGCAGCAGACATCCTGCGCGCCCAGCACAGTGCGCAAGGGCGAGCCGGACGCATCGAGGAGCTGAAGCGCGGCGGGATACACCGCCAGCTCGTGGGCCGGGAAGGGCAACGCAACCCAGGCAAGGACACACAGCGCCGCTCCAGCCAACGCCACGCCTGCGGCAGCACGCAGGATGTGCCGATGCTTCGTATGACGGATTATAGCCACAAAGACACGAAGGCACGAAGAAGAACATGAATTCCTGGTTCTCAAAGACAGCCCCCACAGATGTTCTCCGTGTTTGTTGCTCGTCCCTCCATTAGCGGGATGCTTCTGTGGTGATCTCTCTCTTCTATCGGTTTCCATGGACATAACCGGGTGATGTTCTTCTTCGTGACTTTGTGGCAGAACTTTCCCTCTTTCAGAATCCGTTTTGGACAGGTAGGTTATTGGTTGTCGGAGCGAAGCGGAGATCCCGCCCTACGGCGGGATTGGATATTCGTTCCTCACTTCACCGTAATGCTTCCCTTGCCACTGACGCTGCGGATGGCCGGGTTGTACATGGCCTCGATGGACACGGGCGGATGGACATAGGTGCCCGGGGTGACTGCGCGGACGGAATAGTAGAACGCATTGGAACGGTCCAGTTCGCCGATGAAGACGAGCGCGCGGTCGTCGCGCAGCTCGACATGCTGGGCAGCCAGCATGTCGCCCTGGGGGATCCAGGGGAGTACCTGCGACGTTTTCAGGTTGGGATTCTCGATTTCAAATCCGGCCGGGAGCAGATCCTCGATCACCAGGTTCTCGACCTTGGCTGCGCACGGGTCAACCAGCAGTTTGACCACGGCGATGTCGCCCTGGGCAAAGACGGTGTTGGTCTGTTCGTTCCCAGCCGCATCGAACAAGGTGCGGCGGATGCTGATGTTCCGATCAGTCTCAGGCACAACGCCTGAAGAAGGAATGCCCTTTGACTGCCAGGCGAAGTAGAGGGTGCCCGGGCCGCTGTTCGTTATTGCCACTTCAGGCGTGGCATCGAACACGGGGTCGAACCGCCCATTGTTCGTGTCGGTGACGGCATGGGACTGGCCGCCGTTGTTCCAGGAGACGACCGCTGAAAACGGTTTCTTGTTGCCGAGCATGCGCTGGGCATACGAGCCGAGTGCAAGCAGGGCCATGGCGTTGTCCTGCGTGTTAAGCCAGCGGCCATCGCAGCGGAGGGCATCGAGCTTTGCCGCCAGGAAGGCCACCTCGGGCGCCTGAGGATCCGTATCGAGCCAGACGATGAGCATGAGCGCGAGAGTCCTTGCGTTGCTGTCGAGGCACGAGCCCGGCTGGCGCTGCAAGGCGGCGACTGCGGGAACATCGATCGAGCGGAGGAGTGCCGCGGCATCCTGCCGATTGCCCCAGGCGCTCAGCGCGCCCGCGAGATAGGCTTTGGCGGACGGATCGAGCTTGTCCTCGCGCTCGCGCAGCCAGGCTAGCCAGCCGCGCAACGGCCTGCCCGCATCGGCAAGCACGTAGCACGCATACGCCCGGTTGCAGGCGCCATCGAGCCATTTCCGCGAGGTGGTGTCACTGTTGTTCTCGGTGGTGTCTTCGTTGCCGTCTTCCTCCGACGGTTCATCGGACAGGATGCGTTCGAGGTGCGAGCATGCCTCGTCAAGCTGGTCCTTGGGCACCTCGAATCCAGCTCGTGCCGCCTTGGAAAGGAAATGGGTGGCATAGACAGACCCCCATTGCCATGTGTCGCCACCACCCGGCCACATGCCGAAGCCGCCGTTGTACTGCTGCATCGAGAGCACACGAAGGATGCCGACCTGGACATACTGGGCGACATCCGCGCGCGTCATGCTGTCCGGGCGCAGTGCGGCGGCCAGGTCGGCGAGATGGAGGAGGGGGAAGGAAGCCGAGACGGTCTGCTCGAGACAGCCATACGGGTATTCGAGCAGATAATCGAGGCCGTTGCAGAGGGTGATGCTCTGCAAGCCTGAGCACCAGACGATGTTCTGTGCCGTGCCCGCGAGCCAGGAACCGGGAAGATGCAGCGTCACCGCAGACCCGGGCGGAACGGTGCCGCAGGCGTCGGCGCTTGACGATGGTGCGGGCGGGCGAACGGCGAGCTCGGTTGTCTCCTCGAATGCCATGCCGTCGGCGCGGACAGCCAGCGTGAGCGATGCCACGTCCGGCTTGTCCATCGCCTTGACGCGGGCATCGAGGCGGCCCGAGCCGCCCGGGGCGACCACCACGCTGGCCGTGGCACCCTCGGCGGACACAGGCCCGGTGGTCTTCAGCGCCACCGCAACGGTCACCTCCTGCGTGCCTTCGTTGTAGAGCTGGATGGGCATGGAGCAGATGTCGCCCGGGGCGAGGAACCGGGGCAGGCTGCTGCGCACCACAAGGTCGCGTTTGACCGTGACGCTTCGCTGCGCCGAGCCGAGCCGGTCTTTGCCCACTGCCACCACCATCACGCGGAGCGACCCGTTGAATTCGGGAAGCTTGACCGTTGCTGTCGCCCGGCCACGGGCATCCGTCATCACCTTCGATGCCCACAGTGCAACGGGCTTGAACCGCTTCGCGTCAATCGGGTTCAGGCGGCCTTTGAGGCCTTCGCCTCCGGTGGCGCCGTCACCGCCTGGAACGGACGGCGTCCGGACGATGCCGTTGCTGAGCTCGGGCATGAGCAGGCTGTACAGGTCGAACCATTCGACGCCCAGCTGACGCTGCGCCTCGAACCAGGCCAGCGGATCGGGAGTGCTGAAGTCGGTAAGGGAGCAGACGGCCTCGTCAACAACCGCGACGGCAACTTCCGCGGGTTGGACATTGCTGCCGCCATCGCCCACGTTGATCGCAATGGTCAGGTCGCGCCGCGGCTCGATCCGCGCGGGCGCGTCGAGGGAGACCTCGAACCGCTTGTCCGGCCTGCCCACCAGCAACGGCACGACGCCCGCGGCGCGGTGCGGCATCTTCTCGCCCCCCGCGAGCACGGGCCGGATGACGCTCACGGCGCAGTACACATTCGGCGCATGCGCCTCTGTCAGCGGGATGGCCGCCTGGAAGGTTGCACCGGTCATCTCGATCACCCGCGCATCGAGCAGGTGGTCGGTCTCGATGGTGAGGAGCGCCTTGCCGGCAAACGGCGCCTTGATCAGCAGTGCCGCGGTGTCGCCCACGGCGTACGTCTTCTTGTCAGGCACCATCTCGATCCTGCCCGGCCGTTCCAGTGACCACGCCTGCCATTCGTCCCCGGGCGATCCGGCATAAAGACCGGTCGAGGCCGACACGCCTGAGTTCGACTCGGCCACCATGACGAGATATTGGCCCGCGCTGGGCGCAACGAACACGTACTGGCCCGTGCCATGCTCGAGCGCAAGTGTTTCCGTTGCCACGGGCACTATTGTCCGGGCCGATTCGTAGCTGTAGGTGCCGTTGTTTTGCCGCTTCAGCGCGCACGACCATGTCACGCGGTTGAGCGTTGCCTTGACGACAAGGGAGGTCGAGGGCACGCTGCCATCGGGCAGCACTGCGGCAAGGGCGACCTGCTGCGGCTGTCCGGCGGGCACCACGGTGCCTTCCGCCGCCTGCCTGATGCCGAGGTAGAACGGATAGATGTCAACCGTACTCGAGGCGGAAGCCGATACGGCACGGCCACCCGGCTCGTGGACGGTGGCGCAGAACACCGCCTGCAACGCCGAAGGCGGCTGCCATGTGCGGACGACGGTCGAGGTGAACCATGCACCGCCGTCCGCATCGAGTTCGGCGCTGCCAAGCCGCTTCCAGACCATGTTGAACTCCTTCTCGTCGTCGCTGAAGACGAAGCCCGGCCAGTTGCTGGAGGCGAATGCGGCGGGCCGGTACGTAATGGTTGCCTCGGCCTTCAATCCCGCCGCGGGCCGGCCAAACAAGTGGCGGGCCGAGACGGCAAGGGCTATCGTGTCCGTTCCGGTAGTGTCCGCAGTTGCCTTCACTGAGATTTGTGGGGGAACGAAATCCTCGACCATGATGCTGGCCGAGCCGATGGACGTCTCCGTTCCCGGCATCGTGGCATCGAGCTGGTAGGCGCCTGAGCGGTAATACACGGGCAGGTCGAGCGTGAACTCGGCAACGCCGAAGTCGTCCAACATGCCTGCCAGGGTGCGAATGACGCGCCCGGCCGGCCCGCGCACGCGCAGGTTGACCGGGAACGCGGCGGGACAGGCCAGCGACTGGTTCCGCACCACGGCCTCCACATGTGCCTGCTCTCCCGGCCTGTAGGCCCCTCGGTCGGTGAACACAAACGCTTCGCAGCCCTTGCCGACGTAGGGCCTTCCGTCCGTGTGCTCGAATTCCCCAACCACCGAATGGTTCACCGTGAGATACGCAATGTCGTCGCCCGACTCGACGGTGACGAGGTACGGTGCCACGCTGTTTGTTGCGAACTCGCCACCGAGGCGGACGAGGCCGTCTCCGTCGGTCGTGCCTTGGGCAACCATCTGGTTCGCCCTCGAGTAGACTTTGACGCCGGCATTGCTGATGGCCGCCAGTGTGTGCAGCGAATTTGCCCAGATCATCGCGTCGCTGGCCGACCGCTTCATCGTGATGCCGATGTCCGTCACCACCACAAGGCTCCGCTCCGAGTCCGCCTTGTCGGCCGAAACGGACAGGAGGTACGCCCCCGCCTGGTTGTCCCCTTTCAGGTCGCCCATGTGGAGGTATACCTGCGTTGCGATGTTCTCGACAAACGGCACGGTGTACTCGCGCGTCGCCGTCATCCTGCTGATGTCTTCGCTGCTGTAGCCGTCGTCGCCGTAGCCGCTATGCGTGGCAAAGTGGACGAGATTGTTCGGATAGATCCGTTCGGCGGACACCTTGACCTTGTGGACATTCACGCAGTTGAGCGCAACAAGCTGGCTGCCCTCCGACGACAGGTAGGTGCCTTCCGCGGCGAACTCGATCTCGCTTGGTTTCTCAGGCATATAGACGGTGCGCGTGATCTCCTCGGCAAGCGGCGTAACACCGTCGCTGGTCGGCTTCAGCCCTTTCCGCATGGTCACCTTGTACCGCTTCCCCGGCTCGAACGGGCCACGAAGGGTCATTGTGTCGCTCGACCAGCCGTACCGCTGGTCGGCGGCGAACTCGATGGCCGGCTCGACTGCCAGCCAGTCCTTGACCGCCTGGAAGGCAATGTTCTCTGAGAATTCGATCTCGATGGTTCCCTGCGCGAACCCGTGGCTTTCCCCGTGGATTTTCTTGAAGCGCAGCGCGGCGGCAAGCTCGATGGTCTCTTTGCTTGAGCATTGAAGTCCGCGTGTGCCCGTGCGGGGCGGCAGCCCCTTCTCCACCGTCACGACCGCCTTCTCGTGGGCGATGGGCGCTGTCCTGATGGTGACAAGGCGTCCGCCTGCATCGCCCAGCACCTCGAACGCGATCGGCTTGCTGCCGTCACGCACCGTGACGAAGTCGCGCAACCGGATCGCGTCAGCCTTGGCTGAGAACGCGAGGACTATGGTCGCCTCGCGCGCCGCGGAGACCTGCTTCCGTGCAATGCTGTCCAGCTCGAGCGCGGCCGTATGAAAGCCGAACCGTTGGCCTCCCGGCTGCCCGGCCGGGGCGGCGGCATGTTCATCGAGATCGAGCACAGCGGCGTAGTCGGTGCAGTCGGCCCACGAGCCGGCTGGCTCGAACATGAGTGTCTGGCTGGTCGTCCAACAGAACCGGCCATTGGCGGCCGGCGTAAAGGCAACCGGGCCGGAGGCCGTCCATACACCCACTTTGTCCGCAGGAGCAACCGGGCCGGTGAACGACCAGACAAGCGTCTGGTTGCTCGTTATGGTCGCGCCATCGCCCGGTTGGAACGTGACGGCAACGGCGGACTTGTGGCGGATGCACTCGACATACCGCACAAACCACGCCACGCCGCATCCATTAATCAAGAGGAATCCAGCCGCAATAGCCAGCCACCATTTTGTCTTGTTTGTGTCCATAATGTTCATAAGTTCACCATTGGTTCGAATGATAATCCTCTTCATCCGACCTGATTATTTGCCGGACAATTCGGATGTTTTGTTGTTGCCATCGGTTGTTCGTGCGTTTGCACCCTGTGCTGCTGTTCCGAAGGAAACCAGCCGCACATCAGTCTCTGCCGGTGTGCCATGGTGTGAATACACATACCGCGTGATACCAAGCCCGGGCACTATCTCCATGATGCTGTGGTCGGGATTAGTTTGGTATGTTACCTCATAGGTTGTTGCGGTCCGCCCACCAAGAAGGGCGACCGGATCAGTCAACTCGTCTGCCACGTACCAGCAGTAATAGTTGTCGTAGTCGCCCCGCACAGGATCACCGGCCCATTTTGCGCCTTTGGCAAGCGGCAGGACCAGCAACGGTTCCTTGTCTTGGTACTCAGAGGGGATATGCACAGGATCAGTGGCCAATTGCTTCGCAAGTGTCCTGCTTTTTTCATATGCCAGCCTGGTGTAGTTATTGCTGGGGTACGCACGGTCAATATGATACACGTTGCTGCTTGTCGCCAGTAGTACGCTGTACCCGGGTTCTTTTCCGGGCTCGTACCATGCAAGCTCATCAGGGAACCCGCTGATGACCGCCGCGCGTGCAGCCGACCCGTCAAAGGCATCCACCACCGTGGTCACCCATACCACTTCCTGCGACTGGAGTCCCTTTCCCGCTTTAAACCACTGGCATATTCCCTTGTACGTCCAAGTTGCTCCATGTTCAAGCGGTATCGGACACTCTGCCGCAAGTGCGTCCCCGCCCGCAGATAAGGCCACTACAACCAGCAGTGCTGACAATCGACATCCACGCATCATAAATCCACCCATGGTTCCCTCATTGTATCAGAACAAGACTTCAAAGTCAACGGCAGTGTTTCGGTGTCCCGTCAACATCTATGCTTCCTTCGTGACCTTCGCGTGTCCGCCGTAGTGCCGCTTTGGCGGATGCCTTCGTGTGGGAATTATTTCCCAGCCTGCTTCGCCCTTTTCCTCGCCAGCCGGTCCATATAGAGGAACACAACGCCCGGCCCAAGACACATCAGCATTATGCTGGCACCTATGCAGATCCCCCACATGGTCAGGTGCGGAGCGCAGCAATCATGTCTCTGCCGAGCCGCGATATGGCATGGCACTGCCACCAGCACTTCGAGCACACTGCCAACGAACAGCCAGTTGACCGCGCGGCGAACCACGTTGTCAGAACGCTTCGCACTCGTATAGAGCAGGAAACACAGGCCCCAGAGCAGCCAGCAGCCCAGTGTGGCCATGGCGAACCAAAGTGTGCGCCCTTGCTGGTCCATAGTGTCGCCCCAGATGCCCGCACACAGCGAGAGAAAAAGAGAGTGCGACAGCACCAGGAAGAGAACCACGGCAACAGCCACTGGTATGATCAGGGATCGCGTGGTCCGCGCGGGACGCACATGCCGATCCACCCGCACGCACAACAGCAGCATGCCGCCTGCAACAAGCACCAGCACCGACGGGAATATGGTTTTTGCAGATTCCATCAAATCGTCCGCCTTCTCATACCCGCAGTCAAGTGCGCCGGTGAACATCGGCATCTGCACGGCAATGGCCGCCAGATAGAAGAAAATCAAGGGAATGGTCCAGCGTTTCATGGCTATTCCTCCTCTTCCGTTGGTTCAACAGGTTCAACTCCCGTCAGCCGATCCAGCGTGACCGTGTAGGTCAAGTTGGTGGGCATCTCTTTCTTTCGATACGGTTTCCTGATTTCCGCCAACACCGTGTCCACCTTCTTTGTGGCGTATCCATTGGCCGAAACAGTGCATTTGAGACGAATCACAAAATTGGACTTCTTATCGTCGAAGCCAAAAGAAAGTGCTTCGCCGCCACTGCTGCTGCCATGACCGCCTCCCGACTGGCTGAATTCGTAAGTCATGTCGGCCGTGCAGGGTGTACTGCGCGGCTTAACGCCGTGCTCGTCCTTTAATTCATGCACTTTTGCCCCCGGCGGCTCGGAGTTGATCGTCACCACAAGGTTTCGTTTGATCTCGTCAGGAGAAAAGCCCTGCGTGGCCACCATCTTTACCACCGGAATCAGGTATGCTATCAGCGCCGATCCGACAATAATGACACTTATTGCCGAGAACACCTGGTACGCCCTGACCATGAATCTGCCGCGTGGTTTGACGGTACTGGGCGGCGGCACGACGGCGCCATGATGGGCATTGCCGGGAGGTTCCTTCGACAATGCTTTTGCCTGCCTGCGCGCAAGCCGGTCCATATAGAGGAACACAACGCCCGGGCCAAAAGTAATCAGCATGATGCTCAAGCCCATCGTCATGCCCCAGAAATTGAAC
>Ga0315278_10002007_pt1 | contig 18015 bp, 14 predicted proteins | sample YL17G06_0_MG_FD_203880 | JGI IMG/M metagenome (GOLD analysis project Ga0315278, IMG submission 203880) | Sediment microbial communities from Yellowstone Lake, YNP, Wyoming, USA - YL17G06_0 | ecosystem: Environmental > Aquatic > Freshwater > Lake > Sediment | place: USA: Wyoming | collected... | reverse complement strand
TTTGGGGGGGGGGGCCCCGCGGGGGGGGGGGCGTGGGGTTTTGGGGGGGGGGGGGGCGGGGGGGGGGGGGGGGGGGGGGGGGGGGGGGGGGGGGGGCCCGCTTCCACCCTCTCTCCCGCCGCCCCCACCCCTCCTCCCCTCCCTCCCCGCACCTTGTACCCAAACTCGGCCGGCACGCCCGCGGCCCACAGGTCGGCGGCGAGGGCCATGCGTTCCGCCTGGAGCCCTTTGCCGACCGACGCGACGAGCACGGCCGTCTCGGCCTCGCGCACGCGCCCGCCCGCAGCGGCGGCGGCGGCGCGGGTGGAGGCTTCCACGAGGGCAAACACGCGCTCGATGCCGATCGAGACGCCGACGGCGGGCACCTCGTTGGAAGAAAACATGCCGACGAGGCCGTCGTACCTGCAAAGAGGAAAAAGGGGTGGTGCGCGGGTGTCTAGCGCGCGCGTCTGCGGCCGGCGGTTGCTACCCGCCCCCTCTCGCAAAAAAAAAAAAGACTCACCGGCCGCCCGCGGCAATCGACCCGACCGCCGCCCCCTGCAGCACGGCCTCGTAGATGACGCCAGTGTAGTAGTCCAGGCCGCGTGCGAGCGACATGTCGAGCACGATGCGGCCGGCGGGGGCGCGCAGCGCAGAGAGGAGGCGCACCAACTCTGTCAGGTCTGCCAGCGCCGCCACGGCCGCCGGCTGGCCCCCCACGGGCGAGTCGGGCGCGGACAGCTTCTCCAGCAACTCGACCGGCTCGCCCCGCAGCGACACCAGCGCATGGATGCGGTCGGCGACCGCGGGGTCGACCCCTTTCCCATCCACCAACTCGGCCCGCACCGCGTCCCACGGCTCCTTGTCCAGCTTGTCGATGGACGAGCACGCGGTGCGAAACTGGGCGGGCGGCACACCCGCGGCCGCGAGGCCGGCGTCGAGCAGGCCGCGGTGGTTGAGCTTGATTTCGTAGTCGCCCAGGGAGAGGGCGTCGAGCACCTCTGTGAGCACCTTGATCACTTCCGCGTCTGCCACCATGTGGGGGTGCGTGCCGGCAACGTCGAAATCGCATTGAAAGAATTCGCGGAACCGGCCGCGGGAAAGGGCTGGTTGGTCCCTGCGATAGACCTTGCCCACGTGGTACCGCTTCATGGACGACACACCGTGCAGCGCGACGTAGCGCGCAAAGGGGACTGTCAGATCGTAGCGCAGGGAGAGCGCTTCGCCTCCTTGGTCGGCCAAATCATAAATCAGTTTCGAGTCTTCCCCGTATTTCCCGGTCAACGCGTCCCGCAGCTCGAAGACGGGCGTGTCGATGGCCACCGCGCCGTGGCGCTGGAAGACGGCCTCGATCGAGGCAAAGGCGCGCGCGCGGATCGTCATTTGGTCGGGCGTGAAATCGCGCGCGCCTTTGGCGACCTTGGGGCGGCACTTGGACGCGGTGGCGGCGTCGGCGGCGTCGCGTAAGGCGGCCAGGAGTTGGGGGAGGGTGGAGGCGGTGGGGGCCAGGGTGGCGGCCGCGCCGGCGCCGGCGCGCACCGCGGTGGCGAGCGCGGCGACGCCCCTCCCCAGCGCAAAGGGGCCGGCGCCAGGCTTGGCCGACGCCTTTTTGTTGGGCTTGCCGTCGGGCGGGGCCCCGGCAGCGGCAGCGGCCTCGGCCGCCGTCGCGGCCGCTGCCTCGGCCTCGGCCGCAGCCACCACCACGAGCGCAGCGTCCGCCTCGGCCGCCGTCGCCGCCGCCAGGGCGTCGACCGCGGCCGACGCCGCCAGGGCGGCGGCCAGGGCGGGCGGGTCGGCGGGGTCGGCGTCGGCGGCGGCCGACGCGGCGGCGAGAGACGCTGTGGCCGAGGACGCGGCCTCGCCCGCGGAGCTCGCGTCGCCGCCCAGCGCCGTCGCGCGGTCGCGTGCCAAAGCGGCGGCGGCCAACACGGCCCGCCCCAGCGCCAGGGCCGTCCCCACGAGTTCGACCGGCGGCAACGCTGCCCCCGCGCGCCCAACGCGCGCCGGCGCGCCCAGCTCGGCGCGCGCGGCGGCCGACGCGGCCGCCAGCGCGGTGGCCAGGGCGCCGTGCGCGGCGGGGACGGCGGCCAGGGCGCGGGGCGCGGGGGACGGGGGGCCGCGCGGCGCGCCGGTGCGCCCGCCAGCGAGCAGGCCGCGCAGCTCGCCTGCGACCGCGGCCGCGGGGGCGTGGCCTTCGCCGTCGCCGGCGGCGTCCCACAGTTTGGCGTCAACCTTGAGGGCGGCGGCGGCGAGGGCGGCGACGCCGGTCGCGGCACGCGCCGCGCGCGCGGCCGAGCCTGCCGCCAGGGCCGCGACGCCGGCCGCCGCCGACCGCCCCCCTGCCAACGCCAACCGCTCATCAGGTGACAGCCCCGGCGGCCCCGGCGCGCCGGCGGCGGCCAGGGCGCGGCAGACGTCGGGCGCGGCGAGCGCGGCGCCGCCGCCGGACGCAGCGGCGGCCAGCGCGGCCAGCGGCGCACCCTCGCCGGCGGCGAGCAGGGATGGCGTGACGCGAGCATTGAGCAGGCCATCGGCCAGGAAGCGTAAGATGACAGGGCTAAAGAGGGGGAGGAAGGGTCGGGCCGCGGCGCGGCGCGCGCCATCTTTCCCTCTCCACCCTGTTTCCCTCCCCACTCCACACCACGCACCGCACGCGCGTGTTGCCAGCCATCAAGCTCACGGTGCGCGCCACCAGCACGGCCCGCGCCTGGGCGTCGGTCAGCAGGGCGCTGCCCGCGGCGGGCGCCGCGCCCTTGTCCGCCGCCGCCGCCGCTTCCCCATCCTCGCCCTTGAACGCGGTCGGCGAGGGCGACTCCTTTTTGACGCGGTCCAGGGCGGCGGCGTCCAGCGTGACGGGGGCGCCTGGAGAGGGAGGAGGAAGCGGGGTCGGCCGTCGCCGGCCGCCGCGCGGTGCCCCCAATCGCTGCCTCCTCTTCCATTCCCCCTCCACCACGCCCCCACCTGCGGCGATCGCCACCACGTCGTCCAGCGTCAGGGCCGCGCCCGCGCCGCCGAGCACGCAGGCGGACGCCATTCCAAGAGGGGGGCGCTCGATCGGGGGGTCGCAGGTGTGGCGGCGGTGGGCGGGGGCTGGCCGTGAGGCGGCCTGGGATCAGAGAGAGGTGCGCGGGGTGCCGAAAAGGTCTGCACGGGGAAGGAGGTCGCGCTCGCTCGCACTGCCCGCCCGCGCCGACCTGGTCGCTAACGGCCGCCTGCCCGCTTCCCTCCGGCGCCTGCCCGGGCGTCGCCTGCAGGCGCGACCGCGACAGCGGGCGGCGCCGGCCCGCCGCCCGCGTTTGGTCGCCCGGCCGCCGTGCGCGGCCGGCCGCGCCGCCTCTCACCGCGTCGCCGACCATGGCGCAACATTCCGGCGGGTGAGTCATAGTCATGGTCTTGGCATTGCCCCGGCGGCGGTCCGAGGCGGGGGCGAGCCCGATTCTGACCAACCTCCCGCTCCCCAGCCGCCGTGCGCTCGCCGCGCTTGCCGTGGCCGCCCTCCTCCTCCTGCTCGCCTCGGCCGTGCGCCAGCAGCACCGCCCGAGTGCCACGCACGTGGTCGTGCGCCGGCCGCCGCCCCGGCCGCACCCGCAACCGCGGACGCACGACACCTCGCTCGACGGCGCGACCGACCGCCTCGCGCGCGTCGAGGCCGCCGCCGCGTCCGGCGCCGACGCCCTGCCCGACCCGCCGACGGCCTACGCACACAGCATCGCCCTGTGCACGGTCGTGCGCGACCAGGGGCCCGACCTGGCGGAATGGGTCGCGTGGCACGCGCGGCTCGGCGTGTCCAAGATGTATGTCTACGACCACGGCTCCCATCCTCCTCTATCCTTTTGGCTCCAACAAGAGATGGCGGCCGGCCTGGTGGAGGTCGTCGACCACGCCGGGGGCGGGACAAACCACCCGTCGCTCAAAGCGCAAATGGCGGGCTACGACGCGTGCGCGGCCGACCACCGGGGCGACGCCGAGTGGTTGGCGTTCATCGACGTCGACGAATTCTTTGTGCTGACGGGGGACGGCGGCGAGGAGGGGGAGGAGGAGGGAGAGGGAGGCGGCGACCGCGACAACCACCACGCCCACCACCCACCGTCTTTCGCCACCGCCCCCGCCCCCGACCTGCCCACCCTGCTCGCCCGCTACCCCCACGCCGGCGCCCTGGTCGTGCACTGGCGCGTCTTCGGGTCGGGCGGGTGGCGCGACCGCCCCCCCGCCGGCGTGCTCGCCTCGTTCGACGCGTGCCTGCCCGCGGCCGACCACGACAACCGGCACGTCAAAACCATTGCCCGGACCGCCGCGCTGGCCTGCATCGAGCCGTGCCTGGGGCCGCACCATTTCGCGTATCGGGCGGGGTGGTTTGCCGTCGACGCGCGCGGGCGCCGCATGGACGGTCCCGTCTCACTCCGCGACCCGGTGCATGTGCCCATCGCGCTGCACCATTACGCCATCAAGTCGACGGCCGAATTCGAGGCCAAGGCCGCGCGGGGGAGCGGGATGGGCAACCACAAGTCGCCCGCGTTTGCCGCGGGCGTCGACGCGAGAGCGACGGCGACGTGTGGAGGGGTGGCCCGGGTGGCGCGGGCGGCCGGGTTTGCTGACGTGTTTGGGAGGTGATGAGGGCGCGAAGCGGGGCGGGCGGCGAGTGTCTGTGGCGGCCGCGCGCTCTGTCTACACAAACCCCTTGATTCCGCGTCCCTTTGCTCCCCTCTCTCCTCTTGTCGCCATGGGCGACACTCTGGACGACGGCTTCGACCTGGGCGAGCCCGACGGCGGCGCGCCGCCGCCGGGCGCCAAGCGCGGCCGCGATGGCGGGCCGCCGGCGGCCGCGGCCAAGGTGCGTGAGGAAGAGGGAGGAGAGCAAGAGATGTGTGGGAAGCGGCGGCGCGACTAGGCGGCAGGTGGGGCCGCCATTCGCCGGCCGCCGACGCCGCCCGCCCCCACCTCCAGGCCCCCCCCAAACGGCGCAAGAAGGCCCCGCGCGCCGAGTACGACGCCGCCGTCGCGGCGGCGGCGGGCATCGCCGACTCCCCCGTAGAGGACCAGGCGGCCTGGCTCTGGGGCGCGTACCGCGCCGCGCTCAAACTCTCGGCGCTCGAAGCCGCGGGCCTCGACGCGCGGTCGCTGCTGCCGCTGCCCGGCGCGCCGGGCGCCAGCCTGGCGACGCGGCTGCAGGCGGCCGACCCGGCGCTGTGGCGCGAGGCGGCGGACGGGGGCGGCGGCGGCCCGGTGCGCGTGCTCGTCGTCTCGCCCTCGGCCAACGCGGCGCTCGCCGCCGGCCGCTCCCTGGGCCCCGCCCTCCCCCACCACCGCCTGTTTGCCCGCCACATCAAGCAGGCCGAGCACGAGGCCGAGCTGCGGGCCGCGCCCCGGGCCGCCGCGGCGGGCACGCCCGCGCGCGTCGCGTCGCTCGCCGACGCGGGCGCGCTCGACCTGGCGCGCCTGGCCCTCCTCGTGCTCGACACCGCGCTCGACGTCAAGCAGCGCACGCTGCTGACCCAGCCAGACACGGCGGCCGCGGCGTGCGGGCTGCTGGCGCGGCACGTGGCTGGGCGGGTGGCAGCGGGCGAGTGCCGGGTGGCGCTCTTTGACAGCGCCGGGGGGGGGACGGCGCCCACAAAGAGGGAGGCGCGCCCGGCGTGGCGCGGGGGTGGGCGGGGAGGCGGCAGGGGGCGGGGTGGTGGGAGAGGCGGCTGAAACTAGAGCCGGCGCGCGCGTCGCCACCGCTGCCACTCTCCAGCCCCCCTCCCCCCCCCCCCTCCTTCTTCGATGTTCAAGCGACGCGATTTCCGCCACCTGCACGGCCCCGACGGCGGGTCGACGTCCGAGGACTCGGACGGCGGCACGCGCTCGCGCTCGGCGTCGCCCTCGACGTCGGCCGGCACCGCGTCTGTCGATGGTGGGTGGTGGCGTGAGAGTGGTGGTCATGCTGCGATGGTGGCGCGGGCAATGGCGACCCCTCCCGGCCCGCGCAGCGGGCCGCCGACCGCATGCGCCCCCGCCCCTCCTTTCTCAGCCGGCGACAAGCGCGAGTTTGGGCGGTTGGAGGACCTGTCCGAATCCGACTTTGAGAGCGACGGCGGCGACAGCGCGGGCGCGCCCGCCGCGCCGCCGGCGCGGCCGCGCGCGCCGCCCGCGGCCGAGCTCCCCGCCCAGCTCGCCGCCTGGCTCGACGCCGACCCGCCGGGCAAGGGCGGGTACCCGCTGATGTGTGGCGCGTGCCCGGGCGTGCTGCTGGTGGGGCCCGCGGCGGCCGCCAACCACGTATCGTCCACGCGCCACGCGGCGCGCGCGGCGGCCGCGGGGCACGCCGCCCCGTTTCGGGGCCCGCTCGCGTTTGCCGCGCCCGCGGGCGAGGAGCTGGAGACGCACGCCGAGCGGGCGGAGCGCGTGGCGTGCGAGGCGCAGGCGGCGGCGGCGGCGGCGGCCGCCGCGGCGGCGGCCAAGGCCAAGCGCCCCGCCAAGCCGCCCAGCAAACGCCCCGGCAAGCGCCCCGGCAAGCGCCAGCGGGCGGCGTGGGCGGCCGGCAGCGGCGAGGCGTCGGGAGGCGCCAAGAAACCGCGGGCCAAGCCGCGAGGGGCGCGAGGCGCCGCGTGAGGTGGAGAGAGACGGATCGCCCGCACTGCGCTCTGCGTGTTTACACGGCGGGCGTGTTGCACCCCCCCGGCGCGGCGCGCCGGGTGCCGCCCCCGAAAGCGGCGGCGCCGCGCTCCCACCCAACACCACCCCTCTCCCTCCCTCCCCCCCTCACGCCGCCTTGGGCTTGGCCCGCTGCACCGCCTCGGTGTACAGCCACGTGCCCGCGATGGCGATGGCGGTCCCCGCCTTGGCCTGCGCCGACATCTTGGTGCCGAAAAAGACGACCGACGCGCCGATGATCACGATGCGCTTGACCACGTTGCACACGCCGTGGGAGACGGGGGAGACGCGGGCCAGGGTGTTGAACGCGAACTGGTTGTACAGGTGGTAGAGGACGCCGACCGTCGCGAGCGACCAGTAAAAGTTGGGCTCCGCCGCCACCGCTTTCTGGATGCCGGCCTTGAGCGCGGGCCCCTCGAAGATGAGCGCGCCGGGCACGCAGATGAGGACGGAGATGAGGGTGGTGTACGCGTAGATGGCGGTCGAGTCCAGGTCTTTGATCGACGACATCGCGGCCTTGGACCAGACGGCGCGGAAGCCAAACGTGAGGTTGGAGAGCATGGCCCCGATGAAGCCCGTCCAGTTGAACGAGAGGTCGGAGGCCGACGCCAGCGCGACGCCGCCCATGATCGGGAGCAGCGTCGCCATCACCGCGGGCGGCGTCGCCGTGCCCAGGATGGCCTTGGACAGGAGCACGTTGAACGCGGGCTCCAGGGTCTTGATCGTGTGCGTGAGCGAGATGGCGACGGCGGCGAACGAGAGGTTGGCCGCGATGTGGCCGATCGCGTGCATCGACGCGGGGCCGAGCAGGGTCTTGAACTCGGCCTTGGTCACGGGGCGGCCGAACGACGCTTTCTTGGCGCCGAGCGCGTACGCCGCGACGCAGTAGACGAGGCCGACGACGACGTGCACCGCCGACACGGTCCACGGAAAGGGGAAGTAGCCAAAGATGGTCTTGTTGAGCAGGTTGAAGCCGACGTTGAGCGCGTACCTGGGGGGCGGGGGGGGCGCGGGTGGGCGCGCGCGCGCCGCGCGCGCTCGGCGCGCCGACCGCGTCCCTCCCACCCCCTCTCTCCCCCCGCCCCCGACCCGTCCCCCACCAAATGGTGACCAGCGTCAGCGTGATCAGGCCGGGCGCGTTCTTGGCGCCCGCAATTTTGGCGACGGCGCTGGGTGGGAAAAAAGGGCGCGGCGTCGGGGTCGTGGGTCGAGGGCGCGCGGGGGGCGATGCCGGGCGGAGCGCGCGTGCGCGCGCGATCCAGCCCCCCAGAGGACAGCGCAAGAGATGCATCGGGCAAAGGGGGGCGCGAACGGCGGCCGCGGCCGCGCGGCGGCCGCGCCGCGGGCGCGCCGGCGAGCCCGACCCTCGCCGCGCGCCCGCGGCACCGCGCGCCTGCCGCCCCACCACTCCCCACCCCTCACCTCTCCAGCGGGCCGGCCGCCGCGCGCACGACGATGGAGGCGCGGCCCGGCGCGGGCGCCGGCGCGGGCGCCGCGGCCCGGCGCAGCGGCGCGCGCGCCGCAGCGGGGCGGGCGGCGACCGCGGGCCGGGCCGCCACGGGGCGGAGGGCGGGGCGCAGGGCGCTGGCGCGGGTGCTGGTGAGCATGATTGCGGGCGGATGGGGGGGTGGAGGTGTGTGCCCAGCGATTCTGACGCCGCTCCCCAGCACACCGCCCAGCCCCGGCGGCCGCCCCCCCCGACAATGCCACCGTTTGCGCCCGCGCCGGCGCGCCGGCCGGCGGCGGCGTGCGGGCTCCCCCACGCGCCTTGCCCGCGCGCCGCGCCGCGGCGGCCGGCGCCCAGGAGGAGGCGCAAGGCCGCCGCGGTCCCGGTCGCGCATGGCGACCACAGCGAGTGCGGCATCGGGTGCGGCGGGGGTCACAAAGCCCACGGCGGCGGCGCCTCGCTCTCGCCCGCCGAGCGCGGCACGCGCGCGCTCGCCACGCGCCTCGGCCTGTCCGGCCTGGCGGCCTCGGTCGACCACTCGCTGCCCGCGCTGGCCGCCGGGGCAGCGTGTTTGGGTGTCGCGGCGGCTTGCGCGTCGCCGCCTGCCGCGCTCGCGCGCGTCGCAGCGCCCGCCACGCTCGCGGCCGCGTCCGCGGTCGCCGTCGCGGCAGCCTACGCCCTGGCGGGCGCGCCCGACATGCTGGACCTGGTGCACAGCGCGGCGGCGGCGTTGCCGCGGCCGCTGGGCGCGGGGCTTGGGGCGGCCGCGGCGCGCGTCGACACGCACGCCCTGATGGCCGCCTCTGCGGCCGCCGCGGCAGCGGTTGGGGCCCCGTTGGAAGGCGCACTCCTCCTCCTCCTCTTTGGCGCCAGCCACGCGCTCGAGGACCGCCTGGCGGCCGCCGCGCGCGGCGACCTCGCGTCGCTGCGCGCGGCCGCGCCCGCGACCGCGCTGCGGCTGCCGCCCTGGGAGCTCAGAGAGGGCGGACCGCCGACCCCGGATCTTGCTTCTTTCGCGCGCGCACCGGCGGACGACATCGCGGTCGGCGACCTCGTCCTCGTGCGCCCCGGCGACGGCCTCCCCGTCGACGGCGTCGTCGTGTGGGGCACCGCTCTCGTCACCGCCGCCCACATCACCGGCGAGTCCCTGCCGAGGCGCGCGACCGTGGGCGACGCGTTACCCGCCGGCGCCCTGGCCCGCGACGGCCCGCTCGCGGTGGCGGCGACCGCGGTCGCGGCGGCGTCGGCGCCAGCGCGCGTCGCGGCCGCCGCGGCCGCCGCCCAGGCCGCGCGCCCGGCGCTGACCGCCTGGCTGGATGTCGCGGGGGCGGCGTACGCGAAAGCCGCGCTGCTGGCCGCGGCGGCCGCGTTTGTGGGCCTGGTCGTCGCGGGCGTGCCGGTCGCTGGATCCGTTGCCGCCCCGCGCGGGGCCCTCTACCGGTCCCTCGCCCTGCTGACAGCCGCGTCCCCGTGTGCTCTCGCTCTAGCCCCTCTGGCCTACGTCGCCGGCGTCGCCGCAGCCGCCCGGCGGGGCGCCCTGCTTCGCGGCGGCGGCGTCCTCGACGCGCTCGCCACCGTGCGCGCCGTCGCCCTCGACAAAACCGGCACCCTCACCCGCGGCCAGCTCACCTGCGTCGGTCTTGCCGACCCCGGCGACTGGGCGCCCGGCACCGGCCGCGTGCGCGCGGGCGGCCTGCGCGCGCCGGCCGGCCGCGCGCTCGCGCTCGGCGCCGCGCTCGCGCTGCGCACCGCGCACCCGGTGGCGGACGCGTTGAGCGCTGCAGCCGTGATGGCGGGCGTGCCGCCGGCCAAGGATGAGCTGGCGTCGTTCGAGGCGGTCCCCGGGCGCGGCGCGCGCGCGACCACGCCCGACGGCCGCACGCTGTTGCTCGGCGCCGCCGACTGGGTCGCGGACGAGCTTCCGCCGACCGCGGCATCAAACGCGCGCGCCACCGCCGCCGCGCTCGCGGCCGGCGGGCGCGCCGTGTCGCTCGTCGCCGAGCTGCCGCCCGCCGGGTCGGACGCCGACCCGCTCGTGCGCGCGTTTGCGTTCGAGGACGGCGTGCGCGCCGCGTCCAGGAGCGCGGTGGCCCAGTTGAGGGCGGCGGGGCTCGTGGTGCGCATGCTGACCGGCGACAACGCCGCGTCGGCCCTCGCGACCGCCACCGCGCTCGGCCTCTCGCCCGCCGACGTCGAGGCCGGCCTCGACCCGGACGGCAAGGTGGAGGCCCTGCGCCGGCTCAAAGCGTCTGTCGGCGGCGGCGGCGTGCTCATGGTGGGCGACGGCGTGAACGACGCGCCCGCGCTGGCGACGGCTGACGTCGGCGCCGCCCTGGCCGCCTCCCCTGGCGCCGGCGGCGCTGCTGCCGTGGCCGACGTGCTGCTGCTGGGCGGGGCGGGCGTGGAAGCGCTGCCCGGCGTGCTGGCCATCGCGCGCTCGGCGCGCTCCGCCGCACGCGCCAACCTCGCCCTCGCCGCCCTCTCCGCCGCCGCCCTCGCCCCATTCTGTGTTTCAGGCTCTCTCCCTCTCTGGGCCGCGGTCGCGCTCCATGAAGGGTCGACCCTGGCCGTCGCGCTCAACTCGCTGCGCCCGCTCGGGGCTGGGGGGAGGAGGGGGGGGCAGCCGGAGGGCGCCGCCGCAGCAGCAGCGCCGGTCGAAGGAGTCGCGGCACCCGCGGCCGCGGCGGCGGCGTGACGGGCGGCGGCTTCCCGGGCCGTGTTGCAACCCTCTCGCCAAAAACTGCGCGCCCCCTCTCTCCCTCTTTCTCTCTCCCTCACCCAGACGACGACGCCAGCGCCCGCAAGCAGTCCTCCAGCCGCCCCCCCGCGGCGCGCAGCGCTGCGTCGGCGTCGCCGCGCGCGAGCTCGAACTCGGCCGCCACGACCGCCACGTCGGCGTCGGCTACCGCGACAGCGGCCAAGGCGCGGGAGCTATGGTGGTGGGGTGGTGGGCGGTGGAGGGCGGGCAGTGGCGCGCCTCTTTCCAACCTGCCCTCCCCTCTCCGCTCTCTCACCGCGCCGCGGCAGCCGCCGCCTCTTCCGCCGACGCGTCCCGCAGGCTGGCCACCGCGGACGCGGCGGCGGCGGCGTCCACCTCGCGCTCCTCGGCGTCGCCCTGGAGAGAAGCGGGAGGCGGGGAGGGTGGAGGGAGGGTCGCGTGGAGGCCGTCGCCACCCCTGTGCAGCTCTCTCTCCCTCGTGCTCTCTCTCTCTCTCCCTCACCACGTTGGCGCTGAGCGAGTCGAGCGCCTGCGCCTGCGCCGCCGACGCGCGGTCAGCTGGCGGCGGCGGCACGTCGGCCGACTCCGGGCGCTCGCCGTCCGACATCGGGGTGCGGCGGTTGGGGCAGGGGCGACCTCGCGCGGTCTCACGCGGCCGCGAGCGCGTGAGAGCGGGGTGTGGCCGCCGCCGCGCCGCCGCCAATCACTCCCGCCCCGCGCCCTCCCCACCGCCCTCTCTCACCATGCCCGGCCGCGAAGGTGGCAAAGCCAAGGTATGGTCATCGCGTGCGCGCCCGCCGCCAATCGCGCCCGCCGCGCCGGGCGCCGACCGCGCGCGCTTCCCGCCCCTTCCCTCCAGCCCCTCAAAAAGCCGAAAGCCGCGGGCAAGGACCTGGACGACGAGGACAAAGCGTTCCTGCAGAAGAAGAAGGAGGTGAGAGAGACGGGGGGCGGCGCGGGCAGGTCGTTGCCGGCGCCGCACGAAGGCGCCAACCGCTCTCCCGCGTCCACCTCCCTCAGGAAGCCGCCGCGCTCAAGGCGCTCAAAGAAAAGGCGGGCGCCAAGGGCGGCTTTGCCAAGGTCAAGGGGTCCAAGTGAGGGCGAGAGAGAGGGCGGGGTGAGTGAACGCATGAGCTCGCCGGGTCCGCGCCCGTCGGCCGGCGGCGATGTCGATTGTCTCTCGTGCCGGGTGACGGGCGTCGCCGTGTGCGGGGGCGCGGCCGCGACCCTGGCGCTGCGCGCGGCGTCCGCGCCTCGGGGCGGCCCGCGGTGCGCGCTGCTCGCGGCGGCCGCCGGCTTTGCCGCGCTGGCGGGGGCGAGGGCGGCCGTGTGACGGCGCGCCGCGCGCGCGCCGGGGCGGGCGCGCGCGCGTGTGAACCCGGCGCCCCCCTTTTGTTTTTCGGCAGCCGTCCCCATGTCGCTGATGCAGCCGTTGGCGGGCACGGTCGCGGTGGTGGGCACGCCCGCGGTTGAGCACGACCAGCGGCGACAGGGAACGACTCGGCGTTGCGCCGCCAGCCGGTGACGAGCGCTCGGCCGCCGCGCCGACCCCGGCCAGCCGAGACTCTGCCCCCAGGCGGCGCCGGCCGATCGGCCGGCGCCGCGGCGCCGCGGCCGCGGCGCCGCCACTGCGGCAGCCGCCGAGGCGCGCGTCCGGGCGCGCTCCCCGCGCAGTGCTGCGCGGCGCGGCCAGCGCGCGCGCCGTCGCCGCCCCCTCCACACACACACCCCACGCGCGCCGCCCCCCCTCCCGCCTCCATGCCGGCCGCCCGCCCCCTGGCCGCCGGCGCCCGCGGCCCCGCCGCCGCGCCGCGCCCCCGCGCGCGCGCCGCGGCGGCGCGCGCCTCGTCGCCCCCCGCCCTCCCGTTCACCAAGGAAGCCTCCCACCTATCCGACTGGGGCCCAACCAGCTGGCGCTCCAAGACGGTGCACCAGCAGCCCAACTACCCGGACGCGGGCGTGGTCAAGGAAGCGGTCGCCGAAATCGAGCGCATGCCGCCCCTCGTGTTTGCGGGCGAGTGCAGGACGCTGCAGGAGCGGCTGGCCAAGTGCGCGACGGGCGAGGCGTTCATGCTGCAAGGTGAAAGTGGGGAGGAGGGGCGGGGGATGGCGGCGGCTGGAGGGCGCGGGGGCGCTGGAGCCGGCCGGGCGGGCGCCGGCGGATGCGCGGACGCCATCGCGTGGGTCCGGCCGCGGCTAGAGCGGCCGAGGCGCCCGCGAGCTGCCCCGCATGCGCGGCGGCCGGCGGCGGCGCGGCGGCCGCGCCCCCGTCTGCCGCCCCCGCCCCCGCCACGGCCGGCCGCGGCCCATTCGGTGACGACCGGGGCGGCGGTTGGCGGCCGGCGACCGCCGCCTCGCGCCCCGGCGCGGCGGCTGGCCCGCGCGCACGCTCACCCCCGCCCCCTCTGTCCTCCCAGGCGGCGACTGCGCCGAGTCGTTCGGCGACTTCTCCGCCAACCGCATCCGGGACACGTTCCGCGTCATCCTCCAGATGGCGGTCGTGCTCATGTTTGGCGGCGGCGTCCCCGTCGTCAAGGTCGGGCGCATGGCGGGCCAGTTTGCCAAGCCGCGGTCGGCCGACATGGAGACGCAAGCGGACGGGAGCGAGTTGCCCTCCTACCGCGGGGACATCATCAACGGCCCCGAAGCGACGACCGCCGCGCGCGTGCCCGACCCGTGGCGCCTCGTCAAGGCGTACAACCAGTCGGCGGCCACGCTCAACCTCCTGCGCGGGTTCGCGACCGGCGGGTACGCCGGCCTGCGGCGGGTCACGCAGTGGAACCTGGACTTCATGGCCAAGTCGGATGAAGGGCGCCACTACGCCGACCTCGCGGCGCGCGTCGACGAAGCGATTCAGTTCATGCTCGCGTGCGGCATGGACTACGATGCCGCGATCATGCGGGAGACCGAGTTTTACGTCAGGCAAGCAAGGGCGGGGGGGGGGGAAGGGGCGGGGTGCGGGGGTTTAGGGCGGTCGGCGAGGGGAGGGGCGCGCGCGGGCGGTCGGCTGCGCCCTCGCCGTCCCCCCACACCACCCACACCCCCCTCGCCCCTCACACAGCCACGAATGCCTGCTCATGAACTACGAGGAGGCCCTCACCCGCGAAGACTCGACCACCGGCCTCTGGTACGACTGCTCCGGCCACTTTCTGTGGTGCGGGGAGCGCACCCGCCAACTCGACGCCGCCCACATCGAGTTCCTGCGCGGCGTCGGCAACCCGCTCGGGGTCAAGGTGTCTGACAAGATGGACCCCGCCGACCTCGTCACCCTCGTCCAAACCCTCAACCCCGCCAACTCCCCGGGCCGCCTCGCGGTCATCGTGCGCATGGGCGCGGACAACGTGCGCGCCAAGCTGCCGCCCCTGGTCAAAGCGGTGGCGGGCGCGGGGGCGGTCGTCACGTGGGTGTGCGACCCGATGCACGGCAACACCGAGCCCGTGGCCGGCTTCAAAACGCGGCGCTACGAGCGGGTGCGGGCCGAGGTGGAGGCCTTTTTCGACGTGCACGACGAGCTCGGCACGGTCCCCGGGGGGGTGCACCTGGAGATGACGGGCGACGACGTGACCGAATGCCTAGGCGGCGGGTCCGACGTCTCCCCCGCGACGCTCGCGGACGCCTACCGCACCCAGTGCGACCCGCGGCTGAACGCGGCCCAGGCGCTGGAGATGGCGTTCTACGTCGCGCGGCGGCTGCGCGCGCGCAAGGAGCGGCTCGCGGGGGAAAAGGCGGCGGTGGCGGGGGCGGCGTGAGGGGGTGGGTGGTGGCGCGGCGATGGCTTTGGGGTGAGGGCGGGGCGCCCGCGCCCGCTGCGGGCGGCGCTTTTTTGGGGGGGGGGAGGGCGCCCAGCGTGAAAACCGGCAGCCACAAATCACACCACCGCCACGCCCCGCCCACCCGCTGCCGCCCACGCCCCTCTCTCACGGCCCTTCGAGCGCCCCGGTCGCGGGGTCGGCCATGCGCGGAAACCGCACGCCGCGCGCCGCGAGCCGCCCCTGCGCCCACGCGCAGAGCTTGACCAGGGCCGCCAGCCGCGCCTCCCCGTCCCGCCCGCCGGCCGCCAGGATGGCGACGTTGGCGTCGCCCGCGGCGCGGGCGCGCTCCTCGGGGGCGAGGAGGTGGCCGACCGGGGACGAGGCGGGGTCGGCAAAAGCGAGGAGCGAGAGCGCCGACTCCAGGTCGGCCAGCAGCGCGGGGTCGTCGTCCCCGCGCGGCGCCAGTTGGTCGGCTGCATACGCCAGCGCGGCGTCGGCGTCGCCCGCGCGCGCGAGCTCGATCAGGCGCTGCCGCGCGAGCGCAAACGCGAGCGCCGGGTTGTCGTCCAGGATGGAGGGGTCGATGTCGTTGATGGCGGCGACGGCGGCGGGGACGTCGCCGGCGGCCAGCGCGCGGCGCACGGCGGTGCGCCCGGCGGCGGCGTCCAGGTCGGGGGGGGCGGGGGTGCCGGTCTCGTCCGCGAAAGCGCGCGCGGCGTCGACGTAGCCCTACAAGGAGAAGGAAGGGTGGTGGGTGAGGGGCGGAGGAGGGAGCGGGGAGGTGCGGCCGACGCCCCCCCTCTCATTTCTCCCTCTCCCCTCCTGTACCTCCGTCACCAGAAAGTCCATGACCAGCGCGTTGAGCGCGCCGCCCGGCACCCGCACGGCCGCCGTCTTGGCGTCCCACGCGGCGCGCGGGATGGCGGCGTCGTCTGACGCCTGGGGGGGTGGGGGTGGGGTAAGGCGTCGGCGCGCGGGCGCGGCGCGCGGGCGGGCGTGTCGCGACGCCCGGGGCGCACCTCGCCGCGGCCCATGGCGGGCGGAGAGTGGCGGGGAGGGCGCGGCGGGCGGCGCTGTCGCCGGCGGGGCCTCTCGACACACCACTGCGCCGCCCGGCCGAGCTCTGGAAGTGGCGAGTGAGTTGACAATGGTGTGCAGTGAAAGTTGGTCGCGGGGCGGGGGCGGGAGGAGGAGGGAGGAGAAAGAGCAAAAGAGCACGGCGGGCACCCGCAAAAAAAGCTGGGCCGCCGCCCGCGCGGGCCGGAAAATGGGGCGGCATGGCTTGCAACAACAATGGAGGCGCGCACGGGGTAAAGGGCAAAGGAAAGGGCGCCGCCCTTTAATTGCGCGCGCGCTTGGACCCGCCGCCGCCGCCGCCGCGCGGGCGCCGCCGGTCGCCGCCGGCGCCGTCGTCGGGCTGAGGGATGACGAGGTGTGGGCATGGGCGCGGCGCCCTGAACCGGCGCCGCCCGCACCCCCACCCCCCCGCGCCGTTCTTCTCCTCCCTCACCCGCCGCTTCGACCCGACCGCGCCGTGCCCCCCCGCCGGCGCCGGCCCCGCGCCCGGCCCCGACCCGGGCACCGCACCGTACGGCGCGGGGCCGGGGGGCGCGAACTGGAAGCCGGGGTAGAGAGCGGGGTCGTGGTGGTGGCCGCCGCGGCCTCCCCCCCCCCCACCCCCCCCACTGTACGCGTCGTACGCCGCGGCCGCCGCCGCCGCTTGCTGCATGGCCAGCGCGTACGCGGGCGGCAGGCCGGGAGGAGGAGGGGCGGGCGGCGGGAACGGGGGCAGCGGCGCGCCGTAGCCGCCATACCCCCCCCCCCCCCCGTACGCCTGCATGGCCACCGCGTCCGCCGCCCGGCGCGCGGCGTCCGCGTCAGCCGCTGCGGCCAGGGCGCGGGCGGCGTCGGTCGCGACGGCGGCGGCCGACGCGTACTGCGCGGCGGCCGCGCGCGCGGCGGCCAGCTGCTCCGTCAGCGCGGCCTCGCGCGCGGTCATGGGCGGCGAGTGGAGGTGCGCGGGGTACGGGTGGGGCATGGCCACCGCCCCCGCGGGCGCCAGGCGCGCGACGCGGGCGGCCGCCTCGGCCGCGGCGGCCGCGCCCGACGCGGGCGCACCGCCGCGCGCCGCCGCCCGCTCCCGCTCCCGCGGCTGCTCCCGCGGCTCCCGCCCGCCCGCGCCGCCCCCGGGCGGCGCGTCGGGCGCTTTGGCGGGGTTGGCCAGCGACGCCGCGACGCCCGCCAGCGCGTTCAACTCGCCGCCCGCTAGCCCGCGAAGGGCGGCGTCCGCGCCAGCCGCCGTCGCAAACTCCACGAACGCGTACGGTTTGGCGGGGGGGGGGGCGGAGGAGGGGGGGGCGCCGCCCCCGCGCGCGCGCGGGACGTGCACCCCCGCCAACGCGCCGTACCGCCCCAGCGCGCGCGCCAGCGCGCCTTCATCCCGCATGGAGGGCCTCAGGCCGGCGAGGTAGAGCACGCGCGCGTGGGACGCGGCGACCGAGCGCGGGAAGCACCACTCGCCGCGCGTGAGCCGCACGGGGCGCCAACCGGGGGGGGGCGGCGGGTCGCCGGGGGCGGCGCCGCCTCCACCCCCGCCGCGGGGCGGGCGCATGGCGGCCTCCACGGCGTCGAGGCGCGCCTTGGCGGCCGCCGCGGCGGCGGGGGACGCGAATTCCAAAATCGCATACCCCTTGTGCGCCCCCCCGGCCCCCCCCGGCGCGTGCGCGCGCACCAGGCCGGCGTCCGGCCAGGCGGCGCGCACGGACGCGGGGTCGAGCCAGTCCGGGGGCGCGTTGGCGGCGAACAGCGCGACGCGGCGCGGGGAGCCGTCGGCGGCGACGCGCTGCCCGGCCACCGCCAGGCCCGCCGCGTTGGCGGCGGCCGCGGCGGACGCGGCGACCGCGAAAACGTCGCCAGTGTCGTCGTCCAGGGGCGGCAGCCGCGCGTGCCACGTCGCGCCGCCCTTGCCGTCGCTTTCCCCCGCGTCCACGCGGGCCGCCTCCAGGCCGGCTGCGGCCAGGCCGGCGATGACGGCGGCCGCATCGGCGGCCGCGGGGACGCCCTCGAGCGTGATGAGAGGTGAAGGCCGCGACGAGAGGGGAGGAGGAAAAGAGACCCATTCCGGCACCGCCTCCTCCCCGCCCCCGCCTTGTTGTTGGCGTTGACGCGGCACCCCGCGGTCGCTGGCGGGCGCCGCAGGCCGCGGCGACCGCGGCCGCGTCGCGGCGCGCGCCGGCGGCGTGCCCGCCGCGCCCGCGTCCGACCGCCGGCGCCGGTCGCACGCGCGGTCGTCGTCGTCCGACAGGCTGCGGTGGGAGGCAGGGGAAACCGGAGAGGCCAGGACCGGGATGCGGGTCGGGGTCATTGGAGGAGGCGGGCCGCGCGCCTGCTTTCGCGCGACGCTGGGCGGCGCGGCGGCGGCGCGCCGCGCGGCGCCGGGCGGGGAGGGAGAGTGTGGCCAACGCGTCCCGCCGCCGTTGCACTCG
>Ga0315278_10002006_pt1 | contig 18015 bp, 6 predicted proteins | sample YL17G06_0_MG_FD_203880 | JGI IMG/M metagenome (GOLD analysis project Ga0315278, IMG submission 203880) | Sediment microbial communities from Yellowstone Lake, YNP, Wyoming, USA - YL17G06_0 | ecosystem: Environmental > Aquatic > Freshwater > Lake > Sediment | place: USA: Wyoming | collected... | reverse complement strand
CCTTACCAATCCGACCAATACAGCTCAGACAGCAACATATGCAGTAACACCTTCAACAGCGACCTGTACGGGAGCGGCTTTCAGTGTAACAATTACAGTGAACCCGAAACCTGCAATAGCAGCCAAGACAGCCACCGTATGCAGCGCAGTTGGATTCTCAGTGACACCGGTGAACGGAACAGATTTAGTGCCGGCAAGCATGACTTACACCTGGGGAGTACCTGTAGTAACAGGCGGCCTCACAGGAGGAGTGGCAGGCAGCGGAGCATCGGTAACGGGAACCCTTGCCAACCCGACCAACACAGCACAGACAGCAACATATACTGTAACGCCATCAACAGCAACATGCACCGGATCGAACTTCACGGTGACGGTAACAGTAGATCCGGTACCAGCGATTCTTCCGCTGACAGCAACAGTGTGCAGCAAAGCCACTTTCACAGTTACACCCTTAAACGTTTTCAATGGTATTGTACCGGCAGGAACGACCTATAGCTGGGCAGTACCTATAGTTACAGGAGGAATTACCGGCGGCGCAACGGGTTCAGGATCTGCCGTCATCAGCGGAACACTCACAAATCCGACAACATTAGTACAGACAGCAACCTACTCGGTAACACCGCTCTCGGGAAGCTGCGCAGGAGCGCTGTTCAATGTCACAGTCACAGTCAACCCGCTTCCCAAAACATCAGATATTACAGGGGAAGGATTTCTCTGCGAAACCGCGACAAATAAAGTGTACCAGGTTAAACTTCCACGCAGTGCAGGTTCGACTTATGCATGGACAGTACCGGCATCATTAACCATCTCAGCTCCTCCGCCCCCGTCTGACTTATATTTCATAATCGTCGATGCAGTACCGGGAATGGCAATGCCGGGAGATAAGATAACCGTAACCGAAACATTCACTTCCACAACCGGTTGTGTTGGAGCACCTGTGGAATTTCCTGTAGTCGTATCTGCTTCAAAAATTGGGGAGCTTGTAGCAGGTCCCACCCCGGTGTGTGAAGGTTCAACTATGAATCATTACTACGTGTCATCTACATTAGGTTCAATATATTCCTGGAGCCTTCCTCCGGGAGCATTTATTACATCAGTTCCCGATAATACGGCTGACATATTTGTAACATACCCGGTCAGCATTTCAGGACAGGTTTCAGTTATTGAAACCAATGGAGCATGCACGACATTCCATTTGCCTTTAAATGTAGTTGTAAATCCACGACCCGTTCTCAGCAGTAGTTTAACACCTCCTGCTATTTGCAGCGGGTCACCATTTAACTATTCAGCCACAAGCAGTACAGCCGGGGCATCATTTGCATGGTCAAGATCCGGAATATTGGGTATTAACGGTGGATCGGGATCTTCCGGAACCGGAAACGTCAGTGAGATTCTTACCAATACTACTACAGCGCCGGTAAATGTGACTTACGTTTATACAACCACCGCAGCAGGATGCAGCGGAAACCCTCAGAATGTTGTTGTCACAGTCAACCCTTCAGGACAGGTAAATGATCCGCCCGACATGGTTTTGTGTAATGGATCTTCAACATCAGCTATTATCTTTAGTACCACTAACTCAGGCGGTTCCACTGCCTATTCATGGACTAATTCGGCTCCCGGCATCGGGCTGGCGGCAACCGGCTCTGGAAATATTGCATCATTTACCGCGGTTAATAATGGAACGGCCCCGGTTACGGCTACTATAACCGTTACTCCAACATTTACCAACGTTGTTTCATGTCCCGGAACGCAACAGACATTTACAATAACTGTCAATCCTGTCGGACAGGTCAACGATCCGGCAAACCAGACAGTATGTAACGGTTCGGCTACAACTCTGGTTACATTTACAACTGTAAACACTGTTGGTACCACAACCTATAGCTGGACAAATTCGGTTCCAGGTATAGGGCTTGCTGCATCGGGTTTGGGAGATATTGCCCCATTTACAGCTCTGAATGCAGGTACATCGCCTGTTGTTGCTACGATCACGGTAACTCCGCATTTTAATTATAGTTCGTTTACCTGTGATGGCCCGGCTCAGACATTCACCATGACAATCAACCCGACAGGTCAGATCAACGATCCGCCTGATCAGCTGATATGCAATGGTTCACCAGTATCGTCAGTGATCTTTACGACCAGCAACTCAGGAGGGGTCACAACCTATTCCTGGGCTAATAATACTCCGTCAATCGGTCTTGCAGCTACAGGTTCGGGTAATATCGCCTCCTTTGCTGCGGTTAACATTGGAACGGCACCGGTTACGGCAACTATTACCGTTACTCCGGCATTTACCAATAACACTGTTTCCTGTACAGGTCCGGCTGAAACCTTCACAATAACAGTCAATCCGTCCGGTCAGGTCAACGACCCTGCCAATGAAGTATTATGCAATGGCACATCTACTGCACCGGTCACTTTCGCTACCATAAATACCGGAGGAGCCACAACCTACAGCTGGACAAATACGGCTTCCGGTATCGGGCTTGCGGCATCCGGAACAGGAGATATTGCTTCCTTCCCTGCAATCAATACAGGTACAGGACCTGTTATAGCGACAATCGCGGTAACTCCACATTTTACAAATGGTTCACTAACCTGTAATGGTCCGGCGCAAACCTATACGATAACCGTCAACCCTGCCAGTCAGGTTAATGATCCTGCCGATCAGGTAGTATGTAATGGTTCATCTGTGACGGCTGTTAACTTTACGACTAACCATACCGGAGGGACCACCACTTATACATGGGTTAATGACAACCCGGGAATTGGTTTGGTCGCAAGCGGGAACACCAATATTGCATCCTTTAATGCTGTTAACATAGGTACATCACCTGTAGTTGCCACAATAACAGTAACTCCTCACTTTACAAACAGTCTGGTGACATGTGATGGTCCCGTACAGACATTCACAATAACCGTCAATCCGACAGGCCAGGTAAATGATCCTGCCGACCAGGTAGTATGCAATGGTTCATCTGCAGCAACAGTGACCTTTGGTACCGCTAACACAGGAGGCACCACATCTTATACCTGGACCAATGATCTGACCAGCATAGGCCTTGGAGCAAGCGGCAGCGGCAATATTCCATTCTTCACAGCGATAAACGGGGGAACAGCACCGGTAACAGCCAATATCATAGTTACTCCGCATTTTGCAAATGGTTCGGTAATCTGCAACGGTCCTTCACAGACTTTCACCATAACAGTTAATCCGACAGCACAGGTAAATGATCCTGCCAACCAGGTAGTATGTAATGGGTTACCAACAGCAGCAGTGAACTTTACCACTAACAACACTGTTGGCCTGACAACTTATTCCTGGACAAATACGGCTCCCGGTATCGGGCTTGCGGCATCGGGTTTGGGAGACATTGCGGCATTTACAGCTCTGAATGCAGGCACATCCCCTGTTGTGGCTACAATCATTGTTACACCGCATTTTGCAAACGGTTCACTTACATGCGATGGTCCGGCACAGTCATTCACTATTACAGTCAACCCTACAGGTCAGGTCAACGACCCTGCCGACCAGGTAGTATGTAAAGGTACACTGGTAACAGCGGTGAACTTTACAACAGGCAACACAGGAGGAATTACAACTTACTCATGGGCCAATGATAACACGACCATTGGTCTGGGAACAACAGGGACTGGTAATATTTCAGCATTTACAGCTATCAATACAGGAACAACACCTGTTGTCTCTACCGTAACGGTAACTCCGCATTTTACAAATAGTCTGGTAACCTGTGACGGTCCTGTACAGACATTCACTATAACAGTTAACCCAACAGGCCAGGTAAATGATCCTGCAAATCAGGTAGTTTGTAATGGTTCAGCCACAGCGGCAGTGGCCTTTTCAACAATAAACACTGTTGGAACCACAACCTATAGCTGGACAAATACGGCTCCCGGCATCGGACTTGCGGTATCGGGTCTGGGTGATATTGCGGCATTTACAGCTCTCAACGCAGGCACATCACCTGTAGTAGCTACAATTACAGTGACTCCGCATTTTGATAATGGTTCGCTTACCTGTAATGGTCCGGCAAAAACCTTCACTTTAACTGTCAACCCGACAGGTCAGGTTAATGTTCCTGCCAACCAGATATTGTGTAATGGTTCGCTGGCAACACCCGTAACATTCGCAACTGTCAACACTGGAGGAACCACCACCTATACATGGTCGAACGACAACACAAGTATAGGATTGGGGGTAGGGGCTACGGGAAATATTGGGGCATTTACCGCAACTAATATTACTTCGGCTCCTGTTGTAGCTACCATCACAGTAACTCCGCATTATACAAACGGATCTGTTACATGCGATGGTCCTGCAGAAACTTTTACAATAACTGTTAATCCATCAGGGAATGTGGCAGATCCTGCCGACCAGGTATTATGTAATGGCTCAGCAACAGCAGCCGTGTTATTCACAACAACCAATACAGGAGGAACCACAACATTCAGCTGGACAAATTCGGCTCCCGGTATCGGGCTTGCGGTATCCGGCATTGGAGATATAGCTACGTTTACCGCATCAAATATTACTTCGTCACCTGTGGTAGCAACAATTACAGTAACGCCTCACTTTACTAATGGTTCTTTAACCTGTAACGGACCTGTACAAACCTTCACCATAACCGTTAATCCAACAGGACAGGTTAATGATCCTGCCAGCCAGACCTTATGTACTGGTTCATCAACTTCTGCTGTGATATTTGCCACAACAAAATCAGGTGGAATAACAACTTATGACTGGGTGAATGATAACCCGGCTATCGGGTTGCCGGCCATCGGATCGGGCGATATAGCAGCCTTTACCGCTGCAAATCCAGGTACAACACCGATATTCGGAACAATCACTGTAACACCTCACTTTACGAATGGTTTGGTGACCTGCGACGGGCCTGCAAAAACCTTTACGATAACGGTCAATCCGGCAGGTCAGGTCAACGATCCGTCCGACCAGGTAGTATGCAGCGGTTCGTCAACAGCTTCAGTGATCTTTAGTACTGCAAATACAGGAGGAAGCACAACTTACACCTGGACTAATGATCTGACGACTATTGGTCTGGGTGCAGGCGGAAGCGGCAGTATTCCATTCTTTACAGCTATAAATGCCGGAACTGTACCGGTAATAGCCACAATAACAGTAACTCCTCATTTTACAAATAATTCGGTTAACTGTGATGGTACACCTCAGACTTTTACAATTACAGTTAATCCAATGGGGCAGGTAAATGCTCCGGCCAGCCAGGTTGTATGTAAGGGTTTGCCGACCACACCGATCAACTTTACGACAAATAATTCAGTAGGAATCACAACTTATACCTGGGTCAATAATACACCATCTATCGGTCTTGCGGCATCAGGTTCAGCCGATATTGGATCCTTTGCTGCGATTAATGCAGGAACATCACCTGTTGTAGCTACTATTACTGTAACCCCGCATTTTGATAATGGTTCTGTAACCTGCGACGGTAATGCAAAGACCTTTACAATCACTGTCAACCCGACAGGTCAGGTCAATGTTCCGGCCAATCAGACAGTATGCAATGGCTCAACGGTAACCGCAATTAACTTCAGTACCTTAAACACCGGAGGAACGACAACCTATAGCTGGACAAATTCGGCTCCGGGTATCGGGCTTCCGGCTTTGGGCTCAGGAAATATTGCTTCCTTTATTGCAGCCAATCCGGGGACCTCTCCGGTAACAGCGACAATTACAGTAACACCGCATTATACAAACGGAACTGTAACATGCGATGGTCTTCCTCAGACCTTTACATTGACAGTCAACCCGACGGCTCAGGTTAATGACCCTGCCGATCAGGTATTATGTAATGGTTCTCTCACAACAGCAGTGACCTTTGCTACAATCAATACCATAGGAACCACAACTTACACCTGGACAAACAATGCAACCAGCATAGGTCTGGCAGCAAACGGGTCGGGGGATATACTTCCGTTTAATGCTGTTAACACAGGTATATCACCTATAGTAGCAACAATTACTGTGACTCCACATTTTGATAATGGTTCAGTTACCTGCAACGGACCAGTACAGAGCTTCACTATAACAGTCAACCCGACAGGACAGGTCAACGATCCGATAAACCAGGTAATATGTAATGGAACTTCAACATCGGTCACATTTACCACAGCCAATGCCGGTGGATTGACTTCCTATACCTGGGTGAACGATAATCCCGCTATTGGACTGGCAGCCCTGGGATCAGGCAATATTTTACCATTTGCTGCTTTAAACCCTGGTACTGCACCTGTAGTAGCAACAATTACTGTAACTCCTCATTTTGCTAATGGTTTGCCAGTATGCGACGGACCTTCTCAGTCATTTAATATAACAGTCAACCCGGCTGGTCAGGTCAGCGATCCCGCCGACCAGGTAGCATGCAATGGTACTTATACAGCCCCTGTGGTATTTGCTACCGCCAATACCGGAGGTACTACCACTTTTACCTGGACAAATGATCTGACATCGATTGGTCTGGGCGCGAGCGGAAGCGGTAATATTTCGGCATTTGGCGCTATAAATAATGGTACTGCAACAGTAACAGCCACTCTCACAGTGACACCTCATTTTACAAATGGTCTGATTACCTGTGACGGGCCGCCGCAGACCTTCACGATAACAGTCAACCCGGCAGCTCAGGTCATTCCTCCGGCAAATCAGGTTGTATGTAACGGGTCTCCTGTAACAGCAGTAACTTTTGCGACCAATAATACCGGAGGGATAACAACTTACACCTGGACAAATTCGGCTCCCGGCATCGGGCTTGTGGCGTCCGGCTCAGGGAATATTGCTTCCTTCCCAGCAGTCAATTCAGGAACCTTTCCTGTAACAGCAACGATTACAGTTACTCCTCATTTTGATAATGGATTACCTGTATGCGACGGACCTGTACAGACTTTTACCATTACCGTCAATCCGACAGGTCAGATGAACGATCCGGTCAGCCAGGTAGTATGTAATGGTTCCAACTCAACAGCGGTTAATTTTACAACTGTCAACAGCGGAGGAACCACAACCTATGACTGGGTAAATTCGGCTTCCGGTATCGGGCTTGCAGCTTCAGGCTCAGGAAATATACCATCATTTACAGCTCTGAACCCAGGCACGACACCTATAGTTGCCACGATAACGGTTACTCCTCATTTTGTGAATAGTTCGGTAACATGCGATGGTCCGATAAAGACTTTTACAATAACTGTGAATCCGCCGGTTAATGTTACAACGGTCAGCCCTGCAACAATATGCAGCGCTGCCACTACTAATATTGCTATGACAAGTAATGCTCCCGGTGCCACTTTCAGCTGGACAATTGGAGTGATAACAGGTGGAATAACCGGAGCAAGTTCATCATCCGGTTCAACAATTGCTCAGATTCTGATTAACCCTGGAGTTTCTGCAGGAACAGTAACATATATTGTAACTCCGGCAGCTAATTCATGCTCCGGTACACCTTTGAACATTGTTGTAACAGTCAATCCTGTACCTAATGTAACCTCATTGGGTCCGACAACAATCTGCAGCGGTACAGCCACCAATATTGCGCTGAACAGCAATGTTGCAGGGACTACTTTCACCTGGACAGTCGGAGCAATTACCGGTGGAATAACCGGAGCAACTCCTTCCGGCGGATCACCTATAGCTCAGACATTAACTAATCCTGGAACTACTTCTGGTACTGTTACATATGTAGTAACACCTGTGGCAAATTCTTGTCCTGGCATCCCTGTAAACATAGTAGTAACAGTCAATCCATCTCCGGATGTAACAACGGCAAGTCTGACAACAATCTGTAGTGGCACAGCTACAAATATTGCCTTGACCGGCAATGTTTCAGGGACTAACTTCAGCTGGACAATCGGAGTGGTTACAGGAGCGGTAAGCGGAGCAACTGCCTCAAACGGATCAACTATAGCTCAGACTTTGTATAATACAGGTCTGGCTGCAGGTACTGTTGAATATATTGTAACTCCTGCAGCGAATTCCTGTTCAGGCACTCCGGTCACAATAATTGTAACAGTTAATCCTTTAACAGGGCCAACTTTATTTACTTCGGGAGCAATGGAAGTATGTCAGGATGCACCGGATGAAACCTATACAGCTACAGCTGCAAACAGTACATCAATAACATACTCAGTATCACCTGCCACGGCCGGAGTAATAAATGCAACTACCGGTGATATGAACTGGGATGCAGCCTTTAGCGGAACAGCAAAAATAACTGCAACTTCTGCCGGGCTTTGCGGAACAACAGTATCAACAGTTCCGGTGAGAGTAAAAGGACTGCCTGCGATTACAAAGTCTCCTGCCGACAGGACTATATGTGAATTCGGACTGGTTAATTTTGATGTTACTGCCACAGGATCGGATCTTACATACCAGTGGTTTGTTGATGAAAATGCCGGTACTTTTATTCCTGTACCTGGCGGAGGAGCTTACTCCGGGGAGACTTCACCTACTCTGCAGATATGGAGTCCTGTGAGGAGTATGAACAATTATAAATATCATGTAGTAGTATCAGGGTGTTTGCCTGATGTAACATCGGCCGATGCTGCGCTTACAGTTAATACAGCGCCGGAGCTCACCCTACATCCTTCCGATGCATCAGTCTGTTTCGGTAATAATGCTGTTATGCTCGCTGACGCTACCGGAACATCTGTTACATGGCAGTGGTATGTTAATAAAGGTGCGGGCTTTGTACTTGTAACTCCTGATACTCACTTCAGCGGTGAAACCACACAAACTCTTACAATAACCAATGCACTGGCAACGTTCAATAACTGGATATTCAGGGCAAAAGCCACCGGAATTTGCGGTGCGCCTGCCTTTACGAACTTTGGAAGATTATCGGTTATTAATCCGCCGACAGTAACACTTCAGCCTGTTGCCAGGGTGATCTGCGAAAACGGCAATACCTCATTCCTTGGAAACGGTTCGGGTTACACCGGGTTGCAATGGCAGGTAAGCACGGATAATGGAGCTACATATACCAATGTGGTTGATGATGCTATATTCATAGGGTCGGGCACGAACCAGCTTTCGATCCTGAATGCACCGGCAACTCTTAATAATAATCAATATCGTCTGGGATTGATCGGAGCATGTATAACGATCTATACCAATGCCGCCAAACTGACGGTTAATTCTAATCCGGTTGTTGACTTTACGGCTATTGATCCGATCAATGCCTGCGGAGGCGTTCCGATAGTGATCAATGGTAATCCAACGGGAGGTTCGGGAATTTATGCCCAGCATCGCTGGACAGGAGATGTTGGTCCGCTGAACGGCTATATAGTTCAGTCCCCGACCTTCAACTCTCAGATCCCTGGTACTTATAACCTTAATTACAGGGTAACCGACAGCAAAGGTTGTACCGCAAATGATGATCTGGCAGTAATCGTTGACAGTCCGTCGGCTGATTTCACCCAGACTCCGGATAATGGTTGTACTCCGCTTACAGTTGCCTTCACCAAAGATATGACAGGTATTGCCAGTTTCTCGTGGGATTTTGGCGATGGCTCACCTGTTGAAACTGCAACCGCCAGCCCTGTACATCTGTTTAGCAACACCAATCCATCTACGATAGGGTATTACAATGTTAAGCTTACTGTACGTTCACCGGGAGGATGTTTTAATACATTCACCTCCATGGTAACAGTTTACCCGGCAATTGATGCGACATTCACTGCAAGTACAAATATTGTCTGCAGTGGCAATTCAATAGTCTTCACCTCATTACCCGGAGCAAGTAAATATTTCTGGGATTATGGAGACGGTGTAAGCGGCTATGCGACGAACGGGACCAGTCATCTGTATACAAACTTCACAACAGCACCGGTGGTTAACCAGGTTAAACTTACAACGACCTCGTTCTATAACTGCACTGATGTGAATACGTTTAACATCACAGTAATGCCGGTACCGCTTCCACAGTTTACCGCTGTACCTGTGTCACAGATCTATAGTGCGTCGGGCAACCCGGTAACCTTTACCAATACCACCAATGCCGGCTCATGGAACTGGTTGTGGAAGTTTGGAGACGGAGCTACCTCTGCGGTTCAGGATCCGGGTCATACCTATACTGTACTGGGTGACTTCATTGTAACTCTCGTTGTAAACAACGCAAATTGTTCAGACAGCGTTAAGCATACAGTGAATGTATTACCGATTCCACCGGTAGCGAATTTTGATTCGATACCATCTGGATGTTCACCGCTGGCTATTACTTTAAATAATACTTCGTTGAACACGGCAACTCCGGGTACTATCTACAAATGGGATTTCGGTGACGGAAGCACTTCAACGGCTAAGAATCCGACATATACCTACTTTGATCCGGGTACATACCGTGTTGAGTTGATTGTTACCGGTCCGGGTGGAGTATCTTCCAAGTCGCAGGTAGTCAATGCATATCCCTCGCCGAAGGCATACTTTGAGGTCGCGCCAGCCGTAGTCTTTGTTAATGATGAGAAGGTCAGATGTTTCAACCTCAGTCAGGGTGCCGATTCTTATCTCTGGGAGTTTGGTGATGGAGACACTTCCAAGGTGAAGGAGCCATTCCATAAGTATATGGAAGAAGGAGTATATGACATTACTCTGTGGGCATACTCGAATAATGGTTGCAGTGACAGGTACATACTGTCGCCCGGAGTAACTGTTGAGCCTGCAGGAGTGATCAGGTTCTCAACAGTCTTTACGCCAAATAAGGATGGTGAGATAGACATGGATCATCTGCCTACAGGTGGAACTGAGATAGACCAGTTCTTCTACCCGCCGATCAGGGAGAAGGTGATCAACTACAAGCTTCAGATCTTCAACAGGTGGGGTGTGCTGATTTTTGAAACTCATGATATCAATAAGCCCTGGAATGGTTATTACAAAGGGAAGCTTTGTCCGCAGGGAGTCTATGTATGGTATGTTGAGGGTAAGTATGCTAATGGTCAGCCATTCAAGAATGTAGGAGATGTGACCCTTCTTCACTAAGAATAATATAGATTGAATGCAAAAGCCCGTAAGTTCTGCGGGCTTTTCTTTTGGTATGCGATGCTTCATTAGAATGTCCGGACAAGTTATTGACGGATTGCTTCGTCGTTTCACTCCTCGCAATGACCGTGGACTTTATTAACTGTACTGCCAATCCCAAGACAAACCTATATTACTTGCACAGTCATTGCGACCCCGACGAAGGAGGGGGAAGCAACCCCAAACTCCCATCATCCGGACCAACTTAATTTCATTGCGAGTCCCACACCTATCACCGGTAAAATTGCCGGAGCAGTGTGGTATATAATATAAGGTATAGCTGTCCCGGCATTTTTCACAGAATTCTGTTAAAATTCCGGCTGATTTGGGGTTTGTTTAAAAAATATTTCATAAATTTGATCAGCTGTGTTTCTAAACGTGTAGTCATGTCTCTAATTAAGTACATCGAAAGATTACGACGAATAGATTCGTTGATATGTATGATGGCAACAGGAACTCCAGAAGAATTTGCGGAGAAGCTTGGAATAAGGCGTAGCACACTATTTCAGTCTCTCCAGGAGATGAGGGAAATGGGGGTGAATATTAAATACTCGTGTATAAGACAATCATACTATTATACAGATAACCGGAGGATAAAAATTAAATTGGAAAATATATTCCCCGAAAAAAGTGATTTAGATAAGGTATCTATTAACAGAGAATACTAAGTTATTGACGTTGTTACTAATAGTATATATATTGGACTAAAGTCCTACTACGTATAGATCATCACTAACCGCGGCTTTTAAGCCGTGGTGAAGAGAACCAATAACATTACGGGCTTTAGCCCAAAACTTTATTCATTATTACAAAGTCCGGTATTATTGGACTTTATTTATTTTAATTCGTTAGGAAGTATATTTCTCGTGCTATGAGTTTACTGTTCCGGTATTATAGCCTGAATCGGCTACAACTTTTCATTGGGATCGTCCTTTCAAACCTGATACTAATCTGGTTGTCTAAGGCTGTGTTAATAAATGAGATAGTTTTTTATAATACCTATAGTGAGCAGCTTACATACGATCGTTCGCTCAAATTATTCGAAGACCTGAGCAGAATTTCCTGGATCAGTTATGCATTTACTCCAATAATGCTTCTGATCAAGTTTTCATTGGTCAGTATAGTATTATATATAGGTATTGTATTTTGTAATATTCAGGACAAAGTATCTCTTGGCTCAGTTTTTAAAATAGTAATAGCCAGTGAACTAGTTTTCGTATGTGCAGGTTTTGTAAAATTTCTTTGGTTTTATCTGTTTGCCGGGAACTATGATCTTAATGATCTGGTTTTTTTCTATCCATTATCGCTGATTAACTTTTTTAAAACATCTGAGATCTCCGGATTCTGGATATTTCCCTTGCAAACGATAAACTTATTTCATTTGGGCTATATCATTTCCATATCTTATGGGCTTTTTAAAGTTTGTAAGATAGAAAAATCTGATTCTGATAAGATCGTATTATTATCATATCTGCCTGCTCTTGTAATATGGGTAGCGTTAATAATGTTTTTATCAATTGATGCCTCATTATGAGAAAAATTATTTTAAGTGTATTTATTGTCGTGTTTGCTTTGTCTGCAACATTCCTGCTTTTTGGGATAACTGGTAAGATACAAAAGCACAAAGGGATAACCGAAAAGATACAAAGGCTACCTTCTTTTTCTTTTATGACATTAACTAATGAGACCTTCAATTCTTCAGAGATTAGAAAGGGTCCGGTTCTGGTTATACGATTTCATCCGGAATGTGAGCATTGCCAATATGAAATATCGGAGATACTGAAAAGTAATATTCCTGCTTCAGGCGCTTGTGTTATATTGGTTTCAAGTGCTGATCCTGATTCAATAAGAAAATTTATCAGTCAGTTTGACCTTTCTGATTGTCCCGCAATCATTACTCTCACAGACACCTCTAATATCTTTGAAGACATTTTCGGGAGCGACAAAGTTCCTTCCAACTATATATATAATAAAGAATTGGATCTGGTTAAAGTCCTGTATGGAGAGGTGAAAACAGAGGCCATTCTTAAATACCTCCTCGGGAGTGAATAATATTAAAAATATTAAAAAGAGCTCTGTGCTTCAGCACGATTCTTCTGATTGTGGTGCCGCATGTCTTGTCTCAATTATAAGGTACTTTGGCGGGAATTCAACCATTGAAAAGATTCGCAAACTGAGCGGAACCACACATTTCGGGTCCACTATGCTGGGACTTTATCAGGCGGCCAATCAGTGTGGAATGGATGCAACAGGTTATGAAGCATCGATTAAAGACATTATTGATTATGGTAATGTTTTGATATTGCATGTTACTCCGGAAGAGGCATTGGAACATTATATTTTAAGTTTTGGATACGAAGATGGCAGGTTTATAATATGGGATCCGGCAAAAGGATTGACAATCATGTCAGAAAATGAATTGGTAAAGATATGGATAAGTAAGAAATGCCTTGGATTGGTCCCAAATAGTGCATTTAAATTCGAAAAGGAGGACAAAAAGGGGAAGAAGGAATGGGTTCTGAAAACAATTAAACCCGAAAAAGATCTGTTAATTGTAAGTGTTATCATAGGAATATTAATTTCTGTTTTAGGTCTTGTAATGGCTGTTTTCTCGCAGAAACTTATTGATAAAATTCTGCCATCAGGAGAGTTAACGGTTCTCATTATGGCATCAGTATTAGTGTTCATACTTCTTTCATCACGGATTATTCTTTCAGCTATGAGGCAATTTTTTCTGTTGACACAAGGTAAATCTTTCAATATCCGGATAGTTGATGACTTTTACAGCTCATTACTATTTCTTCCGAAATCATTTTTTGATACAAGAAAAACAGGTGATTTTGTGGCGCGGTTAAATGATACTATGCGGATTCAAAGGGTGATAGCCGATATTGTTGGTGTTTATATAATTGATATTTTGATTCTCTGTATTACAATCATCATGATTTTTTATTATTCGAGGATATCAGCGATTCTGTCGCTTATATGCCTCCCGCTATTTTACCTCATTGTATATAGATGGAATAAAAAAATTATATCTTCCCAACATGCATTAATGTCAGGATATGCTTTAAGTGAAAGTAATTTCATTAATTCCCTGGAAGGAATTACGGAAATAAAGAGCATGAACTGGCAGAATGATTTTTCCGTTAAGAATAAAAACATCTACTCTGAGTTTCAGGATAGAGCCTTCTTACTCGGTAAGATTAAGGTAAAGCTTAATCTGCTTACAGGGTTGGCTGGCACATTATACCTGATTATCGTTCTTATTTATTCCTCCAGTCAGGTTATGGGATCAAAAATGACTCAGGGTGAATTGATGGCAATTCTTTCGTTAAGTTCAACATTGCTTCCTTCTGTTCTTAACCTAGCTCTTATTTCAATACCTGTAAGTGAAGCAAAAGTAGCTCTTAACAGGATGTTTGAATTTACGCAGATCAAACCCGAAGAGGGCAAAAATAATGATATTAATGCCACTTTAAATATCGGGCAAATAAGACTCGAAAATATTTCTTTCAGATTTCCGGGACAGAAATTATTAATAGATAACATCAGTTTAACTGTAGAAAAAGGGAAGGTAGTCTCGCTAGTCGGTGAAAGTGGATGTGGTAAAAGCACACTTGCAAATATAATTCTTAGGTTCTATCCGGTAGAAGCAGGTAAAATGATTCTTAATAATAATACAGATTCCGGGGTGATTGATTTAAAAAATTGGAGGTCAGGAATTGGGATTATCCCGCAGGAAATTCATATATTTAATGGTACAATTCTGCAAAACTTATTAACGGAACTTACTGAGAGTAAAATAAAGGAGATGATCGCAACTATTTCAGGGTTTGGGTTAAACAGTTTCATTGATAGTTTTCCCTCCGGTTTGATGACATTGGTTGGGGAAGAGGGAATTAATCTTTCAGGTGGTCAAAAACAATTACTGGCCTTTATCAGGGTTCTGATAAATAAACCGGATATCCTCGTCATTGATGAAGGGACGTCAAATATGGACAGGGGCAACGAAAAGATGATTATGGATCTTATTACCAGGCTCAAATCTGAAATGGGTATTTTATTGATCTCTCACAGGATAAACATGATTAAGAAGTTAAGTGATTATATTTATGTTATTGAAGACAGGGTTATTACAAATAAAGGAACTCATGATGACCTTATCAAATCTGACAACCTGTACAAACGATTTTGGGATGATTTTTATTAAAATATTTTGGCTGGTCCGGCATTAATGGACTCTTAATGTTTTATTTTGATATGTAATATAGATTTCAATGAAAGTTTGTGTTGCAGGCAGAAGCCGAAAAGCCTGAAGAGAGTAGGTAAAAGAAAAAATGTCTCGCTATGAAAACATTAAATTTTGAACAAATGGACGTCATTAAAGGAGGTTTAAGTATTCCTAGATGGCTTACATGTACAGGAGCTGCAGTAGGCACAGCACTATTCTTTGGTGCTATTTGTGTTACAACAGGTCCTATTGGTTTATATGCAGCTAATGCGATTCTAGGGCCGACAGTCGTAGGATTAGGATGGGCTGCTTGCGCAGATTAACCACATTATTGTAATATCCGATTATTTAAAAATTGTTATAGAGGGGTTGTGTCAAAGAATTTTTGGAAATCTAAAAATTTAGATTGTATTATTTACAGACTTCAGCTAAATAACATCCATATTTTAATGTTGAAAATATCCATAACTTTAATACAACCTTTTTAAAAGACCAAGTGTTATGAAAAACATAAAATTACATAAGATTTCACTGTACGTTAGTATCTGCCTGATTGCGTTTATTGCCGGCTATTCTTTAATTATTGATTATCAGTTCCCTGAAGACCAAATAAATTATCTTTTTTCTTTATTTTACATGGTTCTAGCTTTGAACTTTCTAGGAGGGGATCTTACTATTGATAATCGCCAGGAGAGAATAAGATTAATTTTAACAAATACTCGAAGCGTAATTATTTCTTGTATTCTATCAATATTATTTGCGTTAATCCTGATTCAATCTAATATGGTCATTGTAAAAATATTCATGATTCTTGTATTATCAATATTGGTTTATTATTCGACAATAGTATTTTTTAATAGAAAAGTTACTTTAGTTCTTTTTTGGATCAATTTTTATCTTTTTATGGGGATCTATTTATTTTCTCAGTTTCCAGATTTTAAAATCGATATGATTTCCCGATTTAATCCATTAGGTGGCTTACTAATAACCCTCTTTACATGATCATTTATATTATAATTTTAAATACAAAGTGACATTTATTGATCAGTATTTTTTTTGCACATAAACTAAAAGAGTATTATTCTATGGCTTTCGGTATTCATCATCAATATTTTAATAATTGATTGTTAAGCAAGCCATTTACAATCGATCAAATACTAATTCTCCATAATTTGATATATTAACTTTGTGACAAAACTCATTTGAATAGTTTGGGATATGTTTTGTGGAAATCATTTAATGTACTTAAAGCAATGCCCGTTTGGTACTACTTATCATTGAACGAACCCGGAATAGCCTTACCTGTCGAGTCGGTTGATTTTATTACAAATGTTTAAAGAGCTTTGAAATTGTAATTGATGGAACCACTCCGCAGTTCAAATAATTAAATCGGAATAGTGAAAAATGAAATTCCGGAGAGCCAGCTTCGACCCGCCTGGGAGTTGCATATAAATAAAATCCGATTGGCCAAAAACCCCCTGCGCCAGAGCAGGATACTATTTAATGTATGGTATTATTCTTCCGGCACCATCTTAATAAATCCGATATCATGGAAAATCAGAATCTGGATATGGCAGAGAGTTTTTTCTTCCTCAACCATACGCTGCACACCGCATACCGCATACCATTCTTTGCGCTACGCCCGGATAAAAATTTGATGAATCCTGTACTATCGGCGATGTGTTGAAATGCTTATGATTTTTTCCCACTTCCAAAGTCACCCCTTCACCTCTTCCCAAAAAAAATCCCCCGAAAAACTTAGCACTGTCTTTCGGGGGCGGAGTTCCAGGTCAGAATGACCATCCGTTCATAAGGAACGTGACTAAAGGTAAAAAATGCAGCGAGACTTTCCTTAATAATCAGATCGTTCTAAATCAATGTTACCCCTAAAATTCTGATGACAAAACAACATGCTGATGCTAATATTAGTTAAATTAAAACCCATGCTCAATTAAATGACAATGACACTATAATACAATATTAAAAAGAGTCGGGGACAGAAAAATGGATAATCAATATGTTATACAACATATTATTGATAATTTTCTCCTGTCACATACGACATCCTTGATAGGCTGTAGCTGATCTCGATTCCATCATCCCGGATCTCCTTAACAATCCTCTTCACACTCCGCTCACTTATCTCAAACCTGGGAGGGGACGCTATTTTTCTATCCGGCAGAAGCAGGTAAAATGATCCTGAATAATAATACAGATTCAGGGGTGATTGATTTAAAAAAATGGAGGTCAGGAATTGGGATTATCCCGCAGGAAATTCATATATTTAATGGTACAATTCTGCAAAACTTATTAACTGAACTTACTGAGAGCAAAATAAAGGAGATGATCGCAACTATTTCCTGTTTTACGCACTTTTAATAAATAGGTTCTGAAACCCTCAGTTAATGGGGTTTGATTTTTGAATTTGGGTATTGCAAAAGTATTTTTCAGAACACTTACTCAACCATTTCCAGTAGATTTCTAAAAATCGCTGCTTCATTGACACCATGAACTCACCCCCCATCCCCCCCGCTATAGCGGGGCAGGCTCTCTCTGCTGCACCTCATGAACTCACCCCCCATCCCTCCCGCTGAAGCGGGACAGGCTCTCTCTGCTCCGCAAAGAGGGGGCGTAATGCAATGTAATTCAAGACAATCCCCCTCTTTACAGGGACGAACGTAAAGAACTAGCCCACTGGGCTAGTTTAGTGAGGCGC
>Ga0315278_10002004_pt1 | contig 18021 bp, 16 predicted proteins | sample YL17G06_0_MG_FD_203880 | JGI IMG/M metagenome (GOLD analysis project Ga0315278, IMG submission 203880) | Sediment microbial communities from Yellowstone Lake, YNP, Wyoming, USA - YL17G06_0 | ecosystem: Environmental > Aquatic > Freshwater > Lake > Sediment | place: USA: Wyoming | collected... | reverse complement strand
CATCCTGTTCCATCTCGTGCCGCCCCGGCCGGGCGACCCGGTACCGGCGGTCGCGGACTACACCGCGTCGCTGGGCGGGGAGTTTCGTATCGGGCGGCGCGGGATGGTCGGTGCCCGGGTGCGCCTGGGCGGGCCGTTCACGCCGATCGGCGAGCCCCTGGTCCAGACACAGCCGTTCGCCGTGCTCGACCTCGGCGGCCAGCTCCCGCTCGGCCACGGCGGGCCGATGCTCGACATCGCGGTGCAGAACGTCACCAGCACCAAGTTTCCCGAGATCCGTTCCAGTGGATTCATCAATCCCGGCACGCCCGTCGTGATTCGTATGGCGGTGAGCTTCGACACGCCGTGAATACCGGTGTTAATTCAGCGAGGAGAAGGACCAGATGACCGCACGCATCCTGAAGCTGCTCGTCACCACAGTGGCCGCCGCATTCACCCTCGCCGCGTGCTCGAGCAACGAGGCGCCACCGGAGAATCACCCGGAACCGGCGTCCGCGAGGCTCTTCGACGCCGCGACCCATACCGAGTTGCCGCAGCCGTACGCGCTGCCCAGCGGGGCGACCACACGGATCGAGGTGCACTACTACGGCGTTGACGGCGCCGACATCACGAACGACCTGATCGCGGATCACTACAGTTCCCTGACCTTCGCACCCACCAGCTTTGCCACGGTCGCGTCGGTGACGGGCCTGCGGTTCCAGCACGACGTGACGGTGGATGCCGCGCCGGCCGCCGCGTCCGACCTGTTGATCGGCTGGGGGCACGACGAACTGGCTGATGAACTGAGCTTCGGGCCATGCGCCGTGACGGCATCCGGGGGCGCGCAGGCGGAGAGCCACCCATGAGGTCAGTTCTCCTCGCCGCGATGGTGAGCATGACCGCTTCTGCGCCCATGTCCGCGGCCCGGCACAACCGGCTGGTCAAGTCGGAACCGGGCGTCGATGCCACGATCGCGAAATCGCCGGCCGACATCCGCCTCTGGTTCAAGGAACCGCCCGAGCTCGCGGTGAGCTCGATCAAGCTGGCGGATGCGGCGGCGAAGCCGATCGCGACGGGCGAGGTGAAGGCGACGGATGACAAGAGTTCCATGGCGGTGGCGGTGTCCGCCCCGCTCCTGCCCGGCAAGTACACCGTCACCTGGAAGACGGCGGGAACGGACGGCCATGTGATCAGGGGGAGCTTCGGGTTTACTGTAGGGTCGTGACTCTTACGGCCAACTGGCTCACCTTTCTCTCGGCTTTCGCCCTGGTCGGCGCCGCTGGTGCGCGTGCGCTCTTCGCTCGGCTGGAGGTCCTGGATGTCGGCTCCGGCGTCTGGCCGGACGCCGATGCGCTCGCGCGGCGGATGGCCGCCGCCGCCGCGGTGGCCTTGCTGGTCGCCACGGCGTTCCGGCTGCTGGCCCAGGCGGAGAGCTTTCTCGACCCGGGCGAGTTCCTGGGCCTCGGCGCCGTGCGGGCCGTACTCGCGACGGCGTGGGGGCGGGGCTGGTGGTGGCAGGTCGCCAGCGCAGTACTGGCGGTCCTCGCTTCACTCGGACGGCCGGCACTGGCGCTGGCCGGCGCACTGCTCGTGTCGGCGACGCTGCCGCTGACGGGCCACGCCATGGAAGCGCCGACCGGACCGGTGGTGGGCGTGGCGCTGGCCGGAGCGCACGCCTTCGCCGGGGGCCTGTGGCTCGGCACGCTCGCCGTGGCGCTCTTCGCCTGGCAGCGCGCTGATCCACCGGAACGTTCCGGCCGGCGTCATGCGCGCCTGGCCCGCCTCATCGAGAAATTCTCCCCCGTGGCGCTCGTGTCAGCCACGGTGCTGGTGGCCTCAGGCACCGCGGAGGCGCTCTGGCTCGTGGGCAGCCTTCGCGCGCTGTGGGAGACGGCCTATGGCCGGCGCCTGCTTCTCAAGCTGGGGTTGCTGGTCGTGCTGCTGGCCCTGGGCGCATACAACTGGCGAGTCGCGAGGCCGATGCTCGGCACCCGCGGCTCGAGTCGCCGCCTGATGCGGGCGGCGACGCTTGAACTGGCCGTCGCTGTGGCCATCCTTGCGGTCACCGCGAGCCTGGTCTCGCTGCCCGCGGGGGAGTGACTACAGCATGAGGTGCGCGAGCACCTGACCCTGCGGCGGTCCCGTGGTGGCGCCTGCCGGCTCGACCGTGAGTGCCGCCCCCAGCACGTTGCCTCCCTCCTTCGGCATGCCCATCGTCAGCACCGCCGAGCGATCCGCGTTGATGCCCAGCTCGGCGCCCCGCACCATGCCGTCATCGCAGATGAACCAGAACTGGTAGTGCTCGCCTGGCGGCAGTGGTGGCAGGTCGTGCACCACCACGTTCCAGCGATGCGACACCGGGTCGGCCAGGATGGTGATGCCGCCCGCCTGCCCGTCCATCTGCACCGACGCGTGCATCACCTTCCGGGTGTTGCGGAGCACCGACAGCGTATCGCGTGCTGCCTCCAGCGCCTGCGCCGTCGCGGCGAGCTGGGCCGTGGCGCTCTTCGTATCGGCGCGTGCCCGGAGAGCGAGCGCCCCTCCCGTGAGCGCCACCGAGGCCGCCAGGGCCCACGGCAGGGCGCGCTTCCAGGCTGGCTCGCGCTCGCCCAGGACGCCACGGGTCAGTTTCCGCACCAGGCCGGGGCGAAGCGTCACCGGTCGCACACCCATTGGCAGCCAGGCGAGTTCCCGCTCGGCGCGATCGAGGTCCCTGCGACACTCGCCGCAGCGCTCCAGGTGATCGCGGAAGCTGCGTTCCTCGTCGGGCTCGAGGTGTCGCAGCGCGAAGGCGTCCACGTGCTCCACGAACCATGCATGCGGTTGCGTCATACCCAGTCCTTGAGCGGAGCCAGTGCCTGCCGCAGCCGGCCATAGGCCAGGCGCAGCCGCGTCTTCACCGTTCCCATCGGGATGGCGAGCTGCGCCGCGATCTCCGAATGCGTCAGTCCCGAGAAGTAGGCCAACTGGACCGCCGCGCGCTGGTCCTCGGGCAGGTCGCGCAGCGCTGCGTGCACCGACTCGTGCACGTGCCAGCCGGGGTGGGCCGCTTCGTTGGGCGTGGGCGCTTCCACGTGCTCATCGCCCAGGACACCACTGCGCTGGGCGCGCTCGATCCGCAACCCGTGGCGTCGTCGCGCACGCAACCGGTCGATGGCGCGATTTCGCACGATGCGCAGCAGCCAGGCCATCAACCCCGGCTGGTCGTCCGAGAGCGTGTCGACGCGATCCCAGAGGATGCGGAACGCATCGAGCACGACGTCCTCGGCCTCGTCCGCGTCGCTCAGCATGCCCTGCGCCACGCCGAGGAGCCACGGTGTCGCCAGCGCGATGAGTTCCTCCAAGGCCCGCTCATCGCGCGCGACCAGGCGTTCCCGCAGCGCGGAGGCCCGCTCGATCGTGAGGGGACCCCGCGGCGCGGGAGATTCGCTCGCAGCAACCATCAGGGCTTTTTCATCATCCCGGTGTCCTTCGCCATGTTGCCCATGGTTTCGTGGTCCATCGCCCCGCTGGCGAGCGGGGCCTGCCCGATGAGCACGCTGTACTTCTTGCACCAGAGCAGCACGGTGTCATATCCCGCGAGGTCGGCGGATTCCGGGATCTTGTAGCTCTGCGCGCCGTCGAGCTTCTTGAGCTTGCCCAGGTTCACGGATCCCGCGTCCCTGGCCATCGTGTCCTTGGATAGAATCACGTAGATGTCGGGCGCCTTGTCCACCTTGAAATTGTCGCTGAGTTCGAGTTTCCGGTCCTTCCCGCTGCCGGTGATGCTGAAGGATCCGCTCGCCGCGTGGTCCTTGGAGCCGGTGAACGTGCCCTTCGGGCCCATCATCATCTTGTCGTTCGCCATGCTCTTGTCGGCCATGGTCTTGTCGTTCGACATCGATTGCGCCATCGCCATCGCCGGCGCGGCCGCGCCGGTGGCGACAGCGAGGGCGATGAGCATCGCCCGGCTTCGGGTACAGTGCATGTGTGGCTCCCGGGAGTGTGAGCGGGCGCTGGAGTGCACCCGTACGGCGCTAACGACCGGCGCCCCCTGATGGATCTCCGGGCCTCCGGTCAAGCCCGATTGCGCCGGGATTGGTCCCGGTACAGCCTTCAGGCATGAAGACCGCCGCCGCCGGGCTTGCCCTGCTCTTTGCGCTGGTTCCCTCGACCACCTTGCCGCCGATGCGGCCGCCCACGGCGGGCGTGGCGGCGCGCGACTCGGTCCTCGCCGTCGCGCGCGAGGCGATCGCCGAGGGTCGCCCATGGCGCGCGACGCGGGTGCTCGCGCCGATCGTGCGCGATTCCTCGCTGCGTACGCCCGAGGTCGAGTTCGTTGCCGCGACCGCTGCTGCCGGGTGGCACGGCTGGCGCGAGGCGGACCTGTTGCTGCGGGACGCCACTTGGCTCGACAGCGCGTATGGCGGCGAAGGCCGCGAGTTGCTGGCGCGCGCGGCGCTCGGTCTCGGACGCGACAGCAACGCGGCGGTGCAGGCCGGCGCGGCCGTCCGGCTGGCGCTGGATCCGGTGGCACGCGGCGAGCGGCTCGTGCTGCTGGGCCAGGCGCTCGAGGGGATCGGCAGCTATGACAGCGCGAGCGCCGGATATCGCGGTGCGGCGGACCTGCTCCCGCTGGTGAGGGACTGGCTCTACCTGCGCGCCGTCGGCACCGCGACTGATCCGTCGAGCCGCGCGATGCTGGCCGGTTCGATCACCGATACGGTGGTGCGGAACCGGCTGCCGCTCGCGACCGCCCTCGCCTTCGCCCGCGCGGGCGATACGCTGGGCGCGATCGACGCTTACACTGCCGCGGGGGCCGCGTTGCCCGCATTCCGGCTGCGGGTTGCCGTCGCCGACAGCGCGCAGCGGCGGGCACTCGGCGCCGAACTGGTGGCGTTCATCTCGGAGCGGAGTGGGTCGGCGATCGCGCGGGGCGGCGCCATGCTCCTCGACAGCCTGCAGCTGCCGCTCACGGCGAGCCAGCAGTTCACGATCGCCCGGAGTGCGGCACGTTCGGGACCGCTTGGCCGCGCGTCGGATGCCTATGCGGCGGCGTTTGCGGCGTCGGCCGGCAGCACCGAGGATCGCTTCGCTTGGGGCGAGGTGCTCTTCCGGCTGAGTCGATACAAGGAAGCGATCGCCCAGTACCGGCGGGTGGGGCAGCCGAAGTCCCTGGCGGCCGCGGCGGGCTATCGCATCGGCCGCTCGATGGTGCGCGACGGCCGCACGACGGAGGGCGTGACGCAGCTTCGCCTCGTCGCAAGGCGGTGGCCGTCCGATTCAAGTGGGGCGATGGCGCTGTACCTGCTTGCCGACCTCGCTACCGACGACCGGGACGACCGGGCGGCGCGGCGCACCTTCCTCCAGGTGGTGCGACAGCACCCCGGCAGCCGCCAGGCCGGGGCGGCGGCGTTCCGCGCCGCCATCATCGCGTACGCCGACAGCATGTACGAAGTGGCCGCGCGGGAGTTCGACGCCTTCGACGAGCGTCAGCGGACCAGCCCGGAGGCGCTGCCGGCGCTCTACTGGGCGGGGCGCGCCCATGCCGCCATGGGCGACACGGCGCGCTCCACCGCCCGATGGCACGAGGTGATCGCCCGCGACTCGATGTCGTACTACGCGGATGCGGCCGCGCGTCGCCTGGGCGTGCCTTCCTGGATGCCCGCGGCATCGCCCGATACCTTCGCCATCGTGCCCGACCTGGACAGCATGGCCCGCCGCGCCGACCTCCTCGATCACGTCATGCTCGACGACGAGGCGGGGCTGGAGCGGGCCCGCCTGGGGCGGGCCGCAGGCACCTCATCGGAACGCCTCATGGCTGGCGCCGACGTCATGCGGCGGCACGACCTGCCGAACCAGGCGATCGTGCTCGCGCGGAAGGCGCAGAACGCGGGCGCCGCGCGCGATGCGCGGCTGTACCGGCTTCTCTATCCGCTCGGCTTTCCGGCGGCGCTCCGGGGCGAGGCCAGCCGCGCCGGTGTCGATGCGCCGCTCGTGGCGGCGCTGGCGCGGCAGGAATCGCTGTTCGATCCCGCGGCGACGTCGTCGGCTGGCGCGCGGGGACTGATGCAGGTCATGCCCGAGGTGGGGAAGCGGGTGGCACGGGGACTGGGGTATCCCGAGTGGGACGCGGTGCTCCTCTATCAGGCCGACGCCAACCTGGAGATCGGGTCGACGCACCTGCGGGCCCTGCTGGACACCCAGGGCAGCGTGGTCGAGGTGCTCGCGGCCTATAACGCTGGAGCTCACAGGGTGGTGAAATGGCGCACGCGGGGCGGGGCGGCGGATCCCGAGCTTCTGACGGAGCGCATTCCGTTCGTGGAGACGCGGGACTACGTGCGGATCGTGCAGCGGAACCGGAACCTGTACCAGATCCTCTACGAGTGGCCGCGGGAAATGACCGCCGTTCCGTGACGCCTACGCCCGGCTGGCGAAGTCCTCCGGCCGTGCGGGCCGGAAGCTCAGGTCGAAGGCCAGGAAGAGCAGCTTGGCGAAGGGATAGAAGAGCAGGGGCGCGGTGATCATGAAGGCTCCGCCTGCCCACCAGAGCACGGTCCACGGCGGGTTGGGCCAGGTGAGCAGGAGTGCCAGCACGAACAGCGACATGAAGACCAACTCCGCGCCCACCAGGTTGAACATGTAGCTCCCCACCACGTAGCCCTCCTCGCCACGCTCGAGCCGGAGTCCGCACGACGGACAGTTCGCCCTGGCCTTGAACCAGCCCTCGTACAGGCCGTGGCCCCCGCAGTAGGGGCAGCGCTTGCGCAGGGCGCGGAAACTCATGAGCAGGGGATTGGGCCGATTCAGCATGGCGCGCAATCTAGCGAAGCGGCTATCGTTCAGTGTGATGCCCGTCGCGCCGACATTCGAGCGGCCCCTGCCCGCAGCGCCGACCGTTTCCGGCGCGGACACCCGTTCGCTGCCCCGCCAGCGCGCCCTCCTGTCCTGGCTGTTCGCCGCGCGCACCCTGCTGGCGGTCGGCACGCTGCTCGCCGCCGCGCTCATCTGGACTCGCACCCCTGACGTCTCGTTCATCTTCAGCATCGCCGTGCTGGTCACCCTCGTGGCCACCGCGTACGGCTGGTGGCGCGTACGCATTCGCGGCGGCGAGATCGGCAGTGTCTTCCTGGTGGGGCAGGCGCTGGCCGACCTCGGGCTCGTCACCACCCTGGTGCACTACGCCAGCGCGCCCGCGATCTTCGCGTCGCTCTACGTGCTGGTCATCGCCGGGTACGCGGTGCTGCTTCCGCCGCCGCTGGGCGTGCTGGTCACGGTGTGCGCCACCATCCTGTACGTGTCCGATGCGCTGCTGGGCGGCTCATCGGGTCCTGATGCCGCGTTCTGGGTGCAAGTGGTGCTGTTCAACGTGGTGTTCGCCATCGTGGCGGTGCTGGGCCACCGGCTCCGGGCGTCGGACGCCCAGCAGCACACGCTGGAATACGAACTCCGGCGCGTCCGGCTCGAGGCCGATGAGATCCTGCAGAACATCCGGTCCGGCGTGATCACGGTGGACGCCGAGGGGCGGCTCGCCTTCATTAACCCGACGGCGGAGCGGCTGCTGGGCATCGACGGCGACCGATTGCTCGGCCGACCGATCCTCGACAAGCTTCACACGCAGTCGAAGGACCTGGGCGCCGCCATCGTCGCGGGCATCCGCCACGGGCGCAAGGTGAGTCGCGGGGAGGGGATGGTGCGGGCCAACGGGCGGCTGTTCCCCATCGGCCTGTCCACCACCACTTTCCAGCCCGAGGATCGCGAGGTGCCGTCGGTCACGGCGATCTTCACCGACATCTCGGAGCTGAAGCAGCTGCAGGAGCTGCATCGCCGCGCCGAGCGGCTCGAGGCAGTTGCGGCGCTGTCGGCGTCGCTGGCGCACGAGATCAGGAACCCGCTGGCTTCCATTCGCAGCGCGTGTGAGCAGCTCGCCCGGGGCAAGCATGCGAGCGAGGACGACCAGGTACTTTCTGGCCTCATCGTCCGCGAGAGTGACCGCCTGACCCGGCTGCTGAGCGAGTTCCTCGATTTCGCCCGTGTCCGGGCCACCAAGTCCGAGCCGGTCGACCTGCTCGCGGTGGCGAAGGATGCCGCCCGGGTGGTGCAGGTTCATCCCGACTGCGGAGCGCAGGCCGCGGTCGTGGTGGAAGGGGAGGAGACAATCCTTCAGGGAGACGCCGACCTGCTGCACCGCGTCATCGCCAACCTCCTGCTCAACGCCGTGCAGGCCGCGCGCGGCCAGCCGGTGCGCGTGACGGTTCGGGTCGGCATGCTGCCGGCCAATGAACTGCCGCATGGCGCCGACTTCGAGCAGGCGGTGCGGTTGCAGGTGGTCGACGACGGCCCGGGCATCCCGGACGAGATCAAGGAACGCCTCTTCCAGCCGTTCGTGTCGGGACGGCCCGGGGGCAGCGGCCTCGGACTCGCCATCGTACAACGCGCGGTCGAGGCGCATGGCGGGCTCGTGTACGTCGAGACCAGGATACGCGCCGGTACCACGTTCACCATCCTGCTTCCCGCCCACGTCATGGCGGAGGGAGTCGCATGAGCCAGAAGCCAACCGTGCTCGTCATCGACGACGAGTCGGGCATACTCGACACGCTGCGGATCCTGCTCCGCAATGAAGGGTTCGAAGTCACGACGGCCCAGGGCGGCAAGGCGGGGCTGGAGCAGATCCGGGCGGGGGCGCACGACATCGTGCTCACCGACGTGCGAATGCCGCAGGTGTCGGGTATCGACATCCTGACGGCGGCGCGGGAGCAGGACGCGATGACGCCGGTCATCCTCATGACCGCGCAAGCCTCGCTGCAGAGCGCGATCCAGGCGGTGAACAGCGGCGCGTTCTACTACATCCAGAAACCGTTCTCGAACGATGAACTGGTGGCGATCCTGCGGCGGGCCTGCGAATTCCGCGCGATCCGGGTGGAGAACAAGCAGCTCCGACAGGAGATCCGCCGCCGAGAGCGCAGCGGCGTGTCCCGGCCGATCGGCAAGTCCAAGCGCTTCCTCGAAATGCTCAAGCTCGCCGAGCACGTGGCGCCGACCGACTCGACGGTGCTCATCCAGGGCGAGAGCGGCACCGGCAAGGAGGTCGTGGCGCATTACATCCACGAACTGTCCGCCCGGAGCGAGGGACCGTTCCTGTCGATCAACTGCGGCGCGTTGCCCGAGAGCCTGCTCGAAAGCGAACTCTTCGGTCACGTGAAGGGCAGCTTCACCGGCGCGGTGCGTGACAAGCAGGGCCTCTTCGCGGCGGCGCGGGGCGGCACCTTCTTCCTCGACGAAGTGGGCGAGATGCCGGCGTCGCTGCAGGTCAAGCTCCTGCGCGTGCTGCAGGAGCGGGAAGTGATCCCGGTCGGTGCCACCGAGACAATCCCGGTGGACGTACGCATCATCGCGGCGACCAACCGCGACCTCGAGGAGGAGATGCGCCGGGGCAACTTCCGCTCCGACCTCTTCTACCGCCTCAACGTGATCGCGCTGCACCTGCCGCCGCTGCGCGAGCGGCGTGACGACCTGCTGCTGCTCATCGAGCAATTCCTCCAGGTGCTGGCGCAGGAAAGCGGCGGCGAGACGAAGGCGCTCAGCCAGGAATCACTCGACGCCGTGATGGTGTACGAATGGCCCGGCAACGTGCGCGAGCTGGAGAATGCGCTGGAGCATGCCGGCGTGCTCTGCCGCACGACGCTGATCGAGCCGGCCTTCCTGCCCGAGCGCATCACGCGGCGGCGGAAGGAGCCGCTGGTGAGTGAGCGCTCCTACAAGAACCCGACGCTGGAGGTGATCGAGCGGGCGTACATCATGTGGGTGCTGCAGGCGGAGGGCGGTAACAAGACCCGCGCGGCCGAGGTGCTTGGCATCGATCCATCGACACTGTACCGGAAGCTGGCGCGGTACGAGGAGCAGGTGGTGGAGGCGAAGGCGTGACCGAGGCGCATCCCGGGGATGCCGCCGGTGCCGAGACGCTGGAGATCATGTCAGCGGCGCCGCGATACAATGCCTGGCAGTTCGAACAGATCGCCCCCTACGTTGGCCGCCGCGTGCTCGAGGTGGGATCGGGCATCGGCAACATGTCGGCACACATCGTGGCCGGCGGGTGCGACCTGCTGGTGCTGACCGATACCGACACCTGGTACCAGGAGCAACTGCGACGCCGGTTCGCCGAGCACCCCGAGGTGCGAGTCGACTCCCTGACCCTGCCGGACGCGACGGCCGCCGGCCGCTTCCAGCCCCTTCGTCTCGACACGGTCATCGCGCTCAACGTCGTTGAGCACATCGAGGACGATGTCGGCACGCTGCGGAGCATGGCCGAGCTGCTCGAGCCAGCCGGACGCGTCGTGATTTTGGTGCCGGCCCTGCCATCCATCTTCGGCTCTCTGGACGAAGAGCTGGGCCACTATCGGCGATATACGCGCGCGTCGCTGGCCGGAGCCTTCAGGGCGGCAGGGCTCGGCCTGGAACGGATGTTCTGGTTCAATCGGGCCGGTACACTGGGCTGGTGGCTGAACGCGCGCGCTCGGCGGACGCGGCGCATTCCGCTCGGGCAACTTCGCTCGTTCGACACCATGGTGCCCCTGTTGCGCCTGGAACGGTTTCTGCCCCTGCCCTTCGGACAGTCCCTTATTGCCATCGGACGCCGTCATGATTGAGCTTCCGAAGCTGTCCGTGATCGTGCCAGTCTACAACGAGGTCCAGACACTGCGGATCATCGTTGAGAGGCTGCATTCCGTGCCACTGCCGATGGAGATCATCTGTGTGAACGACTGCTCGCGGGACGGAAGCGCCGAGCTGCTCGATCAGCTCAAGGCGGAGGCGCTGGTTGAGGTGGTTTTCCACCAGTCGGTGAACAAGGGCAAGGGTGCGGCGTTGCGGAAGGGTATCGAGATCGCGAGTGGTGACGTGATCGTGGTGCAGGATGCGGACCTCGAGTATGACCCCCATGAGTTCGGCCGGCTGATCGGTCCGATAATGGAGGGGAAGGCAGATGCCGTGTTCGGCTCCCGGTTCGCTGGTGCCGAGCGGCGCGTGCTGTACTTCTGGCATTCGGTCGGCAACAAGTTCCTGACGCTCCTGTCGAACATGTTCACCAACCTGAACCTGACCGACATGGAGACCTGCTACAAGATGGTGCGGGCGCCGATCATGAAGTCCCTGGTCCTGACGAGCGATCGGTTCGGCTTCGAGCCCGAAGTCACTGCGCGGCTCGCGCAGGCGCGGGCCCGTATCTGGGAGATTCCGATTTCGTATTCCGGTCGCACGTACGAGCAGGGCAAGAAGATCGGGTGGAAGGATGGCGTCGCCGCCTTCTTCCACGTCATCCGCTTCAACCTGTTCCCTCCAAAGCGCACCAGGTGACCGGCAGGGCCTCGCGCGGATGGCACGCGGCGTTCGTGGCCGCTGCCATTTCTGTTTTCGCGCTTGGTTTCCTGCCCCTCGCGAACTGGATCCCGGGCGGGCACGCCGTGCCCGGGTTTCAGCTCCTGCTGGACGGCTGGGTCAGCGGGACGGCCATCTGTCTTGGCATCGGCGCGGTGGTTGCCATGCTTGCCCGGGGCCGCTTCATGAGCGCGCTGCCGGTGCTCCGCGTTCCGGCTGGTGTCCCCGATGGCGGCACCGATCCCGTTTCCGTCGGCATCGTCGCGACCGCGGCGGTCCTGTATGTCGTGGTGGCACGGTGGGTCTTCAGCGGCCGCCCCCTCCTCATCGACGAAATCATCCAGGTCCTCCAGGCCCGTATCTTCGCCAGCGGCCGGCTGTGGCTCCCGGCGCCAGCCTATCCCGAGTTTACCAGCAGCATGCTCCTCATCGACACGGGAAAGGTCTATGCCCAGTTTCCCGCCGGCGGCCCGGCCATGCTGGCGCTTGGGTCACTGGCGCGGGCCGAGTGGCTGGTGGGCCCGGCCGCTGGGGTCATCAGTGCCTGGGCCTTTGGCCAGCTGCTCGTACGGATAGAGCCGCGCCTGTTCGTGCGTCGCCTCGCGCTGGCGCTCTTCGCCCTGGCACCGCTCGTGGTGTTCATGAGCGGAACACACATGAACCACGTCACCGCTCTGATGTGGCTTCTCCTTGCCACGACGGCGCTGTTCAGCACAATGAGGGACGATAGCGCGCATCTCATGCCGGCCCTTGGCTGCGGCCTTGCCCTCGGCATGGCGGCCACCATTCGTCCTGTCGATGCTCTCGCCTTTGCGTTGCCCGCCGGCGGCTGGTTCCTCGCGCGCACCGTGCGCTCCCCCGGGCGCTGGCGCGCGCTCGCCGCGGCCGGTGCGGGCGTTGCAGTGCCTGTCGCGGTGCTCGGCGCCGTCAACTGGGCCACCACCGGTGCGCCGCTTCGCTTCGGGTATTCCGTGATGTGGGGTCCGTCGCACGAGCTCGGCTTCCATGCCACGCCCTGGGGCGACCTGCACACACCGACACGCGGGCTCGAGTTGCTTAACCTCTATTTCCTGCGCCTGCAGACTTACCTGTTCGAGACACCGTTTCCCTCGCTCCTTCCTGCCCTCGCATGGCTCGGTCTCGGCAGCGAGCACGATCACGCCGATCGCTACTTCCTGGTGAGCGGCACGATGCTCTGCCTGCTGTACGCGGCCTTCTGGCACGACGGGTTCTTCCTCGGGCCGCGGTATCTCTTCCCGCTCGCACCCGCGCTCGCCCTGTTCTCCGCCAGGGCGGTGGCCCTTCCCCTCAGACACACGTTCGCGCGCCGCGTAACCGGGACGGCGCTGGCAGCCGCCTTGCTGATTACGCTGGTCGTCCTGCTGCCGGTACGCGTTCAGCAGCACCGCGCGCTGCTGGCCAACCTGCGGTGGGAGCCGGACGCCGGCCTGGCGCAGGCCGGTGTCAAGGATGCCGTCGTGCTGGTACGGGAAAGCTGGGGGAGTGAATTGCTGGCGCGGCTCTGGGCACTCGAGGTCTCGCGTCCTGCCGCGGAACACTACTACGCGTCAATCGACGCCTGCAAGCTCGAGCTCGCGATCAGCGACCTGGAGCACCAGAGACCGGACTCGTCGGGGGTTGTCGTGGTACTGCAGAAGCTCGCCGGCGATTCGAGCCAGCTGGTGCCCGCCGCGGAATCGGTCGATCCGTCACTGCGCCAGCTGCCGGGCTTCGTGTATCCGCCGCGCTGCGAGCAAAGGCTGGCCGAGAATCGTGCCGGCTTCACGGTCTTCGCGCCGACCCTGCTGTCGCGCCGTGCGGATGTGCGCTTCATTCGGGACCTGCACGCGCGCGACAGCATGGTGCTGGGAGACCACCGGGCCCCAATCTATCTGCTCAAGCCAGCGAGCTCAAAGGCAGGCGCTCCGCTGCAGTTCTACCCGGTGCAGGTCGATTCACTGTGGAGCGCCTGGCGCGGACCCTGAACGGCCCACACGACCAGTGTGCGAAGGCCAGCCGCAGTCAGGTTGGACGCGGGGCTGGCCTCGTCCCGAGACGCGCGACGAAATGCAGCGATCGCCCGAACAGCACTGACGCGGGCCAGGGGTAGAGGCCGAGTTCGGTGTTCCAGGACTCGATCGCGGCGCCGATGCGCTGCAGTGCCAGGGTCCACTCCTTTGCCGACCAGTAGTTGTATGGCAGCGCCACACCATGCGCCGCATTCCCGGTCCAGTCCATCAGCCGCAGCGTCTGTCGATCGAGCCATCCCGCCTGGACGTGATCCTTGATGATGATCGCCTGCCGCGCGACGCGAGCCCCTTCGACCAGCAGCCGTATCGGGTCGTCGGCGTGATGCAGCACGTCCACGAACAATACGGCATCGACTGACGCGTCGGCCTGCGGCAGCGTGAATCCGTCGAAGTGCTGTACCGGCAGGTGGGTCTCGGGTCGAACCAGCACATCGACGCCGGTGAGTGTCAGGTCAGGGCGCTGGTCGAGGATGGTATGCCCGAGTAACCCGTCACCGCATCCCACGTCCAGCACCGACGCCGCGAACGGCAGCAGCGGCGCGATGTGGCCCGCCAGCACACGGATCCGCCGCGGGAAGATGTGTCGCGCGTGAAGCCCGCCGACGAGACTCATCGGCGGCGTAGCCCGAGGATGCTGAAGAAGAAGCTGGAAAGCACGGTCTGGACGCCCAAGGTGACGAGAATCGTGCCGGGAATGACCCAGCGCATCGTCTGCGCGTAGTCGAGCGGCCCCAGGTCGCGCGCGATCCACTCGCCCACGGCAACACCGATGAGCGCGATGCCAATGGCCGTGCTTGCGGCCCCGGCCACGATGCCGCGCTCGAGATTGAAGATCTCGTACAGCCGGTTCATGCGCGGGTCGTCCGGCAGGAGGCCCTCGGTGATCGCGAAGATCTTGGTGAGGAACGCGAACACCACCGCCTGGTACCCGCAGACGATCATCAGCCCGCCGACCAGCAGCGTGTGCACGTCGAAGTGGACCCGGCCCACCTGGAGCCCGGGAAGCGCCACCGCCGCTGCCACGCCGCCGAGCAGCATGAGCAGCATGCCGGGCACGAGGAAGAGCCAGCGTGGGCTGAGCGCCAGGAAGAAGCGCAGCGTGCGCCAGCCGTCGCGGAACGTCCGCAGGTGCGGGCGCTGGTCGCCCCGGCCGTCGGGCCAGAGGGTGATGGGCACTTCGCTGATGCGTGCGCCGGACAGCGTGGCCTTGATGATCATTTCCGTCGCGTACTCCATCCCGGTGCAACGGAGGTCTAGATCGCGGGGGAGGTCGGCCCGGAACGCCCGCATGCCGCAGTAGATGTCGTGGATCGGTACCCGGAACCAGCGCCGGGCCAGCCACGAGAACATCGGGTTTCCCCAGACCCGGTGCAGGAACGGCATCGCGCCAGGACGGACCGTGCCTCCGCCCGATGGCAGCCTGCATCCCTGCACCAGTTCTGCGCCGTCACGAAGGGGTGCCAGAAAGCGAGCCAACTCGGTGAAGTCGTAGCTGTCGTCGGCGTCGCCCATGAGGACATAGCGGCCACGTGCCGCGGCGATACCGCCCGCGAGCGCGCTGCCATAGCCGCGGGCGGGCACCGGGACTACGCGGCCCCCGGCTGCTTCCGTGGCCGCCTGCGAGCCGTCGCGACTGCCGTTGTCGGCCACCACCACCTCGCCGGCGATACCGTGTTCCTGCATCGTGCGGACGGCCTTGTGCACGCAGCGGCCGACAGTGGCCACTTCGTTGAGGCATGGAATGACGACGGTGAGCTCGAGTGTCGCTGAGCGCGGAATCGGGTTGGCCTGGGTCGGCATCATTGCCCGGCGGAGGTGGAGGAAAGTGGGGGTGCGTTGAGCGCGCTGTCTGCGCGGCGCACGAGTGACGCGAACATGGTGTCGCCGAGGGCCAGGCCCGCCTGCGCGGTGGCCCGTGCCGCCGGCCAGTCACCCCGCGCGGCCTCGAGGTAATAAAGCTTGCTGCGCATCGCCGGCGCCGCGGGTTCGATCCCGAGGCCGTCGCGCAGCACGGCGGCGGCCTCGCCGTCGCGCCCCTGGCGGTCGAGCAGGATAGCGAGGTCCTCGTACACCTTTGGATCCCGGCCCCACAGTTCGATGGACCGCCGGTACTCGCGCGCCGCGTCATCGAACCGTCCCTGGCGGTCCATATGCAGTGCCAGCGTGCGGTGCGCGCGATAGTTGTCGGGTGCCTCGAGTTCGACCTGCCGGAGAAGCACGTCGTTGTCGCGCCAGACCGCCGCCCTTGTCGCGCTCCGGGCGGCCGCCGCGAGCAGCGCCAGGGTCATCGCCGCGAGGGCGCAGTGCCGAACGGCGCGCGAGGACAGCCGCTTCGACACGCGCTCCGCCACTCCGGCCACGGCCAGCACCGCGCCGGCGCTCGCCAGGTACAGCGTCCGTTCGGCGAGCAGGATGCCCGTCGGCACGACCAGGTTGCTGATTGGCAGCAGCGCGATCGCGGTCCACACGATGCCGAGCGTGACAGCGGGCGCCTTGGTGCGGCTCAGCCACGCAAGCCAGGCGCACGCACCCAGCAGAAGGACCGCGAGAAGGTGCGCGGGTCCAAGGGTCGCGGCGACAGGATAGCCCGGCGGAGAGTAGTCGAAGCTGAGCCTCGCCGGCCACAGGAGCAATCGTGTCCACTCCGGTACGGTGCCGAGCGAGACCAGTACCCGTGTCAATGGCACGAGCGCCTGCAGCGGCGCGACGGGTTCCTGTCCGGCGAGTCCTCCCAGGACGGCGGCGCGGGGCACCAGCAGCGCCAGCAGGAGCACCACGAGGACGCCCGCGACGGGAGCCGCCTTCCTGACTGAGGGCGGACCCGGAGGTTTGCCCGCAATACCGGCGGTGCCGAGCAGCAGCGCGGGCGTCACGAATCCCTGTTCCTTGCTGAGCGCCGCGAGCATGCCGAGCGCGATGACACCGAGGCGGAGCGAGGGCGTGAAGCCATTCGTCACGCCGCGCATCGCCAGGAGGACCGTGGCGACCACAAGCCCGGTGCACAACAGTTCCGACATACCCACAACGTTCGCCACCGCCTCGACGTGCACAGGATGTACCGCGAACAACATCGCGGCGAGCCCAGCCCACGCTGGCGCCAGTGTGCGGCGGGCGAGCAGGTACACGAGACCCGTCACCAGGGCATGGAGCACGATATTCACGGCGTGGAAGAGCCACCCTGCGCCGCCTCCGAGGTGCCACTCGAGGGCCAGGAGCCATACGGTCAACGGACGGTAGAGTCCACCTCCGGGCCAGTACGACTGCCCGAGGTACACCCATGGTGGGGACAGCGTCGTGACGCGTGCGTTGTCCACGATCATCGGGAGATCGTCGTACGCGAAGCGGTTGCGCAGACTGATCGCGGCCACGGCGACGGCCACGACCATGGCCATGGCCATCCATGGGAAGTTGGTCCGCGTCGGCGGCGCGGCGCTCAACTTCACGGCGCGCTATCGGGTTGTGCCACCGTGGAGTCGCCGAGTCGCTCGAGCCGTTCCCACCGCTCGTCGTAGACGAACGCGGCCCGTCCACCGGCGAGCGCCACGAGCCTGGCGTTATCAGCTCCGCGATCGTAGGCCGTCCAGACGAGTGCCGATGCGTAGTCGGCTGGGTTCTGGATCAGGCTCCGGTGCATGCGATGCCCGAGTGCGTATCGCACGAAGACCACCGAAGGCGTGTCAATGCCGGCCGTCGCCGCCTGAAATCGCCGGATCGGCTCGCGCGCGACCTCGAGGTTCAGCCTGATCTGGTCGAGCCGCTCCGGGAGTGGCAGGATCGCCAGACCGGCGGCGACGAGGAGCAGGAGCGAGCGCCGCTGCGGCGCCTCATCGGTGGCGAGTCGTTGCACCAGCCAGGATGCGAGCAGGGCGACACCCGCCGCCATGGCGGCAGCGCCCACCGGCAGAGCTTCCGCGTAGTACAGGCTCCACTGGGGCGGGTGGGCATACCCGAGATGGGCCAGGAAGAGGAGTGCCACCGTCGCCGCAGCGAACCGGAGCGCGGCCGGGCCCGCCACCACGCCGATGCCGGCGAGCAGGAAGGCGAATAGCGCCCAGCCACCCGCGAGGTCGTTGAAGTACACGCGGACCCGGGCCACGAGCGCTCCCGGCACCTTCGACACGGTGTAGTCCCGATGGAACGTCGCGAAAGCCTGGGCCAGTCGTTCGATATCCGGCGGTCGGCTCCGTGTCGGTTCCTGCTCGTCGAGTCCGAGCCCCATGTGGTCAAACGGCAGGTACGCGCGGGCGTACCTGCCATACGGGAGTTCCCACCACGGGCCTCCCGTCGCGGCGTTCTGGATCGGGAGGATTGCGATGACGGGAACGGCCACAGCCGCGGAGAGCAGGAGCTGCCGCCACACCCGATGACGCGCGGCATCACGCAGCACAACGATCGCCACCGGTGCTGCGAACACGAGCGCCGTCAGCGGACGCGTTATCGCCGCCCCCGCCAGGGACAGGGAGACGAGGACCAGCCACCGCAGGGCGCGCCCCTCGCGCCAGCGAACGAGCCCGTACCACGCGAGAAGGCAGGTGGCGCCGCTCAGCGTCTCGGAGAAGAACCCGGCCCGGTAGCGGCCGCCCGGTGCGGCGAGCCAAAAGGCGCAGGCGAGCAGCGCGGTGCTGCCCCCGTACAAACGCCGACAGAGCAGGAAGATCAG
>Ga0315278_10002003_pt1 | contig 18027 bp, 15 predicted proteins | sample YL17G06_0_MG_FD_203880 | JGI IMG/M metagenome (GOLD analysis project Ga0315278, IMG submission 203880) | Sediment microbial communities from Yellowstone Lake, YNP, Wyoming, USA - YL17G06_0 | ecosystem: Environmental > Aquatic > Freshwater > Lake > Sediment | place: USA: Wyoming | collected... | reverse complement strand
TTCTCCAGGGCACCAACACCGCCGAGCGGCAAGTGGCCGTCCGCCGGATCGTCCACCACCTGCTGACGCTCCGCGTGATCGGCGCCGTGACCACGCACGATCTCGAACTGGCCGCTTCAGGGGAACTCTCCTCCGCCTGCGACGCGGTGCACTTCACCGAAGGCGCGGAACACCACGACCGGGGACTCCGCCTGTCGTTCGACTACACGCTGAAGCCAGGCGTCGCCACGTCCCGCAACGCGCTGAAGCTGCTCGAATCGGTTGGGCTCGAATAGGGGACGCGGCCGGGCATCAACGGCAGTCCAACCATCATTCATTCGAAATTGAAGCCACGATTCCGAATGTTTTTCGGAGAGATCACAGACTAGGCTGCGGCATTCCCCTTGCGATATAATCGGTCCGTCACGGTTCGCCGTTTGCGACCCGGCCACCTGCGGATGGGGGCCCGCAGGCGCTCGGCGCGAGCGGCGAGCCTGACGTTCCTTCCCTGGTCTTCCCCGATTTCAATCGACGATGAACAGTTTCGCACCGCCCGCGGTGCGCGAGCGGTGCGCCGTCGCGTCGTCGGCCACCTGATAGCTCTGGCCGGCGCGGAGCGCGTGCGACGAGCCGTCCTCGAGTTCCGTGATCAACTCGCCCTCGAGCACGAGGAGGACGTGGCCGCGCGAGCACCAGTGGTCGGCGAGGTAGCCCGGCGAGTACTCCACCATCCGCACGCGGATGTTGCCGACCTCGAGAGTGCGCCACCACGCGACGCCCGCCTCGCCTCGATGCTCGGTCGTCGGAACCGCGGCCCAGTCGGTCACGCCGAACGGGACGCTCTCGATCTTCATCACGCGCCTGCCTTCAACTGCCGCGCGAGCGCGGCGATGTGCGCGGGTGTCGTGCCGCAACAACCGCCCACGATGCTCGCGCCCGCCGCCACGACCGCCTTCATGCCTTGGGCAAACTCGTCCGGCGTCAGGCGGTAGACGGCACGCCCGTCGACGAGCTCTGGGCTGCCCGCGTTCGACTGGATCATGATCGGCCGGTCGGTGGTCTGCCGGAACGCCGCGGCGACGCGCTCGAAGTCGGCAGCCGTCATGTGCGTGCCGCAGTTCGCGCCGACGACGTCGGCCCCCGCCTCGACGGCCGCCTGCGCCGCCTGTTCCGGCGACACGCCCATCATCGTTCGGATGTTGCCGTTCGGGACGCGATCGAATGCCATCGACGCGACGATGAACGGCGCACGCGCGGCGTGCGCCGCGCGGATCGCGATCCGCAACTCGTCGAGCGCGCTCATCGTCTCGATGATGATGCCGTCAACGCCGCCCTCGAGCAGCGCGCCGGCCTGCGCGGTGAATTCAGCCTCGAGGTCGCCCGGGGCGATCTCGCCCAGCGGCCGCAGGAACCCGCCGCACGGCCCGATGTCCCCGAGGACGCACACCGCGGCGGCGGCGGCCCGCCTGGCAATTGTCGCGGCCGCGCGGTTGACGGCGACCGCCCGGTCGGCGAGGCCGTAGCGGTCCAGCACCCAGCGGTTGGCGCCGAACGAGTTGGTGATGATCGCCTGGCTGCCCGCCTCGATGTAGGCGGCGTGGATCGAGATGAGCCGGCCGGGATGCTCGAGGTTCCAGCGGTCGCCGCACTCGCCAATCGCGAGGCCGGCGCGCTGGAGTTCGGTACCCATCGCCCCGTCGCCGATGACGAGGCCGGTCGCGCAGAGATCGAGGAGGTTCATCGGTAACCGCCTTTGGTTTCCACCGCGCGCGTGAGCGCGAGGATGTTGGCCGGCGGCGCGTCGGGCGCCACCGAGCATGCCGTGCTCAGGATATACCCTCCGCCCGGTTTCGCGATGTCGAGGCGCGCGCAGGCGTCCTCGTAGCAGGCGTCCGCCGAGCCGCCGAGCACGGTGTTCACCGGGTCGACGTTTCCCTTGATGAAGACGCGCCGGCCGAGCCGGCGTTTGGCGTCGGCGAGATCGACCGTGCCGAGCGGCGGCGGGTCGAGCGTGTCGATGCCCCACGTGCCCGTCTCCGCCATCAACTCGAGCCGGTCGCCGATGGCGCCGCACGTGTGCGTATAGACCGGCACGCCCGGCGCGACCGAGGCGAGACCGTCGACGAGGCGCCGCTCGTACGGGAGCACGAATCGGCGGTAGTGCGCGGGCGAAAGGAAGCTGGCGCCGGCAAACGCGGACGACACGAGGACCGCGTCGGCGCCGGCCGCGATATGTCCGCGAGCGAGCAGGACCGCGCCTTCAGTGAGTCGATCGAGACACGCGGCCACCTTGTCCGGCTGTCGGATGAGCGCGCCGAGCACGTCGGTGTAGCCGGCCAGTTCCATCAGCTGCGAGAACGGCGAGAACAGTTCGCCGTGAACCGACACGTCGGGCGCGGCGGCTCGCACCCGCTTCAGCGTGTCCCAGTGCCAGGCCGGAAAGAAATCGGGGCCGGGTTCCGCCGGTTCAGTGCCGCAGCTCCACGAAGTCGGATAGGTGAGGCCGGCGAGGTCGTGCGGCTCGACGTAGAAGAGCCGGTCCGGATCGATCGTGTCGAACGGAGCCGTGACGGCGCGACCATCCGCGCCGGTCGCGCGCGGGTTGTCGTCGGGCGGAATGATGGTCGTTCGGCCGTTTTGCCAGTGGATGACGCGATTCGAGCCCGGCGCTTCCATCGAGCGGACGGCGCGCCGCCACTCGGGATCGCGCCCGGGCAGGTTCACCAGGATGCCGTCGAATCGATACCGGCGCTGGAGGGCCACGAGCGCCTCGGCGAACGCGTCCGTGTCGTGCCAGATCTCGACCGCATCGCCCGCGTGCAGGAAGTAGTGACCGAGCGCGAGCTGGCACATCACGGGGACGCGGTCCGGCAGCCTGCCGTCACGAGGCCTCATGGCCGCGTCCATCCGCTCGCGCGAGGTCATCTGCGTGGGGCCGCTCATCGCTCGGGAAACGCCAGCGCCGCCATGAAGGCGTCCTGGTAGCCGGGGTGCATGGCGAGGTCGACGTACTCGGCGCGCGCCGCCAGCTCGCGCCCGCGCCGCAGCACGTCGTGGTCGACGAGCGCGAGCCGGGCTCCGACACCGGCGGCGTTCCCCACGAGCCGGATGCGCTCGGCGTCGACCGGCGGCAGCAGGCCGATCCGCACCGCGCTCGATTTCCTGATGTAGTTCCCGAAGGCGCCCGCAACGAGCACCTCGTCGAGCGCCGCCGGGTCGAGGCCGGCGTGCCGGCACAGCAGCGTCGCGGCGGCGACGATGGAGCCCTTGGCGAGCTGCACTTCGCGGATGTCCCGCGCCGTAATCACCACCGGACCCGGGCCGCCCTCGCCGACTTCGGCCGCCACGAGTGCGAACGCCTGCTGCCCGTCCACCTGCGCGAGCCTGGCCGCAAGCGGCGGGCATCCGTTCACTTCGCCGGCCTTTTGCAGGTAGCCTGACGAGGTGACAACGCCCGCCGAGAGCAGCTCGGCGACGGCGTCGATCAGGCCGGACCCGCAAATCCCGTGCGCGGGCACACCGCCGATCGCATGGACCGCGACGTGCCCGTCCGTCGAGATCGACACGACATCGATGGCGCCGGGCGCGCCGCGCATCCCGTGCCGGATCGACACGCCCTCGAACGCCGGGCCAGCCGCTGCCGACGTGGTGACCAGCCGGCCATCGTGCACGAGGAGCAGCTCGGTGTTCGTGCCCAGGTCGACGAGCATGCGCGACAGACCGCCTTCGATTCCCAATCCCCGGTCGAGGTCGCACGCGACGGCGGCCGCTACCGCATCGCCGCCCACGTGGCTTCTGACCAGCGGGAACACCAGCACGTTGGCGTTCGCATGAATGGGCAGGCCGACCGCGACCGCTTTCACCGTCAGCGCATCCGTCCAGAGGGCGGCGTACGGCGCGCGCCCGAGGCTCCCGACCGGCACGCCCAGCCACGCGTGCGTCATCGTCGGATTGCCGGCCACCGACGCGATGACGATGTCGCACTGGCCGCAGCCGGCTTCGGCCGCCAGTTCCGCGACGAGCGTCGCCAGTCCGTCGCGAACGGCTGCACCCAGTTGCGCGCCGCCCTCCGGCACCTCGAGCGTGTGCTTGATGCGCGAGATCACGTCGGCGCCGAACGCCACCTGCGGATTGAGCGCCGACGCCGAGGCGGCGACCGAGCCGTCGTCGAGTGACACGAGCGCCGCGGCCAGCGAGGTGGTCCCGATATCGACGGCAAGGCCGAACATCGACCCGGCACGGCCGGCCCGGACCGACACGAGTTCGCGCCCGTGGATGGCCACGGTGGCCGTGTCCGCAGTCTCATCCGCCGACGCCAAGTCGGCCAGGGCGGCTGGCGAGGCCGTCAGGGCTCGATCGACGAGCCCCGCCGATGTTCCCAGGGCGTCGAGCACGGACGAGGCCGTCGTCTCCCCGGCGAGGAGCGGCAGGCGCACCGTCCCGACGTGGATGACGGGCCGCGTGAGGGCATGGGGGGGAAGCTCCGCCCCGAACGACTTTCCGGCCAGCGAGCGTGTCACGCTCGGAATCTCGACGGTCGCCGGCGCCTCGAACCGCAGCTGGCACGAGAGGCGCCAGCCGGCGCCGAGCTCATCGGGGGTGAACCGGTCGCGCTCGGCATCGGTCGAGGGCGGCGCGCCCTCGACGACACGCACACGGCAGCGCCCGCACGTGCCCTGCGAGCCGCACGGCTGCTCGACGAGGATTCCGACGGCGGCGGCCGCCAGGTACAGCTCGACGACGGCCTCGGCCTCGTACGTCCGATCGTCGGGCAGGAAACGGATGGGGAACGATGTCGGAGTCACTGCGCAGGAGTGTAATTGGGATCGGAGCAGTTTTGCCAGATCCCCACCGTCGGGCGCATGTCAGTCGATTCTGACGACCGTCAGTCGCTTGCCCGCCGAAGTCGCAGGGCGACGAAGGCGGGGGCTAACGATCGTCAGTCGACTCTGACGAACGTCAGTCGGTGAAGCGCGTCAGTCGAAGCGGTCGTCCCGAAAGGCGCGATTCGGCACAGCGCCAGTCACAAGCCCGATGGTGTAGCCGCTGGCGGCTCGCTCACGGCGATCTGAATGCGATCGGCCCGCGCCTGCGCATCGGCGACAACCTCTGGAGGTGCTCCGAGCAGATGAAGGAGCGCGATGGCGTTGCGGGAGGGCGCCACTCCGGGCCGCAGCCGGTAGTCGAACTCCAGACGGTTGAGCGCCACACGGTCGCCGAAGTGGAAAGCCGCGAATCCGGCGGCCGCGAAGCGGACCAGTTCCAAGTCGTGTGTGGCGGCGACGACGAAAGAGCGCGAAGACAGGCTCGACGTCGGGCTCTGAGGTCGTCCGGCATTCACCAACGATGAATAGACGGCGGCGCTCGCGCCGATCCGGTCAACGGAGTTTGTCCCGCGAAACAGCTCGTCGAACAGGCAGAGTGTCACCCCGTCCCCGGCGGCCTGGGCCAGGATGGAGATGACCGTCTCAGCCTCCATCTGGTAGAGGCTCTTGCCCTCCTCGAGCGAGTCCGATGGATTGATGCAGCTCCGCACGGCCATCCACGGCGCCTTGTAGGACTGGGCGAAGACCGTGCACAGCGACTGGGCGAGGATGACGTTCGTTCCAATGGCGCGGATGAACGTGGACTTTCCCGTCATGTTCGCACCCGTGAGGATGACCCCGTCGACCGGTCCGAGCGTCATTGTGTTCGGCACACAGTGGTTGACGAGCGGATGCGCAATGCCGACCAGACACGCTGGCGCGCTCCTCTCGACGAAATCTGGGCGCGCCCATTTGCTCCCCGCCCTCACGGACGCGACGGCGATCGCGGCGTCGAGCCGCCCGAGGGCCTCTGCGATCTGGCGCAGCTCCTGCTGGTGGCGCGCCACCACGCGAAACGCCAGGAGCAGCGCGATCCCATCAGCGCAGAAGAACCAGTTCAGGTACTCGGCGACCAACGCCCCCAGGTCGCTCCTCGAAGGGTCACGACCAAGCCATCGCGCGATGTGGTCCAAGCGCTTGAGGTCCGGCAGGCGCTCGCGCATGACCACGGTCGTGGGTTCGGTTGGCGGCTCCACCGCCACGACGCGCCGAGCCGTCTGGAGAATCTGGCTGACAGCGAGAAACGGCGCGACCCACGGCGCAATTCGCCACGCAATTCGCGTTCGCAGGATGAGAGCGCCCAGAATGACCGGGACTGCCGCCGGGATCAACGCAGGCTTCACGAGGACCGCTGCCGGAATCGCTGCGGCGATCAGGGCAAACCCGGGAAGCAGCCACGTCATCCACGCCGGCAGCGGCTGGGGTGCCTCCAGCGCCAATTGCCAGGCCGTCCTGGCGGATCGCTCGGTGATTCCGTCCAGGCTGGTCTGCACCGCAAGCCGGGCACCCTCATTGCGCTCGAACCGCACGATGAGTCGATTGAAGTCGAGCAACTCCTCCTGGCTTCCTCGAGTTTCACGAAGTCGGCTGTACAGCACCTCGTGGCCAAGAACGGACTCCGTCCGGTCGAGGAAGCCGAAGACAGCATCGAGAATCAGATCAGCCCACGTCGTCGGGTCGAGGGAGCCCCGAAGGCCACCGCCGTGAACGGCATGGTAGAAGCCCGTCTGGTCGGTCGGGCGATGCTCGGTCCGCGGCCTTCCCCACTCCGACCGAAGCCGTTCAACCAGTCGGCGTCGCCATCGGCGGCGCCGGATTGCCGACCACGCCAATACGGAAAGGGTGGAGACCGCGAAGACGGTGAACACAACGGCGAGAAGCACTCGGTCCTCCGAGCCACATCACGTCACCGGTAGAAGTGTTGTCGGAGTTCTCCCTCGGGAACGAAGCGTCCGGCCTGGCGGAGTATTGCCCGGAGCGTTCCGGCGTCGAGCTCCTGATGGGAAGGGACCGTAAGAACTTGCCGACCTTCCGGTGTCTGCCGACCGAGCTTGACGTGGCTCCCGCGCTGCGAGACAACCCGGAAGCCGAACTCGCTGAGAATGGTGACGACGTCAGGGCCAGAGAGCCTACGAAGCCTTGGCATACGACGGCTGCACTTCGATGGTCACGAGCAGCGTCGGGTTCTCGCGCAGACCGAAGGCCGCCGGGTCATCGCCGTCCAGGTGGAGCGCGACGGCTTCGCGCAGGTTCTCGATGGTAGCATCCAGTGTCGGCCCCTGGCTGACGACGGCGATCTCGAAGCACTCGGCCACGAAGCCGGCTGAGTCGCCCGGGCGCACGGTCGCCGTGATGTTCTGGCGCAGGTGGGTCATGCCTTCCCCCGCTCCATTGTAGCCCGCTCTGGCTCCGATGACACGTGGCGCCGTCACCCTGTCCGCACTTCGGCGCGCCGTAGGCCCAAGGCCACGAACAGCCAGGCCAGCCCAAGGAAGGCGACGCGAGCGTCGGTGCGCCCCATCCGCGCCTGCCATCTCACCGGCCGGGCGGCTCTGAGCGACCTCGAAGGGCCGCCAGCCGGTGTAGAATCGCCGGAACGGAGGACACGAGCGATGACCGACATCACCCGCCGCGAATTCGTCAAGGTCGGAGCAGCCAGCGCCGCGGCCCTGGCCATCGGAGCCGGACGATCGGAGGCCGCGCCGCCAATGCCCGAGCGGCCGCTCGGCAAGACGGGCTACAAGGTGCGGATCTTCAGCCTCGGCGGCCAGGCAGCGATCGAGACCGCCGGCATGCACGACGAGTCGATCGCCATCATCAACCGGGCCATCGACCTCGGCGTGAACTACATCGACACCGCGGCCGCCTACGGGCGCGACGGCAAGGTCACCCCGCGCTGGGAAGCCAACGGCATCAGCCAGACCAACATCGGCGAGGTGATGAAGACGCGCCGCAAGGAGGTCTTCCTCGCCAGTAAGACCGACGACCGCACGCGCGACGGCTCGCTGAAGCTGCTCGAGCAGAGCCTCAAGCTGCTCAATACCGACCACCTGGACCTCTGGCAGCTCCACAACGTGCAACGCGACGAGCAGCTCGACCAGATCTTCGGGAAGGACGGCGCCATCGAGGCGCTGCAGCACGCGCGCGATCAGAAGATGGTGCGCTTCCTCGGGATCACCGGCCACTTCGACCCGGCCGTCCTGATGAAGGGCATCGAGCGCTTCCCGTTCGACACGATCCTCATGGGGCTCAACCCGGCCGACAAACACCACCTGCCCTTCGCGTCCACGATCCTCGCGGCCGCCAGCAAGAAGCAGATGGGCATCATCGGGATGAAGATCCCCGCCCGCGACCGGCTGTTCAAGCCGGACGGCATCACGTCGATCAAGGGGCCGATGACGTATGTCCTGACGCTGCCGGTGAGCACGGTGATCATCGGCTGCAAGACGGTGAAGCAGCTCGAGGAGAACGTGGAGATCGCGCGCGCCTTCACCCCGATGCCGGCCGCCGAGATGGCGAAGCTCGAAGCCGTCACCAGCACCATCGTCCCCGACGCCCTCTGGTTCCGGAAGGACGCCAAGGGCTTCGGAATGGGCACCGAGGACGACCAGAACACGGATTAGCGGACCTGTCGCGCCCAAGCCCGGAGGGCGAAGGCGGATGCACGAACTCTCGATTGCCCAGTCGATTGTCGATTCGGCGCGCGAGCACGCCGCGCAGAACGGCGGGCGCCGCGTGCTGCGGATTGGGGTTCGCGTCGGCGAGATCTCGGGCGTGGCCGTCGAGGCGCTGGAGTTCTGCTTCGGCATGACCGTCAAGGGAACCGACCTCGACGGGGCGGCTCTCGACCTCGAGCGCGTCGCCGTCAGGTATCGCTGCGGTGCCTGCGCGCACGAATTCCATCCCGTCGAATTCCTGGCCGACTGCCCCGCCTGCGGGCACGCAGGCTCGGCGATGGTGGCCGGCGACGAACTGGGCATGTCGTTTCTCGAATTGGAGTAGGGCCGTGACCCAACGCGTCGAAGTCCGAGAGGGCGTGCTGAAGGAGAACGACCGGATTGCCGCGGAGCTGCGCGACCACCTGACGGCGAACCTGACGCTGTGCCTCAACCTGATCTCGTCGCCGGGCGCGGGCAAGACCAGCATCCTCGAGGGCACGCTCGAGGCCCTGCGCGCGACGCCGCTTTGCGCCGCCGTCCTCACCGGCGACATCCAGACCGAGCGCGATGCCGATCGCCTGAAGCGCTACGGGTTCCCGGCCCTGCAGATCACGACCGGCGGAACCTGCCACCTGGACGCCAGCATGGTGCGGCGGTCGCTGGCCAGCCTGCCGCCTGGCGATCTCGACATCCTGTTCATCGAGAACGTGGGCAACCTGGTGTGCCCGGCGTCATACGACCTCGGAGAGGATGCGAAGGTCGTGGTGCTGAGCGTGGCGGAGGGAGACGACAAGCCGCTGAAGTACCCGGGGGTCTTCAGGCGTGCGCGCCTGATGCTGCTCCACAAGATCGACCTGCTGCCCTACACGCGGTTCAGCCGCGATGCGGCCGTCGCCGACGCGCGTCGCGTGAACCCCGAGATCGAAGTGGTGGAGACGAGCTGCTTCGCGGAGCCCGGGCTGGGGGCCTGGCTCCAGTGGATCGAGAGACAGCTGACCGTCAAGCGGGAGGCGGGCCGACCGGCCCGCGTCTAAAACCGTCAACCGCCGCCGCCGCCGCTCGTGCCGCAGCCGCCCGAGGAGCGGGCGCCCGACCACGCGCCGACGCCCGCGAACCCAAGCGCCGAAACCCGCTTCTCGAGATCCGCGCTCTTGCACTTCGGGCAGGCCGGGGTGCGCGACCCCACCACGAGCGCCTCGAACAGCTCCCCGCACTTCCTGCACTCGTATTCGAACAACGGCATGATGCCTCCGCGACGTGCTTACAAGCGGGGCAACCCTGTCGGACCGCCCCCCATGAGTATGATTCAGAACCGTCGAGCAGGGTTACACGAGGCAAGGCTGAAGCCTCGCCCTACCGTAGGGCGACCCTTCAGGGTTGCCTGGCCAGCAACTTCGCAGCAGTGGTGAACGCCGGCTCGATGTCCACCGGCACGCCCTGCAGCCGGTCGAGCACCGCCTTGACCTCGGGCCGGACCACCGCGAGCCTCGACAGCATGTCTTTCGCCTTCGCGTAGTCGCCCGCGGCCTGGAGCGTCATGATCTCGCCCGTCAGCGCCTTGACGCCGTCCCTGATCTTCGCGGGGTTGACGGCGAACGCGCCGTCCTTGTCCACCGTGAACCCGCCGTAGTCCAGCAGCCAGTTGAGCTGCAGTGCGATGCCCCGGCCGTGCGCCTCGTTCACGCCGAACCGGATGGAGCGGAACGCCGACGCCAGGAAGGTGTCGTACATCGCCTCCTGCATCGATTTGTCGAGGACGCCCTTGTCGAGCAGCAGCTGCAGCGCGAACAGCCCCGACACGTCGGCCTTCGCCTCCTCGATCGCGCTGTAGGTCTCCTTGAGCTCGGCCCGCACGGTGGTGTCCCTGCCGTCCACCTTGATCTGGTGCGGCCCGAGGCCGTGCATCAGCTCGTGCATGACGATGTGCGTGAAGAAGGCGTCGAACCGCACGTTCTTCTGCTGCGCGGCGGTGAGCACCTTTGCCGCGATCGGCGTCAGCACCAGCTTGAATTTCGCTTCCTGGATATTCCGCAGCATGACGCGCTTGGCGCCCTTCTCCTTCACCACGCGCTCGTCGTTCGGCAGGTTGAAGGCCGCTGTCTGCACCCCGCGGTTGCCGTCGCCCGCCGCCAGCACGACGTTGACGACCCGGATCGGCGCCATCCCGCCGAGCTTCGGGTTGCGCAGCTTCGGGTCGACGGGCAGGTTGTCCTCGATCCCCTGCAGCTCGGCGCCGAGCTTCGCCAGCTTCGCCGTCTCGTCGTCGTCGCGCACGGCGACGAATGCCTCGAAGGCGGCCTTGGCGTTGAACCACTCGTCCTCGTAGACCTCGTAGGGCCCGATAGTGGGCTCGATGCTCGCGTCGAGCTCCATCCACGCCACGTCGCTCGCGTAGTAGTCGTTGCTGAGGAAGGCGTCCGCACGGCTGGTCAGGAACGCCTTCAAGGTGGGCTGCGCAGTCAGCGCCGCCGCCTCGCGCAACAGCTCGGCCGCGCGCGCCAGCTCACCCTGGTACTCGACGCTGTAGGGCACCATGTCGAACCCGGTCTTCCCGCCCTTCACCGCCACAGGGCGCCTGATGGTGGTGAAGAAGCCGGTCGCCCTGCTGCGCTCGGCATCGGGCAACGTCTTCAGCCAGGCCTCGATGTCGGCCTTGCCGGCGCCGGCCGGGTAGAAATTCGCGCCTTCGGGCTTGACCGGCGCGCCGGCGACGAACGGCGCGTTGTGCGCGAGGCGGTCCCAGGGCCCCTTGTTGAGCAGGAAGTAGTGCGTGCGGGCCTGGCCGAGCGGCGAGCGATCGGTGAGCAGGTTCAGCAGCACGCCCTCGTTGCCGGCCCAGACCTGCCGCAGGAACAGGCCGTCCATGATCCAGCCGGCCTGCACGAGCTTCGCGAGGGCCTGCTGCTCGTTCGCGGGCAGCTTCGACAGGTCGGCGCCGATGTCGACCGGCGCGTACTGCGCGGCGGCGGCCTGGAGTTTCGCCAGTTCTGGCACCACACCCTCCTTGGCTGGCTCGGGTGCCGGCGTCGGCGACGAACAGGCAGCCAGGGCCAGGACGACGAGCGAGGCGAACGCGATCAACGGTTTCATGTGAGGCCTTTCCGGAATGAACGGCGCGAGGGCGCCGCTGGGGCCTATTCTACTCTCCCCGGTCGGCTCTGGTGCCGCACGCGCGCCCACCGGACGTGCTCCTGCACCATGCGGTCGTCGAGCGACGGGGCTTCCGCCCTGGACCCGCTCCGTCGAGGGCCGAAGCGAGTCGAAAGGTCGAGCGCCTGCGCGGCGTCCGGATCGGCGCTGTTGCCGAGCGCGACCGCGAGATTCCGGCGGAGGCTGGTGACGCCGGCTCGTGACATGGCCGAGCCACGCGCAAGCTCGGCCAGGCCGTCGTCGCTCCTGTTCCACAGGTCCAGGAGGCGCGGACGGTCGAGGGCGGGTCGCGGCTGCCAGGCGGGGTCTTCGCTCCGGGCGGCGGACTGGTTCCACGGACACACGTCCTGGCAGATGTCGCAGCCGAAGACGTGCCGGCCGACGTCCGCGCGGATCGGTTCGGGAATCCCGCGCCGAAGCTCGATCGTGAGATACGAGAGACAGCGCGTGGCATCGAGCACGTGCGGTTCGACGATCGCACCCGTCGGACACGCGTCGAGGCAGAGCGTGCAGGCCCCGCACCGGTCGAGGGCTGGCTCGTCGGGCACGAGCGGCAGGCTGCAGACGATGGCGGAGAGGAAGAGCCAGGAGCCCAGGTCGGGGTTGGTCAGGCAGCCGTGCTTCCCGATCCACCCGAGGCCCGCGCGCTCGGCATGGGCCCGCTCGTGGATGGGTCCCGTGTCCACGAACGCGCGCGCTTCGAACGGCGCGCGATGCTCGGCGCGCATCCAGTCCAGCAGGCTGTCCAGCCGCCCTCCGATGACGTCGTGGTAGTCCTCGCCCCACGCGTAGCGCGAGACGAGCGCTTCGGTGGGGTTCGTGACCTCGACCGAGTACGGCCGCTTGGTGTTGTAGACGGTGCCGGTCACAATCACCGACCGGGCCGAAGGCAGGATGCGCCTGACGTCCTCGCGCAGGCGCGCCGTCCGCGGAAGGTACCCCATGTCGCCGGCGTAGCCCCGCGCCAGCCATTCCCGGATGCGGCCAGCGTCGGGCACGCCGTCGGCCGGCGCCACGCCGCACAGATCGAAGCCGAGCGTCCGGGCGTGTTGCTTGACGGACTCGGCGGTCAGCATCACGCGGGACGGGCGTCCACGAACTGCCGCAGCACGTACGGGAGGATGCCTCCCGCCTTGAACGCCGCCAACTCCTCGGGCGTGTCGATGCGGGCCGTGGCCGTGAACGACACCACGCGGCCGTCGGCGCCGCCCGCCTGCACGTTGATGGCCGCCATCGGCGCCAGCCCCGAAGCGATTCCCGTCAGGCCGAACGTCTCAGCGCCGGTCAGTCCGAGGCTCCCGGCCGATTCGCCCGAGGCAAACTGCAGCGGCAGCACGCCCATGTTCACCAGGTTGCTGCGATGGATGCGCTCGAAGCTCTCGGCAATCACGGCGCGGACGCCGAGCAGCAGCGTGCCCTTCGCCGCCCAGTCGCGCGACGAACCCGACCCGTACTCCTTGCCGGCGATGACCAGCAGCGGCGTCCCCTCCTCGCGGTACCGCACCGAGGCGTCGTAGATCGTCATCGTCTCGCCGTCGGGCAGGTGGCGCGTCCAGCCTCCCTCGGTTCCGGGCGCCACGAGGTTGCGCAGGCGGATGTTGGCGAACGTCCCCCGCATCATCACCTCGTGGTTGCCCCGCCGCGCGCCGTACGAGTTGAACGCGAACGGCGGCACGCCGTGCGCGATCAGGTACTTCCCGGCTGGGCTGTCCGGCTGAATCGACCCGGCCGGCGAGATGTGGTCGGTCGTCACGCTGTCACCGAGCAGCGCCAGCACCCTGGCGCCGCTGATGTCGGCCGGCGGCGCCGGCAACGACGACAGCCCCTCGAAGAACGGGGGGTTCCTGATGTAGGTGGACTCGTCCTCCCACTTGAAACGGTCGCCGGTCGGAACCTGAAGACCCCGCCACCTCTCGTCGCCGCCGAACACGTCGGCGTACGCGGCTCGGAAGCACTCGGCCGTGACGGCCCCGAGCATCGCCGCCTCGATCTCCTTCGCGCTCGGCCAGACGTCCCGCAGGTAGACGTCGGCGCCCGACGAGTCCTTGCCGATCGGTTCCGACGTCATGTCGATGCGCATCGTGCCCGCGATCGCGAAGGCGACGACGAGCGGCGGCGACGCCAGATAGTTGGCGCGCACCTGCGACTGAATGCGCCCCTCGAAGTTGCGGTTGCCGCTCAGCACAGAGGCCACCACGAGGTCGCGCGACTTCACCTCCGCGGCCACGTCCGACGGCAACGGTCCGCTGTTGCCGATGCACGTCGTGCACCCGTAACCCACCAACTGGAACCCCAGGCGATCGAGGTATTCCGTCAAACCCGCCTTGTCCAGGTACTGCGTCACGGCCTTCGAGCCCGGCGCCAGGCTGGTCTTCACCCACGGCTTCACCCGCAGGCCGCGCTCGACCGCCTTCTTCGCCAGCAGGCCGGCGCCGATCATCACGCTCGGGTTCGACGTATTCGTGCAGCTCGTGATGGCCGCGATCACCACCGACCCATGATCCAGGCCGGCGCCGCCCGCCTGCTCCGGGGCCAACGTCGCCGCGGCCGGCGTGACCGACTTCTGCCGATCGGCTATCGTCTGGGCCAGCGCAGCCTCGAACGACGCCCCCGCCTTGCCGAGCGTCACGCGGTCCTGCGGCCGGCGCGGCCCGGCCAGGCTCGGCTCGATGGTTCGGAGGTCGAGCTCGATCCGCTCCGCGTAGTCGGCCTCGACCGCGTCCGGCGTCCGGAACAGCCCCTGGGCCTTTGCATACGCCTCGACCAGCGCGATGCGCCGCTCGTCCCGCCCGGTGAGCCTCAGGTAGTCGAGCGTCATCTTGTCGATCGGGAACACCGCGACCGTCGCGCCGTACTCGGGGCACATGTTGCTGAGCGTGGCCCGGTCGGCTATCGAGAGGGACTCGAGGCCCCGCCCGTAGAACTCCACGAACTTCCCGACGACGCCGTGGGCGCGGAGGCGTTCGGTCACCGTCAGCACGAGATCCGTCGCCGTGGCGCCTCCGGGAAGGCTGCCGGTCAGCTTCACGCCGAGCACCTCTGGCACCAGCATCGAGACGGGCTGGCCGAGCATGCACGCCTCGGCCTCGATCCCGCCGACGCCCCATCCCACGACCCCGAGGCCGTTCACCATCGTCGTGTGCGAGTCGGTGCCGACCAGGGTGTCGGGGTAGGCCACGGCTCTGCCGTCGCGCGTCTCTTCGAACACGACGCGCGCGAGGTACTCCAGATTCACCTGGTGGACGATGCCGGTGTCGGGCGGAACGACGCGGAAGTTGGCAAAGGCGTGCTGCCCCCACCTGAGGAAGACGTATCGCTCGCGGTTCCGCGTGAACTCGAGATCCGCGTTGAGCTCGAACGCGTCCGGCCGGCCGTGGGCGTCGACCTGGACGGAGTGGTCGATCACGAGCTCGACCGGCTGCAGCGGGTTAATCCGGGAGGGGTCGCCGCCAAGCCGCACGACCGCGTCGCGCATGGCCGCCAGGTCCACGACGCACGGCACACCCGTGAAGTCCTGGAGCAGGACTCTGGCCGGGGTGAACGAGATCTCCTTGCGCATGCGGGCGGACGGATCCCAGTCGGCCAGCGCGATGATGTCGGCCGCGCGCACGAACTTCCCGTCCTCGTGCCGCAGCAGGTTCTCGAGGAGGATCTTGAGCGCGAACGGCAGGCGCGCCACCCGCGGGTGGCCGGCCCCTTCGAGGGCTGCGAGGCTGAAGATGCGCGTGGGCGTGCCGTTGATGACGATGTCGGTGGCGGTGGAGAACGAGTCGAGGGTGGCCATCTCTTCTGATTGTAGGCGGGAAGGCGGGGAATGGGAATCGCGCGCGTATACTGAGCCGCAGAACCTCCTCTCATGAAAGGGGCGTGGCCGTGGACCCGAGCCTCCTCACGAACCTGTTCCATATCGGCCCCGACGCGCGGACGACCATCAGCATCGCTGAAAAGGTGTTGCGGCCGGTCCTGGTCTACCTGTTCCTCGTCGTCGGCCTGCGCCTGGCTGGGAAGCGGGAGTTGGCGCAACTGAACGCCTTCGATCTGGTGGTGCTGCTCACGCTCTCGAACACCGTGCAGAACGCCATCATCGGGGCCGACAACTCGGTGCTCGGCGGCGTCATCGGAGCGGCGACACTCCTGGTCTTCAACTACGTGGTGGTCCGCTTCGTGTTCGCCCATCCGAGGGTGGAGCGGCTCATCGAAGGCGATGCCGACGTGTTGATGCGGCACGGGACCGTGCTCGAAGACCGGCTGCGGGCCGAAGGTGTCACCCTCCACGAACTCGAGGCGGCTTCCAGACGACAGGGCTTCGCGTCGCTCACCGAGGTGGACAAGGCGATCCTCGAGTCCAGCGGTGGCCTCACCTTCATGGCGAAGAAACCCCGGCCGCACGAGGCCCGGCACCAGGACGTGATGAAGCGGCTCGACGAACTGGCGGGGGAAGTCAAAGCCATCCGCGCCAGGCTGGAAGGCAGGCACGCATGAAGACCGCCCACAGCAACAGCACGAACATCGCCCTGGCCATCGTGCTGGCCTGCGGGGCCACGGCCGTCGTCGCGATCGCCGAGCGCCCGCGGGCCCGTGACATCGGCCTCGCGCCGGGCGTCTTTCCTCCCGGGCCGCTCAACGCCATCACCGACGTGGCCGGGGTTCGCGTGGGCCACACGACTCTCGTAGAGGGCGACGCGGTCCGGACGGGTGTCACCGCCATCCTCCCGCACGGCGGCAACCTGTTCCAGGACAAGGTGGCGGGGGCGGTGTTCGTCGGGAACGCGTTCGGCAAGCTGGCCGGATCCACACAGGTGGCGGAATTGGGCACCATTGAGACGCCGATCGTCCTCACCAACACGCTGTCGGTCGGCACCGCCATCGAGGCCGTCGTCCGCTACACGATCTCCCTGCCGGGCAACGAGCGGGTGCAGTCGGTGAACGCGCTGGTTGGCGAGACGAACGACGGCGGGCTGAACGACATCCGGGGGCTGCACGTGACGCGCGATCACGTGCTGGCGGCAATCAAGGCCTCCGCCACTGGCGCCGTGGCCGAGGGCTCGGTGGGCGCGGGCACCGGCACGCAGTGCTACGGCTGGAAGGGCGGCATCGGAACCTCCTCCCGGGTCCTGCCGGCCCGCTACGGCGGCTACACGCTCGGCGTGCTCGTGCAGACGAACTTCGGGGGCGTGCTGACGATGGGCGGGGCGCCCGTGGGCAAGGAACTGGGACGCTACTCCTTTGCGCCGCCGCGAACGGACATGTCCGACGCCGAAGCGGGCCCGGACGGGTCCTGCATGATTGTCGTGGCCACCGACGCGCCGGTCGATGCGCGGGACCTGAGGCGTCTCGCCGCGCGAGCGATCTTCGGCCTCGCCCGCACGGGGTCGTCCTACAGCAACGGCAGCGGCGACTTCGCGATCGCGTTCACTACCTCGCCCGAGATGCGCACGAAGTTCGGCGAGTCGCAACCCAGGCGGCGGACCGTGCTGCCGCCCGACGGCGTGTCGCCGCTCTTCCAGGCGGCGCTGGAAGCCACCGAGGAGGCAGTCTACAACTCGCTGCTCCGCGCCACGCCGGTCACGTCTGGGGGCCGAACCGTCGAGGCGATCCCGATCGACAAGGTGACGGAGATTCTCAGGAAGTACGGGGTGTCTCGCTAAGGCGGCGGCCTGAACCACCGCCAGAGAAGTGGAGCAAGCCGGGCTATAATCCGGTTTCAACCGTCGCGGACAATCCGTTCCCACTGGCGCCGGAGGGTATCCGATGATGTGCCCATCCTGTCGGGCGGAGAACTCGTCGGATCAGTCCTACTGCGGTGTCTGCGGAACCCGGCTGCAGACTGGCAGCCGTGACGCGGACTCTGCACCAACCACCTACGCCGGCGACTCCGCCGAGCTCAAGACCGGCACCACGTTCGCCAACCGCTACCAAGTGATCGAGGAGCTCGGCCGCGGGGGCATGGGTCGCGTCTACAAGGTCCTCGACACCGAAATCGGCGAACGGATTGCGCTGAAGCTCCTCAAACCGGAACTCTCTGCCGACCGCGACACCCTCGAGCGGTTCTCCACCGAGTTGAAGCTCGCCCGCCGCATCACGCACCGAAACGTCTGCCGCCTCTACGACCTCGGCAGGTCGGGCTCTCTCAGCTACCTGACGATGGAGTACGTCGCCGGCGAGGACCTGCGGCGACTGATGCGCAAGGTCGGCATCTTCGGCTCGGGCCACGTCGTCCGTGTGGCGCGGCAGATCTGCGAGGGGCTCGCCGAAGCGCACCGCCTGGGCATCGTCCACCGGGATCTGAAGCCGCAGAACGTCATGGTGGACGAGGACGGCAACGCGAAGATCATGGACTTCGGCATCGCGCGCCTCGTGCGGGGCAAGGGCAT
>Ga0315278_10002001_pt1 | contig 18041 bp, 18 predicted proteins | sample YL17G06_0_MG_FD_203880 | JGI IMG/M metagenome (GOLD analysis project Ga0315278, IMG submission 203880) | Sediment microbial communities from Yellowstone Lake, YNP, Wyoming, USA - YL17G06_0 | ecosystem: Environmental > Aquatic > Freshwater > Lake > Sediment | place: USA: Wyoming | collected... | reverse complement strand
CCTTCGGATGTCTTCGTGTCAGTAAGAGAAGGTACTAGCGCTCAATAGCGCCATCCTTCATCATCGGCAGAATGACGGTATCGAGGGCAGCAACCGGCTGAACGACTGTGGGGCTGGCGCCGGCAATATAGATATGGTCCTGCTGAGCACCGACCAGCGGGCTGGTGCACCACTCGACGTGGCCGTCATTGAACATGACGTTCTGGCCTTCGCCTTCGTGGTTCCTGGAGTTGTTTTCCTTGACCTGCGCGCTGGTGGCGTTGGCCGGGAGGTTGGCTCGCTTGGTCAACTCATTTCGGTCCGCGGCGGTGGCGAAATCCGCGACCTGGCTGCTGTTCCACTTATAGCCCATCCCGACGGCGGCGGTGCTGGGATAGGGGCAGGTGATGCCGTAACTGAGCTTCTCCACGTTGGTGAAGTTGGACCGGTCCGTCGGCAGTTTGCCGCCGAGATCATCTTTGTCCTGGTTGCTGCTCGGGCAGGTGAAGACTTCGGGGTTCAGGTCCGCGTTGCGGACGAGCAGGAACAGGGCCGCCGTGACGTCGTTGGTGTCCGGGCCGGCGTTGGAGAAGGGGTCGAGCGTAGCCGGCTTGGTGAAGTACTTCATGGCGGCGGTGGCAGGGTTGTACCGCACGCGGGGGTACGCGCCCTTGTTGTCATTGGCGTAGAGCATCAGGCCCATGCCAATCTGTTTAAGGTTACTAGCACATTTAACGCGATTGGCCCGCTCCTTGGCGGCGTTGAGGGCGGGCAACAGAATGGAGATCAGCAGCGCGATGATGCCGATCACGACCAGCAACTCGACGAGTGTGAAACCCGTCGTCCTGCGACGATTGAGACGCGTCATGATGGACGCTCCTTTCAGAGTGTGTCGCACTAGGTGTCTAGAAGCGCATCGACGGTTTATAAGAACCAATGATTGCTTTCTTCAGCGCGGGGATGTCCGTGCTGGCATGTCGACCGCTGGCTGACACCGTATGCGACTGACCATATCACTTACCGGCGAACACCGCCGGACAAGTCTTTGCAGCTGCCTCCTTGAGAGCCATACCAACCTGCTCGAAGTCGGTCCTTTCAGCGAACCCATCCCCGGCTCCAACAACCTACCTACTAACTATAACGCGTCTAGTATACTCGGTCCATAGGATCCAGGTCAAGAATAAAGTGAGAAGGCGGGCAAGTGGCAAGTCGGGGCCGGGGGGGGGTCATGTGGGCGGGCCGTCCGGCAGGGGGTTCCGGAGGTTCACCCCCCGGCGCTGCATCTGCTCCAGGCGCTGCAGAACAATAGGGGGGACGAGCGCCTGAAGCTTGGCAAGATCGGCCCCCAAAGCCACAACCTGGCGGATCAGGCTGCTGCTGGTCAGCGCATACTGATCCCCCGTCATCACGAAGATCGTCTCGATTCCCCCGACAGCCCGGTTGGCCAGGGCAAGTTGAAACTCGTGGCGGAGATCGGAAACATCGCGGATTCCCCGCAGAATCACCGTGGCGTGCACAGAACGGACGAAATCGACCGTCAGGCCCTCGTATTTCGCCGCCTGGGCGCCAGGGATGTCCTTCAACAACTCCTGGATCATCGCCAGCCGCTCGTCCAGGGGGAACAGCTCCCGCTTTTCAGGGTTGATCCCCACAGCGACGATGACGTCATCGAACAAGCCAACGGCCCGGCGGATGATGTCCAGATGGCCATTGGTGATCGGGTCAAACTGGCCAGGGAACACGGCAAGGCGTGGCGCAAGTTGAGGCATGGGCAGTCTCCTGACCCCTAAGTTTAGCCATACAGGGCCTTTGAGGGTAGGGTTGCTCGCTGTATGGCCAAATGAGGGTGTCGAACCTGGCCGTGCTTCGGGTAGGATGGGCGAGTATGCTCCTGGAACGAGTGAAAGCTGCTGGCGGAGTGGTATTCTATATCTCGCCGCTGCTGCAGGGGATAGGGGTCGCCCATGCCTTCAGCACCCGGATCGGTGGGGTGAGCGTCGGGGCGTTTGCCTCGCTGAACCTTGGGAATCCGTGCGGCTGCGCAATCCAGGATGACGTGCGGGCGATCCGGGACAATTACGGTCGTCTGACAGAGGCGGCTGGTCTGTCGGGCAGACGGCTGGAGCGTGTGAAACAGGTTCATGGCTCGCGTGTTGTATGCGTCGGATACGCCGATGACCGAGGTGAACCGCTGGCGGCTGACGCCATGATAGCGGACGATCCGGCGTGCATGCTTTCGGTCAGGGTCGCGGACTGCGTGCCGATTCTGCTGTCCAGCGCCGATGGCCGGAGGGTAGCCGCGGTTCATGCCGGGTGGCGAGGCGTGGTTTCGGGCGTCGTTGCCGGCGCCGTCGCCGAGATGCGCGCCGCCGATAGCGGGGCGATCATCGCGGCGATCGGCCCGTGCATTTCCATGGAGGCGTTTGAGGTGGGAGAGGAAGTCGTCCACGCGTTCCTTCGGCTTTTCGGCGACAAGGCGCCGGTCACGCGAGATGCCACGGGCAAGGGGCATGTTGATCTGCGGGAGGCCGTGCGATTACAGTTGCTTGGTGCCGGGATATCGGCCCAGCGTATCGACACCTGCGATCGCTGTACGCATCGGGATGAAGGCGAGTTCTTCTCGCACAGGCGTGAGAAGGGTGTCACGGGGCGAATGGCGGCGGTCGTGTCGGCGAGAGCTTGAGACGGGGCTGTATGCAGCGAACTACGGCAATCGGACTTCTGTTGGTGGTGGTGGTCTTCGCGGTCTACGGGCGTACCTGCACTCACGAGTTCACCTACTGGGATGATCCGGTGACTGTGCACCAGAATCCCAGGATGAACCCTCCGACGCTGTCGAGTGTCCTCTGGTACTGGGGGCACGCCGAAGAATCCATTTACATGCCGCTTACCCACACGCTGTGGGGTGTTCTGGCGTCGGCCGCCTACCTCCAGACACCCAATGAGCTGGGGATGCACCTGAACCCGTGGGTCTTCCACACCGCCAACGTCGCGGTGCATTCCGGCGCCGTCATAGCGGTCTACGCGCTGTTGCTGCGGCTTTTCGGCCAGTTGTGGCCGGCCGCAGCCGGTGCGCTGCTCTTCGGCCTCCATCCAGTGCAAGTGGAGGCGGTCGGCTGGGTGTCGGGGATGAAGGATCTGCTGTGTGGCATGTTCGCCATGATCGCCCTGTGGCAGTACGCCGGCTTTGCGTTGCTCTCGCGGCAAGGTCAGCCGGGGTGCTTAACGATGCCCCTCAGCGGCGTTCCCGAACTGTCCGCGGAGAAAGCCGCCGATTCGCCGAGACTCGCCTATGCCATGGCGACGGTCGCCCTGGTGCTCTCGATGCTATCGAAGCCCACCGGGATGATCGTCCCGGTGTTGGCGGCGATTGTGGACTACTGGCTGGTTGGCCGGCCGGCGCGCAGAGTCATCAAAGCGATCTGGCCTTGGTTGCTGCTGTCGGCGGGGTGTGCAGTGGTGGCGAGAATCGTCCAGCCGGGGATCGGTCTGGCGGTGACGCCGCTGTGGACACGCCCGCTGATCGCCGGTGATACGCTCGCCTTCTACCTCTACAAGCTGGTTTTCCCGGCATGGCTCGCCGTGGATTACGGCCGCCTGCCTCAGCTCGTCATGAAGACGTGGTGGGTGTGGTTCGCATGGATCGTTCCCGCCGCTGTCGGGGTGATCCTGTGGCTGGGCCGAAGAGACCGTGCAGCGTTCCTAGCGGGGGGGCTGTTGTTCGTCGGGGGCATCCTGCCCGTCCTGGGCGTGGTGCGATTCGCCTTCCAGTTCTACTCCACGACCGCCGATCATTACCTCTACCCCTCGATGCTCGGGCCGGCAGTCGCCGTGGCGTGGGTCCTGTCGCGTTATGGTCGGCGTGCCGTGTCGGTTGCTGCCATTGTCGTTCTGATCGCGCTGGGCGCCTGGGCCATGCGCCAGGCGGGGTACTGGTCCGATGCTCTGACGCTCTGGGAGCACAATGTCGAGGTCAATCCCAGGAGCTACGCGGGCCACGTAAGCATCGGAAACGCGCTGAGCCGCATGGGCCGCGCCGCGGAGGCCGGGGCCTACTACCGGAAATCCGTGCAGTTGAACCCCCGGTACGTGCGAGGGTTGGACAATCTTGCGATGTGGCTGATCCAGAGGGGAGAGCTCAGCGAGGCTGTGGGGTACATCAGGGATTTCCTGAGGGTTACGGACGCCTATCCCGCGAAGGTGCGTCCCGACAACACCAGTGTGCACTATCAGCTTGGATGCGTCCTGCTCTCGCTGGGCAGGCTGGATGACGCAATGGAGCAGTTCAGGTTGGTGTTGGATCGACAGCCAAGCCACGAGGGGGCCGCCAAGGGCCTCGAACAGGCTAGCGCGCGGCACAAGGCCGCGGCGACAAGGCCGGCCACGCTGCGATCAGTGAAATAGGGGGGGGATTGGCAAGGCTCAAGCGCGCGGGGGCGAGCGGAGTTCCGTGGGCCAACTCACGCCGCCAGCTGCGTCAGTTGCGGGGCGCGGCGTTTCATGCTCGCGGCACGACGCGCCGGGCGCCAGTCAAACCGCTCGTCAGGCGCCAACGCCTGTTCGGCTTCCACGTCGGCTTCGTCGTGGATTGGCGCGTTGATCGGCACTTCGTCGCCCGCAAGGGCATCTCGTTCCGCCTCGGTGAGTGAATCGGCCAGAAGCGGGACATAAGTGGGTGGGGCGGCGGCCGGGGCGCGGAAGCCCGTTTCGATCCGTGGGCTGTCAGGCGCAACGTCCACCAGGGTGAAGCCCAGCTCTGTCTTAAAAGGCACCAGGCCGTGGCGGATTCGCTCCAGGACATGCGCGATCGGGATACCCCAAAACTCAGCCGCTACAGATGGAACTACCCAGCAAGACATTCTGAATTCTCCCATTCTGGACATGCCTCTCATCGGCCGCTTTCCGGGGGGGCCTTAAGCAAATGGGGGATAAGTATTTGCGGAGATTGAGCCGGGGAAACCGCGAAATCACGTCCGATAATACCGCCCCTGAAAGCCTGCGGGATCAGTGCCGAATACCGGCCCGTTTTCAATACTGATAGCGATGGTACACCGACTGGGCCTTGCCAACGGCCGACTGTCCAGTAGCATCCTGAAACACAAGCACTCCCCCTGCGACTAAGCACAGGGGAAGGCGTCCGGGAGAACCCATGACCGATCAGCTTGACCTGCGAACAACGGCCCAGAGCACCGCGGACGACGCGGCGGGCCATGAGGGCTTGCGATCGCGCATCGGCCCGCCTCGACCTGCCCGCCTTGGCGAGGAACTGCCGATCTTCTGCGAACACTGCGGCTACTTGCTCCATGGCCTGCCGCAGTCGCGCTGCGAGCAGTGCCGGATCCTGCATTTCCGGTGCCCCGAGTGCGGGCACACCCAGCCCATCAATACGCTGCGCCCCGCCTTCCAGCAGGTTCTGGGGCGCTGCCGCGCGGTGTTCCTGTGCCTCTGGATGCTCGTCAAACTGAACCTCTTCGTGTGGCCTCTGGTCGGGTGGTGTGCGATGGGGTATGAGTGGAGCTATCAGTACAGGCAGGTGTCGAGCGCCCGCCTCAGCGGCGGAGTGACCTTCACGCAGGTGCCTCGCGCGGTTGACTACGAGTGCGTGCTGGCCTTCCTCCTCTTTGCGCTGCCGTTTGGCATGGTGCTTCGGATGACGCTGCTTCGCTGGCGGCGGGGATACCTCGTCGGTCTGGTTCTCGCCGCGCTGGCCGTCCTGGGAGCGGTGGGTGGTACGTTTTTCAGGCAGTACGAGCGAGAGGCGGGCTACGGGCCCTTTGAGCACGACTTCGTGACGGTGCTGGCCATGACGGGCTGCGCCATCGCCCTCGGCTCGACCATCGTCTGGGCCCTGTGGTGTGGCGCGGCACGCCTGTTCCTCCCGGCGCGAACCGCTTCCGCCTTGCTGGAATGGCAGCGATCGTGCTCCCATCGCGTCAGCGACTTGAGCCGAGAATGAGCCGGAAACAGCCTGCTCTCCTCCCGAATCGTCGGTTCACCCGTCAGCCGTCATCGCGCTGCCATCGCGCTGCACGGGCGTCCCGCATTCCGGGCAGCGTTCCTTGCTGGCGCGCAGGTCGTAGCCGCATCGTGGACAGAGGCCCGCGCGGTGTTGCCTGCGCCGTCGGCGCCAACACACCACCCAGACGGCCGGCGCCAGCGCGAAAGCCGCCGCGGGACACCAGTACGGGATGATGATGAGCCGGTGGCGCGTGACGAACCCGCCCGACGGTTGCTCAAAGCCCATATGGTATCGCGTGTACGTCTGGAAGACGAAGCCCAGCCGCCAGCGGACGGCGAGCGGATAGCTCGACATCCCGCCGTGCCAGACGGCCTCCGGTGAGAGGCGATCGGATGTATGCGAGAACCCCCCGGCGGATTTCCCGCTCAAGGTGCTCAGGATGTGCAGGCGGCCCAGGATCGATTGCGCGGTGTACGAATGCCCTCCCTTTAACCCAATGGCCACGATGTCGCGGACGTAGTAGCTGCGCACCCACAGCGCGGTCACTGCCACGCAGAGCACCAGCGAGAACGCGGACAGAATGGTCAACAGGCGGCGTCTCATGAGGCCGTCTGTTTGACGCCGCCGCCAGCGCCGAAGTTGCCGCCGTGCCCACCCAGCCGGCGTCATGCCTTCCCCCGGTCCTGCTCCCACTCAATCCCGGTGCCGCGCCGGCGAAGTCACATCCTTCAGGCGCGAGAGATCATCGTCCGGATACACCACCGCCACCCACGCAGTGTCAGGCGATTGGACGCTGGCCGACCATGTGATCACCTGCGGCAACGCCCGCTCAAGCGTGATCGATTGCACCGGCTGGTCGACGGCCAGGTTGAATGCCCGCAAGGTGAATCGATGCTCCCCCGTCCCGCGCACCCTCGCGGCGATGGTGATGCGCCCCTGCTCCGCCGGCTTCTGGGTCAGCGTGAAAGCGAGCGGCCCCAGCTCCATCCGCGGCGTCAGCAGGTCCGCCATGATGAACAGCCACCGCGACGACGGATGCACCCACACTTCCTTGTAGTTCCAGCAGTTCGTGGCGGGCCAATACGGAATATCCAGGTCATACTTGGTCTGGATGCCCACCGGCAGCGAACCGGCCATGTCCCCGGACATGGCGCTGTATTGGGGCGCATCATCATACCCGACGCCGTACATGGTGCTCTGAGCGAAGGGGTTTCGTCCGACGACCCATTGAAGCTGAAGCTGGCACAGGTGCGAGAGCTCCTGGCGGTTGCGGAGCTGCGCCGCCGCCGCCAGCGCCTTGGTCTGCGACAGCAGAATTCCGAAATGCCCGCGCAGGTCGCCCCACGCCGGAAATCGGCGCAGGTAGTGCGTGTCGGAGAGCTTCAGGCCGTTGCCGACCTGGGGCGGGTTGTCCGCGAGCCTGTAGACGCCGGCCGGCAGGATGCCGTAAGGCTCCTGGAACTGGGCGGCCTGTTCGAGGTAGTCCGAGTAGAGCGCGACCGTGGCATACCACTGCACCCAGTCCGGGTGCCGCGGCATTGCGTTGCACAGCTCCACCAGCGCCACCACCGGCGCCTGATCGTGCCCGCGGTGGAAGTAGTTCTGGATGCGATCTCGCCGCGGGCTCGCATAGAAAAACCCCGTCAGCGGTATGTGCCAGTCGGGGTATTGCTTCTGCTGGCAGTTCGTGATCTGCCTGGCCAGCTCGACCGCCTTCTCGGCGTAGACCTGCTCGCCGGTGGTCTTGTAGAGTTCGACGGTCGCGAGCGTCGCGCCGGAGAGGGTCTCGATGTTCGGGTTGTTGAGCTTGGCGATGGCAGACTGCCAATCCGCCCGGGCGATGTCCAGGCATTTGGCGGCCAGCTCCGGATCGGATGCCTTGAGCACACGTGCCGCGACCGCGGAAGCCGCGGCACCGACGGCGTTGTCCGCCGGCCCGTCGCCCACGCCGCCGAAGGTGTCATCCGCGGTGCCGATCTTGTTGTCCGTCCAGTAGTCCATGGTCGCCCAGTTGACGCGGAACCCGTCGCCGAAGCGCGTCTTGTGCAGCCACGCGAGTCCCCACTTGGCCTCTTCGAGAAGCCGAGCATACAGCAGCGGCTCGCGCGGCTTCATCCGTTCCGCCAGCGTGAACATGGCATGTGTTGCCTCGCCGGTGTTGATTACTCCCTGGGAAAGATCGCCCGCGTCGTGCCATCCGCCGTTGATCACCATCCGCCGGCCGTCATGCTCAGCCTGCCAATCCTGATGGCAGATGTCGTGAATGCCATCGATCCGGTCGCCGCAACGCTCGCAGTAGAAGAAGTTGAGGGTCTTCCACACCGTATCCAGCCAGATGTCACGCTGGATGGGGAACGCCGGCGTCGTCACATCGCCCGCGCTCAGAAAGTATTGCCCCGGCTTCTCCACCTCGGAGAAATCCAGAAGCTGAAACTTGCCAAGGCGCGTCTCGATCACGCGGATGGGCTTGGTGAGAGCAGTCGTGCCGGTCGTTTTGCTGATCAGCCGGAACGTGTCGGCCGCCAGCCCGCTGGCCAGCGCCGTCTTCGGCCCCGTCAGCTCATACCCCACGTGGCTGAACGCGATGTGCCCCGGCGCCACCGGCCAGCCCTCAAAATAATCCGGCTCGACCTGCTGAATTTCCAGTTGATCCCAATCGAACGACACCGTGTCGGCCGCGCCGGGCTCGTTGCCCTGCAGCCGGTATGCGAACTCCAGCGCCGTGACCTTGTCCCGCGTCAGGTGTGTGATCTCCCACACGATGTGGTTCCACTGCCCCGGCTTGACGAGTGCGTAGTGCATCGGCCCGTGCGTCCACATGCGAGGGATCTTCTCCCGGCCGTCGTTGAAGATCCTGAGCACGACCGAGCCGTTCTTGAAGCCGGGCATGGTGGGGTAGACCCACACCGAGATGCGATTGAGGTTGCTCCAGTCCTCGCCGCCCACGGCCCGGCGCAGAATCGCTTCGCCCCATGGCCGGCCGGTGACCCGGTTCGGCTTCTCCGCCGCCGTCCGGCTGACCAGGCGTATCGACTGCTTGCCATGGCGTGCGCGCTCGGCGGTGAACGACATCTGCCCAGGCCCCGAACAAGACCATGGCGCAGGATCCTCCATGGAATCGAGCAGCCTCGATGCGACGACCGGCTTGTTCAACCATCGCTGATTGGCCGATCGTTCCACGTCAATCGCCATCGGCATTCTCGGCATCTGCGCCGCCGGCTGCGTGGCCGTGGCCGCAGGCGGTGTGCCATCGGAACAGCCGAGCACGAAAAGGCAGAGCAGAGCCGAGAAGTGAAAGCAGCGCATCGTGGCCTCCTCTGTGCACGTATGTACCATGCCCAAGGGGCCGGACGGAAGTGATGAGTCGAAAGGATCGTCGCGACTCCGCGCCGCTTCAGGGCGAACAACAGGCCCGCAACCGCCTTTGGCCTATGCCGGCCTGTTGCCCCGACGCAGGCGGCGCCATAGGGAGGCGCAGAGCGACGAGAGCACATGGAACACGCCACTGTGCCGGCGCCCACGGCTCTGCCGCCACCTCGTGTTGTGCGATTCGCAGATCATTCGGCCATCTCCTGATGCTGCTGCGCGCCGTATCCCGCAGAATGATGCCTCTCACTTGACACTACCGGCGCCGTTTGAAGAGACCATGAACGGCCTGCTAAGAAATGATGAAGACCAGCGTGCGAACAGCCTTCGCAGCCATGCGCATCAACGAGCAACGCCCGGCAATGCGGGCGAAAGCGAACCTGGGCACGTTGAAGGGCGAGAGGGACAGCGCCAAAGGTGATTCCTGCAACGAAAGCGTGATCGCCGAGCTCGCCGACCACCCATCGTGCCGGTGCAGCTTGTAGCCGCAGCGAGGGCAGTACCTGATTTCGCCGCCGTACTGTCTGGCACATCGCGGGCATCTGGTCAACATGACATCAGACCCTCGCCGCCATGTGCTGCATCCACATGAGCCTTCCGTGAAGACTGTGCAAAGTCTCGCTTCTCCCAACCAGGCCATCCTTTGCGGACGCTCCGCCGCCTGCCGGGGCAGCCAAGCCTGCAATTTACGCGGCATTAACACGGAATTAACAGGTCGCGCCTGTTGTTCCGCAGGAGCAATCAAGACGACTCGTGACAGCACTCCACAAATGAAGGAGACACAGATGATGACATGGTTGAGGCAAGCAGCGGTCGTGGTCCTATCCCTCGGTACTGCCGTGGCGGTTGCGGAGACCCGAATCAACGGAGCAGGCGCAACCTTCCCCAACCCCATCTACCAGAGATGGGTCGTCGATTACCAGAAGGCACATCCCGATGTCAAAATCGACTACCAGAGCATCGGCTCGGGCGGCGGCATCAAAGGAATCAGCGACAAGACGATCGATTTCGCCGGCTCCGACACGCCCATGAACAAGAAGGAACTGCAGGCCGCGGGCGCACCCGTGGTCCACATTCCCACGGTGGCCGGGTCGGTCGTGATGGCCTACAACCTGCCGGGCTTCCAGGGCGAGATCAGACTGACCGGCCAACTCATCGCTGATATCTACGTGGGCAGGATCGCCAAGTGGAACGATGCGAAGATCGGGGCCATCAACGCAGGCGCGAACCTGCCGGATCTGGGCATCACGCCGGTCTGGCGGACCGATGGGAGCGGCACGAGCTTCGTGTTCACGAACTACCCGGTGACGCAGAGCGACGAATTCGCGGGAAGCATCGGGGCCGGCAAACAGGTGAAGTGGCCGGTAGGCCAGGGCGGCAAGGGCAACGACGGCGTGACGGCGGTGGTGCAGAGCACGCCGGGCGCGATGGGGTACGTGGAGATGAACTTTGCCACAGCCACCAAGATCCCCTTCGCACTGGTGCGGAACCGCGACGGCAGGTTCGTGAAGGCATCCGCCGACACCGTCGCCGCCGCTGGCGAAGGCGTCCTCGAACAGATGAAGCAGACCCTCGCCGTGGACCTCTGGAACCAGCCCGGCGAAAACGCCTACCCCATCGCCGCCTTCACCTACGTCATCGTCTAACAGGACCTCGCTTACCTCAAGGACCCGAACAAGGCCAAGGCCCTCGTGGGCTTCCTCAACTGGGCCACCAGCAAGGATGGCGGCCAGAGCATGGCCTCCTCCATGGATTACGCGCCCCTCAGCCCGGGCGTCCAGAAGAAGGTCAAGGCCGCTATCAATGCCCTCACCTGGCAGGGCAAACAGATCGCCGCCGGCCAGTAGCCCACGCCCGACTGGTGAACGAACCGGAATGTGATTGATGACCGAGTCTCTGCCAGCCAACATCGCCCCGACGACCGCCACGGCCACGCTCCCACGCAGGCCGTGGCGGTCCATTCTCCGCCAGCCAGGCTCAAGCATCGGCGCCGATGCCCTCCTCGGCCTCCTCGTCCGCGCCAGCGCCGCTGTCATCATCATCATGCTCGTCGGCCTCCTCTGGGTCCTCGCCGCCGCCGCTCTCCCCAGCATCCGCACCTTCGGCTGGTCCTTCATCACCGGCACCGATTGGCGACCCAATGAGCTTCAGGTCCCCAGAAAAGGCCCTGATGGCAAGATCGTCATCGAAGACGGCGAAGTCGCCATGGACACTCTCCCCCCGCGATTCGGCGCCCTGCCCGTCATCTATGGCACCACCGTCAGCTCGCTGCTCGCTCTGGCCTTCGCCGTTCCGATAAGCCTCGGCGCCGGCTTGTTCCTCGTCCGCGTCGCGCCCAAGCTCCGCATCGCCGGCGCCATCTCCTTCCTCGTGGAATTCCTCGCCGCCATCCCCAGCATCGCCTATGGCCTCTGGGGGCTGTTCGTTCTCGTCCCGTTCCTCCAGGGTCACGTCGAATCATCCCTTCAGGGCATGCTCCTCAACGTCCCCGGCCTACATTGGCTCTTCTTCAACACCATCCAGGTTGGCTCCAACACCATCGAACGCGCCATCCCCATGAGCGGCCGCGACATGCTCTCCGGCAGCCTCATCCTCGCCGTCATGATCCTCCCCATCATCACCGCCGTCAGCCGCGACGTCCTCGCCGCCGTCCCACGCGTCCAGATCGAAGGCACCCTCGCCCTCGGCGCCACCTGGTGGCAAAGCTCCCGCGAAATGCTCCGCTTCAGCCGCAGCGGTCTCTTCAGCGCCGTCATGCTCGGGCTCGCCCGCGCCGCCGGCGAAACCATGGCCGTCACCATGGTCATCGGCAACTCCAATCAGATCGTCCCCTCCCTCTTCGCACCCGCCCAGACCATGTCCAGCCTCCTCGCCAACGAATTCGCCGAGGCCAGCTCCCCCATCCACCGCTCCGCCCTCATCCAAGTCGCCCTGATTCTGCTCGTGATGTCGCTGGCATTCAACGTCACCGCCAGATACCTCGTCGTCGGAACGGAGGCGCGCACCGCCGCCGCACATTGAGCCATGCCATCGAGGGAACCGCCCTCCTCATCGCCATCGCCGGAGCCGTCGGCATTTCCCTCGGCCTCCTCGCAGGAATCTACCTCGCCGAATACTCCAGGGAGTGGTGGCTCGCAGGCCCCGTCCGCTTCGTCGCCGACGTCCTCGCCGGCGAGACCGCTCCCCTCCTCTTCACCGCCCTGGGCAGCCGCCTCCTCACTCGCAACCCCAACCAGCCCTTCCCCTCTCTCACCGTCCAGATCTTCACCTACGCCACAGGCCCCTATCCCGAACAGAAACGCCTCGCCTGGGCAGGAATCCTCGTCCTCATCTCACTCATCTTCGTCCTGAACCTCGCGATCCGCTGCATCGCCAGAAAGCCGCGAATCGCCAACTGATATGGAGGTGGCCGATGCTTGACTCTCAATCCGCCGTGATGGAACCCAGGACGACTCTAACAGCGTTCGACTCCGCTACCGAGCCGCGTCGACCAAGCCCCTCTCCCCAATCCCGTGCTGATGGAAATCGCCGAGCGGTCGCTCCGCGGCGCCGCCCTCTGGGACGAAGCCAAGGACCGCCTCCATTCCAGCGCCCTGTCCCTCTCCGGCGGACAGCAGCAGCGCCTCTGCATCGCCCGCGCCATCGCCGCCGATCCCGACGTCCTCCTCATGGACGAGCCCTGCTCCGCTCTCGATCCCACCGCCACCGCCAAGGTCGAGGAACTGATCCATAGCTTGCGTGGGAGGTATACAATTGTCGTCGTAACCCATAATATGCAGCAAGCCGCCCGCGTGAGCGAGTACACTGCCTTCATGTATCTCGGCAGGCTCATGGAATACGGGCCGACCAAAGCCATTTTCGTGAATCCACGGTGCAGCCAGACCGAGGCCTACGTCACCGGCCGCTTCGGCTAACCCGGTTCGGATGAGGCCACTTATGCGGCATTTCGAGCAACAGCTCCAGGAACTGCTCCAGAAGATTGTCCTGATGGGTTCCACCGTCGAGGCCATGATCCAGGCCGCCGTCCGTTGCCTGGTCGAACGCAACCAGAGCTACGCCCAGGAGGTTTTTGCCAGGGAACACGAGGTCAACAAGCTCCAGCTCGACGTGGATGAGATGGCCGTCAAGCTCACCGCCTTGCAGCAGCCCGTCGCCGCCGATGTGCGGTTCCTCTTCATGTCCGCTCGAATCGCCAGCGAGCTCGAGCGCGTCGCCGATCAGGCCGTCAACATCTGCCAGAACGTCCAGCACGCCATAGAGCATCCCCCTCTGCGGCCGCTGGTGGACCTGCCCATCATGGCCGAGCTGGCCCAGCAGATGGTGCGCGACGGCCTCTCAGCCTTGGTCGAAAAGAGCGTCGATCTGGCCAACAGCGTTCTCGAACAGGAAAAGAAGGTCGATGCGTTCAAGGATCAGATCTTCCGCACGCTCCTGGCATACATGATGGCCGACCCGGGGACGGTCCAGCGAGCGCTGCCCCTCCTTCTGATCTCCCGCAACCTCGAGCGCATCGGCGACCATGCGACCAACATCGCCGAAGATGTGATCTACCTGGTGCAAGGCCGCGATATCCGGCACCCCGCGGAGCGTGAGACCGAACCGGGCGCCCAGACCTGAACAGTATGACCCGGCGTACGATCGGCTTGGCAGGTGCATATGAGCAAGGGCACGATCCTGGTCATCGACGACGAGAAGGACCTCCTGGAACTCGTCAGGTACAACCTGGAAAAGGATCAGTTTGACGTCATCACCGTCTCCGACGGCGAGTCCGGCCTCGACATCGCCTCCAGGCATCGCCCTGACCTGATCGTCCTCGATCTGATGATGCCCGAGACCGATGGCCTGGAGGTCTGCCGGCGCCTGCGATCCGACGAGCGCACCGCCCGGATTCCCCTCATCATGCTCACGGCCCGCGCCACGGAGGCCGATCGCGTCGTGGGCCTGGAAATGGGCGCCGATGACTACATCACCAAGCCGTTCAGCCCCCGCGAACTCGTCGCGCGCGTCAGAGCGGTCCTCCGCCGCTCGGCGACCGCCGAGCAGCCCCCCGAACTGATCCGCCACGGCCGCATCGTCGTCGACGTCAGAAGCCACACCGTCACCTGCGATGGAACCGCCGTCTCCCTCACCGCCACCGAGTTCCGCATTCTCCTGCTCATGGCCAGCCGCCCGGGCCGCGTCCTCTCCCGCGAGGACATCGTCGAGGGCGCGCTCCCCTCGGACACCGCCGTCTTTGATCGGACCATCGACGTGCACATGACCGCCATCCGGCGTAAGCTGGGGCGTGGCGGCGACTACATCGAAACGGTCCGCGGTTTCGGGTACAAATTTCGAGTTCCGCCCGTCGCCGAATCGGGCGCGGGCGAAGGATGATTTTTTTTGTTTCGAAGCACGTTCTTCCGCCGGCTGTTCGTGCCCTACCTGATCCTGATCTGCGGGGCGATTGCGGGCGTTGGCGCGTTCGCCGCCGTCCGCATGCGGTCGGTTTATCTCAGCGACCGGCGTCAATCCCTTCGCGATGACCTGCATCTCATCGCGGAACTGCTCAAGGACGATCTTTCCGCCGGGCGTCTCCCCGCCGTCGCCCAGCGCATCAAGGACCTCGGCCAATCGCTCAGTTGCCGCATCACCGTCGTCGCGGGCGACGGCACAGTCCTGGCCGACAACTGGGCCGATCCGGGGACCATGGAGAACCACGCCCGCCGCCCGGAAATCCTCGGCGCCATCCGCAAGGGCGAGGAGTCCAGCACCCGCCGCAGCGGCACCGTCCGCAGCGACTTGTTCTACCTCGCCAGCCATCACTCGCTCTCCTCGGGTCAGGAGTACTACCTGCGTATGGCGGTGCTGGTCAAAGACCTGGACAGAGAGGTCCACGTTCTCTACGGCGGGCTTGCCGTCGCGGGGGTCATCGCGATGGCCATCGCCGCCGCCATCGGATTCCACTTTGCCCGCCGCCAGAGCACCCCGATCGTCGAGCTGACCGACGTCGCACAGGCCGTCGCCCGCGGCGACCTGCAACGCCGTAGCGACACCAGCCAGCGTGGAGAGCTTGGCGCGCTGGCCCGCGCCACCAACACCATGGCCGAATCGCTCAACCAGCTCCTCTCACAGGCCGAGGAAGGGAAGGCCGAACTCCTCGCGATGCTGGCCAGCATGAGCGACGGCATCATCGCGACGGACAACCAGCAACGTATCCGCGTCGCCAACGAAGCCGCCGGCGTCTTGCTCGGCTTTCAGGCCGCTCAAGCCATCGGCAGACCCCTCTGGCAGGTGGTGCGTATCGACCTCATCATCAAGACGGCCGACCGCGTCCTGCAGACAGGGGAGGCATGCACCGACCACACAGGCCCGATCGCCGGCCGGCATCTCGAGGTGCGTATTCGCCGGTTTCCTCAGCAGGGCCAGCCCCACGGCCTCGTGCTCGTCGCCCACGACGTCACCGAGTCGGTGCGCTACCAGGAGCTGCGTAAGGAATTCGTCGCCAACGTGTCCCACGAGCTGCGGACTCCCCTCTCCGTCATCAGCGGGTTCATCGAGACCCTCGCCGACGGCGCCATGCACGATCCCCAGAAAGGCCCTGAGTACCTCGCCACCATCCAGCGTCATGCCAGGCAGTTGACCAACCTGGTGAACGATCTGCTGGCCATTTCTCGCCTCGAAGGGCGCCCCGATCTCCCTCACCGTGCCAGCGTCGATCTGGGCGCCGCGGCGCGGAAAATCGCCGACCTTCTCCTGCCGGCGGCGCAGGCCAAGTCGCAGACCCTCACCGTCGAGGGCGCCCCCGCGTCCCAGGTCGTGGGCGAAGCGGACTACCTTGAACGGGCCATCTCCAACCTCGTCGACAACGCGATCAAGTACACACCCGAAGGGGGTCGGATCGAAGTCTTCGTCAAGACGGTCGCGGAGTCGGTGGTCCTGGAAGTGGTCGACAACGGCATCGGCATCCCCGCTGAGGACCTGCCGCGTGTTTTCGAGCGTTTCTACCGCGTCGATCGCTCCCGGTCCCGCGAGATGGGCGGCACCGGCCTGGGGCTCTCTATCGTGAAACACGTGGCACAAGTTCATGGCGGCTCCGTCGAGCTCAACAGCACCCCCGGCAAGGGCTCCACCTTCCGCCTCATCCTCCCCGCCAGCCCTCGCCTCGACGGCTGATTGCCGTTTCTCCCGGTTTTTCGAGCCGTTCGCGGCGCCCTGCCTTGGGAATCCTCGAAAAATCCGACAGTTTCCGCGCCAGGCCATTGAAAATCCCTGATTTCTCGGTATTTTTATAGCGATGGAACGCACATGAACGTTCCTTCAAGCCTCCGTGCTCGGAGCACGGGGCTTGGTGACGGGCGTGTTTGGGAGAGCGCCCGTCCACGCCGGGTATCCCCGGTGATGGCTCCGCCCGTCCAGGAAGGGACGGGTTGCACATCTCTCAGAGAAGGAGACTCCGTCATGGCTAAAGTAGCAGGTGGCAAGACCCTCACCAAGTCCGAGATCGCGGCCAAACTCGCCGAGGCGGCCGAGATCACGAAGAAGCAGGCCAGCATTGTGATGGCGACGCAGGCCGAACTGGCCTACAAGAATGCCAGGAACACCTTCGTCATCCCAGGCATCGGCAAGCTCGTGCTCGTTGAGAGGCCCGCCAGGAAGATGATCATGCGTTTCGGGCCCAAGGCTGGGCAGGAAGTCATGGTCCCCAAGAAGAAGGTCCTGAAGTTCCGCGTTGCCAAGGCCGCCAAAGATGCGGTCCTCGGCGTCAGGAAGTGAGCAGAACGCGAATGTGCGAGCACAGGCCGCAGGGTCCGCCCTGCGGCCTTCTTGGTTTTATACGGGATGTGTTCGACACCTCCGGTCGGAGTCCCCGGCAGGCTGGGCTGATGGGTCAGGCGCGGCTCATGTACTCGCCTGTTTCGGTGCTGATACGGAGGATCTCGCCGATGTCAATGAAGGAGGGTACGCGGGTCTTCAGGCCGGTCTCGAGCGTGGCATCCTTAAGCTGGTTGGTGGCCGTGGCGCCCTTGATGCCCGGGGGCGTGTCGGCAACCATCAGGTCGACGGTCTTCGGCAGTTCGTAGGAGATCATGGCGGCATCATGGAACAGCGCTGTAAGCTGCGTGTTCGGCTTGAGATAGCGAATGTCCTCGCCGAAAACATCGACCGGGACCGTCGTCTGGTCGTAGGTCTCGAGGTCCATGATGATGTGACCGACCGCATCGGAGTACAGGTACTCCACCTGTCGGCGGTCGAGAGTGGCCGTCTCGATATCGTCCGTGGCGCCAACGCGCTTGTCCAGAATGTTGCCCTTGATGATGTCCCGCAGCTTGAACTGGACCTTGGCGCGGAGGTTGCCGGGGGTGTTGTGATCTGCGTTGGTAACGACCAGCAGCTTGCCGTCGATGATAACGGCTTGGCCTCTTCGGATATCACTGGCTCGCATATGCGCTTCCTTGTAGACGGTCTATCCCGCAAGGCAATAGTACGACCCAGGCAGTCATACGTTCACTGCGGCAGCGGGGGGAGAGGGAATTTACCAGCACGAGGGGCGGGCGTCAAACGCGCAAAGGAAAAGAAGAAGGCACGCAGGACGGTGCGTGGGTGATTCCTGCGTGCCTGGTAGGCGTATGTTGGCGGGATCAGTTATTCGGGTCTTGCGGGAAACCCTCGTTGTAGACCCTGTCTCCGGCCTTGTTGGTGCCCCAGATGAAGCCGTTGTTGAAGTTGTAGATGAACCCGATGCTCTCACCGGCGACGG